>Ga0224535_1000075_pt1 | contig 32560 bp, 37 predicted proteins | sample 714E13034metaG_FD_179898 | JGI IMG/M metagenome (GOLD analysis project Ga0224535, IMG submission 179898) | Peat soil microbial communities from Stordalen Mire, Sweden - 717 E1 30-34 | ecosystem: Environmental > Terrestrial > Soil > Wetlands > Peat | place: Sweden: Norrbotten County, Stordalen... | reverse complement strand
CCCCCGGTCCCTTGTATCTATAGATCAGCAGCATTTTGAGTCAAACTGCTGTAGTGGGGGAGTTGAGAGATCAACTCCCCCGCGGGCGAGCGGCTCCCGTGGTCCCTCTGGTCGAATGACCGTATGCGAGCTTTAGGGACCGCTGCCCAAGTCACGTACGACCGAACAGTCGCACGACTTCAATCGTACCTACAAGGCAGGTTACCGTGACAAGGATAATTTGTGGAGTGGATATCGCCTCGAAATCTCTCGAGGCGCGCATCGGCCAGCAAGGCGCGGCCGGTTCATTCGCCAACGACGCTGAAGGCATCGCCGCGCTGGGCGATTTCTGCCGGACGCATCAGGCCGAGTTGGTGGCGATGGAAGCCACCGGCGGTTACGAGCAGCAGGCTTTTGCACAACTGTCGGGGCAAGGACTGGCGGTAGCCATTCTGAACCCGCGATCAGTGCGCCAGTTTGCCCAGAGCATGGGGTCGCTGGAAAAAACAGATCGCATCGATGCTGGCATGATCGCCTGGTATGCCGAGGTGAAGAAGTCGCAACCGGTTTGTCTGGCCCCTGAGAACCAGCAGCATCTGCGGGCGCTGGTGACGCGCCTGCGCCAACTGACGGAAATGCGCGCCGTCCAGCTCAACCAGCAGCGGTTGGTCACCGACCGCAAAGTGCAGGCTTCGTTCAAAAAGCTGCTGGCGTTGCTGGCTCGCCAGATCGGCGAGTTGGAGCAGAGCATCGCCGTGTTGCTGGAAAAAGACCCGCTGTGGCGCGAACTCGATCAGGCCTTCCGCACCATCAAGGGCGTGGCGGACCGCACCGTGGCGCGGCTGATGGCGGAGATGCCGGAGATCGGTACGCTGTCCAACAAGACCATCTCCAAGCTGGCTGGGGTTGCCCCGCTGGCCAACGACTCGGGCAAGCACCAAGGCAAGCGCGCCGTGCGCGGCGGACGAGCCGCAGTGCGTGAAATCTTGTTCATCGTGGCCAGCGTGGTGGGCCGCCACGAGCCCGACTTCATCGCCTTCCGCGAGCGATTGCGCGCGGCCGGTAAACCGCCCAAGGTCGTCCGCATCGCCCTGGCCCACAAACTCCTGGTGCGGCTCAATGCCAAGGCGCGAGAAGTCAGACAGCAGCTGGCGGTTATCCAACCCAATTCCGCCGTTTTGCTGGCGGAATCGCGTTAAGGCATACTAACTCCAACCGGTGAAGCGGAGACGGGCTCTGGTGGAGACCAACCCGCCAAGGAATAACCGGTTGCGACTCATCCATACCGATGAGCACGGGGAGCGGAGGCTAAATCTGCTCCCCCAGCTAACCGACATCGGGTGGAAAGATCGCCATGCCTCCGAAAACTCCGGGAAACGCCGACCACCACGAAATTTTTCCTTGACAAAACAGACAGTCGCTCGCCTTTGGGGACCGGGGATACCACCAGCCCAACCAGCGTTTTTCTGACCACTGACCACCGTTCACTGACCACTGTTATTGCAGATTATTTCCCCACTTCATTTCACAATGATCTAAGAAGTCTTCCTGCAAATCATCGTCCTGGCAGGTCTTCTTCGCGCCGCCTTTCAGCCGGAAGAGGATGGCAGAGGCCAAAACGTCGCGTAACTCCTTATCCTGGACGATTTTGCAGGGAACTCTTTTGTTTTGACGATTTTACAGCGCAACCACACCTGTAAGCTCAACAAAACAAGGAATTTGTTTACAAAATACGGGTGGGGGGGTAGCCCGGAATGGGCAGGAAAAACCGACCACTGATCACTGACCACTGATCACTGATCCTTGTCTCTCCAGTAATTCGCCCGCGCCACAATCCGCGCCCCATAGTCCTGCACCGTCCGCACCCGTATCGTGTGCAGCCCCGGCGTCGGATCGGAGGGGCTGAAGGTGATCAGGTACCGGTTCCTTGCGTGCTGGGCCGACTCCACCACCCTGCTCTCAAAACCCTTGTCGCCGGTGAAGGCGTGGTACTCGCCGCCGCTCATATGGGCCACTTCCTTGGCCACATTCTTTTTGAAGGCCGGCACGATCATTGCCAGGGTCGAAATCATGCTCATTGTCCGGTTCTCGCCATTGTCCTTGATGTCGTGCAGCAGCTCGGCTTTCGCCGGCGAAAACGACACGCCCAGCACCAGCACGTCAGACTGGCCGATCTTGCGAATCAACTGTTCAGTCTTGATGTGCTTGCTGCCATGGTCACGCTCCTCGCTGATCAGCAGCAGCACGCGCCTGTATTCCTTGGGCTGGGATTCGAGCAGGTCAACGGCGTAGCTGACCGTATCCAGAATCGCGGCGCCGCCGTTGCCCGGCTCCAGATGCTTGAGGTCTTCGTTCACCTCCTCGCTGGTGTGCGTGAAGTCTCGGATCAGATGCGGCTTCGAGTCGAAGCCCACCAGCGCCGCCTGGCCCTTGCCGTCGCTCAGGAACAGGTCCAGCAGCGGCCCTAGCTTGGCCAGCTTGTCGAATTCGAGTTCGCTCGCGCCGCCCAGCTCGACTGCAACCACCAGTGCCACCGGCGCCGTGTCCATCTCTTCCTGCACGCGAATCTTCTGCGGAACGCCGTTGTCTTCCAGCACAAAGTCGTCCCGCTTGAGGCCATAGATGACGTTGCCGCCCGGCTTTTCGACCAGCGTAGGCACCAGCACCTCGTTGGCCGTCACGCGCAGCGTCGGCGCAGCCTCATGGGCGCCGGGCAGCGGCTGCGGCGGCTCAACCGGCGGCAACTGCTGCGCCGTGACGGCCGTCGCGCTCACGAACGTCGCGGCCATCGCAAATAAACTGAAACGAATTAAGCCGAATCTCATATCAAGAACAGCTTACAGCTTACAGTTGTCTGCTGTTAGCTGTTCGCTGTTTGCTGGCCTCCCGCACTTCGCGGTCCAGCCGTCCAATCCAGGCCAGGTAGCTCAAAAGCTCCCATCGCGAGGTCCAGACAAAGCTCATGATGTCTGTGAACGTCAGCGTTTCCGCCGGTTTGCCGGAGTAGGTTTCCACCCGCCAGCGGAAATACTCGCTCCGCCACGGCGTCAGCCTGTGGCCGCGCGTTGCATTCCAGAGAAAACGGAGCGGAGCAAACATGGCGAGTCCCTTCGCATTGAGTATAGACAGATAGGCCCATGCGAGCGAAAAGCGAGCGTCTGCCCCACCGCAGGTGGTTACGCAGGCAGCTTGCTGAACAGGTCATTCGAGGCCGAATTCACCTGCGCAATCACGTCTTCCAGCGCCGTCTGCTGCGTTTCGGTCAGGGAAAGCTGTGTGGATACGCTCGCCACGTCAGCCTGCATCAGGTTCGTCTGCGCGGCGGTCAGTTGAGTTTGCTGGTTGGTGACAGCATCGGAAGCGGCAGTGAGCTGCGTGATGGAGTTGTCGATGGTCACGCGCTGCTGCGAAACGTAGTTCAAAGCCGTGTTCAACGCTTCCGTATCGCTCACGGCCTGGGCGGTGTTGACCGTGCCGCTGGAATAATCGGCGACCAGGTTATTGAGCGCGCCAAAGACGCTGTTCGTGCCACTGCCAAGAAAGATCTGGCTGCCGGAGACATTCAACTGGATCTTCTGCCCACTGGGCGTTTCCAGGTAGTTGATGTTGCCGTCCCCGTTATAGCTGGTGGTGGCCGGTGATGTGGTCGTCGTCAGGGTGAAGGGAGTCGTGGAAGTCTGCGTTCCGCCAAAAATGTAGTTGCCCTGATAACTGGTGTTGGCCAGCGAAAGCACTTCGTCGAGAATGCCTGAAATCTGGTTGGAGATGGATTTCACGTTGCTGGAGTTCATGGTGCCGTTGTTGGCGCTGGTAGCCAGCGAAATGGCCGAGGTCAGCTCGGTAACCACGCTACCCAGGGCCGAATCAGCCACCTGCAACTGGCCCGAAACCAGGCTCGAACTGCTCGTGAAGGAATCGTCCTGCTGAATCTGATTGAGCAGGGACACATTCTGACCCGCGGCCACCGGATCCGTGCTCAGCGAGGTCACCCGCACCCCGCTCGACAGCTCCGAGGTCAACTGCTGCTCGCTGGCCTGTACCTGATCGAGCGAACTGACCAGATTCGTGACGTAATAGGGATCCACCCGCATCGCTTTCCTCCACCTTCCTCCTGCAACTCATCCGCCGCGCTCGCCCTCGCCAGAAGCGCCTTAGGCCACCGTTGTCTGATCTCCCAGATTCAGCGCCGAGGCCATGATCGTGTTCAGCATCGCGAAGACCTGCGAAGCCGCCTGATAACTGCGCTCCAGAGTGGTCATGGCAGAAGCCTCGTCGTTCAGATTGACGCCGGAAAGCGAATCGATCTGCGTCTGCAGTTGCGTCACCGAGGCCGTCTGCGCCGTATTCTCGCTTCCGACCTCGGAGACAGTCGAGCCCAGCGACGAGACAAAGCTCGAATAGTAGTCGCTCGGCGTCTGGCCGTTCAGGCTCGCCGATGCGCTCCTGGCCAGAGCCCCCATCGCGCTCGCGTTCGAACTGCCTCCGGTTCCTTCCGTCGAGCTGGCGGCGGCGATCTCGTTCGGGTCAGTCATCACCACGCTCATGCTCTCCGCGCTGCCTGCCACCGCTGTCGGTTCACTGAAGATATAGAGCGGACTGGCCGCCGTCCCCGTCTTTCCGTCCGCATCGATCCCCGTATTGTTCAGGGCATTGACCGAGGTTGAAATGCCATAGGCCAGTTGATCCAGCGAACTGAGCGCGCTCGGAATGTCTGTGTCCCGCGCCGTCAGGTACCCCCCCAGTTCGCCGCCCCCCGTGGTCAACCCCGACGTAATGTCCGTCGTCCCCACATAAAAGTGCGTCTCCCCGTCCACCGTGCCGTTGGTCATCTGGAAGCTGTTGCCTTCGGAGACCAGCAGCGCGCCCGAGGTCGTGGTGATCGAAAGCCCGTTGTTTTCCGTCGTGATCTGGTTGATTCCCACCAGCTTCGAAAGCGCGGTAGTATTCGCCTGGCGCTGGTCTTCCAGCGTTCCCGCATCGGAGTCGGGCGAGGTGGTCATGATCTGCTGATTCAGTTGCGCAATCGAGGTGGTCAGCGCATTCACCTGGCTGGTCACACCCACCGCCTCCTGGTCCAGCGCCGACTTCTGCGATGCCAGACTGCTGGCCGCGCCGGAAATATCGGCCGACAGCGTGCTCGCCGCCGAAAGCACCGCCTGGCGATACGAACTGCTGGTAGGCTCCGCCTCCAGCTTTGAAAACGAGTCGTAGAAACTGGTAATGTCGGTGCCAATCTCTCCCGAGGCTGAGGTGGACGAAGCCGGAGTGAACAGAGCCTGTAGCGTATCGAGCGCCGTCAGCCGCGAGCCGGAGGCCGAAGCCAGTTGCTGCTGCTGATCCAGCCGCTCGTTAAGAACCTTGTCCCGCACCGAGGTCGCACCCGTATCCGTCACACCTTGCCCATAAGTGGCGCTGCCAATCGTCACCGGCGAGTTCTCCTGCCAGTTCGGAACCTCCTCGGTATAGCCCTTGGTATTGGCGTTGGCTACGTTATTGGCAACAATGTTCAGGGCTTCCTGATCGGCATCCAGAGCCCCCGACATGATGCTGAGTGCAGAGTTAATTGTTCCCATGCCCGCTCCCCATTCGCGGCCATTCCGGCGCTTGCGGCGCGCCGTACTCCAGCCGCCCCCCCCGCAATTCCCGCAGGCGGTTCATCACATTCAGGTTGGCCCGCGTCGCCTCCAGCACCCTGGCCAGTACCGCCATATCGCTCGTGGCTTCCTTGCTCTCGGCAGCCAGCGCCCCGCGCGTCTCTACATCCGCCTGCGCCAGATCGCGGTTCAGCGCCAGGCAGGAAAACGCAAGCTCCTCCAACCGCTCCGCATCCAGACACGCCAGCGACCGCGATGCCTCTGTCACCAGCGTGATCAGCAACGGATGTTTCCAGCGCTCTCCAGGCTCCTGCAATGCAATCGCTCCTCTCGCCCCTGCCGGTCCGCTTCCCAATTCCATCCCTCTGCGCGCCATTCAATCGCGCCTTACGATTGGTCGCCCAGCATCGCATCCACAACCTTGGAAGCCACAGCCGACGACGGCACGTTGTAACTGCCCGAAGCCAGCGCCGCCTGAATCTCCGCGACCTTCTCCATGCGAACATCCGAGTCGCCCGCCATCTGCGAAATCTCGCTCCCCGCGCTGCTCACCGTCGCCTGATCGCTCTGGATAGCGCTCGCCGCCGCCGAGGCGCTACCCCTCGTCTGCTGCGTCGAGGCCGCCTCTGCCGCCGGCGTTCCCAAAAGAGACTTCAATCCTTCCAACCCACTGCGAATGTCCATGCGCATTACTCCTTGCCTCGTTCATCGGCGATTCTACCAATCACTTTAGTCATTCAAGCGATTTGATGACGCTATTCCCGTTTACTTTCCCGGTGACCGCTCCGTTTCCCGATTTGTGTCCTGAGGCGGACAGCTCCCGCACGATGCTGGCAGCAATTCCAAACCCTCCCCGCTCGCTCAGTCCCCGTCCCAGCGCCTCCGAGGCAAACTCCCCCAGCACGCCGCCCGAACCAGAGGCCGAGTCGCCATCTCCATCCAGCCCCTCACCCTGCGTCATCGGCTTCAACAGCTCCTGCATCATCTGCGCCTCAAACTCGTGCGCCGCATGAACCAGTCTCGGCTGCGGCGTCGCCGCGCTGGCCGTTGCCGCCGAGATTTCTGCCATCGAAAGCATCAGAGCACCTCCAGGTCGGCCTCCAGCGCGCCGGCCTCCTTCATCGCCTGCAGAATTGAAATCACATCCCGCGCGCCCGCTCCCGTGCGCTGCAACTCCTGCACCAGGTCCTCGACCGTCGCCCCTTCCTTCAGGTCGATGCGGTTCACGGGCTTGTCCTGCGCCTGCACCGTCGTCTGCTGAACCACCTGCGTCGTGCCTCCCGATGAAAAGGCATTGGGCTGCGAAACCTCGTTCACCGAGATCACATTGACGCTCAATCCTCCATGCAGAATCGAAACCGGCTGCAGCCGGACCGTCCCTCCGATCACCACCGTCCCTGTGCGCTCGTTCACCACCACCCGCGCCCGCGGATACACGTCCACCTGGATCTCCTCCACCCTGTCCAGCAGCGCCGCCAAATCCTCGCCCTGCGCGGCGGCAATCTCCACCCGCCGGCTATCGATCGCGTGCGCCCGCGGCCTGCCCAGTTCCTTGTCGATGGCCGCCGCCATCCGCTCCGCGGTATGAAAATCCGCGTCGTTCAACACCACGCTGACCGTGTGCATCTGCGTCAGGTCAAAGGGCACGGCTCGCTCCACCAGCGCCCCGCCGGGAATCCGCGCCGTCGTCGGATGGTTCGACAGCTTCGTATTGCCCCCGCCCGTGGCCATGTAGCCGCCCAGCACCAGGGCTCCCTGCGCCTGTGCGTAAATCTGTCCGTCCGGGCCGTAGAGCGGCGTCATCAGCAGAACCCCGCCTTCGAGCGAGCGCGCATCGCCAGCCGAGGAGACCGTGATATCCACCTTGTAGCCGGGCCGGCTGAAGGGCGGCAGCGTCGCCACCACAAAGACCGCGGCCATGTTCTTCACCTGCATGTTGCTGGCGCTGTTGGAGCCAGTCTGGGGAACCGTGATGCCCATCCGCTCCAGAGCCGAAATCAGCGTCTGCGCCGGGAAAACCGTCTGCGAGCTGTCCCCGGTGCCACGGAGTCCCACCACGAGGCCATAGCCCACCAACTGGTTGTCCCGAATCCCTTCAATGGCCGCCACGTCCTTGATTCGCGCCAGATGCGCCGCCGTCTCTCCGAGAGACAGCATCGAGGCCAGCAGCAGCACCATGCCCAGCACAACCCACCACAGGAAGCTCGCGCCCCACTGGCTCCACGCCGTTCTCCTGTTTGCAACTTGCATCCCTGCCCCCTGATGACTGTTGGCTGTCAACTGTCAGCTGTTAGCTGTTCTTAAAAAACCACCAGCTTCTGAAGAAAGCGCACCAGCGGATTCTGCCGGTATGTGGAGTCGTTCACAATTCCCTTGCCGGTCACTTCCAGTTCCAGGTCGGTCATGGCCGTCGACTCGACCTGGTTCTGCGCGCTCACGTCCTCCGGGCGCACCAGGCCGCGCAGCCTGATCAGCTGCGTCTGCTGCGAGAAGGTCAACTGGCGCGTGGCCTGCACCACCAGCATTCCGTTGGGCAGCACGTCCACCACCTCGGCGCCGAAGGTCGTCGCCAGGCTGGAGTTGGTCGTGCTCTGGCCCTGCGCCGTCAGCCCTGAACTGGCGTTCATGCCCACCAGGTTCTGCATGGCGTTCGAAGTTTTCAGAGCGCCGAACAGCGATGTCAACCCGGAGTTGGCGTTCGAGGCCCGGGAGTTTTTTACCTGCCCGTCGGTCGAGGCCGCCAGGCTCTCGGAAACCACGATTGAAACCACGTCGTGCAGCCGGACAGCCTTGGCGTCGGTGCCCAGCCGCACCAGACGTCCTTCCGGACTCCAGATCGAGCCAGGCGTCCGCACCTCGGCCGCCTGTTGCGCCCGCACCCGCTCGATATACGCGTGCAGCGCCGTCTCCGGAGGGGTTGGCTTGGCTGCCGGCATCAGGGGAACGTGCTTGCCCGCGGCAGAGGCCCACTGCGCTCCCACGAGCGCCATCGCCCCGCAAAAGGCAACAGCTTTCCGCAGCCTTGCTCTCATCTCTCTTCCTCCGTCTCCGGCTGAAGAGCCGCATGACCCGGTCCAAGAGCCACGGCCCTCACCACCTTGCCGCCCATCGTCAGCCGCGCCTTGAACGCCGCCCCAGGAGCGGCCGAACTCAGCGCGCGGGCCTCCAGCACCGCATCGACCCGCGCCGTGTGCTCCTCGACGATCAGCCGGTCACCCGGACGAATGACTGGACCCAGCCGGGCTTCCTCTTCCGCTCCATGCCCGGAGGTGTTGTCCGTCTTCTTCTGATCATGATCAACACCCATCAGCACCAGCCGCCCCGGCCCGCCCGGATGCCCTTCATTGCGGACGAGCAGCCAGCGCGCCCCGGTCTGCGGATCGTCGATCTCGCGAACGATTCCGCCAGATGTCCACCTCTCGGCCGCAACCGGCCCGTAGGACGAAGACAGAATCTGCGCGTGGAAGCCAACTGGCGTTTGCGCGCCAACCGCAGACACCCACCCGAAGAACAGCAGTGCAACTCCGATCTCCACTCCCGCTCTCGCCCGTCCCATCTTCATCAGCCTCGTTCCCTGATCCCTGATCCCTAGTCCCTGCCTTAGTGGGTCATATTGTTGACCTGCGAATACATGTCGTCGGCGGCCTTGATGACCTTCGAGTTTGATTCGTAGGCCCGCTGCGCCAGCACCATCTGCACGAACATCGTCACGATGTCCACATTGGAGTTTTCCAGGTACCCCTGTTGCAGGCTGCCCAACCCCTCGGTGCCACCAGGATTGCCCAGCACCGGGTCGCCGGAGCTGAGCGTGGCCTGCAGCAGGTTCGACCCCACCTGCTCCAAGCCTCCCGCGTTGGGGAAAGTCGCCAGTTGAATCTGCCCCAGTTGCGAGGGATTCGTCTGCCCCGCCAGCGTTGCGTTGACCACGCCGTACTTGGTGATCGTGACCGCCGTCGCATTGGTGGGAACCGTGATCGTGGGAATCAGCGGGTCGCCGTCGGTGGTCACGACCGTGCCCTCGCTGTTCAGATGGAACTGGCCCGCGCGTGTATAGGCAATGGTCCCGTCCGGCCGCTGCACCTGGAAGAAGCCGTTGCCCTCGATGGCCAGATCGTATTGATTGTCGGTTTCGTTCAGCGATCCCTGGGTATTGATGACCTCAGTGGCCGCCGACTTAGTGCCCAGCCCGATCTGCAATCCCGCCGAGACCGTCGACTGGCTCTGCGCCGCTCCCGGCGTCACCAGGTTCTGGTAGACCATGTCCTGAAACTGCAGCCGCAACTGCCGGAATCCCGTCGTCGACGAGTTGGCCAGGTTGTTGGCGATCGTGTCCAGGTTCATCTGCTGCGCGCTCATGCCGCTGGCCGCGGTATACAAGGCTCGAATCATCTTGGCTCCTTTCAGTCGCCAGTTGTCAGTGAACAGTGGTCAGTGATCAGTTTTTTGAAATGTACGAATTGCCGAAGAACCATATCCAACTCCGCCATCACGGGAAAACTGATCCCTGTTCGCTGACTGCTGTTCACTGACCACTTTTCACTGTCCACTGTTCACTGCCGCTCACACTCTCGGCAGGTCCTCGGTGGCAATCTTGTTGAACTCGGTGTGGAAGACGGTGAGCGCACGCTGCATCATCTCCGCTTCGCGCTGAACCAGAATCAGATTCATCGTCCCCGGAATCACGCCCTGGTTGGCGCCCTCGATGGCGCCCTGGTGGATCGCGGCATTCTTGCTGAGAGCAGGCTTCACGCTCTCAGGCGCGACATACCGGTTGGCGCCCTCCGGGGTCAGTTGCGCGCCCGCCGGAAAGGTGAAGACCCCCACAGTCGACACCACGCCGCCGGCCACCGAGACCGCGCCATCGGACCCCACCGTCACCTCGCCCGGCGGAATGGGAATCGGCTGGCCGCCCGCCGAGAGCACCGGGTCGCCGGCCGCCGTCACCAGTTGCCCGCCCGGCGCGCGATGAAAGCCACCATCGCGCGTAAAACGCTGGCCGTGGGGCGTCTGCACCATGAAGAACCCCTCGCCCTCGATGGCCAGATCCAGCGGATTGCTGGTCTGATCCAGTGCGCCCTGCGCCAGACTTAGCCGGTCACCGCCCAGCACGCCATAGTTATTGACCGTCTGCCCCAGTTGCGAGTCCGCGGCATCGGGTCCCATGAGCGCCGAGCGGAAGTACTCCTGCTCGGCCCGGTAGCCGGGCGTCCCGGCATTGGCCAGATTGGTGGCCGCTATGTCCAGAGCCTGCGTGCGCGCCACCAGCCCCGTCACCGCCGCATAGTATCCGCTGTCCATGGGAAATGCCACTCCTCGGTCACAGAGAGAACTTGCAGATGGAGGACCGGAAGAAAGAGAAAAAGATTGGAGAAAACTCAGGTCGGGTAAAGACAGGGGACAGGAATAGAAAATGGGGAATAGAAAACAGGGCGTTGCCGCTCAAGCCGTGTGCCCCAGCTCCACCCCAGGGACAGATCTTCGTCCGCGGGATGGAGGTTGCGCTTGAAGTATCTGGGGGCCATGCCCTCAACCGGCCACGGCAGCGCCCTACTGCAAGCCGTCGCAGATGATCGTGACCTCGAAGCTGGCGTCTTCGAACTTGTAGATATGGTGCAGTTGGAACTCCGGGGCCTGCACGTGAAGGTTGTAGTTCCGGCCGGTAATCACGGTCGGAATCGACAGGCCGCAGTTGGCCGCCAGATTCGGCACCTTGCCCTTCCAGGCTCCGGCCAGCATGTTGCACAGCTCGCCGATCCCGTCCTGGACGGTCTCGTCCACCTCCTCGAACTCCATGCCCGTCATGCGCGCGGCGATCTTCCTGGCCACCGAGCCCCCGCTATGAAAGACACAGGCCCCGCTCAGCATCCCGCCAAAACCGACCACCGCGGTCACCGACTCCGGCTCCGCCATCGCCGCCGGCCCCGCATCGCGCCCGCAGTCTACCCCCAGCATCATCCGAAATACCTCTTCCACACTGGCATCCAGATTTCTGGGATCGGAAACCAGATGCAGAGACTTCCGCAACGATTGCGCCATCGCACGCTCCCCTCTTGTTGCCGCTCCTCGTTCGCGCGCGATAGCGGCCGCTCAGCTTCCGTCCAACAATCCATGCCTGCCCTGGTCAGGCCGCATGAATCAGCGGCAATACCCGCTCCTTCACTTGCTCGGCGGTAAACGGCTTGCGGATATAGCCTTGCGCACCCGACAGAATTGCCTCTTTCACATGCTCCTCGCTCGACTCGGTGGTAATCATCACCACCGGAACGCCGGGAGCCAGCTTCTGCGCCCGGAGCTGGCGCAGAAACTCCAGCCCATCCATCAAGGGCATATTGATGTCGGTAAGAATCAGATCCACCTGCTGGGTTTTCAACTGGTCCAGCCCCTCGACGCCATTGCCAGCCTCCAAAACGGCCAGCGGGTCCAGCCCTGCCTGGCGAAGCGAGCGCTCCACAATCTTGCGCATCACCGAGGAATCATCGACGACCAAGGCCCTCACTTCACGCATGCCCGCGCTCCCCTTCTCCTTTTCCTATCGGCGCATCGAGGCAATTCATCAGGAAGCTTCCTCCCGTTGGCCCCCTGCCGCTTCATTGCGCCCCCACTGAGCAGATCACGTCCTCAATTGAATCTGCCTCCGGCATCAGTCCGCTCTGCCTCTCGCGCCACATCCTCAGCCACAGGCAGTCGTGCACTCTGACCAGCCTGGACTCGACCGGACGCGCCCGCTCGATGGATCGCGCGAGCGCATGGACCACCGCCGGCTCCGAAATGGCCTCAATCAACTCCACCGGAGGAAACTTCGCCTTCAGCATGCGGGCGTGCGCCGGGCCGAACCTTGATTCCTGCACCAGTCCGCTCTCCACGCGCAGACCGGTCATCCGCTCAATGGCCAGAGCCACAACCGGGTCCAGCCGGTCCTCGAATCCCAGATAAAGAAGCCTGCCCGCAGTCACCCGCAGCGGCAACGCGCCAAAGGCGTCCACAAACAGCCGGGGAGCCAGAACGGCCAGCGCTTCGGCGTCCTGAAACTCCATGGGCAGCACCGGGCAGCTCCACTGCAGGCCCAGCGCCCGCGTGACCAGTTGCTCGCTCACTCCCTCATGGCGCACCAGCCAGTAGCCCAGCCTCCCGGCTCCGGCAGCCTTCTGCGCGTCCAGCGCCTGGCGCAACTGGCCGCTGGTGATCCAGCCCTGTTCCAGCATCACCAGGCCCAGCGGAATGCGATGCCGGTGGCTCTCCTGCGCCACGCCCAGCCCGTCCAGTTCGCGGCTGACAGCCTGAACGACCCGCGCCGCCGTGCACCCGGGCGAGCAGCTCCATCCGCCCTCGAAGACCGGCCTCTGGCGGCTGCGCCAGAGATGCAGCCAGCCGGAGTCGCAGCCGGGATTGGCGCAGGTTTCAAAGATGCCGGCCTGCGTCCGCGCGCCCAGCCCGGCTCCCGCCAGCGGCTGATGAAGAACAGCCTCCATGGCCGGCCTGCCTGGCCCGGCCCATTCACCGCTTCTGCTCAGAATAGGCATCGGATGCTCTCCAGCCGCTTTCTGGGCTCGGCCACCTCGGTCACCCGCAGGCCAAAGTTGCCGTCCACCAGCACCACCTCGCCGCGGGCCACGATCTTGTCGCCGACGATCAGGTCCACCGGGTCGGCCACATTGCGGTCCAGTTGCACCACGTCTCCCGGACCGAGATCCAGAATCTCGCCCAGCGGCAGTTCCTTGCACCCGAAGCGCAGCGTGGCTTCCAGCTCGACGTCGAGCAGCAGTTCGATTCCCTTGCTGAGGACCGGCAGAGGCGCGGCGGCCGAGGCGGCGCGCGGGGCCGCGGGCTGTAGCGCCGCCGACTTCAGTAACCGCACCTCGTCGCGCACCAGAATGCTCCATGCGCGCTCGCCGGATTTCAACTGGAAGGCGCAAGAAACCTTGCTCTCCCCGGCAATCTCCTCGAAGTTCTCGACGCGGCACTTCTTTCCTGTCCGGGCCAGCAGCTCCCCGGCCGCCGCCTCGGCCGCCTCTTTCAGAATCTCGCCCCAGCCGGCCTTCTGGTCCACGCCCTCGCCCATGAGCGGAGACTCCAGAACCGCCGGATCGAGGACCACGGCGAAGCGGCCCTCCTCGTCCCCCTTGAGGGTGGCGGCAAAGCCGAAGGCGCCCGGCGCCAGGGGTTTCGGCAGCGACTCTTCCAGCTTGGGCTCCCCGGCCAGCGCCTGGGAAAACAGGGTCGCCGCGGCCTCGGTCCAGCACTCGAGATAGCTCTTCATGGCTCAGCCTCCGGAATCGGCCGTTCAATACGGGCGGCGCGGTGCGCTCCCTTGCGGATGGCCTGCGCTGTCGCCAGCCGCTGGCCTCCAACCCTCCACTCGGGCAGTGTGTTGGCGGCCAGATTCAGCCGCAGAACCGTCCCCGGCTCCAGGTTTTCAATCGAGCTGGCCGCCAGGCGCACCGTGGGCAGTTGCAGCGAGCCGCCGAAGGGGATGCGCCGCGCCACAACCTCCATCCGCGCCCGGCTTTCGCCGGTATGCAGCCGGCGGGCCCAGTCCGAGGTCAGCCGCCGCAGGATGGTGTTGGAGACTACCGCCGGAAAGGCCAGGTTCAGCAACCCCGAGCTGTGCGGCATGCGAATCTCGAAGCTGAGGCAGAGCGTCCTCTCGGTGACCGACATGATGCGGGCCGCCTGAGTCTGCATCTGGCGGCGCTCGTAGTTGAAGCTCAGCCCCACCGACTGCCAGGCCGTTGTCAGCTCCCGGCAGATGACTTCGACCACCGAGCCAAGAATCGATTCCTCGATGTCGGTCAGCTCGCGCAAGGGGCCATCCCGGCCCTCGCCGCCCAGCAGCAGATCGATGATGGGAGGAGCCAGGGCCAGGTCCAGCTGCAGAACCGCCAGCGCGCCCAGCGGCTCCAGGCGCACCGAGGCCACATAGCTGATCTCGGGAATGCGCAGCAGAAACTCGTTGAAGGGAATCTGCTCGGCCGAGACCAGGTTGACCTGGAAGCGCGTGCGCAGCCAGGCGGCCATGTTATGGGTCAGGTTGCGGGCAAACAGGTCGTTCAACATGCTGATGGCGCGCAACTGCTCGTTTGAAATCTGGCCCGCGGAGGAGAAGTTGTAGGGCGCGATCCGGGCCCTCGCCTCCGTCCCCTGCACCTCCGGCGCGGCGCTGCGCGCAGCCTGAAACAGCGCGTCGATCTCATCCTGCTGGAGCGTCTTTTCCATTCCCCGCTACCCCTTCCCTTCATCCGTTGCCGCTCAGCGGCGCGCCGGCTCCGCCGGCTTGCGGACTCGCGCCTTCTCAAAGACTCCGCGCGCCGCCAGATCCCGGAGCGCGGCCCTCAGATGCGCCACCGCCGAGGCGTGCACCTGCGAAACCCTTGACTCCACCACCCCCAGCGCCAGCCCGATCTCGCGCATGGTCATCTCCTCGTAGTAGTAGAGGCTCATCACCAGGCGCTCCCGGTCAGGCAGATTCTGAATTGATTCGGCCAGCCGCTCTTCCAGTTCCTTGCGCAGGCAGCAGAAGAGCGGATCCTCCTCGGGACGGCCCGGCACATAGGCCAGCTCCTCCTCGCCCGAGCCCTCGTTGCGCTCGATGTGCAGAGTGCCGATCTCCAGCCCCTTCAGATCGCCCAGCAACTGCTGGTACTCCTCCAATTCCTGCCCCATCTCCGCGGCCACCTCGGCCTCATTCGGCGCGTGGCCCAGCCGGGCCGTCAGCACCTGGATGGCGCTTTCGACCGCGCGGCCCTTGCGGCGCAGCTCGCGCGGACTCCAGTCCAGCGTTCGCAGGCTGTCCAGAATCGCTCCCCGGATGCGGAACTGCGCATAGCTGCGGAACTGTACTCTTTTGGCAGGATTGAACTTGGAAAAAGCGTCCATCAGCCCCACCACTCCGGCCGAGACCAGGTCCTCAATGTCCACATGCTGGGGCAGCCGCTCGTGGATGCGCCGGGCCAGAAAGCGCACCATCGGCAGGTGCTCCAGCAGCACCTGCTCCTGCTCCGGGGTGAGCACCGAAAGCCTGACGCCGCCAGGCGGATAACCGTCCCTTTGTCCGCCACCCCGCCCCGCCCTCTGGCTCCCCGCCGCGTTCGCCGCTTCTGTCCCCATCTCCATCCCCTTCACCCAATCTCCAACCTGCCTTTATTCCCTAGTCCCTAGTCCCTGTTCCCTAGTCCTGTCTTCACCGCACCGTCCCCACCGGACGCAAACGAATCTCCGGAGGAATCTCCCCGGCGGAGACGACCGCCAGACGGGGCAGAAACGGCTCCAGCCAGCGCTTGACGTAATACCTGGCCGTACTTGGGACAAGCAGCACGGGGAGTGCCGCGGCCGAGGAGGCGGGGATAAGCCGCCTCAAAGAATCGATCAGGCGGCGGACCACGGGCGTCCCCGGCGCAGCGCCTGCGGTCAGCATCCGCTGGCTGGTTTCGGGCGAGAGCGTAGCCAGAATCTCTTCTTCCAGCTCCCCTTCCAGCAGCAGCACCGGCAACTGGCCATCGCCGTCGACCAGCGGCTGTATAAGTCTGCGGCCCAGCGCCTGGCGCGCGGCCTCGACCAGCGCAACCACGCTCTTGTTCGCCGGAGCGGTTTCCAGCATTGATTCCAGAATCGCGCCCAGGTCGAGGATCGAAACCCGTTCCCGCAGCAGTTGTTCCAGCACCCGTTCCACCTCGCCCAGCGAGAGCAGCTTGGGCACCAGTTCCTCCAGCAGCTTGGGATGGCTCTCGTTGAGCGCGTCCATCAGCCGCTTGGTCTCGGCCCGGCCCAGCAGTTCGTACGCGTGCCGGCGGATCAGCTCTCCCAAATGCGTGGTGATGACCGTGACCGCGTCCACCACCGAATAGCCGGCGGCGTTGGCCTGGTCCTCCAGAGCCGGCGCAATCCAGACCGCCGGAACCCCGAAGGCCGGCTCCCGCGTCTCCCTGCCGGCCAGCACCCGGCGGTTGGAGTCGCCCGAAACGGCCAGCAGTTCCGGACCCTCGGTCTGCCAGCGGCCAATCTCCATCCCGCGCAGGCTGAATAGATACTCGCGCGGCTTCAGGCGCAGGTTATCGCTGATGTGCACCGGAGGCACCAGGAAGCCCATCTCCGCCGAAAGATGGCGCCGCAGCGCGCGCACCCGGCTCAGAAGCTGCCCGCCCTGCTTCTCGTCCACCAGCGGAATCAGTTGGAAGCCAATCTCCAGCGTCAGATCCTCCAGGCGCAGCAGTTGCACCAGATCGTTGCTGGGGGCCTCGCCGCCCTTCTTCTTCTCGGCCACCCCCGCCTCGGCCGCCACGGCCTGCGGAGCGCGCGCCTTCCCGCGCCGCCCGGCCACAAACAGAATTCCCGCCACGCTCAGAAACGCCACCTTGGGCAGCCCCGGAATCAGGCACATCGATCCGCAAACCATGCTGGCAATGAAAAAAGTGGTCGGCTTGGCCAGCAGTTGCTGATGAATCTCGGTGCCCAGCAGGCCGGCCGAGTTGGCCCTGGTCAGCGTGATGCCGCAGGCAATCGAGACCAGCAGCGAGGGAATGATGGTGACCAGTCCGTCGCCCACCGTCAGAATCGTGTACGTCCGCGCGGCCTCGCCCAGCTCGACGCCCTGCTGGAGGGTGCCGATCAGCAGGCCGGCGACGATGTTGATGCCGGTGATCAGAATCGTGGCCAGCGAATCCCGCTGGTTGAAGCGCGCCGCTCCGTCCATCGCTCCGTAGAACTCCGATTCGCGGGCTATCGCCTGGCGCCGCCGCCTTGCCTCCTGCTCGTCGATCAGACCGGCATTCATGTCGGCATCGATGGCCATCTGCTTGCCTGGCAGCGCATCCAGCGTGAAGCGGGCGGTCACTTCGGCCGTGCGCACGGCCCCATGAGAAACCACTAAGAACTGAATCGCGACCAAGACCAGAAACAGCACGAAGCCGACCACGTAATTGCCGCCGACCACAAACTGGCCGAAGGCCTCGATGACCTTGCCGGCGGCTGCCGTTCCCTCCTGGCCGTGCAGCAGGATGCGGCGGCTGGAGGCAATATTCAAGGCCAGTCGGAAGAGCGTGAGCAGCAGCAGCAGGGTGGGAAATACGCTCAGCTCGACCGCGCGGCGGATCTGCACCGAGGAGAGAAAGACGATGATCGAGGCGGCCAGCGACAGCGACAGCAGAAAGTCCAGGCAGAAGGCCGGCAGCGGGATCAGCATGACGAAGATCACGCTGATGGCCGCCATCGGCAGCATGTACTCGTGCAGCCGCTGCCATATCGACTCTGTGGACAAAGCGCCAGCAGCCAGGACGGTCGTACTCATTGCGGGCCTCCTGCAAAGGGTGAAGCTCCAGGGCCGGGCCGCCTGGCGTGCGCGGCCGCGTTTGCCTTGGCCGCCGCCTCGCGGGCCCTTCGGTCGCGCATCTCGGCGTCCTGGCGCTGGCGGTAGAGATAGGCAAGAATGGCCGCCACCGCGGCATACAGATCCACCGGAATCGCCTGGCCCACCTCCACCGAGCGGTAGAGCGAGCGGGCCAGCGGCGGATTCTCGATGATCGGCACTCCCGCCCAGCGCGCCTCGGCCTTGATCTCCTCGGCCAGCAGGTTGCGGCCCTTGGCCAGCACCTTGGGCGCCTCCATGGTGGCGAAATCGAAGCCCAGGGCCACGGCATAGTGGGTCGGATTGACCAGCACCACGGCGGCCTTGGAAACATCGGCCTTCACCTTGCGGCGGCGCATCTGCCGCTGCAGGCTGCGGATCCGCCCGCGGATCTGCGGGTTGCCCTCGGTTTCCTTGTACTCGTCGCGCAGATCCTGCTTGCTCATCTTCAAGCGGGATTCGCGACTGCGCCACTCCACCAGGTAGTCGATGGCCGACCAGCCGAAGAGCAGCCACGCGGTGGCCATCAGAAGCCCGTAGACATCCGAGCCGAGCAGCTCCAGCCGCGCGGTCGAGAAGGGCGGCACGGTCAGCTCGCGGCCGATGCGCTGCACGGCAAAGATCCCGAGCAGGCCGGCGGGAACGAGCGATTTGGCCAGCCGCGCGGCGGCGCGCAGCGAGAAGAGGTTCTTGACGTTCGAGACCGGGTTGATGCGGTCCAACTTGAGGCCGATTCCCTTGACGTTGAAGTTCACTCCCCCGGTCTGCGCCATGCCCACGCCCAGAGCGGCCGCCGCCACCGCCGTCATCATCATGCCGATGGGGGTCAGAACGCCGAAGGTCAGCCGCCGCAGGGCTTGGAGCGTGGGCTCAAGCTCGGCCGGCTCCCAGCGGGCAGGCAGACCCAGATCGAGAAATGCGGCAAAGCTCCCTCGCCAGGCAGTCAGAATATGGCTGCCCAGCGCGCCCAGCGCCATCACCCCGGCCAGGGTTCCGGCTGCGGCCGTCAGCTCGCGGCTATGCAGGATGTCGCCATCCTTGCGCGCCTCGTCGCGGCGATGCTGGGTTGCCTGTTCTGTGCGCTCTCCGGCCATTGGCTTATCCCCCCACGCCCGGCGCCGAAATCAGCCGCTCGGCCAGGTCCAGCAGCCCGCTGAAGCGAGCCTCGATAAAGCGCGGCCACAGAGCCAGCGAACCGGTCAGCAGGGCAAAACCGGTCAGCGTCTTCATGGGCACGCTCAGCGACATGACCGGCAACTGCGGGCTGAGCTTGCCCAGCAGGGCGATCGCGACCTCGACCAGCAGGGTTGCGGCCAGCACCGGCGCGGCCAGTTCTAGTGCGGCCAGAAAGATGCCGCCCGCGGCGCGCACAATCGCCTGGGCGCTGGCCGGAGCCAGCGCAAAGCCGCCCAGCGGAGCCGCGCGGAAGCTGCGCACCATCGAGGCCAGCAGTATCCGGTCCAGTCCGGCCGTAATCACCACCAGCGTGCCCATCAACTGAAACAGGTCGCCCAGCAGAGGCGTCTGAATCGAAGAGGCCGGGTCCATCAGGTTGACCAGCGAAAAGCTGAACTGAAGCCCCAGAATCTGACCGGCAAAAAGCATCATCTCGCTCATCAGCGCCAGCGTCAGGCCATAGACCAGCCCCACGGCCAGCTCGCCCAGAATCGCCGAAAAGCCAAGGCTCGCCTCAGCATGCGGCAGCGTGGCCACCAGCGGAGCCAGCAGATAAGCCACCGCCCCCACGAAGACCGACTTGGCGCGCAGCGGCAGCGCCGTCGAAGAGAAGAACGGAGCAAACAGCACCATCCCGCTCACCCTCACCAGGGTCAGCGTCATGGCGCTCAAAAAGCTCGTCCAATCAGGCATTGCCGTTCTCCTCGCTAACTCCGCTAACACCGCTCGCCCCGCTACCCCAGATACCTGTGCAAGTCGCTCAGCAGCCGCACGGTATAGCTCGCCATTCTCTCCAAAAACCAGGGCATCCCGACCAGCAGAATCATGGCCACGGCTCCCAGCCTGGGCACGCTGGTCAGCGACTGCTCCTGCAGGCTGGTCAGCGTCTGGAAGAGGCTCAGCACAAAGCTCAGCAGCACCGTCGCCACCAGCAGCGGCGCGGATAGAATCATGGCCTCCTTCATCAGTTGGCGCAGCAGTTCGGCAACCATGTCGGGCGTCATGGGAAACTCCTCAAAAGCTCTTCAACAGCGAATTGGCCAGCAGGTTCCAGCCGTCCACCATCACAAACAGCAGAATCTTCAACGGCGTCGAAACCACCACCGGCGGCAACTGGAACATGCCGATCGAGGTGGTGATCGCGGCCGTAACCATGTCGATCAGCAGAAACGGAAGATACAGCACCGCGCCGATGGCAAAGCCAGCCTTCAGCTCCGAGAGCATGTAGGCCGGCACCACCACGCGCATCGGCAGATCGTCCGGCGTATTGGGCCGCGGAATCTGGCCGGCGGCGGTAAACAGCGCCAGGTCCTTCTCCCGCGCGTAATGCAGCAGAAAGCGCTTGATCGGCTGCGACCCTCGGTCGAAGGCCTCCACGCCCGTAATCTGCCCGGCGCGGTAGGGCTCCACAGCCTGCTGGTCCACTTGGTTCAGCACCGGAGTCATCAGAAACCAGGTCATCATCAGCGCCAGACCCATCAGCGTCGGATTCGAGGGCGCCGTCTGCGTCCCCAGCGCCTGGCGCAGAAAGTGGAAGACCACCAGCAGCCGCACCATCGGCGTGACCGCCATCAGAATCGCCGGCAGCAGCGTAATCAGCGTCAGAACAACCAGAATCGTCCACGGCGTCGCGTCCGAGGGATGAAGCCGCGCATTCAGGTCCGGCACCAGCGGCACGCTGGCCGGCGAGGCCAGAATTGCGGCCAGGGAAATTACCATGAGACCCTCGCTGCCGGTCGCGCCGCGACCTTTGCATGTGCCCCGCTCAGCCGCCCTGCCCCATCGAGTGGATAAAACGCCGGCGCGCCCTCCGCCGAAGTGGCCACCAGAAAACGCCTTCCCTCGGCCTCCACCAGCGCCAGCGACTGGCGCGGCGCCAGAGTGATGCGCTCCACCAGCGCCAGCCTCGGCCGCTCGCTTTCCCCTGTCCGAAGCCGGCTCAGCAGCCAGCCGGTGACGCCGCCAGGAAGCATCGTTTTCGCGCTTTCGTTCCCCTTCATCTCCCAGTCTCTCCCTCGCCTCTCGCGGCTCTCAAGAAACCGTTCCCTCGCCCTTCAGACCAGTTGGGTCACGCGCACCGCCAGTTGCGCATCGATCACCTCAAACTCGCTCCAGGCCAACTGCACTTCGCCCGAGCAGAGCGGCATATCCCTGCCGTTCGCCCACCGGGTCTCGATCACCTGGCCCGGCTCCAGGGCAAGCAGATTGCGCACCCGGAAATCCTCCACCGGCACCGCCACATCCAGCTCCACCGGCAGCCGCGCCAGCGGCGCCGCAAGCTTCTCCCCCGCCTCTTCAACCGGCGGCCCCGGCAAGCGCACCAGCGCCTTTTCCGCGGCCGCCGGAGCCGTTTCGGCCACTGCGGCCGGTACCGCCTTCGCAGCTTCGCGCGCTGGCGGCGGCGCGCTCTTCGGCGGCGCGCTTGCCTGTGCCGGCATGGGGTGTGTCGTAGCCATTCGTTGAAAAATCAAGCAGAAAGATGACCAGAAACGGGAAAGAAAGATTGGGAAAAACTAAGGAAGGCCTCGGCCAATCCCCCCGCGCACTCTGCCTCCAACATCGCTGCTACACTGGTAAGTAAGATCAATGTGCAGTTTCCCCAACTCCTGTCGAGCTCGGAATCTGCCTCGGAGCGAGGTCAAAGTCCATGACGGAATTGAATGAAAACAAGAATGTTGCCTTCACCAGCCTGCGCCTGAAAGTGGGTCTGGCCGAAATGCTCAAGGGCGGCGTCATCATGGACGTGATGAACGTCGAACAGGCGCGCATCGCCGAAGAGGCGGGCGCCACCTCCGTCATGGCCCTGGAGCGCGTGCCGGCCATGATTCGCGCCGAGGGCGGCGTGGCCCGCATGGCCAGCCCCAAGCTCATCAAGGAAATCATGGAAGCCGTCTCCATCCCGGTGATGGCCAAGGCCCGCATCGGCCACTTCGCCGAAGCGCAGATTCTGCAGGAGATTGGCGTCGACTTCATCGACGAGAGCGAGGTCCTCACCCCCGCCGACGAAGCTCACCACATCGACAAGCACGCCTTCACCACCCCCTTCGTCTGCGGCGCGCGCAACCTGGGCGAGGCCCTGCGCCGCATCGCCGAGGGCGCGGCCATGATCCGCACCAAAGGCGAGGCCGGCACCGGCGACGTGGTCTACGCCGTCCGCCACATGCGGCAAATCACCCGCGAAATGCGGGCGTTGACGGTACTCAGCGAGCAGGAGCTTTACGCCGCCGCCAAAGAACATCAGGCGCCTTATGAACTTGTCCGCATGGTTGCCCAGACCGGCAAACTGCCCGTCCCGAACTTCTCGGCCGGCGGCATCGCCACCCCGGCCGACGCCGCTCTGATGATGCAGCTCGGCGCCGAAGCCATCTTCGTCGGGTCAGGAATTTTTATGAAAGAGCGCGCCACTCCCCTCGATGTCGAGCACGATTCCGCCGAGCGCGCCGAAGCCATCAGCCGCGCCAAGGCCATCGTCATCGCCACCACCCACTTCAACGATGCGAAGATTGTGGCCGAAGTCAGCGAACAGGTAACAGGCGCCATGAAGGGCCTGGCCGCCGCCAGCATCGACGAGTCGGAACTGCTCCAAACCCGCGGTTGGTAAAGTCAGCCGCGCCGCAGTCTTGAAGACACAAGGCAACTCCCCATATACTGTCGATACCGTTGGTGGAGGAAACCAGGATCGCCGAATTCCGCGGAACTATAGCTGGGCCAGATGAACTGCCCAGGGCCGACGCATATCAAATCCCAGCGAAAGTCTGTTATTATCGGGGGCACCTGTACGCGCACTCTTTTTGGGTTGACCTCAGGAGGCTCACCATACGTTGTTGAAAGTCGCCCGACGTGAAGACACGCCTCACTGAAGAGATACGCGGCCAGCGAAGATCTGCGATGCAGCGCACAGCTTTATCTCAGTGAGGCCAGAAACGTGCATGTAGTTGAAACCGCCGTACAAGGATGGTCGAGGGAATTTGACATGGAAAGCCAAACGAAACAAATGACTAAATCGCAATTCCTGAATGAAATCGACGCAATTATCGAAGCAGATCCCGGTACGACTGCGATGGATGATCAGCTTGCATCGCTAACGAGATGGGATTCGATGGCGATCATAAGTTTTATCTCCATGACGGATGACAAGCTTGATTGCACTCTGAATATTGACCAGCTGGTTTCCTGTAAGACAGTAGGTGACTTGGCAAGACTGTGTGCCGGGAAAGTAGTCTGAGTAACTTGTCATGCTGAATCCGATGGATATGACTGATCGCCGAATATTGGTCACGGGCGCGTCATCCGGCATAGGCCGGGAGACCGCAGTCCTGCTGAGTCAACTGGGTGCCCGAATTGTCTTGGTTGCGCGCGACCGATCGCGGTTAGAGGAAACCCGCTCACTGTTGGAGGGTTCAGGACATCGTGTTGAACCTCGCGATTTGGCAGCGTTGGATGAAATCCCTGACTGGCTCAAATGCATTGGCCACGAATTCGGGGAGCTATCCGGGTTGGTGCATTGCGCCGGATCGCAAATGACGCTTCCTTTGCACCGAGTTACGGCTGGGCAAGTTGCAAAGCTCATGGAGATTAATCTCATAGCAGCCATCATGTTAGCCAAAGGGCTGCGTCAAAGAGAGGTTCATGCTTCCCCTGGGAGCCTCGTGCTGTTGTCATCTGCAATGGGCTTGGTCGGTTCGGTCGGCATATCTGTCTATTCTTCCACTAAGAGCGCCATAGTCGGCTTGACGAAGTCACTCGCACTTGAGATGGCGCGAGATGGGCTGCGAGTCAACTGTGTCGCCCCAGCCTTTGTGGAGACCCCTATGTTTGTGGATGCGAAAAACCGATTTGGGGCCGAGCAGATGGCTGCCATTGAGTCCGCGCATCCACTGGGAATTGGCAAAGCGCGGGACGTCGCCAATGCGATCGCATTTCTGCTGGCGGATACGGGACGCTGGATTACTGGGACCACGCTGGTGGTGGACGGTGGCTACACGGCACAGTGAGGCTTGCATGATGAAAGCGGGAATTTGCGGCATTGCCTATTATCTGCCGGAAAAAGTTCTGACGAACGAACAACTGGCAGCGGAGTTTCCCGACTGGAGCGCGCTGAAAATTGAGCAAAAAACGGGTATTCAAGAACGGCACATTGCGAGTGAGACGGAGTGCGCCTCGGACCTTGCGACAGCTGCTGGCTTGGAGTTGTTCAAGGCGGGCCTCGCTGCCCCTGAGGAAATTGATTACCTGCTGCTATGCACCCAAAGTCCGGACTATTTCCTTCCGACCTCCGCCTGCCTGGTTCAGGAACGGTTGCGGCTGCGTACGGATTGCGGGGCGCTGGATTTCAACCTGGGATGCTCAGGATTTGTCTATGGGCTTGGGCTGGCAAAGGGATTGATTGAGACCGGACAGGCCCTGAATGTGTTGTTGATCACCGCGGAGACGTATAGCAAGTTCATCCACCCGGGCGATAAAAGTGTACGCACCATTTTCGGAGACGCTGCTACGGCGACACTCCTTCAAGCGGTCAGATCAGAACATGAGAGGGTCGGGCCATTTGTGTATGGAACTGACGGCCGAGGAGCGAAGAACCTGATTGTTCCCACCGGCGGCCTCCGAACTGCCTACTTTGCCAACGCTGAAATCACGGAGGATGGAAGCGGCAACAAACGCACCATCAACAATCTCTATATGAATGGAGCTGAAATCTTTAATTTCACGTTGCGGGTAGTTCCGGAAACCGTCTCCAAACTACTATCGAGAGCTGGGAAGAGAATGGAGGATATTGATTTATTTTTATTTCACCAAGCCAACAGCTATATGTTAGAACACCTAAGACGGAAGCTGAACATCTCAGAAGAAAAGATGCCTATTATGATGGCTCATAGTGGAAATACTGTTTCTTCCACTATTCCAGTGTTATTAAAGGACCTTGAAACGACCGGCAGGCTCAAGAAAGGCCAGTGTCTCATGCTCTTGGGATTTGGGGTGGGATACTCTTGGGGCGGCTGCATCGTACATTGGTGAAAGATCGATTCGCCTCGGCGAAGTCGCTGTCAGTCACAGATACAAGCGGGAATAGCGCACCCTTGTGTGCTTAGGCGCTTTATTGAGCTTGAATGGTACGAGCTACCCTTCGCCGCTTTGGCGCGTACCGCAGATCCTGAAAGCCGCAGAGTTGAAATGACGTCAGCGCCGGCGAATCTACTGCTTCAATATTGTTTCGCTCCAATCGGTGCGGATTGGCGCTCCGAGTAATGGGAAATGAATTCGTCGTGAATGAGTACTTATAGCCGGCCTTGCGAATCATTCGGGCCGCGTTGGACGTATAGCTCACTTCTTCCCCACCAACCCAGCAGTAACATTCACAGGCGTGCCCAAGCGATTCCTCGATCGCCGTTTTGCTCGTGCAAATCTCATACTCAAGCACGGCATCGGGCAGTCCGGGGGACATCCGCAGATGGCTCCGTGTGTGGCAGCCAATGACATGCTGTCGCCGGTCAAGGTCGCGTAGTTCCGTCCACGACATCGCCACCCGATCCGCCCCAAGCGAAGTGCTGTCTGGCACTATCCCATGCACGGCTGAAAAACACAACTGCTCGGATGGCGGAGCTGCTATAAAATCCACGGGAACAAAAAAACAGCCATGAAACCCGTACTTCTCCAGAAGCGGAGCCGCGACAGAGTAGTTAGAAGATAAGCCGTCGTCGAAGGAGATAATCAGGCCGGGGCGTTCCTTATCCCAGCGTTGACGATCAAAGAACATATCCAGATCCATCAACGACACGGGAGTGTAATGCTCGGCATAAAACGCCATCTGCCGTTCGAAATTGTCTGCCGTATCCGCTGGAGTCCCGTGGTAATTTATTGCCCGTATGTATCCACCCGGAATACACCGCTTCTGTAGTTCCAGCAAGAGGGGAGAAATCTTCAGCGATTGGAACGATGAAGCAAGCAGGATTTTTGAATTCATAAAGCAGCATCTCCATCAAATGGTGAAGGATCCCAAGCATCGGCTTCATGGAGGGCATTCAATGGTAGCCGGGAATTCGCGCTTACGCGATATAGATACGGACATGAAGGAAGTGACCGGTGGCGTGGATTAAGCCGCTCAAGGAAATTGCGCTTCGACTCATGAAACCCTATTGCCTCCACCACGTCCACACCGCAGCGCGCGGCATGCTCAAGCGCGGCAGACATCAGAGAGAGAATGGTGCTGGCTTCGTCGCGCAAAGCCTGAATGTCCACAACTCTGAAACGGCGTAGCCCAAACTGCTCCTGATCGTATCTTTTCATGATCAGATACCCGGAAAGGCTATTGCCTTCCAGAAGTCCGAGGATGACCGGGGCTCCATATTCCGGAGCTGGACGGAATTGCCAGGTGAGTGCCTCGCGTGTGCGCACGGCTAACAACCGGCCTCGGCGCCGGCAAAGCAACTCCCAAATCGCATCAAAACGCTCGTCGAAACTGGGCAGGAGGCATATCTCCTTTCCCTGGTATCGCCCTTTGGGAAGATGCGCTAAATCCTGGCAACGGAGAGCTATCCCGGCTGCGTGCCTCATGCCGGCAAAAGCCGGCACGCGCGCTTTTCGCAGAAGAGTTCCAGCAAGCCCCGTATAGTTAGTGATCCAGAAGAGTATCCGCGCGAATGACGGGCCAGGAATCTCTTTGCATTTGAAAGCTTTGAATAGGACGCCCGCTTGCGGAGAAGCAGTGGTATTAAGAAAAAGGTCAACATTCTTTTGCGTAAAATACTTATTAATTAGAAAGATGGCCGCGGACCTGAAATGTGGATCGACCGCCCAGGCGCTTGCAACGGCTGCGCGGACCGGCTCGCAATTAAAGGTGTACATGCGAGGTATGTTGCTAAATGTGCCGACTATACCTTGAGTCTTGCTCTCGAGCACCCACCCTATAGGAACAGATAGTTCGAGGCGAAACGGATTGTCATTCCATAGACGCACCCAATCCAGGTAATCCTCACAGCCTAGTCCATTGCGCCGCTTGACCTGGCATATGGCTTCATAATCGCCAAATGTGGCTTCACGAACACTGCAATCGATTTCTTGGTTCGCTGGCTCGCTCTTATCGCTACGCATAGACATGATGCGATCATAATATGTCATGTTGACGATGTCCACGGCGGGCGGGTGGCCCAGGTCTCGTTCTTGAGACCTGGGAACCACGAGCCCCCTCACGGCGAACTGACCACTGATCACTGACCACTGTCGTTGGAAGATCGCGATCCCCTGGCGCGCAAGCGCCGTCTGCCGGGTGCCCCTTCCTTTCCGCTTTTTTCTGCGGCAAGGGTGGGAACCCACCCTTGTTCGTTCCCCCCCCGCCGAAGGCAGTTGGCCGCACCGCAGGTGCTTCGCTCGCATGGGCTTTGGCCACTTGCGCTAAGGTTAAGAGATGCGATTTGACGAACTGATTCTCGCCCGCCGCAGCGTCCGGCAATATCAGCCGAAGGCTGTGGAACCGGAAAAACTTCAAGCCCTCATCGAAGCTGTGCGCATGGCGCCGTCGGCCAGCAATTCGCAGCCCTGGAAACTGATTCTCGTCGACGATCCGGCTATCCGCGATCAAGTCGCAAAGGCGACCTTCAGCAAAGCCGTTTCCTTTAATAAATTCGCCGCGCAGGCCCCGGTGATTGCCGTTCTCGCCATCGAACAGCACTCGCTTATCACGCAGGTCGCCGGCTGGCTCGCGAAGCGTCCGTTCTATTTGATCGATATTGGCATTGCCGCCGCGCATTTTTGCCTGCAGGCAGCGGACCTCGGCCTGGGAACTTGTATGCTGGGCTGGTTTGACGAATCGGAAATCAAGAATATCCTGCATATCCCGCGCTCGACGCGCATTGCTCTGCTCATAACGCTGGGTTACAGCGCTGACAATCTCCCCGCTCACGCCAAAACGCGCAAGGCCGTAGAAGTCATGAGCAGCAGGAACAGTTATGATTGATCCGCTCCATCAGCATTGAAAACAACTCAGTGCGCCCTGTTCCTTCCCCGCCCCGCAGGTGTCGCTGGGTTGGACTTCGCCGAACGGCCAGTGGTATCACTTGAAAGAGAAGCGGTTCTCTCATCTCTTTCGAAGAATAAAATGACCAGGATGCCAAATCTCAGGAATTAGCACTCTGGTCGGCCTCTCAGGAAAAACATTGACGGAAACAAAACCTCCCATCATCGGCGTACTCGCAATTCAGGGCAACTTCGCCAGCCATGCCGAAGCACTCACCGAGGCCGGCGCCTCGCCCGTCGAGGTCCGCAAGCCGAGCCAGCTCGCCAGCCTCGATGGCCTCGTGCTGCCCGGCGGCGAGTCCACCACCATGCTCAAATTCCTCGCCAAGCACCGCTTCTTTGAAGCCTTGCAGGAGTTCTGCGGCCGAAAGCCCATCTTCGGCACCTGCGCCGGCGCAATCCTGCTGGCTCGCGAAGTCTTGAACCCGCCGCAGCGCAGCCTCGGCGTGCTCGATGCCGTCGTCGAGCGCAACGCCTACGGCCGCCAGATCGACTCCGCCATCGTGACCGCAGAAACCGCCCTGCCCGGCGGCCCGCTGGAGATGGTCTTCATCCGCGCCCCGCGCATCGTCAAAGTCGGCGCGGGCGTCCAGGTGCTCGCTCAGCGCGATGGCTTCCCGGTGCTTGTCCGCCAGGGAAGTGTCTTGGCCGCTACCTTCCATCCCGAGCTTTCCCGCGACCGCCGCGTCCACCGGCTTTTCGTCGAAGCTGTCGCCGCATCCAGGCAATAACCAGTCCGCCAACACACCGCCGCTCAGCCGCGCATCTGCGCCCTCCGGCCTCTGTCCGAAAACCATCCTTTTACGGATGAAGATTTTTCATAATTTTGGATGCGCCCAATCTATAGCATTTTCACGGATGGTGTAAGGAATGGAGTGAACCCCAAATCAGGCCTCAGAACCCCAGCCCCCGCAGCGCCGGCCGCAGAAAATTCAACCCGATAAGAATCAGCACAATGCCGCCAGCCACCTCCGCCCGCCGTCCCCAGGCCGTGCCAATTCGCTGGCCGACGACCATCCCCAGCAGCGTCATGCCGAAGGAGACGAGGCCGACGACGAGAGATGAGCGAGCGATGGAGAAATTTACCATAGCCAAAGATATGCCTACAGCCAGAGCGTCCAGGCTCGTGCCGACGGAAAGAAAGATCAGCTTCCAGCCGCGTGTCGGGTCAAGAATGTTGCGTTTTTCCTCTTCGCCGCGAAAGGCATTGCGCACAATGTTTCCGCCCACCAGAACCAGCAGCGCAAAGGCCATCCACGCATCAAACCCGTGCAGAATGTGCACAATAGCGCTGCCCAGGGACCAGCCGATGGCGAGCATCATCGCCTGAAAAGCTCCAAAGTGGAGGCTCATGCGGAAGCGCTGCCGCTGGGAGGCTTCCACCAGCGTAATGCCTGCAATCGTGGCCACGGCAAAGGCGTCCAGCGAGAGGGAAAACGCAATCGCAAAAAGGGTAATCCAGCCCATATAAAAAGTGCGGTCTTACCTATCATAACCGTACGTTTCCGCCCCGGATGTACAGATGTAGCCGTACCAAAAATGCGATAAACGCCCTTAATGAGCGCTTATTAGTGTCATTTTGGCGCCTTTTTTTGAAGATTCGTTCACCTTTTCGCCTTCATGGCGCTTCGCCGCCGTGGCTCCACCCAAAGGGAGCGGAAGAGAGCCGCCCTGCCAGCTCAACTGCGGCGGCAATGACTGTCGGCCGCCGCTCCGCCCGGCTTATCAATCTGGAAAATTCTGATGGACGCTGGGACAAAAATCGGACATAACGTCTGCTAATATGCCCATCACGCCGATTCGCAATCAATTTGACCCTTTGAATCTTCTCATGGAAGCAAGGCGGCTACATACGCAGCGAGTGCTTGCAGAGAAGCTCAGGGTGACCGCCAGAACCATTTCGCGCAGGGAGAATCGACAGACGCCGATGCCCCTGTTTGTCGTACCTGCGCTGAAGGAGATTCTGCTTACCCGGCATAACAGAACTGAAGTACTCAAGGCGTTCATCTTCATGGCTCTTTTCTTCAGGTATTGGGGGCATACGGACCGGTTTTGAGTCGGCTGGCGGGCATTGCGTCTTTACCTGCGAATAAAACCAGTGAACACAGAAAACCTATATGGAAAACTTCGGAGCGGAGGTAATCGCAGGCGACGTCACGCAGGTGCTGAGTATAAAATCCCCAGCCATTGTGATCATGATGTTACGACATAACACATTTTTCCCTCATCTCAGTCAGCATATCGGCGATATCCCTTTGTTCAGCATCACTGGCGGGAAGTTCTGTTTCTGAGACCTCAAAGAACTCGTGCATTTCGTGGTCTAGTTGAGGGTCGTATGGAAAATCCTTAAAAAACAGAGCAGGTATTCTCAGGGCGGATGCTTTGAAGATAAGGCCAGACCCCAAGCAGCGGAATATCTGTTTGCGGATTTCATCTGGGCTACGGTTAAATCGGTTCCCAAATACGACCTCACCATAATTCTTGAAGTTTCCCATATCTCGATACATGTAGCGAAATTCAATGTTCATGATGATGCGCCCCGTCGACAAATATTTTCTCTCGGTGGAATCTCAGAAAATCTGGATCGGGTGAGAATTTTTCTGGAAGATCTATTGCCTTATCGGCGTAGTCGTGAAAAGTATGAGAAAGATAAGAATTTGATTTAGCCATTCGAACCCGCTCAGAAAGTATGAGACGAAAATCGGATGAGATTGTGATCAGTCCGAGATCAAATGCGCGATCGTGAATCGAAGAAAGGCATAACCCATTTCTCGGATTAAGACGGTTGCCCACGTCAGTTTTCCATGGAATAATATGGCTAGCAACAAGTAGTTCTGGAATAGCAATTCCTGATATGCAGCATCTGTACTCATAGGAACTTAGAACAGCGGATCGAAAAAAGCTTTGGCCTAGCCGAGCCTCTATCAATGCACTTCGTGTCTCTCCTACATAACTTAAAGAATCGTAGGAGGATTCAATCTGCGAATCATTACGAACCGTATCAGTAGAAATAGCGCGCTCAGTCTGTGCAATCTCTTCAGCAAAGCGATCCCAATCCGACGTCATTTCATTCCACATGTCTCTGTCGGCTTGGGATGCTCCTGTCAGTCCTGAGCGCCCTGTCGATCTAATCGCGGGGTCAAGGCTGGCGATGTTTGTCAACTTCATTGCCAGTGCAGATGCTGATCGGCCGATTAACCCCGCATACCGAATTATCTGCGGATTGCGAGAGTGCATTTTACCAAAAGGTAGGTCGCAGTACAGCTTGAACGCGATAATCAATTGTTCGCGGGACCATCCAAGGCGCGTAGACATTCTTCGTCTCCTTTGAACACCGCACCAACTATATTAAATATGCGAGAAGCGGGCGACTAGGACCCGTTCACATTTCTTGCCTTATGGCCGTTTCTTATGCCTTCGGAGGGAACAGGGGCCTTCAGGCCCCTGAAAAGAGAGCGCTTCAAAAGGGGCCTTTAGGCCCGGGCCCTCTTTTCAGACGAGCGAACCACCCCGCAGGTGGAGAGGCATCGGGTCCAAAACTCCATGAGCAGCGGAACTGAAGGGGTAGGCTTCAGGCTTCGCCGCAAGACCCCGCCGCACGGGGTTCTCCCTTATATAACGCAAACAGCTCAAAAACTTCTCCTCCGTCGAAATCTGGCTCTCGTTGAAACTGCGAGTCCACACATCGAGATTGCTCTTCAAGCGAAAGGAAAAGCCGCCCTTAATGAACTGCATTGCTTTTTCCAGCGATACATCCGGCGCGGGAGTAATCAAAGCGTGGAAATGCTCCGGCATGATAACGAAGGCGTGCAAGAGAAACTTCCCCTGTCTGCGGTAGTCGAAAATGGTTTGCTCAAGCAATCCAGCCGTGGTCGTAACCTGAAAGAGGCTGCGGCGCTGCGCAGTCACCGCGGTAACGAAATACGTCCGAGTTTCTTGAGGTGCGGGGCGCATCAGAAAAGCATACAAGAAAAGCCCGTGGCTAAAGCCACATTGATTTTAAACCTGTGTTCAGGGGCCTGAAGGCCCCTGCTCCCTCCGACGAAAAGTGACCGGAGCATATTGTTCTTCCCAAGTACCATGCAGTGATTCTGGTTCACGGCTGTTTTTGGCATTCTCATGATTGTCCCTATGGTCGCGTTGTCCCAGCAACCAGACCGGAATTCTGGGCCGCGGAAAGAAAAGACACCGTAGAACGCGACAAGAGAGATCAACGAAAACTTGAATCAATGGGCTGGAAGGTCTTCACTGTGTGGGAATGCGAGATAAAGGACCCTGAACTTCTTGCGAAGATGGTGCTTGGATTCCTCAATCACTGATTTCCTGACACATTAATCGTTAGTCATCATGGAGTGACCGGCTCCCTGCGCTGGCCGTGGGTTAAGCTGTGAGCCAAGCAGGATCACAGGTCAGAGCCACAAGCGGAGAGGAACCGGTCATGAAAAACAAGGTACGATTTTTGGGC
>Ga0224535_1000074_pt1 | contig 32722 bp, 28 predicted proteins | sample 714E13034metaG_FD_179898 | JGI IMG/M metagenome (GOLD analysis project Ga0224535, IMG submission 179898) | Peat soil microbial communities from Stordalen Mire, Sweden - 717 E1 30-34 | ecosystem: Environmental > Terrestrial > Soil > Wetlands > Peat | place: Sweden: Norrbotten County, Stordalen... | reverse complement strand
CGCTGATTCGATTCTTGCAGAAGGCGGACGAGCTATTTCCAAAGCTCAAGACAGAGTTATCCCTGGGCTCTTTTGGATTAGTAACACTTCATCGCCCATCGAATGTCGATGACGAGTCCATTTTTTTACCGATGCTGCGGGTGCTTGACAGCTTGAGCCGCGAACTTCCCCTGATTTTCCCGGTCCACCCGAGGACGCGCCAGAAATGGTCGGCACAGTTGGAACAGTGTAACCCGAATCTCCATGCCATTGAACCGCTGGGTTACCTCGAGTTTCTTGCGCTTCAGAAGAATGCCAAGGTTGTCATCACGGACTCAGGCGGAATACAAGAGGAAACCACATATCTTGGAACCCCATGCCTGACATTGCGCGAAAACACCGAGCGCCCAATCACTGTGACTCTTGGTACGAATGTCTTGATAGGGCATGATTGGGAATTATTCCGGAAAAAGTTTTATGAAGCACTGAACGGCGAGCACAAGCAGGCGGGCCGACCCCCGCTATGGGACGGCAAGGCGTCCGAACGAATCGCCGAGATTCTTACTCGGCAGGCGCGCTAACAGGGCGCTTTTCAGAGACGCAAAATATCGCACTATTCGGAAGTTGTTGAAGACCTAATTCGGACGGAAGATTAGTTCTCAGGGGCTAAACCCCGGGTTGAATTGGACATTTTGCGGCACGGCTAATGCCGTGCCCTTTCAAAACATCAACTTGTGCAAAGATTCATTTGCTTCCCCGCTGGGATAGCTCTGCTTGCAACTTCTCCAGCACATTCGCTACCGTTGCGTCCCAGGTGTTAGTTTCTACGGATTTCTGGCGAAGCGCGACCAGTTCGGGCGTGTTTGCGGCGAGCGCTTCCTCAATGGTGCGGACAAATCCAGGTCCGTCCGTAGCGGTCAGCAGGGCTTTGCCGAGCAGCTTTGCCTCGGGGAGGGGAACGGCGACAGTTGGCTTTCCGGCAGCCAGATACTCGCGCAGTTTCAAAGGACTCGACTGCACCATCAACGAGGTCTGCGTGAACGGCAGTATGCACACGTCGATAGCCTTGGCCCAGTTGGGCAGTTGCGAATATGGTTTCGATCCCGCAAAAACTACGTTCGGCATCCGTCTAAGCGTAGGCGCATCCACGACAGCGCGTCCGATGAGCAGGATTGTCCAGCTTGGTCGAGCGCGGGCTATTTCTTCCAGGATCGTGAGGTCCACCCATTGATCGAGGAGTCCCCAAAAGCCAATGATGGGCCGAGATAGGCTTTTCGCTTCCTCGGGGATCTGTGTGTCTGGCGAATTGGCCAGTGCAAACAGCTCTGTATCCACGCCATGCGGAGAAAGATGGATGTTGGCGTTGAGTGATCGATGAGTATCAACCAGCTTCTGATTGCAGGCGAAGACAATGTCGGCCGCCGCCGTGAGTTCGTCGTCCATCTTCTGCACGGCGATTCCGTCTACGTCGGGTAGCTTTGAGTATTCATCGATGCAATAAAAGACAGTTAGCTTTTCTCCCAGGTGTTTGGCCAGAAACCCTGGATGCGGCACGTGAAACCAGGCGACTGCATCGTTGAAGCCGAGCCTGCGGATGGCTCTGCGAATAAGCATTTGCGAGAAACTCCGGTTCACAGCACGGACAACTGCGAATCGGCGAAACGGAATTTGCGGCAGCGTCATGCGCCAGAAGTGCGGAGCGACCAATTGCGGCGGCTGGAAGGTCATGCGGAGCTTCTTCAGCAGCTTGCTCAAATCGCGAGTGTTCACCTTGGGCGCGCGCAGCCCGGGCACCTCGACATACAGCATCGGGAACCTGGCGCCCAGCAGCCTGGCGATGTGGTGGCTGCTGGTACGATTCTCAGCGAACCAGTCATTGCCAAAATAAATGAATTCCATCGGTCTCCACTCCGGCGGCGCCGTTATCCGCAAACTGTCAATCAGGAAGAAAATGACTGGGAGGCTGAAAGCGCTACCACCTCGCAGTATAATCGCTCCATGAAGCTCAGCCCAGCGCGAGTTTCTGCCAGGTTTTGAGGTGTGTTTCTTCCACTATGAATAAGTTCAGAGTTGGAATTATCGGCGCGGGCTATGTTAGTGCGCATCATCTTCGCGCCCTGAAGTCGCTTCCGTCGGTTCAGGTTGTAGGGATTGCCGACCTCGATCTGGATAAGGCGAAAGCTGTCGCCAAGAGATTCGGCCTGCCCAACGCTTATGGAAGCGTCGAGGAGTTACTGGCTTCTGGCGTGGATGTGGTTCACGTACTCACGCCGCCGGTTTCTCACGCGGCGCTCAGCATCCAAGCGCTGCACGCAGGCGTGCACGTGCTGGTTGAAAAGCCGATGGCGGAGACACCGGAACAGTGCGAGCAAATGATGGCCGCCGCCAGTTCCAGTGGGCGCACTCTGGGTGTGGTTCACTCCGGCAGAATGGACCCAATTGTGCAGCGTGGCGTGGAAATCGTTCGCCGCGGCGTCATCGGCACGGTTCTTTCCGTCGACTTTCATCGCAGCTCCGATTACGCACCCTGGCCGGGAGGCGGCAAGCTGCCGCCCCAGTACCGCAAAGGCTCTTATCCCTTTCAAGACCTCGGTGTGCATGGCTTGGCCATTGCGGAGGCGTTTTTGGGCCAGGTCAAATCAGCGCAGATCGATTTCCGCTCCACCGGTTTAGATCCGAATCTCCTGTTCGACGAGTGGACGGCGATGGTGGATTGCGAGCGCGGCCAGGCTCGCCTGTATCTCTCGTGGAACGTGCGCCCGATTCGGAGCCAGGTGATCGTGCACGGCACACGCGGCGTCTTGCAGATCGACTGCTTCTTGCAGACTTGCTATGTGACCCGGCTGCTTCCGGGACCGAAGTTCGCATCCCCCGTGATCTGCACCATGCTTAACGCCGCCGCGAGCCTCTACCAAGTGCCGCTGAACGTGTTGCGATTCATGACCAAGCGCCTGCCGGGAGCGCCGGGCATCCATCAGAACATTCGCGAGTTTTACACCGCTCTGAAGCACGGCACGGCAGTGCCCGTAACCCCTGAAGAGGGCTTGCGCCTGGTCAGCGCGATGGCGCCCGCGTGCGCTGAAGCCGACCGGCAGCGCGACGCTCTCCGGCAGGAGCAGTTGACGCCCCGCCCTCCTGCCGATGTGCTGGTGACCGGAGCTGGCGGGTTTCTGGGTGGCAGGCTCGTGCGCCGCCTGATTCAAGAGGGCGCGAAGGTGCGCGCGGGAGTTCGCCGCATGCCCACGGATCCGCTGCCCGGAGTCGATTACGTTGCGGGCGACCTTGGCGACCCCGAGTACGTGGATATTCTCGTCGCCGGCGTTGGCGCGGTCTTCCATGTGGGAGCTGCGATGAAGGGCTGTGCCGCTGACTTCCAGCGTGGCACGGTTGCCGGAACCCGGAACGTGATTGACGCTTGCCTGAAGCACCACGTCGAGCGCGTGCTGTATGTCAGCTCACTGAGCGTGCTGGAACACGCCGGACGCCGCACGGGCAAAGTTACCGAGGCATGGCCGCTCGAGCCTCACGCCGAACTCCGCGGCGCTTATACGCAGACCAAGCTCGAAGCCGAGCGAATGGTGATGGCTGCGGCGAAGGAGCAGGGCTTGCCCGTGTTTGTTATCCGTCCGGGTGTAATCTTCGGCCCCGGAGTCGAACCGAGCAGTCCGGCCGGCAGTTTTGGGATGTTCGGCCGCTGGATTGTTGTTGGAAATGGCTCGTTGCCGCTGCCGCTCGTTTATGTGGACGACGTTGTGGATGCGCTTCTGCTTGGCCTCGCTCGCCCCGGCGCGGAAGGAGTGCTTGTCAACCTGGTTGACCCGGCCGGAGTTACGCAGCGCGAGTTCATCCGCATCGCGCAAGCCGCCAAGCCGAAGATCAAGGCCAGTTATGTTTCCAAGCCTGTGTTGATGGTGGCGGCGGTTGGAATCGAGATGCTCGGACGCCTGCTCAAGCGCAGTGTGCCTCTGTCGAGATATCGCATCCGCTCCATCCGCCCGCTTTCCAACTTCGATCAGACTGCCGTGCAAGAGCAGTTAGGATGGACGCCTTGCGTGGGTGTTGCCGAGGGCTTGCGGCGGACCTTCACGATCTCGCCGGCGATACAATCCTCATCTTTGCCGGAGTAATCGGATTTGGTGGATCGTTATGCTCAGGATCGCGGTTGTCACGCGTTATTTCCCCAGCTCGGCTGAACCCTGGCAGGGCCGGTCGGCCTATCAGACGCTGCGCGTGCTTGCCCGCGAGGCCGATGTGCGGGTCTTCTATCCCAACGCGAGTTATCCCTCACTGCTCAGGCCGCATAGCAGAAGTTATGGCAAGCTTGACGCATCCTATAGCCCGCCTGATGTGAAGGCGAGCTATTTCGACTATCCCGCGCTGCCCCTGCTCTCTCGCCCGCTCAATGGATGGATGGCCGCCCGCGCTCTGCTGCCGCACGTGCGCAGGTTTGCGCCCGATCTGATCTTCAGCTTCTTTCTTTATCCGGACGGCTATGCCGCTCTCAAGATCGGCAAAGCCCTCGCGGTTCCCGTTGTTGCCGTAAGCATCGGCTCTGACATCAACAGGATCGGTGATCCCTTGTCGGCCATGCACACGCGCGCCGTTCTGCGCGAGGCCGATTTTCTGGTCACGGTCAGCGGCGATCTGCGTAACAAGGCTGTAGCCATGGGCGCCTCGGCTGCGAAGACGCGCGCCATCATCAACGGCTGCGACCTCTCCGTTTTCCACGTCAGAGACCGTCTTGAGGCGAGGCGGAAGCTGGGCATCGACCCGGCAGCGGAGGCTGTTGTTTACATCGGGCGCATGGACGTAAAAAAAGGTCTTCGCGAACTCGTCGAAGCGGTGGCTTCGCTGCGCTCGAAGCGCGCGAAGCTGCAAGTTTATCTCATCGGCGAGGGGCCGGACAGACCGCTGATCGAGAGCGCCATCCAGGCCAGCAACGCCGCCGGCACCATCCACGCGCTGCCCGGTTGCGCCTTCGACGATGTTCCCATCTGGATGGCGGCAGCCAATCTGGTCACCCTGCCGAGTTACATGGAAGGCTGTCCCAACGTGGTGCTTGAGGCGCTCGCCAGCGGACGGCCAGTCGTCGCCACGAATGTCGGTGGCATCCCGGAGATCCTGAGCAATGAGTGCGGACGGCTCGTGCCCCCTCGCGACCCGGGCGCTCTGGCGGAGGCCCTTGCATCGGTCCTCGACAAGACCTGGGACACCGCGGCCATCTCCGCGCACGGAAGCAGAAGTTGGGATACGGTCGCGGCAGAGTTGCTTGAAATCTTTAAATCATGCGTTTCTGCCCGGAAGGCGGTGTGACCTGGAAGCTAGTTGGCGGAGTCTTTCTGCCGCGTGGCCTTTACGCCCGACAGAATCCCAACACCGATCAGCACGATCGCGCCCACGACGATCCATTGCGTTGGCATGTGCACCAGGTGCGCGGCGTAAACCAGTCCGCCGATCACGATTGCGAATCCGGCAGCATAAATTCCGAATGACATACGATCTCCTTACCGAGTCAGTGGTACGAGTGGATGCCCGGCTCTCTATGGACGTGGCGTTGTGGCCCTCAGCTCACACCAGCTTCGCTCGTTTGGCGGTTCGTGCCGGGCTGGGCGGGGGATCGAGCAGTACGGGCCTGGTTGCGTTCTCTTCCGGCAGGGCGTCGTGCAGGACCATGTTGAGCAGCGAGGGATGAACCCGAATGCGGCCGTTGTAATCGAGGTAGCCGAGCTTTCTAAAGCGATTCATGAAAAAGCTGACGCGGGACCGGGTGGTGCCGATCATCTCGGCAAGAGTCTCCTGGGTTACCGGCGGAAGCAGTGGCTCCGGCTCACCCGCTTGCCCAAAATCAGCCATCAATAAGAGTGTCCGCGCCAAGCGCCTCTCGCTTGAATTGAAGAGCTGATCGACGAGATCTGTCTGGGTTCGGATGCCCCGAGCCAGGATGAACTTCATGAAAAAATCAGAAAAAACGGGTTCTTCATGCAGGACGCGAAGCATCTCGTCCTTTGTGATCTTGAGCGCCATACAGACGGAAACGGCCGAGGCCGAGGCCGTTCGAAGCGTTCCCGGCCCTGCCATCGACTCTTCGCCAAAAAAGTCCCCGGTGGCAAGCAACGTCACCGTGGCCTCTTTGCCCCTCTTGGAGACGACGGTGAGCTTTGCGTGGCCATTCTGGAGATAAAACATAGAGTCAGCTGGGTCTCCCTGGGAAAAGAAAACCTGCTTTGCCGTGTGACGGATGATTGTTCTTCCCAACCCTTCGGTCGCGAGGAAAACGGCGGAGTCAAAGTGCTTCTTGCTTTCGCCTCTCATCGGAACGGCCTCCTTCCATATGCGGTCTCTCGCCGATAAGCCTCACCCATGCCATGAGCAGCGAAGACGGGCAATCAACCCGCTCCGTAACAAGCAATTCCTGGCTTGCTAAGATAGGGTCGCATCGCGCCCGGCAATAGTCTGAGCGATTTAGACCTATGGTTGGTTGTACGACCTGAAAATAGGGAATCGGCGCAAAATCCATGCAAAACAGTGGCCCGGTCCATGCACGGCCTGGCCGCCCCAGATGGCGGCCTTACCTCAGCTAACCTCTGATGCTTACAGCGTTTGCGTGCGCTGTACGGTGCGGACACCGGCTACGCGGCGCAGGCCGAGGACCATGCGGTTCAGGTGCCCCAGGTCTTCGGCTTCGGCGACAAACTCGATGATGGCTTCGCCATTCTCGTCGTGGCGGATATCCACGCCGCTGATGTTGGCGTTGTCGTCGGAGATGACGGCGATCAACTCCTTCAACATTCCGGCGCGGTCGTCGCAGGTAACGGTGATCTTGACCGGGTAGCGCTGCGGCCGGCCGGCGGACTGGCCCACGCGGGACCACTCGACATTGATGCGGCGGTCGCTCTCATAGAGCAGGTTCTGCACGTTGGGACAGCCGCGCGCATGGACGGCCACGCCCTTGCCGCGGGTGACGTAGCCGACGATCTCCTCGCCGCGAATGGGGTTGCAACATCGCGCGCGATAGACAAGCAGGTCGTTCTGGCCCTCCACCTGGAGCGAATCCGAGCCGGTGAGGTGCAGCTTGCGCACCGCGTCGGACATGGCCGCAGTGCCGGACTTCGGCTCTGGAGCTGCCTCGGCTTCCGGCAAGTTGGCGCTGCCGGGAGCCAGCTTGTTGAGCACCCCCCGGGCGGAGTGCTTTCCCTGGCCCAATGCGGCCAGCAGGTCGGCGGCGGTGGCCACGCCATATTCGTCGGCGATGCGGCCCAGGTCCTGGTCGCAAATCTGACTGAGCGGCACCTTGAATTTGCGCGCCGCGCGCTCCAGCAGCTTGCGCCCGATCTCCACGGCGCGGCGGCGGAGGTCTTCATTAAGCCAGTGCTTGATCTTGTTGCGGGCGCGGGGACTTTTGACGAAGGTGAGCCAATCGCGGCTCGGATTGTGGTCCTTCTGGGTGACAATTTCGACGATGTCGCCGGTTCGCAGCTTGGTGCGCAAGGGCGCCATGCGGCCGTTGACCTTGGCGCCGACGCAGGTGTGGCCCACCTCGGTATGAATCGTGTAGGCAAAATCGACGGGCGTGCCCTCGGCCGGGATTACGACGACCTTCCCTTTGGGCGTGAAGGTGTACACCTCGTCGGGATAGAGGTCCATCTTCAGGCTGGAGAGAAACTCGTTGGGGTCGGTCATCTCCTTTTGCCACTCGACCAACTGCCTGATCCAGTTCAGCCGCTCCTCGTCGCGGGCCGTCACCGCGGCGCCGCCGGCCTTGTACTTCCAGTGCGCCGCAATGCCTTCCTCGGCGATGCGGTGCATCTCCTCGGTGCGGATCTGCACCTCGAACTGGTGCCCGGTGGGGCTCATCACCGTCGTATGCAGCGACTGGTAGCGGTTGGCGCGGGGCATGGCGATGAAGTCTTTGATGCGGCCGGGGACCGGATGCCACAGGGTGTGAATGAGGCCGAAGACGGCATAGCAGGCGGCCACGTCCTGGGTGATGACGCGAACCGCCAGAAAGTCATAGACCTGGTCGAAGGAAACCTTCGAGCGCTGCTGCTTCTGGAAGATGGAGTAGATGCGCTTGATGCGCCACTCAACGCGGGCCGGGATGCCGTTCTCGCGCAATTGCTCCACCAGCGTGTCTTCCACGCCGTGCAGAAACTGCTCACCATCGATGCGGCGTGTTTCCACGGCCGCTGCGACCTGCTCGTAGCTGACCGGGTCGGTATAGCGGAAGGCCAGATCCTCCAGCTCGCCGCGTACCTTGCCCATGCCCAGCCGATGAGCGAGGGGCGCGTAGATGTCCAGGGTTTCGCGGGCGATGGCCTCCTGGCGCTCGGGCCTCAAATGTTCCAGCGTCCGCATATTGTGCAGCCGGTCGGCCAGTTTGATGAGCACCACGCGCACGTCCGTGACCATGGCCAGCAGCATCTTGCGCACGTTTTCGGCCTGGCGATCCTCGCGGTTGGCAAACTGGATCTTGTCGATATTGGTGACGCCCTCGACGATGTGGGCCACCTGTTCGCCGAAGCCAGCCGCAATCTCCTCGTTGGTGGCGGGCGTGTCCTCCACCGAGTCGTGCAAAAGACCTGCGGCGATGGACGTCGAGTCCATCTTCATCTCCGCCAGCACTTCGGCCACTTCAAGCGGATGAATAATGTAAGGCTCGCCCGAGGCGCGCATCTGCCCGCGATGATGCTGGAGGCTGAATTCCCAGGCTTTGCGGATCAGAGAGAGGTCATCGCTGGGCCGATTGGCGTGAACCAGGCGGAGAAGGGCTTCGATTCGCCGGTCAATGGCCTGCTTGTCCACGAGGAGCTGGTCAGTGCCATGCACCTCTGGCTGCGTCTTCCCGGCAGGAGCCGGGGCCGCGCCAGGTACCTCTGCCGGAATGGGTTGCGGGACCGTCGCCATGCCTCATTATAGGTCGGTTGCGGATTCTGCGGAGGAAAGGTTCTGGATAGCTGCCCGAAGCGATGCCGACTCGAACTTCGATCATTGATAAGATGAGGGCGTAAGATGAACAGACCAAGGGAGCCTATGACCAAGCCACGTACCCCCCGTACTGCTACCAACCCCAAGGCGCCCAGGACTGCCCGGCCCGCCGCGCCTGTTGAACGAATGCACGCCAAGCCTTCAACGCAACCGAGGCAGGAAAAGCGCGATTCCAAGGCAAAACCGTATTCCGGAGGCAAGAGAGCCGCATCGAGCCGCGCCGTCTCCAAAGCCCGAGACTCCCGAGCCCAAGCCCCTAAAGCCCAGGTCACCGGAGTCCAGGTCGAAGGCGCCAAAATCAGCCGCCGGGCCGCTGATCGGCTGCGCGCGGGCCATTTGTGGGTCTACGCCTCCGATATTGAGTCCCTTGAATTACCCAAATCTGCCAGGCCTGCCGACGGTCTTCCCGCGCTGGTGCTCGTGGCCGACAGCCGCGGGCTGCTTTTGGGCACGGCGCTATATAGCCCCACGTCGCAGATTGCCCTGCGGCTAATCTCGCGCGAGGCGGTTGAAGAGGCTGCGTGGCTCCAATTGCTGGAAATCCGTCTCCGCACGGCAATCAGACGGCGGAAGCCGCTGCTCGACGAACGGACCAACGCCTGCCGGTTATGCTTCAGCGAGGCTGACGAGCTGCCCGGCCTGGTGGTGGACAAGTACGGCGACCTGGTGATTCTGCAATTGCTGGCCAAAGGGCTGGACTCTGCCGCGGTGCGCGAGACCTGCGTCCGTGTGCTGCGCGAAGAGTTGGCGCCGGCTGCCATTCTGGAGCGGCCCGACCCGCGTATGCGCGAACTGGAAGGCCTGGCAGCGCCGAATCTTGCGCCACTCTACGCCGAAGACGCCGCGGCTCCCGTCAGCACGCAATTCCGGCTGAACGGACTTGTCTTTCAATACGACGCCAGCGCCGGACAGAAGACCGGGGCATTCCTCGACCAGCGGGCCAACTACGCCGCCACCCGCGAGTGGGCGCAAAAGCTGGGGGCGACCGGCCGTGCGCTGGATGTCTGCTGCTACCAGGGCGGTTTTGCCCTGCATCTGGCTGAGGTATGCGCTCAGGTTACGGGGATTGACGCCTCCCGCGTTTCGCTCGAAGTGGCGGAGCGCAACGCCGAGGCAAACCGCGGCCGCCTCACCGCGCCGGTGGAGTGGGTGGAAGGCGACGCCTTTGAGATTCTGCGCGACTGGTCGAATGCGGGCGAAAAATTCGATGTCATCGTGCTCGATCCGCCCGCCTTTGCCAAGAGCCTGCGAGCCGTCGAAGGCGCGCTGCGCGGCTACAAGGAACTGAATCTGCGGGCGCTCAAGATGCTGCGTCCCGGCGGCCTGCTGGTCACCTGTTCCTGCTCACATCATGTGGGTTGGGCGGAATTGGAAGCCAGCGTGGCCTCGGCCGCTGCCGATACGCACCGCCGTGTGCGGCTGCTGGAGCGGCGTGGAGCCTCCCTCGATCATCCCGTCGTGCTGAACCTGCCGGAGACCGAGTACCTGAAGTGCCTGATGCTGGAAGTGGAGTAACAGGCAGCGCGGATTCAGAGCACATTCCCGCAGGCAAAGCAGAACCGCGCACCCTGCGGGTTGGTCTGCCCGCAACGTCCGCAAGCCACCAGTGAGCCCGGCTGCGGCGCCGGAGGCACATTGATTGTGACGTTATACGGCTGGCCCCATCCCGGCATGGCAATCCCCAGCATCGCAGCAATGCCCGCCGCCTGAATGGCGTTGAACTCCCGCACCCGGCCGGGCATGAAGAAGCACTCGATAAAGCCAAGAATGCTCGGAAGCCCCGTCCAAAAGAAGCAACAGTAAAGAATTCCCAGGCCGGTCCGGCGCAGATAGAAGTGATGGGCGCCGAAGCTGCCGAGAAACAGCGCCAGCAGAATGCCGACTACCTCGTCGCGGCGCACCACATCATACTGCTGGTAAAAGATTGCTTGCGGATTGGGATACGGTTGGCTGCTCATGGGCGGCTCTCCTTGCTCTCTTGTCAGAATACGCAACCGGGCAGTGCGTGGTTCCCCGCAGCCAAAAGGATTCTGACCAGGGATGTTCGTTACTCCCCAGGCCCCGGCAATCACAGCGTCTGGAAGAGCCTTTATCGCCCGTGCCCATCCGCGGTGGATCTCTTCGTGACCGGCTCAGGCGCGTGCAGATAGCGGCTGGCGAAGTCGAGGAAGGTGGGCCAGTTTGGTCCCGGCGTGTGCCTGGTCCACGCGCAGGTTGACCTCGACCTGCCTCGCTTTCAGAAAATGTTCGTGGAGCTGATGACCGGAAAGCCGTAAGGAGATGGCGCGGCGGATATGAAATCCAAGCTCATCGAATCAACCGAAAAGCGGGTTTTTCCGGCAAAAAACGGGATTCTTCAGGGCTGATGAGCGGGCTGCCTGCCCCGACTGCGAAAATATATTAAAGTAAGCGAAGAAGCGTCAGGGCACGACTTCAGTCGTGCCGCCAGGGAGTCAAAATGAATCGGCCTTTAGGCCCTGAGGAAAAAGCCACATGGTCACAACATTCTCTATTTCATGCAGATATATCCCTTCAGGGGCTAAAGCCCAAGGCCTATTGGGATCGTCTATCGGCACGACTGAAGTCGTGCCCTGACGCTTCTCGCCACTCCGTTGGCATTTTTCAGCAAGCTGTGAAGTCCCACCCCAGCGAGGAATCAGGGAATAGAACGTGCCCATCCTCCGGACACTGTTCATACGATGATTGTGCGCCGGAGCGGGGAAATAATCTGCAAGTACTTTCGGCTTGGGGTTCGTTGTCTCCTAGGTCCGAGATGCCGAATCTCGGACGCCTTGCACGCGCGTCGCCTGGTTCCACGATCCAGATAAAAACGTCCTGAGCCTGACACAGCTCTAGCCAGAAACACAAAAGCCCACGCCATTCAACGCGTTCTTTCGAAGTGGGTAAGCCGCTGAATTTGGATGAACGGAACGTGGTGGCCTGGTCGTCCATCGCCCAGTGGCCAAAAATTCTTTGCATCGGCGTACCAGCGGCGATAGCGGGGGTAAGACGGAATCACACCGACGAAGGAGATGTTGAATTCCGCTGGGAACCACTGTCTCTTAATATCTTTATCCCATTCCTTGCCAATCGGATCCTCCGCAGGTGGTCCGGAAAACAGGGCTGCGTTCTCGGGGCACTCATCCTTGTCGATTCCAGCGCCTTCCATTCCCAAAGAATAGTGGGCATCGGTCTCTATGGGTTGGCCGCGAAATAGATCTTCGTGTGAGAACAAGAAGCAATAGTCAACTTTGATTGGCTTGCTTGCAATCGGATGCTCGACCCAGATGGCATACTCTAAAAAAATTCCTAGTAGTATGCCAGCCGCCAGAGCAAGGACAATAGGGGTAATCCAAATCAACTTGGCTCTTATCGCACCACTGAGACTCGGCTTCCACATCTTTGAGTTCCCTAGTCAGGAAATTCTTGCATATATAACTGCTTGAAGTGAAGCCCACGCCGCAATCCGCAACGTGGGCTCTTGTTTTCGCTGACTCGCTGACCTGCTGACTCGCTGACCTGCTGACTCGCCAGCTCTTTACCCGTTCAACTGCTCCTGCAGCTTGTTCAGCGTGCGGTGCAGATCCTTGTCGGTACGGCGCAGTTCGTCGATCTTGGCAATCGAGTGCATCACAGTGGTGTGGTGCTTGTTCCCGAACTGGCGCCCGATCTCCGGCAAGCTGGCTTCGGTCATCTGCTTGGCCAGGTACATGGCGATCTGCCGCGGCACCACCACGTTGCGCGAGTTGTTCTTCTGCTTCAGGTCGGCGACCCTCATGCCGAAGTTCTCGCTGACGGCGCGCTGAATGGCATCGATGGTAATCTTGCGCACCTGCATATCTATGAACTGCTTCAGGCACTGCTGAGTCGAAGCCAGTGTGATCTCCGTGCGGTTCATCTGGCACCACGCGATCAGCCGCGTCATGGCGCCTTCCAGTTCGCGGACATTGGTGCGCACATTCGAGGCCACAAACAGCGCCACATCGGTGGGCAGCGTCACCTGCTCGCTCTCCGCCTTCTTCTGCAGGATAGCGACCTTGGTCTCCAGATCCGGCGGTTGAATGTCGGCAATCAGGCCCCACTCAAAGCGCGAGCGCAGACGATCCTCAATCTCCGCCAATTCCTTCGGCGGACGGTCCGAGGCGATCACGATCTGCTTCATGCTCTCGTGCAGCGCGTTGAAGGTGTGGAAGAACTCCTCCTGCGTGCGTTCTTTTTGCGCGATGAACTGAATGTCGTCGATCAGCAGCACATCCACGGTGCGGAAGCGGTCGCGGAAGCTGGTCATGCGGTCGTTGCGCAGCGAGGTGATCATCTCGTTGGTAAATTTTTCCGCTGAAACGTAGCAGATGCTGGCTGTGGGCTGGCGGCGCTTCACCTCGTGGCCAATGGCGTGCATCAGGTGCGTCTTGCCCATGCCCACGCCGCCATAGAGGAAGAGCGGATTGTAGGCCTTCGAGGGCCGCTCGGCCACGGCCAGTGAGGCCGCCCGCGCAAACTGGTTCCCGTTGCCAATCACAAATGCATCAAAGGTGTAGCGCGGATTGAGCTGCGCCGCGCTGGACCAATCGAAGCGCTGCTGCTCCGGCGTGCGTTGCGGCGCGGACGGAGCCGTGGGCGCGTGCGCTGGAACCGGCCCGAAGCCGCCGTCCCTGCGCTGCGGCGGAACCGAGGGGTCCTCTTCCGTGGTCACAAAACACACGTCGTCCAGCTCCAGCCCTTGCTGCTCGATGGCCTCCTGAATCAGGTCGCTATACCGATCCCCCAGATGCTGGAACTCTGGCGACGGCACGCGCACATACAGCGTGCGGTTGGCCACATGACTGTACCGGGTGGGCTTGAGCCAGGTCTCGAAAGACTGGCGAATTACTTTCATCTCCAGAGCAGCGAGAATCTGAAGCCAGGGGTTGAGAGCCGTCGCCGGCGAAGTTGCGAATGACATCTTGCTGATCCTTGCTTGTACCGCCTGTTGATTGCCAGGCTGGTTCATCTTTCGTGCTGGAGTAACAGCTCTCTTATGACGCGAGACCTTGGGTCTTGCGTCCGATTGCCGTTGGCCAGCCTCTGATTTTATTCTCGGGCCGTTACGAAACTGGTTCCGTGGGACGCTTGGAAATTTCTTGAACGGTCCCAAGAGTAGCACATTTGCGCGTCACTGCAATCAATCTTTCACAGAACTTTCGGGTTGTCTTCGCTAGTTGCACCAATGCTGGTGAAACTCTCCCGCAGGGACCGGAATCACCTCCGAAAAATCTTTCCGAGCCGCGCTCTCCTGGCCGGTTGAGTACATTTTCACGTCGAGTGTGAACTCTTGTGCGCCTCATATTCGCCGCGTCTTCGTTGTTGCGGCTGGGTGGAATAGTACTTGATTCTGGCCCTCGGCGCACTTCCTGCTGGATTCCTGGCTCAACCTGCGATACACTTAGAACTTGCCGTCATGGCATAGATTTTCTTTAGGAAACAGGAGCGCATTTTCATGCCTAAGCGCACATTTCAACCGAATCGCCGCAAGCGCGTGAAAACTCACGGCTTCCGCGCGCGCATGAAGACCAAGGCCGGCGCAGCCGTGCTCAGCCGCCGCCGTGCAATTGGCCGCAAGCGCGTTGCCGTCAGCGCTGGCTTCCGCGACTAACTTTCGTCTGCCGTTCTGCCCTCACTGTCCGTGCCCACCTTTTGTTGGAGCCGGAACGGGTTCCATTTCCGTGCAGTTCCGGTCAACATCTCCCGCGCCGTTACCATGACCACCCTTTCCCAGCCTGACCAGCGCCGGTCTACAAGACAGTCGCTTACCGGCGTGCGTCTGCGCAAGCACGCCGACTATCAGCGCGCCTATGCGGCTAGCCGCAAGCGCCAGTCCGCCTCCATGAGCTGGTTCCTCGCCCCGCAGCAGCCTGCTGGCCCCGCGGCCGTCTCCCCTGCCGGTCCGCGCGTTGGCCTCACCGCCGGCAAGGTGATGGGCAAGGCCCATGAGCGCAACCGCATGAAGCGCCGCTTGAAAGAGGTTCTGCGCCGCCATCTGGACCTGCTGCCGCCCGGCTGCGACCTCATCTTCCATCCGCGCCGCGCGGTGCTCACCATCGCATTCGCGAAACTTGAAGCGGAGATAGTGCGTATCCTTCAGCAGGCCAACGCCGAAGCCGTGCGCAACGCGCCACGAGTGGCCCCGGTAAAGCTCGCTGTATGACTCGCATCCTGCTCGCCATGCTCGCCTTCTATCGCCGCTGGCTCTCCCCGGCGATTCATTCGCTGAACCCCGGCAGCGGTTGCAAATTTCTGCCCACCTGCTCGGAGTACGCCTCCATCGCCATTGCCACTCATGGACCTCTGCGCGGTCTGGCTCTGGCTTCCTGGAGACTCCTTCGCTGCCATCCCTTCACCCGAGGGGGGTTAGATCCCGTGCCCCCAGCCCCGATTTCGCGCCATTTTCATCACAAACCATTACCATAGGGAGAGCGGCGCCCTGACGGCGCGCCTCCCCTTTACGAATAGGAAGTATCCATTGGCAGAATTTCGCAATCCAAATCTTCAGGCACAGGGCGGCGATGGCGGCAGCGGTGGCGGCGATATGCGCGGCCTGCTCTCGATCACCCTCCTGGCCCTTGTCGTCCTCCTTGGTTTCCAGTTCTTTTCGAAGCCTAAGCAGCCGGCCGCCACGGCGCCCGCCGCCCAAACCCAGCGTCAGACCCAGCCCGCGCAACAGGCCGCCTCCACGGGCCAGCCAGCCCAGCCGCAGTTGACTGCCGGGCAAGTGCAGCCTCCTCCTGTTGCCACCCCAGCCATCGCCGCCTCCGCGGTAGCTGAAACAACGGTCGAGAACGGGAACTACAAAATCGTCTTCACCAACCAGGGCGCGCAGGTCAAGCACTGGATTCTGAAGGGTAAGCAGTACAAGGACCACCCCGATCCGGGCGGACAGCAGCTTGACATGGTCAATCCCAAGACCACCGCCTTCGGTCTGCCGCTCAGCCTCTTTACCTACGATGCGGGTCTGACCAAGCAGTTGAACGAGGCCCTTTACCAGGTCTCCGTCTCCGGCGCGGGCGCGTCCACCAGCGTTCTCCAGGCCCCCGGCTCGGTCACCTTCCACTACGCCGCCAACGGTCTTGACGTGGTGAAGACCTTCCGCTTCGATTCGAGCTACGTGGTGACGGCCGAGGTTCAGGTCCGGCGCTATGGCGTTCCGGTCCTCGCCCTTCTGGCCTGGCCCGGCGGCCTCGGCGACCAGACCGAGCATATGCACTTCGCCTACGGCAAGTTTGCCTGGTCCCTGAACGGCAAGGACGATTCGACCGACGCCAAGAAGGTCAGCAACGATGCCACGCTCGACCAGCCCTTCGAGTACGCGGGCATCATTGATCTCTACTTCGCCGCCGCTTTCCTGCCCGACGTGCCCTCGCGCTTCACCGTAGTCACGCTGCACAACTCCATCGACCTGCCCACCGACCCCAGCGACCCCAACAGTCAGAGGAAGCCCGCCGACGTCATAGGCCTGGCCGTGGGCGACACCAGCGGTTTCACTCGCGTGCGCCTCTTCGCCGGGCCTAAAGAAACCGATGTGCTGAAGACCATCCATGCCACTGGCGCTGATGGCAAGCCCGACGGGCCCATGCTTGAGCCGCTCATCCAGTTCGGCTGGATGACCATCATTGCCAAGCCTCTCTATTTGGCCCTGCGCGGCCTGCGCGGTCTGCTTGGCCCCGGTGCGTACAACTGGGGATGGGCCATCATCATCGTCACCGTCATCTTCAACCTCCTCATGCTGCCCACGCGTTTCATGATGATGAAGTCCTCGCTGAAGATGATGCGCATTCAGCCCAAGGTCGAGGCCCTCAAAAAGCGCTACGCCCATCTCAAGGCAACCGACCCCAAGCGGGCCGAGATGAACACTGAAATGATGGCCCTCTACAAGACCGAGGGCGTCAATATGTACGGCAGTTGCCTGCCCATGCTCATCCAGATGCCGTTGTTCTTCGCCTACTACCGCGTCCTGCTCAACGCCGTCGAACTGCGTCAGGCCCAGTGGTTCTGGCTCACTGATCTTTCCTCGCCGGACCCCAGGTACATTCTGCCCATCCTCATCATCGTCACCATGTTCCTGGTCCAGTTCCTCACCCCCTCCCCCGGCATGGACCCCAACCAGCGCAAGATGATGGCCATTATGATGCCGGCCATCTTCGGCTTCACCATGTTGCACTTCGCCTCCGGCCTCGCCCTCTACTGGGGCACCGGCAACGTCATCAACCTGGCCATCCAGCTCGGCATCAACCAGTCCAAGATAGGCAAGGAGATGCACGAGATCGCCGCCAGGCGCGCCGCCAAGAAGGTCAATCCCAAGACCATCCAGGGAAAGCGGTAGCGTTTTTTCTTCACATGCCCATCATCTCCGTGCCCCATCCATTCCGCGCTTTTTGCGGAATGGGTGGGATAGCACAAATCTCAATCAGCCCCGCTCAGGCTCAACCCGAGCGGGGCTTCTCTTTGTCTGACTGAAAACTGACGGTGAGTGACGGCTGAGGTGAACCAGGGCGGGAAGACGCCGCCAGTCGCACAAATCCGCTAACTTGCTGACTCGCTATCACCGCGAAGCGGTGGCTAACTTGCCGATTTCTTTCAAAACCCGGGATTTGACCCCGCTCCGTTTATCAGGAGCGGAGCGCGAGGGTGGGGGTTACTCCGCTCGGCCGGTCCACCACCAGGCAAGCAATGGCAAAATAGACTCATGCCGCCGACCGATCCAATTTCCACTGCCCCCATCGTCCTCACCCCCGCTGAAGCCCGCGTCCTGGGCGCGCTGATTGAAAAAGAAGTCACCACGCCGGACTACTATCCGCTTTCGCTCAACGCGCTCATCAACGCCTGCAATCAGCGCTCGAACCGCGAGCCGGTCATGGACCTGGAGGAGGAAGCGGTGCGCCTGGCTCTGCACGGGCTTGAGGATTTGCGCCTGGCTGGCCGCGCGCGCTCCGCCGACGGGCGTGTTACCAAGTACGAACATTGGTTGGGTGAGGCCTTCAACTTCAGCCGGGCTGAGACGGCCCTTGTCTGTGTGCTGCTTTTGCGCGGGCCGCAGACTCCCGGCGAGCTGCGCGGGCGCACCGAGCGGCTGCACAGCTTCAACGAAATTGGTGAAGTGCTGGCCGCTCTGCAAAAGCTGATGGAGCGCGAGCCGCCGCTGGCAGCCATCTTGCCGCGTCAGCCCGGAACCAAGGAGTCGCGCTATGCCCATCTGCTCTCCGGGCCCGTCGAGTCGATTGTGGTTGCTTCTGGGTCCGAACCAGCACGCGCGCACCGCGAGACCGCACAGTTCGCAGTGCCGGACGCGGGCCACGAAGAGCGCATCGCCCAGTTGGAAACGACAGTCGGAGAGTTGCGTCAGGAAGTCGCCACGCTGCGCCAAAAGATCGACGACCTTTTTGGAAATTAACACGGTGTGGATGCATTTCTTTCGAGTGGAATCTGTAGATCCCGTGTTCAAGGAAGACAGAGAAAGGTGGGAACCATGCTGAAAATCAGGTTAGCCGTAGCGTCTCTTGGATTTGCGATGATGTTGCCCGCGTCTTCCGTACTATTTGCACAGACGACGAACAACATCCCCGTGGCTCCGATACCTTCACAAATCCTCACAGCCAAGACGGTCTTCATCTCAAATGCAAGCGGAGAATTCGATCGTGCCCGGTGGAGCGGAGGACCGGAACGAACCTATAACGAGTTTTACGCGGCCATCAAAGGTTGGGGACATTACGATTTTGTGAGCACTCCGAGCGATTCCGATCTGGTTCTTCAAATCGGTTTCACTACGATCGCTGGGTTCAATGGTAGTTCCAATTACCCGCAGATCACGCTATTTCTGCTGGACCCGAAAACGCATATAGTGCTTTGGACATTAGCCGAAAACGCGCCGCTTACCGGGGGCCTGCAAAAGAGCCGCGACAAGAGTTTCTCTGACGCAATCGCCAAGCTCGTCGGCGACTTGAAGGCGCTGACCGCCCAGCCAGCGGCCTCCACAAAATAGCTGCGCGCACCATCAATCTCCGTGCCCCATCCTTTCGCCTTCTTCCTTGCGAAAGGATGGGATACCACGAACCCGAATCCGCCTGATCTTCGACAAGCTATATCAGCTCATACCCCGCGAACCAGTACCCAATCTCAAACGCTGCTGTCTCCTCGGCATCCGACCCGTGGATCGCATTCTCCTGAATCGAGCCGGCAAACTTCTTGCGGATGGTTCCTTCTTCGGCGTTGGCCGGGTTGGTCGCGCCCATCAGCTTGCGCAAGTCGGCAATCGCATTCTCCTTCTCCAAAACCATCAGGAAAGCGGCCCCGAGGACATGAACTCGCAGAGCCCCTCGAAGAACGGCTTGCCGGCGTGTACGGCATAGAAGCCCTTGGCCTGCTCCTTGGAAATCGATTGTCTCTTGATGGCCACCATCTGAAAACCGGCCTTCTCAATCTCGGCCAGAATGGCCCCGGTGAAACCTTTGCGGACCGCGTCCGGCTTGACGATGCTGAAGGTGCGTTGCGCCATGGTATTTTGCTCCTGCGGGGATTTTTGTGTGCCTTCTTATTGTAATTGCCGAGAAAGTGACAAACCCTGCCATCCGCAAGCCCGAATCTGGTAAAGTGTCGGCATGTTTCACTTTGCCGTTTCACCCTCTCGTTCTTCGTTCGTAGCGGTTGCGTTCATTGCTGCCGGGCTGATGGTTCTTCCCGCGCTTGGCCAAACTTCCGCGCCCGCCGCGCCGCAACTGCGGGTCTTCGATCCCTCGCTCATCGACAAGACCGTTGACCCCTGCCAGAACTTTTACCGCTTCAGTTGCAATGGATGGTTCCAGCGCAATCCGCTGCCAGCCGACCAGGTCTCCTATGGTCGCTTTACCGAGCTGGCTGAGCTGAACCGCCTGCGCTTGAAGAAGATCCTCGAAGAAACTTCCGCGCCCGTAGCCACGCGCACCGCCAACGAGCAGAAAATCGGCGATGAGTACGCCAGTTGCATGGACACGGCGGCCGTCAACAAGCAGGGCCTAGTGTCCCTCCAGCCGGAGCTGGACCGCATTGCCGCGCTGAAAACGGCGGCGGAGTTGCCCGCGCTCCTGGCCCACCTCCATGCCATCGGCGTGAACGCCTTCTTCGGCGTGGGATCGAGCCCGGACTACGCCGATTCGACTTCCGTAATCAGCTTCTATGGAGCTGGCGGCCTCGGCCTTCCGGAGCGCGACTACTACACGCGTACCGATGCCAAGTCCGTCGAGCAGCGCCAGCAGTATGTAGCCCACGTAAGGAAAATCTTCGTGCTGGCCGGCGAGTCGGAGGCGCAAGGCGCCAGGGACGCTGAGATCGTGCTGGCGATTGAGACGCGGTTGGCCAAGGCTTCGCTCACCATTACCGAGCAGCGAGACCCGCAGAACCTGAATCATCCTACCGACGTAGCCAGCTTCTCCAAGGAGTTGACACACTTCTCGTTGGCCGAGTATGTAACCGCGGCGCACGCACCAGTCGTTGGCAAAGCCAATGACATGGAGCCGAAATTCTTTGCGGAGTTCAATGCGCTCGTCGCCGATACTCCGATCAGCCAGATCCGGACCTATCTGCGCTGGCACTTGCTCCACGCTTATGCCGGAACAAGTTTGCCGGAGGGCTTCGACCTGGAGAACTGGAACTTCTACGCGCACATACTCAACGGTGCCGAGAAGCAGCAGGAGCGCTGGAAGCGCTGCACCAGCCGCGTGGATCACGAGTTGGGCGAGGCGCTCGGCCAGGTGTATGTGGCGCGTTTCTTCCCTCCGGCGGAAAAGCAGCGCACCCTGGAAATGACGCTGGCCATCGAGCAGGCCATGGACAAGGACATCGACGGCCTCGACTGGATGAGCGCCGCTACCAAGGTAAAGGCCAAGGAAAAACTGCACGCGGTGATGAACAAAATCGGCTACCCGGAAAAGTGGCGCGATTACTCCACGCTCGCGATTGTGCGCGGCGACGCTGCGGGCAACCAGATGCGCGCCCATCAATTCGAGTTTGCGCGCGACCTGGCCAAGATCGGCAAGCCCGTCGACAAGGGCGAGTGGCAAATGACTCCGCCCACGGTGAACGCCTACTACGACCCGCAGATGAACAACGTCAACTTCCCCGCCGGCTATCTGCAGCCACCCTTCTTCAGCGGCAAGGAGGACGACGCGGCCAACTACGGCGACATGGGATCGACCATCGGCCACGAGTTGACCCACGGCTTCGACGACGAGGGCCGGCAGTTCGACAAGGACGGCAACCTGCGCGATTGGTGGACCAAAAGCGACGAAGAGAAATTTACCGAGCGCGCCGATTGCATGGTCAAGCAGTATGACGCCATCGAAGCCGTGCCGGGCGTTCATCTGAACGGCAAGCTGACCGAGGGCGAGAACCTGGCCGATCTGGGCGGGCTGTGGCTGGCCTGGCTGGCTTGGCAGGACAAGGCCGCCGCCGCGCACGTTGACATGAGCGCCACCACCGACGGCTACACGCCCGAGCAGCGCTTCTGGATTGCCTATGCGCAGCAGTGGTGCACGCAGACGCGGCCCGAGCATCTGCGATCCCAGGCGCAAACCGATCCGCACGCCCCCGACGAGTACCGCACCAACACCGTGCTCCAGGATTTGCCGGAGTTCGCCAAAAGCTTCAGTTGCAAGAAGACGGCGCCCATGGTCAATCCCAAACCTTGCCGCGTTTGGTGATGCCAAACCCGCGGGAAACAGCGAAGGCCCACCATTGCGGTGGGCCTTCGTTTTCAGCGCGGCAGAATACCGCAGCACTCACCCTCTGCCGATGACCCTCGCCAGCGTTGCCCCGATCTCGGCAGGTGAAACAACCACGTGAATCCCCGCCGCGGCCATGGCTTCCATCTTGTGAGCGGCAGTTCCTCGCCCACGCGTGATAATGGCGCCAGCGTGGCCCATCCGGCGGCCTGGCGGCGCGGTCTGTCCGGCGATGAAGCCGACCACCGGCTTCTTCATGTGCTCTTTGACGAACTCCGCCGCGGTCTCTTCGCCCAGGCCGCCGATCTCGCCGATCAGGACGACAGCCTCGGTTTCGGGGTCGTCGTTCATCAGGCGCAGCGCTTCCGTGTGCGTAGTGCCGATGATGGGGTCGCCGCCGATGCCGATGCCGGTCGACTGGCCAATGCCGCGTTCGGTCAATTGGTACACGGCCTCATAAGCCAGCGTTCCAGAGCGGGAGATGATGCCCACGGAGCCTTCTTTGTGAATGCGTGTGGGCATGATGCCCACCTTGGCTTTGCCTGGCGAGATGACGCCGGGGCAGTTCGGGCCGATCAGCCGTGAAGTCGAGTACTTCAGCTTGGCCCACACCTTGATCATGTCCAGGGTGGGAATACCCTCGGTAATGCAAACGATGAGCGGAACCCCCGCGTCCTCGGCTTCCAGAATCGCATCGGCGGCAAACGACGGCGGCACAAAGATCATCGTCGCGTTGGCGCCGGTCGCGGCCACCGCGTCGCCCACGGTGTTGAACACCGGCCAGCCCTCATACTTCGTTCCGCCCTTGCCCGGAGTTACGCCGCCCACAACTTTCGTGCCATACTCCGCGCAGCTCATGGCGTGGAAGGTGCCTTCTTTGCCCGTAATTCCCTGAACAATCAGCCGTGTCTCTTTGCTGACCAAGATCGACATCTCACGCCCCCTCGCCGGCCGCTGCTTTGACTGCCAGCTCGGCCCCGTCCATCATCGTTTCTCCCACCAGAAAATTCAGGCCGGAGGCCTTCAGAATCTTGCGGCCTTCTTCCACATTCGTCCCTTCCAGCCGCAGCACGATGGGCACGGTGATATGCAGGTTGCGCGCCGCCGCCACAACGCCCGTGGCCAGCCGGTCCACTCGCAGAATCCCGCCGAAAATGTTGATGAAGATCGCCTTCACGTTCACGTCGGAGAGCAGAATTTCGAAAGCGTGTTCAATCTGCTCCTGGGTTGCGCCGCCGCCCACATCAAGAAAATTCGCGGCGCTGCCTCCGGCCAGCTTCACAATGTCCATCGTGGCCATGGCCAGTCCCGCGCCGTTCACCATGCAGGCGATGGAGCCGTCGAGCTTGATGTAGTTGAGCGCGTACTTCGAAGCCTCCACTTCCAGCGGGTCTTCCTCGGACGTGTCGCGCAGAGCCTTGATCTCCGGATGGCGGAAGAGCGCGTTGTCGTCGAAAGCGATCTTGGCGTCCAGCGCGAAGAGCTTGTCGTCCTTGGTGGTGATGAATGGGTTGATCTCCACCAGCGAGGCGTCGGTCTCGATGAATGCCTTGTACAGGCTCTGGAAGAAGACCACCGCCGCGCTGATCTGCGTGGGCTTGAGTCCCAGCGCAAAAGCCAGCTTGCGCGCCTGCCATGCGCCCAGGCCAATCGCCGGATGGATAGGCTCTCTGAAAATGGCCTCGGGGGTCTTGGCGGCCACTTCTTCAATCTCCATGCCTCCGGCCTGCGAGGCGATAAAGACCAGCCTGCCGTTGGCGCGGTCGAGCACGATGCCCAGATACAGTTCGCGGTCGATCTCTGCTGTCTCCTCGATCAGCAGCCGCTGCACCTTCTGGCCGTGCGGACCGGTCTGGTGCGTCACCAGCGTCATGCCCAGAATATTTTTCGCGTGCAGTTCGGCCTCTTCCAGGGTGCGGGCCACTTTTACGCCGCCGCCCTTGCCTCGGCCTCCTGCGTGAATCTGCGCTTTCACCACAACGCCCGAAGCGCCCTCGGCAAACAGTTTGCGGGCCGCCGCCCAGGCTTCTTCCACGGTGTTGGCCACTTCGCCCCTGGGTACGGCCACGCCGTATTTAGCCAGGATTTCCTTAGCCTGATACTCATGAATCTTCATGGGTTGGGACCGCCCACTCCGCTGTCACAGGGATTGGCGGCGGCCCTGGAGGCTTCCAGGAGGCCAGCGCCGTGCCAGCGGTAAAGGAATAGTACAGTGGCCGCCGACCGGCGAGCAATCAAAATGCGCCTGAAAGGCTGCGAAAACACCTGTCTGCGCGCGCACCGTTACCATAGAAGATATGGACTCGTTGAAAAAGCTTTTGAAACCGCTTGCCGAGGACGGCGCGGCACTCACCCGCGAACAGGCGGCGCAGGTACTCGAAGAAATCCTCTCCGGCAAAGTCCCGGAGGTGGAAACCGCTGCGCTGCTGACGGTTATGGCCACTCGTGGCGAACAGGCGCCGGAGCTGGCCGGCTTTGTGCAGGTGATGCGTCAGCGCGTCACGCCGCTGCCCCTCACGCCTGCGGAGCGGGAAGAATTAGTGGATATTGTTGGCACCGGCGGCGGTGGACCGCTCACCTTCAACATCTCCTCCGGCGCGGCGCTGGTCGCTGCTGCTGCTGGCGCTAAAGTGGCCAAGCACGGCAACCGCGCGGTCACCTCGCTCTGTGGCGCGGCAGACGTCCTCGAAGCCCTTGGCGTGCCCATCACGCTGGGCCCGGAGTTGGCCGTCGAGTGCCTCCGCGAGACCGGCTTCATGTTCCTCTTTGCTCCGCTCTATCACCCAGCCATGAAGGCGGTGGGTTCGCTGCGCCGGGCGCTGGGCTTCCACACCATCTTCAATCTCTGCGGCCCGCTCACCAACCCCGCCGGCGCGCGGGCGCAGGTCATCGGCGTTCTTGCGCCCAGCAAGGTGCTGCTGGTGGGTCGGACCTTGGCAGCGCTCGGCGCCCGGCGCGCCTTCGTGGTCCACGGAACCGACGGCATTGACGAACTGACCACCACCGGCGAGTCCATCGTGGCGCGCATTGAGGAGTCGGAACCCGGCGGCACACCCACCTTGAAAGCTGCCCGCGTAACCCCGGAGATGGCCGGCCTGCCCCGCACCACGCTCGATCAATTCACCGGCGGAGATGTGAAGACCAACACGGCCTTGCTTTACGACGTGCTCACTGGCCTGCCTGGCGCGCGGCGCGACATTGTGCTCCTGAACGCCGCGGCGGCGCTGGTGGCTGCTGGCTTGGCCGGCGATCTGAAAGAAGGCGTCCGGCTAGGCGCCGAGGCCATCGACTCCGGCCAGGCAGCCGTAACCCTGGCCAAACTCCGTCATTTCGGGGAGAAGCACGCAGCGAAACAGTAATTCGTGCCATGCTGGCCAGATAAAAGACAGGCAATTTGCAGGCGTGAACCACAGGTCAGGGCTGGAAACTCCGGGCTTCAGGAATGAGGCCCGGATGGTCCTTCTAAAGCTACATAGACTCAAAGAAATCTCTGCTGAAGAGTGGATTGTGTCAGGGCACGACTTTAGTCGTGCCGCAAATGCGCCAAAATAATCGTTGGGCTTTACAGGCTGGGTGCCCCAGGTCTCGATTCTGAGACCTGGGAAACCACGAATTCAATGATGCGAAACCGTCTGGTCAGAGAGGCTAGAGAATTCCCGAGGCTCCGGCAAGGCGGCGCGACAGCAGCCAGGAAGCCAGCGAAGCGCCCAGAGCCAGCGCAACCCAGCCCCCCTGTTCCAGCGCCAGAATTGTGGCGGCGGAAAGATGCTGCGGCGTGAGCGTGATTGTGAACGCGCTCATCAATGGCAGTCCGCTGTGCATCATCTCGTATCCGGCCCAGCCAAAGACTCCGCCGGCCAGCAGAATGACCGGGACAGCCAGCTTCCAGGGAAAAGGAATAGGCGGAGGCAGCGCGGCTTCTTGCCGCACTCGATCCATCACCGAGCCCAGAAAGCCTGAAGAAGGCATCAGCTCCTCTTCACCGGCCAGAATCTGATCGATCTCCGTCTCAATCCTCGCGTTCCGGTTGATCCCGGCGCATTCATCGCTGCGGCCTCTTTTAGCTCGATTCAATTTGCCACCTCCTTTCTCGTCTCTTGATCAATCTCACGATTACCCAAATTTGGGTGCCCCATCCTTCGCGGTCTTTGCGAAGGGTGGGCGGCCTGCTCCTCATCCAGATGCGGAAAGCGCTGTCGCAGCAAAGCCCGCGCGCGGGAGAGACGGGCTTTCAGGGTTCCTTCGGGCAGGCCCATCGTGCTGGCTGCCGCGGCTACGTCCATCTCATGAAAATAGAAAAGAATCACCGGCTCGCGGTAGCGCAGCGGCAGGGCCAGAACGGCGCGGTAGAGCGCTTCGCGGCTCAACTGCGCGGCTAGCTCGCTGTATTGCGCGGCGGGGCCGGAGGGTTCGGGAGCGGCATCCATCGGAAGCGTCTCCGTAGGAAAGCGCTTCAGCTCGGAGCGATAGACGTTGGCCGCCAGGGCAAAGAGCCAGGAGGAAAAGCTCCCCTCGCGCCGCCACTTCGCCAAGCCGCGCCAGGCGCGCAGGAATGCCTCCTGGGCCATCTCCTCGGCGCGTCCGCGGTCGCGGCAGTAGCGCCAGGCCATATTGATGAGCGGCCCCTGCCAGCGGCGCACAATCCCCTCGAAGGCTCGCGTTTCCCCGGCCACCACCTGCTCCACGGCGGCCAGGTCTTCGTCGGCGCTGCTTGGGTCGTTCATTCCGGGCGTCGTCCCTCTACAACAAGGTAGACCGGTTCTATCTCATTCTGGTTGCATTTTCTTGCAGGCCGCTCTGTTTTTCAAATTATGCAACCGGATCCGCGGCTCGGTTGTCCTACCAATCGCATGGGGAAATACCCCGGGCGAGGAGAAAATCATGAGTGAGGATCAGCTAGGCGTAATGATTCCGATCGTGGCGATCGTGGCGGTATTTACGTTTATTACGATCGCGAGCTGGCTTGATAACCGGCGCAAGGAGCGCGAGGCGTTTTACAAGTCGGAGACTCTGCGGCGAATCTCCGAGTCTTCCGGCGAAGGGGCAAAACAGGCGATTGAGTTGCTACGGGAGGACGAGCGGCTGAAAAGCCGCAGCAAGCGCGAAGGCACAAAGATTAGCGGCCTTATCAACATCGGCGTAGGCTTCGGCATGGTGCCAGCCTTGTGGAAGTTGATTGGCCTCAAGGTAGCCCTTTGCGGGCTGATTCCGGGGTTCATCGGCGTGGCCATGCTGGTCTACGTCTACTTTCTGGCAGCACCGCTGGAGGACGGGCCGAAGGCGTGAATCGTTCAGCAGATTGGGCGCATCTTTAGGATAGTTATTTGAACAAAGATGCCCTCAAGGATGCGGCCATGACTTTAGAAAACCCCTGCAATGCTCCGGCGTCGCGCCAGCCCGTGATCTTTCTTCCCCACGGCGGCGGACCCTGCTTCTTCATGGATTGGACTTGGGGGCCTGCGGACACCTGGGCGCGGACTCAGCGCTTTCTGGAGGGGCTTGCCGCAACTCTGCCAGCCACGCCCAAGGCCCTCGTGGTGGTCAGCGCGCACTGGGAGGAAGCAGCCTTCACGGCCAGCGCCGCCGCCCAGCCTGAGCTGATCTTCGATTATTCCGGATTCCCCGAGCACACCTACCGGCTCACATGGTCCGCACCCGGCTTACCGGAGCTGGCCGAGCGGGTGGCGGGTCTGCTGGGCCAGGCGGGTCTGCCTGCGGCGGTCAGCGCAAGCCGAGGTTTCGACCACGGCGTCTTTGTGCCGCTCAAGTTGGTTTTCCCCGAGGCGCGGATTCCGGTGGTTTCGCTTTCGCTGGCGGCTTCTCTTGATCCGGCGTTGCACTTGGCCGCCGGCCGTGCGCTCTCTCCCTTGCGCGACGGGGGCGTGCTGATCATCGGCAGCGGCATGAGCTTTCACAACATGGGCGGTTACTTTCCCCCCGAGACCATGGACGGTGCCCGCGTCTTCGATGCGTGGCTGACCCATGCCGTCGAGTCGCCCGCGGCGGAGCGCGATGCCTTGTTGACTGGCTGGCGGCAGGCTCCTTTTGCCGCCTACTCTCATCCCCGCGAAGAACACCTCATTCCGCTGATGGTGGCAGCGGGAGCTGGCGGAGACGCACCCGGAACCCGCGTCTTTTCCGATGAGCCCATGGGCGCGGCCATCAGCGCCTACCGCTTCGATTGAGAACGAACCACCGCCCAATCATCGCGTCGGCTCAGTCTCTCTGGCTCCGCAACCCGTCCCGATGAAAATGTTTTAGAAGCATATTCACATTTGGTGTAGAGCGGTTTTTGAAAGGGCACGGCTTCAGCCGTTCCGAAAATGGCCGTAAAATCAGCGGCCTTTACAGGCTGCGGAAAAACTCGTGAAGTATGTTTCGAAAAGGCGCATTGTGTCAGGGCACGACTTTAGTCGTGCCGCAAGATGCTGATAATAAAGGGAGGGCTTTAGCCCCTGAGGGACGTTTTCCGCCAATTTCACCCGAAATCAAGAGTTTTTCCGCAGCCTGTTTAGCCCCTGAGGAAACAATTCCCCTCTATACCATCAGAAAATTTGCTCTAGCTCCCGCGCTGGTACCAGCGCTTTCTGTGGCCCACCTTCACGCCGGAGTCGATCACGATGGCTACCAGGCCAAAGACCATGCACAGGTCGGTGCGCGCCTCATGGAGGAAGCTCAACCAGCCGTATTCCCTGAGTTCCGCCAGCGGGAACGGGCCCAACGGCCTGCCCAGCAGAATGGGAATCTTGGTAGTCACCAGGGCGGTGATGATCACCACAAGCAGAGCAAGCGCGGCATCGCCGGCAAAGAAGTTCAACAGGATCGCCACGCCGCCGCCTATCTCGATGCCGCCCACCAGCGGAGCCAAATAATGAGGCCAGGGCAGACCGGTCGCCGCAAAGCGCCCCCAGCCCAGCGTCTCGGGCCGGATAAACTTGAGGGCGCCTTCAAGCAGGAACACTAGGCCCACAATCACCCGAACCAGAATCATGGGAAGAGCTCGGCGCACCGCTGCCTCCATTCGTTGCTGCGTCCGGCCAGCTCTCTGTCCCCTGCGGCCAAGGCCAGATTGCGAACCGGATATGAAAAAGCATACCGCAGGGACCAAACGGAACGGAGCAAAAAGAGACCGATTTGCAAACAAATTCCCATAAAATGGCGTATTCCTGGCAAGATGCACGCCCCGGAGCCGCCCCCGGCTGACCTGGCGTTCGGCTGCATTCCCACTCGGCAGCGAATCCAAATGCTCTTCTACCGGCGCGCCCGCCTCTGACCTCATCCAAAACTTCTTCACCGAAAAAACGCCATCTGACTCCGGCTTGCGTCTTAAAAGGGACGTTGCGCTCTTTGGCGGAGCGGAAAAGCCTCCCAACCCGCTTGCGTCCGTTAGACTGTTGGATAGGTTCTAATTAATCTCGGGGGCTCCAGCGACAGCTCTTCGTCGATGGGGCGGTAACCGGGGTTCCCGGCGACGGGGCTGGCAGCAACAGGCCTTTATCGTTGGGGTGGTAAAATTGGTCTTTCCTCTAGGCAGGATCAGATTTTTTCAGCAGCGAGGGTGTCGATATTCTTCCCGTGAAGCCGAACCTGATGGCGAACTATGGACCGCACCAGTACGTGTGCTCAGCGCAGGGCTCACGCCCGGTGAAGATCAAGCACATTTCCATCTTCCGCGCCTTGCGAATTTCGAGCCGTTTGGCGCGCACCGTGCTCGTGCTCGCCCTGGCCCTATCCGCTGGCGCAGCCTTGGCCCAGCAGCCGCAGACCATTGAGTCAATTCGGGTCATCGGCAACCGGCGCATCCCTAAAGAGACGATCCTGGCGCGCCTCTTTACGCACCCCGGCGACACCTACGACCCGATCTCCATCGAGCGCGACTTCAACTCGCTCTGGAACACGTCGTACTTCGATGATGTGCGCATCGAGCGCGAAGACTCGGAGAAGGGCATCATCCTGAACGTCTTCGTCCGGGAGAGGCCCACCATCCGCGAGATCAACTACAAGGGCCTCAACGCCGTCTCGCAGTCCGATGTGCTCGACCGCTTCAAGAAGGAGAAGGTCGGCCTCACGGTTGAAAGCCAGTACGACCCAACCAAGATCAAGCGCGCCGAAACCGTCCTCAAGGACATCCTCTCCGAGCACGGGCATCAGTTTGCCACCATCAAGACCGAGGTGAAGACCATCCCTCCGGCCTCAGTGCAGGTGAACTTCAACATTAAGGAAGGCCCCACGGTCAAGGTTGGACAGATCAAGTTCACGGGCAACCAGCACATCGGATCGCTTACTCTGCGCCGCTCGATGAAGAACCTCAGGCCCATCGGCATTCCCTATTCGATCATCTTCGAGAATCTTTTTTCTCAAACCTTCGACGCCACCAAGCTCGAGGAGGATACCGAGCGGGTCCGCCAGGCCTACCGCGACAAGGGCTATTACAACGCCGCTATCGAGGAGCCCAAAACCCAGATTCGCGACCAGGGCGGCCTGAACTGGTTCACTTTCCGGCCCAACAAGGGCAAGCGCATTGACATCCTTATGCCGATTGAAGAGGGCGCACGCTATCGCCTGGGAACCATCACCTTCACCGGCAACAAGGCTGTCTCCAACACCCGTGCCCTGCGCGCCACCTTTGCGGTGCGCGACGGCGACTGGTTTAACGCCACCATGATCAGCAAGGGCCTGGATAATCTCAAAAAAGCTTACGGCCAGTTGGGCTACATCAACTTTGGCGGCATTCCCAAGGCCACCTTCGACGAGCAGAAGAAGACCGTCTCCCTCAATATCGACATCGACGAGGGAAAGCCCTTTTACGTCTCCCGCATCGAGTTCCAGGGCAACCGCATCACCCGCGACAAGGTCATTCGCCGCGAACTGATGCTGGAGGAAGGCCAGGTCTACAACTCGCAACTTTGGGAGTACAGCCTCCTCAGGCTGAACCAGCTCGAGTACTTTGAACCGCTCAAGGTGGATCAGGACTCGGAGGCTCACCAGGATGCCGAGGCTGGCACCGTGGACCTGCTGCTCAAGGTCAAGGAGAAGGGCAAGAACTCAATCGGCCTGAATGGCGGCATGAGCGGCCTCTCCGGTGCCTTCCTGGGCGTCAACTACCAGACCAACAACTTCCTCGGCTTGGGCGAAACGCTCAGCCTCCAGGGCAATCTGGGCAACGTCAGCCGCACCTTCATGTTCGGCTTCTCGCAGCCCTATGTGCGTAACCGCCCGCTCAATGTGGGCTTTCAGATCTACAACAACAAGCAGGACTTCAACTCGGCCAAGAATTACCAGGCCACCACCGGCCAGTCGGTCAACCTGACTGCGGCGCAGCAATCGCTGACGCAGAACTATAACCAGGCTTCCACCGGCATGAACTTCTCGCTCAGTTATCCGCTCAAGCGGCACGCCTTCCAGCGCATCGGTTTCACCTATTCGCTCAGCAAATCGACGATTACCGCCTTCTCCACCGCATCGCAGAACTTCTTCCAGACCATCAGCTTCCGGTCGGGCATCCAGGGTTCCAATGCGCTGGCTGGCATCGTCAACAGCGATGTCTCCCTGAGCTACGTCTACAACACCGTGAACAATCCCATGCGTCCGCGCAGCGGCAAGGAATACACGGTGGTAGTCCAGACTTCCGGCATCTGGGGCAACGTCCGCTATATCGCGCCCATGGTGGCGTACAAGCAGTTCCGGCCCATGCACTACCTGACACCGTCGCAAACTGGGCGAAACGTGCTCGGCATACGCGCCCAGTTGGGTTATGTCCAGGGCTTCGGCGGCGCCGTCGCTCCTCCCAACAACCGCTTCTACTCCGGCGGCGAGGGTGACCTGCGCGGTTTCGATGTCCGCGGCGGCACACCCTACGGCTATGTTCCCACCCGCATCAATCTGCAGTTGACCAACCCGGACGGCACCTGCGTTCCCCGCGACCCGACCAATCCGCAGTTGAACCAGTGCATTCAAGTGCCGCTGCCGATTTACGGCATTGCCTCCATTGGCGGTGATACCAACCTCACCACCAATGCCGAGTACCGCATTCCCATAGCCGGTCCGGTGACCTTCTCCTTCTTCAACGACTTCGGCATTGACACGGCCCTCAACAAGGGGCAGTTGAAGCAGAGTCCTGAAGGTTTTGCATCGCTTACTGCGCCGCTCTACGGATGTCCGGTGTGGAACAATGGCGCTTGTCAGGGCGGCATTCCCGGCTCGCAGGTAGGCTTCCAGCGCAATATCCACCCCATCGCCGGCACCAACTTTGTTCCGCGCATGTCCACCGGAGCCGAACTCTCCGTCATCATGCCCGTTATCAACGCGCCTTTCCGCCTTTACTATGCCTACAACCCGCTGCGGCTCTATGAGCGGCCTTACTGCAACCTCGGACTCGGAAGCAAGAATCAGAGTTGCTCGGCACAGTTGATCACGCGCGATATGTTCCCCACGGGCGGCGCGGGCGACTTCACCTATAACGAGGCGATTGAGGCTTACGGAGCGCGGGACGACTTCCGCGAACCGCGCAAAACCTTCCGCCTGACAGTCTCTACCACCTTCTAGGGACAGCGTTTAACAAGCAAGTCACTGGGGCCGCTCATCATGAGCGGCCCTTTTGCTGGCGCGGACGTTGCCTTCTCCATCAACAATGGCTTCGTCCCTTGACACAGGCGTCGTCCTCGCGCAATCTGGTCACTATGCAAACCCTTGGATTGTCACAAGAGAGCAAGCGCTCTGACGGGCGTCTAAAAAGCATCTTCTGGCCCACCGTGGAGAACGCCTGGGACGTGGATTACCTCGGCCAGCAAGGTTTCTGGATCTGCTTTCTGATTGCCGTTTTTCAGTTGGGGCTCTCGCTCTTCACCGGCAATCCGCTGCTCATCGCCCTGGGCTTTCTGGGTGGTTTGGTCTACTTTACGGGTGGCATGGGCGTCAGAGAGAAATGCTGGCCGGCCGCGGCTCTAATCCTTGCCTGCTATCTCGTGGAAACGCTCTACAACATGCTCTCCGGTCTGCTCTTCACCCCCGGCCTGGTGCTGAGGATTCGAGCC
>Ga0224535_1000071_pt1 | contig 33413 bp, 21 predicted proteins | sample 714E13034metaG_FD_179898 | JGI IMG/M metagenome (GOLD analysis project Ga0224535, IMG submission 179898) | Peat soil microbial communities from Stordalen Mire, Sweden - 717 E1 30-34 | ecosystem: Environmental > Terrestrial > Soil > Wetlands > Peat | place: Sweden: Norrbotten County, Stordalen... | reverse complement strand
CTCCAGACTGACAACCCAAACCTCTCCTGGCGCAAACGTCTTTTTCATAAACACTTTGCCCTGCTGTGCGTGAAACTCTACATCCCGATCATTCGTCCATTCGATGGCATGTTGCGGGGTCCATGGAACAGCAATCGACAAAGTGGCATCCACCGTCTCCTTCGATTCGTTAAATGCGAAGACTATCTGTTTGTCATCGCTAACCAATCGCCGCACTTCTATCGCCTCCGGACTTTTAGGCGCCGATACCTCAACTTCAGCCTGAACTCCCGCGAGTTTGGCGAGTGAAATCAGAAACTTTTGCGTACCAGCGTCAGGGTGCTGTTCGTAAGCAAGCGCCACAAAAGATCCGAGAAGAATCGCCCTTCCGTTGCCGAACGAATTCTCAACTACCGCCGGTTCACCGTCTGTGAAGCGCGCCAATACCTGCGATCCGGGATAGGGCTCCAAATCTTCCTCAAACGCCGCGCCTGATATCAATCCGCCAGAAACCAATCCGGGAAGGTTCGCGGAGGACTCGATGGCAATCTGCGATTTTTCCGCGGGCTGAATGAGTTTCTCCCGGGCGCCAAACACTTTATCAAGGTCAATTCCCGGGATTACCGAGCTGGCGAAACCACGCTCATCGTTCCATGCCAAACGGGCCTCGGCGACGACGGTGCCGCCACCCTGCACATAGCGCTTGATCCCACTCGCCACATTCGCCGAAAGCATCACGGGAAAAGGAACAAACAAGACCTTGTATTGAGCCAGCTTTCCGCTTGCCACATCCTGGGTCGAAACAAAGTCAACCGGCATCTGTTCTTCCTCAAAAGCGCGGTGCAGACCCATGGCCGAGTCGATCGGCGCGTTTCCGAGTTTAGAAAGATTTGGTTGCGAACCGCCAACCATGTAAGACAGGCGATTATAAAGAATTGCCACCTGGGCGGGAGCGGGCGTAGCGTTGAGCACGCTGGATGCATGGCGGGCAATGATTGCCGCGGTCTGTCCGCCCGCTCGCGCGCGATCCGTCAAGGTTCCATCCAGATTGATAAGTCCGTAACCATTCGACTCAAATCCGGAACTCATCGGGTACCAGGAAAAGACTGCGAATTCGCGCGCGCCATGCGCAACTGCCTGCCACATCCAGAAGGTCTCGTCAGCGGCTGTGACAGGACTCGCAATGCGCATCCCCGTGGCGCCCTGACCCGCCTGAAGTTCTCCAATCCAAAACCCCTTATGAAGACTGTTCCCCGCGGAACGGGAAAAATCGAGGGCCGTGTCAAGCATTCCGCTTGACCATGGATGAGTTGACTCGGAATGCATGGGGTACATCGAGGTGCCATAAAAGTCCGCGTTTGCTGACATTTTGAAATCATCCGGCTCGCCGTATCCGTCGGTCGGAGATGTAAAAAGGCTCGGCGCATCGGAATGACTTGTGATCGGGTGCATCTTATCGGCGGTGCGAATGGCATCGACGCGGGTAGTTAAGTCGCCTGCAAGCTTGTCGTCAATGAACATGCGCCAATCTATGTAGTCGGTATAGGAAAGAATGGTGGGAAAGCGCGGCGCTTCAACCTGATCCCAGCTTGTAAAATTCCTATACCAGGCCGCATTGAGAGCGTCGAGCGTGCCGTACTTTACTGTTAACCACTTCCGAAACCTAGATTGAGTAGAGGGGTTAAATCCGAATTCGGGGCTCCCCAAGTAGGGAAATTCCGCCCAGTTGATTACGTGCGGCTCACTCCAAACGTCCCAACCATAAAGGGATGGAGACCGGTTAGCAGCCCTCGAAAGAGCCTCAAGAAACGCTACCGCTTCTCGTTTGACATCGGGATCGTCGATACAATAGCCCGGCGCGGACTGCGAGTTAATAATGGCGCCGCTGCGATCGACAAATCTTCCGCCGGGATAAAGCCGGCCGATCCAATCGGGCGCGGAATCTAGATATATCTGTACGATTACACGCAGTCCTCGTTCGTGCGCAAGGCGCATGAGCAGATTCAGATTTTCAAAGTTGTACACTCCGTGCTTCGGTTCGCCGGACTGCCAGTCAATCCAGGTCTTAACCGTGTTGAAGCCGTCCGCTTTGATCTGGTCCAGGTCCGCTCCCCATCGCTGCGCGCTCGTGGAGTCGATCTTCTCGAGCATCGGCGCACGCGCCCTGCCTCCGCTATACCACACGGCGGCCGGGTAGAAGGTGTTCCCACCATCCGTTACTCCCTTGCCGACCGCCTGCGACGGCCCTGGCTGATTCAAAAGCAGAAATCCGCAAATTGCAATCCACAGTTTGAAATTCTTCATCTCAGGGCCCCCACGGGCAAGCCCCTGTTCAAGCAACGATCGCTCTCATGGGGCATAGTGTCTGTCACTCGTGCAACGCGCTTATAAGTTACCGCGCATTCCACCAACTCACGAATACTCGAACTGCTCTCCGGTCACTGCCCATGGAACACGTTGCGCATATACTCTTTAAATACCATCTCGTTGTGATCCGGCGCCAAGCCGACGTTGGGAGACACAAACGTCGAGGGCCGCAGTCCCTCTCTTAAAAGAAGGCGGCCAACTTCTGCAACCAGCGTCATGGCAATCGATACCGATGCCACTGTAGATCCGGCTGCGAACTTTTCCGGAACGCCATCGCCCGCAACCAATGCATCTTCAGGTGGAACACAGTTATCAATCGCGATATCAGATACATCGGGAAGCTTCTTACCTGTCGAGTGCTTTGCGGCAGCCTGGCGGTAATTGAGATGAGAGGATACCGAAACAACCGTCACGCCGCTCTTCTTCGCTTCCATCGCCATTTCAATGGCCGCGGCATTCAAGCCGCCATGGGAAAAGAGCAGGAGCGAGTCATTCGCCTTGAGCTCGTAGCTGGAGAGCACGATTTTGGCATAGCCCTCGCGCTGCTCAAGCCACAGAAGTTCGCGCGCGCCCCCGGGGCCAACAACGTTAAACCACATCAGCCGCGGATCGTAAATGGGATAAAACCCAACGAAACTTCCATAACGAGGAAAGATGTCGAGAACAGGTATGACCGAGTGGCCGCTGCCAAACATATACACCCGGCCTCCCGATTTGATTGATTTCGCAAACGATTGCGCGGCCTGCTCGATATTGTCCTTCTGCGTCTCATGAATTCGAGAAATGACTTCGGTAATCCGATTCAGGTATTCTAGTTCAGCCATTGAACTACTTCCTTTCTGTGCAGGTGACTGCACGCTAGGCCCCGTTCATATGGAAATGGGAGGCGTTAACAATAACAATTCGCGATTAAGACGCGTTAAGCGATTCACAATTTTGTAGCGATCCCCTCTATATGTCGCTTTTACATACTCCACAGGCTGACCGCTTTGAATGTATGAGATTCTCGTAAAGGCAAATACCGGGCTCCCCTCGCTGATCCGCAGCAACCTTGCTTCGTCGAAATTTGCCAGACCAACTTCCACTACCTCATCCGCGACAAGCATCTGCACCCCGTAACGTTCAGACAGGGCCTTATAAAGGGAGGTGTGCGGATCGTACGTAGTAAGCAGGTCTGGGCAGAGGCTGAGCGGTAAAGAACTACACTCAATCCCCATCGGCACAGTGTTCGCTTGGCGAATGCGATGCAATTGAATCACTTCGTCTTCAGGCCTCAAGCGAAGCGCTTCTATGACTTCAGCGCTTCCCTTGCAAATCTCGAAGGAGAGGACTTTTGATACGGGCTTTGACCCTCGAGATTTCATCTCTTCCGTAAAAGAAAGTATCTGCCGAAAGTCCTTCTCGAGTTTAAGCCTTGAAATGAATGTCCCTTTTCCTTGTTTGCTGTAGAGAACACCGAGGTCGCAAAGCGACTTTACTGCCTGCCGGACGGTCATGTTACTAACACCCAGGCTCGCAGCAATCTCTTGTATGGGAGGCAATGGCTGACCCGGTTCAAATGCCCCTGATTGGATTTGGCTGAGCAGACGCTGCCCTATTTGATGATGCAGTGGCATTACACTGCCGCGGTCAAGTTGTTGAAGTTCAGCCATACTTGCTCCATCAAGTCGTCTAGTTGATTATACCAATAGGTCAAGACCTCATGTCAAGTGTTTCGCCTCGATTATTCGCCCCGGCCGTCAAATGGCTCGCCGAGCTTTGAGCCAAAGCTACAACATGAGATACAGCCGCTAAGCGGACTGAACACGCTTGTCCGGCGATTGTCCGCCGCCGATCACTGCCAATTGCCGAGAAGCATATCTCACTCGACTATAGCGAGCGAATATGCCGCACGCGCTGATCGGCAGGCGACATGAAAGCGACAGCTTGTTTAAAATTACTTACGCAACCGCATGTTACTGCGCGGCTGGCATAGTAGTCGTTGTACCGGAATCCGTTTTCACCGCGCCACATGGGAAATGCACTGCACGCCTGCAACCAGCGGTCGCAGACCGGCGTGATATCCAGATATGTATCTGAAACAAAGCCTTCTGCGTCTTCCCAATTGTCGCTAAATAAAATCTCCTTTACTTCATGAGCAGGCAGTTTCCGAATAATGCTCGCCAAGCCAGCGTAGAATACCGCATCCTGGACGATATCGTAGCAGGCCCGGTGGTCCTTATGCCAACTACCCTTCCAGTGCGTTACGACCGTTGAAGGCTTGTATTGCCGAATTAAATCGCAGACGGTAAACTTAGCTTCCTCATTAGCGGGAAGCTCCCCATCTGGATATTCAAAAAACAACGCCTCCGCATTCATCACAGATGCCGCCTTCTCTGCTGCTTCCCGCTGAAAGACGCCATATTGCGCCGGAGGGATTGTGAGAGATCCCTTTTCGCCTAATGTCAGGCTCAGCAAGAAGCCCTTTGCTCCGGACTGAGCTGCCATGGCGACTGGCGCGCCCATCGCGAAAAAGGCGTCGCCAGGGTGCGCTGCAATCGCCATTACATTTGATGATTTATTAACTCGCGACTCTGTGGCCTCAGCCGAAGGTCGTCCGGGCATTTGGCTGGCATGTAAAGCTCTCGTTCCAATGGAAAGAGCAGCCGCGCTTGCGCCGGCCATCTTCAAAATACTGCGACGTGTAGTACTAGACATGATCCACCCTCTTTCTTATGGTCTCACTACGCATAGGGTAGTCGATCTGCTCTTGCTAAAAAAAGAGGCGGCTTCCCACTGCTTTGGTTTAGCCGCCCGGAGGTTGAAATCTCGTACATCTTCGTGCTTCTGTCAACTGTGGGCCCGGTACAGGAGTAGAGCCAGACCGTCAGAACAAACTAACGGCCTGGCAAACATCTTAGAACGTGAATCGCGACGCAAATTGAAATTGCCGTGGCGTATTTACATCGCTTGTTACCTGGCCAAAGCCGGACATATTGGCGGTTGTTGGTGACGGGTTCCAGAATACATCTGGATACCCATACTGAACCGAGTTTGTGACGTTATAAGAAGAAACTTCCAGCCGCAAAACTCGCTTTGCGCCAAGGTTAAAGTTCTTGAAAACCGATGCATCGAGATCGTGGGCCCCATTGGTGCGCACATCGCTGAGAAACCGCGAACTGGTTCCAGCAACGAACTGGCTTGCTGGTTCAACAAAACAAGTGTAATTGAACCATTGAGCAGCTGAGTGCTTGGCGCCTTTACCCGCATTGCAGACTTGATCTACGCGTTGGCTAAAGAATGGATCACCCGTTCCACTGGGCGCACCGATGGGAACACCGGTGCTCAGAAATACGATGGTATTAAGCGTCCAGCCACCAAAGGCCTGGTTTTTCCAGCCGTTCAGGTTCATCCATTGACCATGGCCAAACGGAAGGTCGTACGAAGTCTGCCAGGTAAAATTGTATTTGATATCTTGCTGGCTGAGAGAATGCTCGAGGTTTAGATCTCTCCAATCCTGAGCAGTTCCACCCGCATAGCCGACGAATGAGAGCGGGGGATTGAAGTCGTCTGTCATCAACTTTCCCCAGGTGAAGGTGGCCAGCGTAGAGAGGTGGTTGCTTAGCCGCTTTTCCAGCTTAACCTGCAAGGAATCATATTCGGAATCGCCTGCAGGATAGGCATAGACCTCCACGCCGCAATTGATTCCCCCGCACGTAAACTGAGGGTACGGTTCTAACGCCATGTACTGCGGGACCGTTGACTGGCCATAAAACGCTGAGCCAGCCGGATAGACTGCCTCCCACTTATTCGGCACGGGATCATTCAGCGTAGCTTTATACTGGCCGATTGTGCTCAGTGAGAGCTGATTTAAATCTACACCCGATAAAGGCAGAAAATGCCCCCTACTGCCGACGTATCCGGCAGAGAGAACTACCCCATGCGAAAATTGGTACTCTGCGCCTATGTTGAAATCATAGGTCGTTGGCGTACGTTGTGAGTGCAATTCAGTACTGAGTTCGTTGCCCAGGTTCGTGGCCGGGCCCAGAGTGGACCCGGTGGCTTGGACAACACCAGTTGGGAACGGATTGCTCAACAGGTTTACCGGGACAGTATTGCCGTCAGCGTTGTAGGTTGTGGCATTCCAGAATGTCGCTGCAAAATAGCCATCACTGTTGAGAGCGCTATTGGCGACCATCTGGCTGCTCGGTCCATAGTAAATTCCTGATCCAGCCCGCACAACAAGGTTATTGACCGGCTGCCACGCTATACTGAGTCGCGGTCCAAAGTCCAGCATATTAGTGGTAAATGGGCTACGGCTTTTGCCGTTGCCTACGAATTGCTCGCCGCCGGTTAAGCTAACGCCGTTGTTAGTGAACTGTACGTTTGGATCAAAATATTCCAGCCGGTCATGGCGCTCGGTGCGACCTCCAAAAATGTCCCAGCGCAGCCCTGCGTCTATCGTAAGATTCTTGGCTATTTTGTAATTATCCTGGATGTAGGCCGCATAATACGCGCTGGCTTGCGCGCCAAAGACGTCCTTGGTGAAATTGTCGTATTCATATCCCGGCGCCTCGCCTACACCAAGAAGGAAAGAAGCATAGTCGCTTCCGTCGCCTGCAAATGTTGTTGAGCTTGTCGCGGTGTTGTCAAAGGAGTACCAGCCACTGGGCGCTACTGGCTGGCCTTCGTTCATGAATTGTTTCTCCAATTCGACGCCCGCTGCCAACGTGTGTTTCCCTTTCGTGGTCGTGATTGCCACAATAATGTCGAAGGGGTTTTCGCTGACATATTGAAACGTCGTCCACGGATTGGAGCCGAGGCTGGTCGTATAGTCGCCAAAGTTTACGAAGGGGATATCTTTGTAAGTCTGCTCAGACACCAGCGAGGTTGGGAAACCCAGTGAAGTCATATCGAATCCAACCTGCCGCGGATCTCCGGTTTGATTTTCATAATGCCGGGTAAAGGAATAGCGCAACTGGAGCAGTGTGTCCTTGCCCAGGGAATAATCGTCAGCCAGCAGGAAGTTTCTGGCATTAGTTACGATGTGATAATAGTGTGGGTCATAGATGTTGGCGCTGCCATACAAATCGGCGTCTGTCAGCAGAAGACGAGCAAACGAGAAGCGGCCGTATATGTGTTGAGTTTCGCCACGATAAAAGTCTACGCGGGTATCGAATTTCTGCGCATCGTTAACATCCAGGCCTGACCCAAAGAAATTGTGCTTATGGTATGGACCCACCCCAGGGGCGTTAGGTGAGGGAAAGTATGGCGCATAATTCAGCGCAATCTGATTTAGATCAGCTTGAGGAATGCAGTTAGCGGAGGCGGTGATGCATCCCGGGCCTTTGTTAACGCCGGAAATCGGTACTCTCGTTCCGGTAACAGTGTCTGCAGCCAGTGGGTTATAAACCGTGTAACTGTCAGCAGTAAAGTCGCCCATGCGCTCGGCGGCAGTGGGAACTGTGTAGTAGCCGGTCTGCAGCAGGTTCTGCTGCGTGGCCTCGTAGTCCCCGAAGAAGAACAATTTATTGTGCAGAATCGGGCCACCGAGCGAACCGCCTTCCTGATAACGGTGGAAGCCGAGTGGCTGATTGGGCTGACCGCTGCTCAATTGGCTTTGCTTCAAAAAGTAATCATTGCCCGACAAAATATCAGGGCGAATATAGACGAAGCCGTCCCCATGAAACTGATTGGAGCCGGACTTGGTAACAAGGCTAATAGCGCCAGCGCCACCGCTCTGATAGGTCGCTGGCGCATTCTGCGTTTCAACGCGATACTCCACTACGTCGTCGAGAGGTATTTGCATTGCCGGGATACTTGCGCCAAGATTATTTTCAGCAATACCGATCGGACTGCCATCCACCAGAAACTGAAGTGATCCTGGAGTCGCGCCATTGACGGTGTAACCGCCCACGTCCGCGCCAGGACGAGCATTGAAGACTGCTGATGTATCCGAGGCATTGGGAACACCATTGGTAGGCCCGACGCCAGCGCTCAATTGCACAAGTTGGTACACATCGCGGGTGAGCAACGGCACACGGTCAATCGTGGCCTCGTCAACCAGTTGACCTACGGTTGAATTACTTGACTCAATCAAGGCAGATGCTCCGGTGACTATAACAACCGCGGTCACAGTTCCTATTTGAAGCGAAGCGTTCACGGTTGTGACCTGGTCCACTGTCACGACTACATCGTTATGGACAGAAGTATCAAATCCCTTTTGAGTGAAGGTTACCTGATAGCTGGCAGGAGGGAGCGAACTGAAAGAGTACACGCCAACCTTGTTTGTTGCTTTCGACAGAACAACACCGGTTGAATTGTTTTGCACGTGAACGACTGTCCCGGGAATGACCGCGCCAGAAGTATCGGTTACCATGCCGTTGATCCCGCCGTTTCCAGCTTGAGCAAATGCGCTGCATTTCGCAATGAGAACGAAAAATGCGATCCAGAGTATTCTCTGGAGGCATTTCTTAACGGTGTTCAGAGTGTTCATTGCCACTGCCTCCTAAATTGGTTAAACTTTTATCACTCTCCATAAAATCTGTCAAGCAGTAATCTAGATGATAAGCATACCGTCCGTGGAAAATGAAAGTTGTGCTATTTAGAATCAACGATTTATAAGTATAGGCAGGCTGCAAGTTGTCGATCCAAGGGGGAATATTGCCAAGCGTGGACGGCAATCTGGCGCTCCCGATGGACGTCTCAGTCACAAACCGATCATGCGACACAAGGACTTTTTCTACAAAGCAGCTAGTTGGACGACGGCACGACGAGTGGTAGCAAAGGTTGAGCATCAAGCTGGGGAGTTGTTCCCGCGCATCGGGTTCATCGGCACCAATCTGGAGACGCCGAGCCGGGCGGTGGTACGGTTCTATAACAAGCGGGGTACGACCGAGCAGTGGATCAAAGAGGGGAAGCAAGCGGTGAAGATGACGCGCCTGACCGCTCTGCTTCCGCTCAGTTTTCGACGTGATTTATCCATTCTCTCCTTGCAACCCTCTCCAGGCTTTGCTCGAGCCGATGGAAACTCCCTGATTCCCTGGAACATTCTTGTCGCCAAATGTACCGGTACGTGGCACTTGCAGCCGCTGTAACATCTCTTTCAACGTTTTCCGTGGCCCGGTCGAATGTCCTTTGAAATGTGAGCGCCTGGCAATACGGCTCAGGTGAACTCCAGTCACCTCCTTGCTGCTTACCCGTGTAAGCAGTGAACGCACTTTGCACAGAAGTGTTGAACCTATTTAAAGACGGGTGGCAACCCAGTCGCCCAAACCCAATTTGACCACGCGGCGAGCAATGTCTTTTCCTGCCCAGATCGATACCAATTGACTGGCCGGCTGCGTCAGGACTCCTTTGGGAGAGTGCACAGCGAATATCATCCGGTTATAGCGGTCCCTCCGGTTATTGAACCTTGATATATATTCATCAAGAACAGCCTGCGTTGCGGTGCTCTTAACTTGAACGAAGGCAATTTCGCCGGAAGAGATGTTTTCAACCTCAACGTCGATTCCCTCCGTCGGGCCGCCAACTTTTCCCAACCGCGCCCAAACGGTGCGCGACAAAATGAGGTCTATCAGAATTTCGAAGTCCTTATCCCCGAGACGGACAACAAGCCTCGCAACTGCATCCTCGTAAGTCTGTCGCGCTAGCGCCGCCACTCGGGCGTCCTCATCTACTTCATTTCGCAGGATGCGCAGAATTTCTTTCCAGCCCTTGGGCTCGCATACAGTCGCCTGATATCCGGCTGTAGTCGTGACAATGCCCGGAAGCTCAGTAGTCACAAGATGACGTTCATTGTCTTTGGAATGATTGCTCCATGGCAATTCACAGGTAAGCCAGAAATGGCCCCGTTCGCTCGATTCGATATCAGGATTTGTTTCGATCCCATCCCGAACAGTGCACCACCACATGCAGCCATCCGAAACGTGATCCATACGTGCTGGCTAGGATGATCTAGTAGAGTTTGCAATGCATTAAAGTCCTGCGTAGCGCCACGCTTACTTCCAAATGCCGTCCGAATCATGCTCTCGATCAGTGCCATGTCTGCCGCACGAAGAAGAGCATCCGGGATATCGCGCCATCCAAGATGGACTTGCTCATTAGCCTTGGCGGCTTTCCACCATTTTCCGCCTTCACCATTTTTTATATATCGAACAGAATTGGGAAAGGCCTTAGTCATTTTGATTGACTTTCAGATTCACGAAAGGCTTGCTGTTGTTAGAGTGCGAGAAGCTCCTTATTATAGCGCGGGCCAGCTTGGCGCATTAGCTAAAAATGTTCCTGTTTCATAAGCCGGCCACAATTCTCCCCCCGAAAGCCGCTAAGAGAATGCGCCTATGATGCTCCAAGAACAATTGGGAGAGGACGTCACGTCCTTTCGATGACGGGACGGCTTTCGGGTTCGGGCACTCTCTGCGGACGAACGACGCAAGGCCATTGACAGGGACTGGCGTCAATACGAGGAGTGGTTAAAGCGATGATCCGAAGGCTGGTATCAGGGAAATGCTATTCCCTGATACCGGGATGTTAATTTCCTGTTCGATAGCGTCCAAAAATTGACTAATACGAGTAGGAACTCGCTTATATTCAGCGACATGGAGGATTCTACCGGCCGGATTCTCAAGCCAAATTCGCGAAATTCCCTGTATTATTCCCTGTTAGCTGGGAATTCAGTCCGGAGAACGGCTCGCACTGGACTCAGTCCACCGCCACGCAGTCTTAGTTGTTTAATTTGTTTAACTTACATTGGTAAAAGACCCCGCTTTTCGGACCATTTGTGCGAATATCTTCCACCAGAGAATTTCTCCAGCTACCGCAATCCAGCCCCCGAATAGGCCTTTTCTCTGACCTGACCATCGAAGGTCCGGTTTTTACAAACAGCTCTATGGAGCGTTCTTGGGCCGATGCATTCGAACTCTTGGTACTTGGCTGGGAAATCGAGAGTTTTAGCCCTAGCTCTCAACCTGCTGATGGCCCAATGACGAGTGATATGGCGATTTGGCAACAATCCAGAATCCATACGGGCTACATCGGTGTTTTCGGGAATATATCCAAATAACGGGTGCCCCAGGTCCCGATTCTGGGACCTGGGAAATTGAGATATTTATTTCCACGAGCCGGGAATCGGCGCTATCCCAGGTCTGAAAATCCAGACCTGGAGCACCAGCGGTTCATGGTAGAGCTCACTTCCCATCAGATCCTGGCCACCCGCAGCATTCCATAGGCGCAGAAGAATTGCGATCGATACTAAGATTGAGCGGGTCGCCTGTGAAAGCATTGCCTGTATGCATATTGACAAGTAACTTGTCGATATGACAATATAGTTGACATGAATGCCGACCAATCCACGGCCTTGATTCGCCTGTTCGATGAAATTCCGGCTACCTTTCACCGCCTTAAGGTGGTTGCGGCCGACGTGCATGGCCAGGACGTTCCATCCGCCGGCCGGCGAGGAATCCTGCGCAGCCTGGATCGATTGGGACCTCAAACCGTACCTCAGCTGGCAAGAGCGCGCCCTGTTTCGCGGCAGCATATTCAGGTCCTCGTGAGCGGCTTGCTCAATGATGGCTTGGTCGCAACTGAGGAGAATCCGGCACATCGCAAATCCGCACTGGTGCGACTGACGGCTAAAGGCAGACGCCAATTGCTTGCCAGTCAAACACGCGAGACGCAATTGCTTGCGCACGTTACGTTCGAATTGACTGCAACTGAAATCGACCGTGCAGCTGACGTGCTTCGCTCACTGCGCGCTCTTCTGGGAAGCAAGAAATGGAGCGACTATGCCGCAACAATGGACTGAGAATCCCGCCCCGGCGTGCAAAAGCGACTCAGGCTGGCGCAGCCAGTTTAGCCACCCAAGCGGCTGGCGCGGCTGGATCGTGGGCCGCTTCATGGCTGTAAAGAACAAGACGAGGAGTTCGTGGGTGCTGTCGCTCCTCCAACTGCATCCTACCGATCATGTGCTGGAACTGGGATTTGGCTCGGGCGCTGACATCCACCGGGTTGCCGCCCGCGTCCCGCAAGGATTTGTCGCAGGAGTCGACCACTCCGAATCGATGGTGCGGCTGGCCACCTCAAAGAACGCTGCAATGATCGCCGCCGGGCGTGTCAGGTTGTTGGAGAGTTCGGTGTCCCGCCTGCCATTCGAATCAAATTCCTTCGATGTGGCGTTTTCCATCAACGTGGCGCAATTTTGGAACAATCCCGCTGAGGTGGCTCTGGAGATTCGCCGCGTTCTGAAGCCGGGCGGATGCGTGGCCCTTGCAGTCCAGCCGCGCAACAAGGGGGCAAATGAGACTGCTGCTGACGCCACTGGCGAGAAATTGATGCAGGCACTGGCTGCGGCAGGGTTCACCCTTCCGCGGCTTGAACGTAAGCCTTTGAAGCCTGTCTCGGTTGTTTGCGCCATTGCTAACAAATAGCGGGTGACTGGTCACGAACAAAACCGAAACGCAACCTCGGTTGATGGCAGGTTCCATCCTTTCTGAGCTATTGAATTGGGTGGGCCCATCCTTAACGCAGTTCTATCGCGGCAAGGGTGGGAGAGCACGAACCATTTGTTTTCGTCCCCGGCCGACGGTAATGGTTCCCACCCTTCGCAAAAAACGCGAAGAATGGGGCGCCCAAAGTTGTGAGTCGTCAACTATTGCCAACAGGCCAAACCACTCATCCACCGCATGTTAGCGGCTAAAAGTGCCGGGTTCAGTAGATGGTTCCCCGGAAACGCCCCAGGCTTCAAGAGCATCCTCGGACCCCAACTCGACGCGAGCGTTCGGAATTTCAGTCGCAAAGCCGACTTGCGAGGACTTATTTCTGCGAGAATCCATAACTAGCAGAATACAAAACGATTGCGGCAATTGGAGTCTGGCTACTTGGGTTGAGATGCGCGTTTCCCGCCGGAGTCGAAGAGGCCAGCCAAAGCGCCGCAATCCTGCCAACGGGAGCTTCAGGACAACGAAGAAAGCACCGACATCGCCGGTGTGCCGCCCTGTTGATCAACTAGTAACTGCCGGATTGCCGGTCACTCGATCTCAGTCAGAGCAAGTCACTCAATGCAGGTTCTCAGTAAGCCGGTCCTTTGATCGCAACTCCCGAATCCGGGATCTGGTATCAAGCCTTCTGATAGAGAGGGATGTAGGTGAGAACTGCCAGCCACATGCAGCAAGTGCCGTGTTTGATTCCAGAGGCCAATGGAGCCGATCCGGTATATCAACCCGATATGGACTTCCTCTGCTCCACCCAGTTGCGGGCGGCTTCGCCCCACATGGGGCGTGCGATGAAATATCCCTGCGCAAGATCGCACCCCAGGGTATTGAGATAGTTGAGAGTATCAAGGTCTTCAACACCCTCCGCCGTGACCAGCAGGCCGAGGCTGTGGCCCAACTCGACGATCGATTTGATGACGGTGCGCGACTCGCTGGAGTTCTGTGCCTGCATGACAAACGACTTATCCACCTTGATCTCTGAAAAGGGAAGTCTTACCAGCTGCACCATCGAGGAAAATCCGGTGCCGAAGTCGTCGATCGACAGTTGAAAGCCCTTCATGCGCAGTCTTGTCAACAAGTCCAGAGAGAGGATCGGGTCCACCATCGCGCTGGTCTCTGTCAATTCCAGCACGATACGCTCCGTATCAATCTGAAAGCGGTGGCACAGGGCGGAAAGGTGATCGGCCATCTGGATATCCACGAGGCTTTTCGCGGAGATATTCAACGACAATTTTGGATTGGATTGCGGAAATGACTGGGAGAACCATTCCAGGCTTTGGTCGAAGACCTGCGCTGTCAGGGCATCGATCAGCCCGGCTTTTTCCGCGACCGGAATAAAGTCGTCGGGCATCACGATTCCCCGGTCGGGATGCTTCCAGCGAACCAATGCTTCAAACCCGGCCGTCGCGCCACTCCTGCATTCGATTTTTGGCTGATAAGCCATGACAAACTCGTGGCGATCGAGGGCGTGCTGCAAATCCGATGCGGTCACTTCAAATTCATCCGCGTAAGCGGATTGCGTCTCTGCCGATGCGGGCTGATCGCTTTCGTTTCCTTCACCAACCAGCACGCGCAAAGCGTCCTTTGAGACGGGCTTTGGAAGGACACCCAAAATATCCAGGCTATGTTGAGAGGCTGAGCGCTGCGCGGCTTCCAGCACTCTGCTGCCCATGCCGCTGGAGATGACAATCTTAGCCCGGCACTTGCGCTCTGCCAGAAGCCGCATGATTTCAACGCCGTCCAGTTCTGGCATGACCAGATCGATGGTTATAATGTCCGGACTCATCTGATCCAATCGCTTGAAGAACTCTTCCGGACGGGTCACGAACTCCGCTTCAAAGCCGAGGCTCTCCGCAATCCATTGGATGGTCTGACCAACAGCCGCGTCATCGTCCAAGACGAGAATGCTCCGGTTAGCCATTGCGTTCCTCCTCTACAGGCGCGGACTGGCTTGCCGTCAGCATTCCGCGTATTCTTCTCGCCAGTTGTAGCCGGGAATAGGGCTTGTTCAGCAACTGTACATCCTCGTCCAGAAGCCCCATGTCAAGAATCGCGCTCTCTGCATACCCGGAGCTGAATAACACCTTCAACGCCGGGTAAAGCTTGCGCGCTTGCAGAGCTAGTTCGCGGCCATTCAAGCCGCCCGGCATCACCACATCGGTAAACAGAAGTTCGATCTCCGGGTGCTCCCTGAGAACTGCCAATGCTTCCTTGCCATTCGCAGCCTCAAGAACCTGGTACCCGAGATGGTGCAACTGGGTTTTGGCAAACTCACGCACCGGAGCATTGTCTTCCACCAGAAGAATAATCTCCGAGCCATGAAGATCGGCAATCAAGGTCGCTTCCTGATTGAAGGGTTCGCTTTCCTGGCTGGCCTTGGGAAGGTATAGCTTCACCGATGTGCCTTCCCCGGGCTCTGTGTAAATCTTGACGTGCCCCTGCGATTGCTTGATGAAGCCGTAGACCATGCTCAGGCCCAGGCCCGTACCCTTGCCAACTTCCTTGGTGGTGAAGAATGGATCGAAGACGCGGTCCAGGTTTTCCGGGCTGATGCCACAGCCCGTGTCAGAGACTGCAATCAGAATGTATTGCCCTGGCGTGACGTCGCCGTTCTGTTCCGCATATCTGGAATCCAGGGTGGCGATACCGGTCTCGATAATCATCTTTCCGCCACCCGGCATGGCATCCCGTGCATTCACGCAAAGGTTCAACAGTGCGCTCTCCAACTGCGTCAGGTCAACGAGAGCCGTGCAATTCTCCTGGCTCTTGATCACTTCCAGATCGATATCCGCGCTCAAGGTGCGGCGCAGAATACTTTCTATATTCGCAAGCATCCGATTGACGTCGATCGGCTTCGGCTGCAGCGCCTGGCGCCGCGCAAAGGCCAGCATGCGATGCGTAAGGTCCGCGCCACGTTGCGCCGCTTCCAGAATCATCTTCGCCATCTTGCTCAAGCGCGGGTTCTCTTTGGCTTCCTCGCCGATGAACTCGGAACAACCCAGGATCACGGTCAGCAGATTATTGAAATCGTGAGCGATCCCGCCGGTCAACTGGCCCACTGCCTCCATCTTCTGCGCCTGCCGGAATTGTTCTTCCAGTTGCCGCCGCTCCGTGATGTCGCGGAAGGTCCAGATTCTGCCGTAATAATTATTGAACTTATCCCGGACCGGGGCAGAGTAGCGATCGAAGATGGTGCCGTTCAGCAGTTCAACCTCATCCAGGCTGACTTCGTCAGGATGGGAGTTCAGATAATCCACTTTCTCTGTAAATTGATCGGGGTTCTTGACGATGCTGCGTACAAATTCGCGCTGCCGGGCATCGTCTGGGTCCTCGACAATCTCTTTGGGGATTTGCATCAGTTCGTTCAATCGCTGATTCTGCAGGATTTTTTCCCCGTGGCGGTCGACGACAAGGACGCCGTCGAGAGAAGAGTCGACCTGGGCCTTGAAGAATGCGGTTCGCCAGCGCAATTCTTCCTCTTTCTTCACACGGTCCTTTTCATGCAGGTTCACCTCCAAGGCGAAGGAGATATCCATCGCCATCTCGTCGAAGAGCAAGAGTTCATCATCGGAGAAAAACTCCGGCTCGCCGGTGTAGAGGTTGAAGACACCGGCCACCCGGTCCTCGACGATGAGCGGAAAGCCAGCCGACGACCGGAAGCCGTGGCGCATGGCCTGTTCGCGCCAAGGCGCGTAATTGGGATCGTGCTCGATGTCATTGCAGATGGCGTGCTTTCTGGTATGGACGCATTGCAATGACGGTCCGCCGTATTGCTTCCGGTCAAGCAGATTGAGCTTGATTTGATCGATGTAGCCATCCACGGCGCCGCTGGATGCGACCGGTTGGAGCAATTGCGTGTCGGGGTCGATCATGCCGATCCACGCCATGAGGAATTGTCCATTGTCCACCGCGATACGGCAGGCGGCTTCCAGCAGGGCCTGGGAATCTTTCTCGCGAACGATGGTCTCGTTGATGCCGCTCAGGACGGCATAGACGCGGTTGAGGTGCTGAACGTGCGTTTCCGCCTGGCGCCGCTGCTCTTCATGGGAGTTGACTTCCAGGGCGAAGGAGATGTCCATAGCCACCTCGTCGAGCAACCCGGCCTCTTCTTCGTCGAAGAAAGCCAACTCACTCGCATAGAGATTGAAAACGCCGACTATCTGGTTCTCGCTGCGGAGTGGAAAGGATGCCAGCGACCGGTACCCGAGCTGCAAAGCGTAGTCTTTCCAAGGCCGGTAGAACTCGTGCTCGATGTCGTTGCAGAACTGGTGTTCTCCAGAATGGAAGCAGCGCGCTGCCGGTCCGGTGGCAGTCTTCGGGTCCTGAAAATCGATTCTCACCCGTTTGAGATAATCTTCGGCCACACCACTGGATGCGATGGGGATCAGCACTCCTGTTGCGGGATCGGCCATCCCGATCCACGCCATCCGGAATTTCCCCTTCTCCACGGCGATGTGGCAGGCGGTTTCAAGCATTGCCTGGGAGTCTTTCTCGCGAACGATGGCCTGGTTGATGTTGCTCAGCACGGAGTAGACGCGGTTGAGTCTTCGAATGCTCTTTTCGGCCCGCTTGTTTTCTGTGATGTCGGTGTGAACCCACAGCCTTCCGTAGGACTCTCCATTTACGGCCAAAGGGACGAAATCCCTTAGAAGCTCCTTCCCTGTCTTTAGTGGAATCTCTTCGCCCAATACCAATTTGCCTTCATTGACAATCTCCCGTATGCGAGCGACGGACTCGTCAGGATGCACGTAGACCTGCTTGATCCTCTCGATCATATCGATGGCGTTCAACCCCACCAGGGCGTCGGGCGCATCCTCTGGGCAAAAGAAGTTACAGAAAGCCTGATTGACAAACTCGACCCTCCCCTCATCCGTTACCAGCAAGACGCCGGAATACAAGTTGGAGAGAATGGCGTAGAAGCGATGAAGGGAGGTTTGCAGAGCACTTTCCGCCCGCTTGCGGTCGGTCGTGTCCTGTGCGATCCCCAGCAGCACGGTGCGGTTCTCAGCCGAATCCTTCAAAGGCGCCGCGTGCAACTCCAGCCAGCGTCGCGCCCCTTTCAATCCTTCGATTTCGTACTCGATGCTCCCCGATTCGCCGCGGCAGACACGCTCAGTGAGATCGCGAAAGGCGTCGCGGAATTCCGGGACAACCGCTTGGTAACTGCACTGGCCGACGACCCTCTCTGCGTTGTCAGCCTCCAGTATGCGCAGTCCCGCCTCATTCATGGTCAGGACCGTTCCGTCGGAGGCAATTGACGTGATGCAATTTGGACTGTTTTCAATGATGGCCCTGAGGTGGGCCTCCCGCACTGACAGTGTGCGGTTTGCCTCCTCCAGTTCCAGGGCTTTTGACTCCAGTTTGTGGATGAGGACCTTGCTGTACTGCCGGAGCAGGTCCTTCTCTTCGCCAACCGGAGCATTCGCGGGAGACATATCTCCTCGCACGGCTTTCGCCATAACCTCACGAATTCTGGCCATGAAGGGAGCTGGTTCGGTAGGTTTGACTATAAATGCGTCCGCGCCGAGGTCCAGTGCTAGTTGTTCATCCTTCGGGTCGGTATAAGTTGCCGTGTACACGACAAACGGGATCCGATTCAGCCGTTGCTCCGCTTTCCATTGCCGCAACAGAGTGAAACCATCCATGATCGGCATGAGCAGGTCAGAAATGACCAACTCAGGCGGATCGGCCAAGGCTGCGTTCAACGCTTCGGCGCCGTCCCTGGCCGTATGAACCTCATGCCCGGCGGAGCGCAATAATGCCTGCAGGTAATAGATGTTCTCGTCATTGTCATCTACGATCAGGATTCTTTGCATGGGATCGTCTCGTTTCCTTTGCGGAAATGGCCGGTTACCGAGGCAAGTGTTTGGTGATTTGGTCGATAAAGGTGCCGGGGTTGATGGGTTTTTCAATATAGTCCGTCGCGCCCGAGGCCAAAGCTTTCTCGCGGTCCCCTACCATAGCATAGGAAGTTACCGCAATGATAGGCGTATCTCTAAGAGCAGGATCCCTGCGGATTTCCTCAGCAACGGCGTAGCCGTCGAGCATGGGGAGTTGAATGTCAAGCAGAATCAGATCCGGCCGCAATTCGCTGGCCATGGTAACTCCCAGTCTTCCATCGCGGGCTTCATGGACACATAGTCCATGCTTCTCCAGCAGGAAGCGCACCAGATAGAGATTCTGTTCGTTATCTTCAATTACCAGAACTGTGTTCTTCATGAGTCTTGTCCCATGCCAACGGTAGTCGAACGGTGAACGTGCTGCCCTGATCGAGAGCGCTCTCCACGGAGATGAATCCCCCCAGGAGCTCTACCAGCCGTTTGCAGATGGAGAGGCCCAATCCGGTTCCTTCACGCTTGCGCGCCAAGCCTGTGTCCGCCTGGCGAAAAGGCTCAAATATGCTCTGGTGATGCTTGGGGTCAATCCCTATACCCGTATCCCGAATGGTGGTGACGATCCATTCATGGTCCAGGCGGCATTGAACCACTACTTCTCCCTGATCGGTGAACTTGACCGCATTGCCCAGCAGATTCAGCAGAATCTGTTCCACGCGCCGCTGGTCGCTGTTAATCTCGCCCACCTCCGGTGAAAGCTCTGTCCGCACCGTGATCCCTTTCTTCCCCGCCAGAGGCAAGATGACGGACACGGTTTTCTGAATGGCGGTGAGCATGGGGAAAGGTGCGCGATAAATATCCAGTTGGCCAGCCTCGATCTTGGAGATATCCAAAACGTCATTGATCAACGCCAGCAAATGCCGCGAACTGTTCTGCACCATTCCCAACTGTTTTGCCTGTTCGTCGTTCAGGGGGCCCGCAAGTCCCTGAAGAACGATCCCCGTGAATCCGATGATGGAGTTCAGCGGAGTTCGCAATTCGTGCGACATGGTGGCCAGAAAAGCTGACTTCAGCCGGTCAGCGGATTCCGCTGCGTCCCTGGCTTCCACCAGTTCAGCGGTGCGCAGGCTGACACGATCCTCCAGTTCGCTTCGTGCGCGCTCCAGAGCTGCAATGGCTTCGGCACGCTCGTTTCGCGCACGCAAAGAGGCGATGCCATGAGCCAGGTTTTCCCCGAGTTCAGCGATAAGTTCGACTTCCGATGCGTCGAATGCATTGGGTTCCCGCGCGTAGATTGCCAAAGCTCCATAAACTGAGTCTCCTTGGTGCAGAGGGACCGACATAACGGACTCAAAATTGTGGGGGGCCAACTCGTTGCGCCAGAGAGCAAATGCCGGCTGGTCGCTGAGGTGGCGCACCACTACCGGTTTTCCCGTGCGGATGGCGGGACCGATGCTTCCCCTCCCGTACTCATTGTCGGCCCAGCTCACATGGATGCGATCCAGAAAGCCCTCCGCTGGACCGGCGAATGCAACCGGACGCACGGTGCGCGCTTCGTCGTTGTCGGCATAACCCACCCAGGCAAACAGGTACCCTGCCCGGCCGACCGCGATACGGCAAACATCCTTCAATAGGGCTTGCTCCTCGGTGGCATGAACCACGACCGAGTTGCATTGTGACAACACGCGCAAAGCCCGGTGCGTTTGACGCAGGGCCTCTTCCTTCGCCTTGCGTTCTGTGATGTCTGTACTGATTCCGCAAAGTGCATGAAACTGGCCGCAGCCATCTCTGATCGCCACCTTGACGCTCTGATAGCTGTGCAGGCCATCGGCGAGCAGCGACTGTTCCTCGAACTCCCGTGTCTGGCCGCTTTCCACCACGGCCCGGTCATTGGCGGCAAACTGGCGAGCCGTATCTTCGGAAAAGAGTTCGAAGTCCGTCTTCCCTTTGGCGCGTTCGCTGGGGATCTTGAACAACTCAGTCCAACAGCGATTGACAAAGAGATAGCGGCCAGTCTGGTCTTTCATATAGATCATCGCCGGCGAGTTGTCGAGCACCGCTTGCAACTCCGTACCGCTCTTGCGGATCAGCTCCTCCGCCCTTTTGCTTTCGGTGATGTCGGTAAGCATGACCAACATGCCATCGGCCCCGTGCTCTTCATCCGGAATTGGGGTCGCCGATATCTTTGCCCACAGCTCTTCGCCGTTTTTCTTGCACAAACGAAGCTCGCTCCCGCCAACTTCAAGAAGGGAAGTACGGGGAGCTTCAGGGCAGAAATCAGGAACACTTCTTCCCTCCATCTCTTTCGGCTCATACCCCAGCATATGGGCAAACTGACGGTTGACGAAAGTCGTGCAGCCCTGTGCGTCCAAGGTCCAAATGCCTTCGTTGGTCAACTCCACAATCCGGCGATAGCGCTTTTCGCCTTCCCGCTCCGCTTCTTGCGTCGCCTGTTCCCTGATGAGATATTCCCGCTCTGCCTCGGTCGCTTGCCGCTCGGCAATCACGGCCGACAAGAGGAGTCCGGAGACAACCACCGTGGCAAAGAAGAGCTGAAGCAAGAGAGCGTTGATGAAAGGCATATCCTTTGAAAAGGGTCCGAGGCCGTGCGCGGTTGCGAGCAACGCGATCGCGGCAATAACGGCATTGACCAAGGCGGTTCCGGCAACTCCAAACCGAATGGCAGCCCACAAGACGAACGGGAAGACCAGCAGTGCCAGCACGGTATGACGATCTGCAAAATTGAGGTGTTCATCAAAGAGCAGCACGCTGGTGAAGGTTGCGAGGAGGAACAGGCCAGCCAGTTCCAGCATCCGGGAGGCCGAGCGCAATTTGAGCAGTTCGCGAAGCGAAAGCAGCAAGGGCGCCGCCAACAGAACGCCCATTGCGTCACCCAGGTAGTACAGCGTCCATAAAGGAGTCTCCTCTGCCCACGGCTTTACGCCGGAGAAAAGAAGAACAGCGGTTCCAATGGATGCGCTGATCGACGAACTGAGGACCGCCGCCAACACCATCAGTCCGAGCATGTCCCGAAGGCGGGTCAGCGAGGTTTGAAATCCGGGGATGCTGCGGAGCAGGAACGCGCCCGACAGCGCCGCAACTGTATTTCCTCCAGCCAGCCCCAAAGCCGGCAGGAGAGGAAGATGCCAGAAAAAATTGACCAGGAAGGCAGCGAGATAGATGGCGGGCCAGCAACGCAACCCAAAAAGTAGCAGACACGCCAGAGCAATCCCGGAGGCTGGCCAGACCGGAGAGACATTGCCGGCGGTGAAAGGCACTGCCAAACCGGCCATACCCGCCAGGAAATAGAGCACGCCCGTTATGGCTAAGTGCCTGTAGACCGGGATGTTCATTTGGACTCTCAGACAGGTCAAATGTACACCCATTTGTGCAGTCACACCGGTACAGAATTTGCCGGGCAGACCGATTCGCGAAGGGGGTACTTTTGGGTGTATTTTTCTGAGTTAATTTCTATCGTATTGATTAGCAATGGTTTACAGCGCGATATGAATCCTCCTTCTCCACATCTCATTGAAAAAAAACGTAACTTATAAAAAAACAATACAGTTACACGAAATCCCTTTTGTCGCTATTGTCTCCATAGTCGCCTCAATTCTGCCCTGTACCCTTCATTTGTATGACAATGAAAGTCGTGCATGACAATGGAATCTGGAAGGGCAACTCAGGGTTGGCGTGCTTCCATTGGCCCGAGACTCGCTCCCGTTTGGAGGTAGTAACGTATGCCGGTGCTGAATTGATGCGCCATAGGGCATTTCTGTGCGACGTAGTGTCAAAGCAGAATCAATTGCATTTTCAATAACTCACAAGTGAATACGGGAACTGGCAATCACTCGTAAATATGTGGAAGGACGGAGAATGCGAGCCGGGTTTGGGTCGGAACTTGGGTTGAGATGGACAGTAAGGCGTATTGGCCCCGATATGAACCGGCAAGCGAACTCTACTTAGGAGATCTCCCGTTGGTATTCTCAGAAGGCCGTAGCCCCCTTTCCGCACGCGCTCGAGCTACAGCTCTTCTCGTGTCAAAAGCAGCTGGATTCGTTGTATCGATTTGAATGCCTGCCTGAGAAAGTCTCCTCGCCCAATACCGGAGCCTTAACTCATATGGCTTTAGTTTTCTTTCGGCTGGTGGGGGACCCTCGGGAGAGGGTTCGGGATTCTCCGCGACCAGCTCTTTAGGTTGTTTGGCCGTCTCTTCTAACTCGGCCGCATGCGGTTTTGCTTGGCGGATAGCGCGCACTCCAATCGCCGGGGTCAGTAGTCATCGACACCAGGATTGTGGCCAACCACTTACCCCGGTATTCGATCAGATTCGGGAACATTTTCGCTGTATGCCGGAGATTATTCAGTTTTCGAACAATCTATGTTACCAAGCAGAGCCGCTCATCCCTCTGAGGCAATATGGGGCGAACCGCCTGCAGCCGGTGGTTACACGCTACGTCCCCGATGGATATGTGAAAGGGAGTGGTGATCGGATAGTCAATCCGCCCGAGGCTGAGGCAATTGCCCAAGAGATTGAGAGGCGCATCGATGATCCTGCTTATGACGGAAAGAGTTTCGGCGTCATTTGTCTTCAGGGAAATGCGCAGTGGAATCTGATTCGTGACTTGCTTATGGGGAGAATCGGCGTACTAAAAATGCAACAGCGAGCATTGGCTGGTGGCAATCCGTATGCGTTCCAGGGAGATGAGCGCAACATAATCTTTCTTTCAATGGTTGCTGCAGGAAGTGATGGACATCGTATTGGAGTGATGTCTAAAGATTCAGACAAACGCAGATTTAATGTCGCGGCGAGTAGAGCTCGGGACCAAATGTGGCTTTTTCACAGCGTAACAATCGACCAATTGAGCACACATTGTTTCAGACGCCAATTGCTCGAATACTGTACTCATCCGAATGTAAAGCAGGAGACGGTGGAAGGTATTGAAGTAGCACAACTGCATCGGCAATCGTGGCAAGCCGACAAGAGGACTACTCGCCCGCCCATGCCATTCGATAGTTGGTTTGAGGTAGATGTGTTCTTCCGCATCGCCGACCGTGGATTTCGCGTCATTCCGCAGTTTCCTCTGGCGGGGAAGCGGATCGACTTGATGGTCGAAGGGATGAAGGGACGACTTGCAGTGGAGTGTGATGGTGACCAGTGGCATGGTATTTCTGAATCGGAAAACGATGTGGGTTACAGTTCTGGCGTGTACGAGCAGCGCATTTTATAGAGATCCAGATGGCGCATTAGATTCGCTATGGACAGTCTTGAGGGAACGGGGCATTCAGCCGAACGGAGTTTCACCGCAACCACAAGCCACTGAACAGACTGCGACTATCCCTGCGGTCCCCGGTAATCCTGTTGACGAAGACGACGATAATCTTACTGCGTTGGATGCCACGAGCGAAACGTCAGAGGCTGAATCAGTGGAGATTCAAGACACGGGTGATGCCGACCTTCTGCTTACGATAGATGGCAATGGCGATTCAGCCGCCAATATGGCGGCGTACAAACAGTGGGTAATGCATCCGGTGCCCGATCCCCATTCTGCATCTCTACAGGAACTCATGGAAGGGCTAATCGAAATCGTGGCAGCAGAAGGGCCCGTCATCTGTAGGCGTGTCTATCTTCTTTATAACCGAGCTGCGGGTAATGGTCGTCTGGTTAGCCAGATTCTTCATTTGATGAATCGCGCCATTTACCGCGCAGTGAAGCTTGGGCGGCTTCAGCAGAACGATGAGCAAAAGAAGGGCGGTCAGAGCAGCCAAATCGTACGCCTCTCAGGCACTCCGGAAGTCGTTGTCAGGCAGCGAGGACTTCGGAGTCTCGAAGAGATTCCGCCGCTTGAGATTAAGGCATTTCGGGATTCGTTGTTGAACGGGGATTCGATACCGGACGACGACTCCCTCATTCGGAAAATGGCTTCCGCGTATGGCGTCGGACGTGTGACCACCCAGACCCGGAAACTGCTTCTTGGCTAGGATTTGTACCGTGAAACGCCGATGTAGTCCTGCTGGATTCTCGGCAAAGCAGCATTACCGCAGCATGTTCCTCTTTCTTTATTGCTGCTTGTGCGCCTCCGCCATTGCCCTGCAAATGGCTTCGCTTACGGAGGCTCGCAATGCTACCTCCTGTTCCGCAGGAACTTCTCCCTGTGCCAGATCTGGGGATCCACCGCCCCGCAGTCCCACGCGGGCCAATGCCTCTCGTAAAATTTGTCCGCAGTTGAAGTCCAGGTCGGAACTGCGGGCAACGAACACACGTGCCGGGTCGGCGTCGTTGGCGCAAAAGATTACGGCTGTTTGCGGGGCGGCTATTGCTGTTCGCGAGGCCAACAACTTCACGTAATCGCGGTCTCGATCGCTCCACGAACGCACCACCAGACGCAGTCCATTTTCGATTGGCTCTTCCATCGCCAGTTTCGCCGCCTGCAACACCGCAAGTTCATAGCGCAACTTTTGGCGCTCCCTTGCGTTCGCCTTCCCCTCTGTCAGCAGTCGCCTTACGGCTGGCGCCAGTTCTGTCGCCCCTGTTGAAAGCAAGGCTGAGGTCTCACGCAAGATGGCAAAATCTGCACGAGCAGCTCGAACAGCCCGCAATCCGCAGACGAACTCGACGCGCACGCCCCGGCTCACTCTCTCCACCGTCCGCACCTGTAACCCGCCTATCTGTCCGGTGGAGCGGACGTGGGTTCCACCGCAGGCGTTCTTGTCGTAGTCTGCAATGTCGATCACGCGAATCGTGCCCTGTCTGTCCGGCAGCTTGCGAAGCTGGCCAGCGGCCAGCATGGCTTCAGCCTCGCTGCGGGGCATGTCGCGTGTGGTCACATGGCGGTCTTCCCCGATGATCTCATTCGCGATCCGTTCCACGCGTTCCAGACTCTGGTGCGTCAGTGGTTCGGAGGCCAAGTCGATCGTCGAAGTGTTTTCTCCCAAATGGAACGAGATCGTTGGCGCCTGAAGTTCCCGCCAAAAAACCGCAGACAGCAGATGTTGCCCCGTGTGCTGTTGCATGTGGTCGAACCTGCGTTCCCAGTCGATTAGCCCTTCGACAAGAGTCCCCGCGACAAGCGGCTTGGGCACGAAATGCCACACCTCGCCTTGTTCGTCCTCTTCCACCTGTTCCACGGGAACATTCAGCGCTGTTCCATCCAGCGAGAGGGCGCTCAACTGGCCTGTGTCGAAAGGTTGACCGCCGCTCGTCGGATAGAAGGTCGTCCGGTCCAGTGCCAGCTGCCAGATCAGCTCTCCATTGCTGCCCGTGAGCTCGCGGATGTCGGTTACTGCTCCGGTAAATGTCCTGAGAAAAGAATCTGAATAGTAGAGACGCTCAGACATATGCAAGCTCAAATCTCCAATCGGGTCTGCTGAAATGCCTGCGTACATGGATCTGGCAGGACCGGCCTTCCGGATATAGTGTAGTTCGAGTAACAGATGGTCGCTAAAGGTCAGCTCCGAATTCAAGACGCAGCGGGCTCTAGGAGCGGTCTCGGACCCCAGCTCGGCTGCAGACTATAAAAATTCAGTCGCCATGCCGATCTACCTATGCATATTCAATTGCGCCAACCTGCTGATTGTGGGCATTGCAGGGGCCGGATTGGCACAGTGGAGTCTGTGGAGCCCCGTAAGTGAACAGAACGGAGTCCTACAAACAGTGGGCGAGTGCGGTAAACATGGTGTTTGGACAGCTTGTGGGCACACGACACTTGTGGATTGACCAGCACCAGAAACCGCTTCTTCCAGCATGGCGCGCACGGTTGGCACCTCCGTGCTCCGGGAGATCAAGATTTGTGTTGGAAAAATGACAGGGTGTTATTGGTGGGAAGTCTGCGTGGCAGGCGCCGTCCGCGCTTTGTGCGCGCGGCGGCGGGGTGAAGCGGGTGTGTGGCGGCGGCGGGGCGCAGAGGAACGGTTGGTGGAGATGAATCCCGGCCGAAGAAACTCTTGAGGTTATCTTCACTCCCTTCTTCCCTTTCTATTTCCATCCCTGAAGCCGCCCTCTTCCATGTTCCAGGAAGACACTTGGCTGTCCTGTCCTCCATTCCTTTTCCCTGACCTGGAAAATCCCCGTTCCAATCCTCCCAACTGTCCAGTTCTCTGCTGTTTAACCGCGCAGCTGCGCAGTTGCGGGGGAGGCCTGGAGAGCGAGGAAGAGAGATCCATATTCTTAGATTCTTATCGCCAGCCAGCCGCGGCGATAGAACCACGGAGAGACGTGGGGTTTTGGGCATATGTAACGGTCAGCCGGGAGCGGATCGCGGAGATGGCAAAGGGGCCGGAAGGCGGAAATCGCCTGGTCTTTTCAGCATGTCCGCCATTGTGTCCAGGTCCCGACAGTGCTGGACCTCCTTGGGGATGGCGTCTTCGCCGGTCACGCGGGCGATCGCCCCGCGCAGATACGGCGCCAGGAAGTCATGAAACGGCCGTTGCCACCGGCGCATGCGGGTGCCAACGGCTTCCTGCTGGATGTACTGGCTTAAGGCCGTGCGCTCCTGTGCATACTTGGTGTGGAAGGGAGTGGGCAGGTAGCGCATGGGGTTCAGAGCACTCTGGTCGCCTTCGAAGAACAGCTCTTCAGTGTATTTGCCGAAGAGACGGCCCATGCGGCCGTGCATGGCTTGTTGTTCAGCTCCTCCCAGATCGGAACGGAAGACTCCGTAACCCTGCTCAATCAGCCCACGGTTGATGTTGGCGCCATCCGTGGTGATAACTGCCTGGATGTCCTGGCTTTGGCTGGAGGTCTTGGTAAGTACATACTCACAGGAGTAGTGAATCCAGGCAGACCAGGTTGACAGGATGCCTTGCATGGAGTATGAGTATATGAGTACTATGTTTTCATCGTCCTATCCCGCTTCCCGCCGCGCCGCCCGCCTGGTCTGGGGCCAGACCTTCGGAGAGCTTATCCGCGAGATCCTCGTAAACGACGGCCGGCCCCTCGAGGAGATCGCTCCGCTGGCCGCCTTGACGGTGCCGGAGTGGAAGGACATCGAGGCCGGTCAGATCCCGGATACCTGGGAGCAAATCTGCCTGATGGCGGTAGCGCTCCGTCTCGGCCGCCCCTGGATGGCTTTGCTCGGACAGTTATACGTGGGAGCCTGGGAAAAATAGCCGGGCCGGCCAGGGTCTCCCGGGGCCCTGGCGCCCGGTACTCATAGCCAGATAAACTCATCTCCAGGGAAGGAGGTGAGGAAGATCAACAAGGTTGAAGAAGAGAAGGTGAAACGCATGAACCTGAACGTGCCCGTCGAACTCCACAACAGCTTCAAGTCGGTTACCGCTGCCCAGGGGCAGAACATGACCGACGTGCTGCTGGGGTTCATCCAGACTTACGTCACGAAGTACTCGTCTCCGAAGCCGAAAGGGCGGCGCAAGTGAAGCGCCCCGCCTTGTATGCGCGGGTTTCGAGCTATGACCAGAACCCCCAAACGCAGATCCTTGACCTGCGTCAACTGGCTGCCCAACGCGGCCTTGAAATCGTGCAAGAGTATGTGGACAAGATCGGCGGCACTAAGGCGCGCCGGCCAGGTCTCGATCAGATGATGGCCGACGCCCGCCGCGGCCGCTTCGACGTCGTGTTGGTCTGGGCCTCGGATAGGGTCGCCCGGTCGGTCAAGCATTTCCTCGATGTCCTGGGCGAATTGAGCAGGCTGAAAATCGAGTATGTCTCGTTCAGGGAAAACATCGACACGGGCGGCCCACTGGGCCGCGCCGTAGTGGTCATCACCGACGCTATTGCTGAACTGGAGCGCAATCTGATCATTGAACGAGTCAAAAGCGGCATGAGACGGGCCCGCCTGGAAGGCCGTCACATCGGCCGCAATCCGTTGCAAGTCGACCATGCCGCCATCCAGCGAGACCGCCAGCATGGCCAGAGCCTGCGCCAGATCGCCAAAGGCCATCGCATCTCGACAGCCACCGTACAACGCGTGCTGCGCGAGCACGCCCCTTTCGCCCAGGATCAAGCTGCGTGACAAAAGGGGTCGAAAAACCTGTCCAGTAAACCCAATCAAATCAATGGCCGGATCGGGGAGATCCGGCCGTGTCATAAGGTATGGGTTAAGAGACACTGGGAGTTACGGGAGTACAGGGCTGTGGAGATAGAAGACTTTCAAACAGTCCTGATCGCAAGCAACTGAGATCGCCGCGATCTGTTTGTGGAGCAAACCACTATTTGCCTTGGTCCTACTCAGGTGGAGAAATCTTGCGGACTTCGACCTCGTCCACCTGAACGCGGTTATGGATGAAATTCATATTGTTGTCCTTCTTTTCCATGCGCAGTTCAATCGTATGCTTGCCTGTTTTGAATAGGTGCTGAATGCGATTGCTTAATGCCCAATCATCCCATTGCCCTGAACCTCGCTGAGGCATCACAATGACGCCGCTGAATTGCTGATCAATATAGAGGCTTCGTAGACCGCACTGATTGTCGGTTGTTATAGGCCCGCTGCCATTGGCATAATGAATCTGTAACTCATAGACTCCGTCCTCTGCCACGGTAATCGTTGTCTGTATCTCCACTGGAGTTTCGCGTGTTAACTCCACATGGTGATGATCCTTATCAAACCAAGCGGAAATCAAAGTTTCGGGTGATGCATCGACGATAGGCGCACTCACAAATGAAGCAGTGCCATTTTCGGCAATCGCCTCAACCTGATATTCAGGAGTATTCTTTGCCGAACTTCTACCGATACTGAAGCCCGCATTTTTAACCAGTTGCAGTGGTTTGCCGTCGCGATAAACCTGATAGATAGAGGCCCCGGGCACAGCGGTCCAAACAAGCTTATTCTGCTCGATCCGCACCTCTGGAGTATCGGGTGCTGTGACGTCTTTACTTTGATGCGGAGTGATTGCGCGATCATCCGTGCCCGCAAGTACGAGATTCACATGGTGGTGGCCACGTAGTGTTGCCGAAATGATGCCGTTAAACGGCTTTCCGTTTAGTGTTTGCATACGAATCCGCGAACCGCTTCCACTTATATGTATCGACAAGATCGCCTGTCGAAAGCGAAGATCGTCCAGTTGATAGCTGCCTGCAAAATCAGTAGGGATAAAGGGCGCAAGATGGATGCCGTCGGCCTGGAAGCTCATGCCAAAGAAAATGCGATAGACCATGGCGAGATTACCTGCGATACTCCAAAGCTGGCGATCTGAGTTGATTTCTGTTCCCGAGGGGCTTCCCGAACTGGCGACGAGATTTTCCTTGTTGGTCAAGAAGAAGGACGTGTGTCGCAGCAGAACGCTGAGGCCGTCGGCCACGATTGCATCTGCGTGGTTTCTAGCTGCTGCGAGATTCCAAAATGCCTGCACGAAAGGCCAGACAGATTCGTTGTGATAAGGCGGAATGCCGGGCGTTTGCGGATAAACCGTTGGGATGCCATAGTCGAGCAGCGGAAGATTCTTCAGCATCTCTTTTTGCTGCGCTGGCGTCGCAATCTCGAAGAGCATGGCGAGAGATTCGCCTAGAGCGTCCATGCGTGGAGAAAGCACGGGGTGAGCTCTGCCATAGAGATATTCGCCATAGTATCCCTTGTCTTGCATCCACAAGAGTCGATTCATGGAGCGTTTAATGCGCCGGGCGCGGCGATTGTAGGCGGAACCGTCTTCGCCCAGAGTGCGCGCCATCTGTGCGAGGATGCGGTATGTCTGATAGTGAATAGCATTGTTACTGAGCGATTGCGACGAGTAGATATCGACAGCATTCATCCAGCGCGGATAGGTTTGCTCGCGCCAATCCATAAAGCTCGATTCGCCGTACGCCAGTCCATTCGCCGCCGCCAACACCGAAGGTTCGTCGTGGATCGTGGAGTTTTGAATAATGTGATAACTTTTCTGCAGCCAAGCGCGCTCTCCGGTTACCTGATAAATCTCCCAGGCGGCAAGAGCCCAAACCATGCGGTCTGAAGAGACAGGCCATGAACCTCCAGTGCCGGTATCCTGCACAATCTCGCCGTGGCTGACCTTGGCCATCAGGCTGTTTTTCGTCAACTCTGGCGCGATGATAGCTAATGAAAGAATTGTGCTATAGCTGACATCGCGTGTCCAGACACCATTCCACTTGGCTCCGGCCATCAGGGTCTGATCGGGGCGGATATCCTTCGTCAACTCTTCGAGCGAAAGGTTATACACGCTATCCAGTATCGGCAATGAAGAGTGCAGGGCCGGATATGCGTGAAGATCGCTGGTCAACTTCCAGGTTATAGGTGCTACACCATCACGGCCGTAGGTGGATCTTAGCTCCACGTTCGAGAGTGCGCGGGTCTCATAGCCGCCTTCAACCACGCGATCGCGGTAAAGGATAAAGCGTTGGGTTTGATGAATAGGTTGCTCTGCCAAAGCCGTCGCAGCGACAAAGGCAAAAAAAATGATCCGTAGATGAATCCGCACGCCTGATCCCCTTATTGATGATTGTTTGGACTGAGTATGATCATGGACCACACACGAAGTTCGGGAAGAACGATCTCCCATGTGTTGGTGCCGGTTTTGCGCAGCGGCAACTTATGCCATGCACCGTGATCCACATCGGGCGATGCCCAGCCGGCGTTAGCAAGTTCGGTCGCGGTTACGTGAATTCGCAGTTGATGAAAGCTTGATGGAATGGCAATGTTGCCCCCATCGTTTCTCCAATTTGGATCTTTAACCGAGGTGAGATTTATAAGATGCAGGATGATATCGGCATCCTTTTTTCGCGCGATGGTCCAGATAGAGCCGGGATGGGCGTCGACGCTAGCAGGTGCTTGATCGATCTCTACCGGAGTATCTGCAGGCTCTGCCTTATCGCGTAGGTTGTTTTCGTAGGCAACGAGAAAGTCGTAGTAGTCGCGCAGAGTAACCCGGTCTTGTGGAGTGAGGGTAAGGACCTGGTCGTCGGGAAAGTAAGGACGTGAGAGCATGCGGTCACCATCGCCTAACTCGATGTGCGATGCGCCGGAGGCAAAGATCGCGGCATCAGTGATAAGCAGGCCCGGCAAGTTAAAGGCAGCATGCTTGCCTTCGAGAGTGAGCTTTTCTGCCGCGCCGTTCTGCATATAGGCAGCAAAGACGATGGCCTTGTTCGGATTGGCCCGATGAATGGAGTCAGCCGACTGCAGAATGCTGCGGTAGGTTGGATGGTCGGGCAGCCAAAGCTCACTATAGACAAACTCTGCGGCAGAGTTGGCCATACCCTCCTGGCCTGCTCCTGACACGGTGTTGAGCACAACTGGGCGCTGCAGCTTCTGGTGCGCCGCATTGGCAAAGTCAGGAAAGCCAGCAACAAAGTCGATCTTTTTGCCTTCGAAGTTCCAGGCCTCGGCGTCGCCAAAACTGTCGATGTGCCAGCCGTCGAAGGGGAGCCTGGTAAAGAGCCGGTTCATCTGCGCAAAGATGTAGCTCTGCCATCTTGGATCTGACTGATTCATGTAGAGCAGGGCCGGGGTACTCCAGCCTCTCCAGCCTGTGCCTGTGGGCAGAATGAGGGACTTTACGTTGGCCGCGCTTCGCTCTGTCGTAGCCGAAGGCCAGGTGGCCCACTGCAGTTGCACGCCGCTGCCATCGGTGAAGGTGTTTTGATAGGCCGCATAACTGGCGTTATAGACCATCGTCGTCATGTGACGCTCTTTGGCCTGTGCGAGCAGCGAAAGTACAACGTCGCGGTTGATTGTGCGACCGGCGATATCGGGCCACTGTGCTGGCAATGTGGCTTCGGGAGGCGACGGCATGTGGTGCTTATACTGCACGTCGTAAAAAAGAAGTCCGTTGATGTGGTAGCGATTCAGTTCGCGAATCCACTCGACGGCGGGCGTTGAGACATCATAGTTGGCGATATAGCCGTAGCGGGGAAACTTTGCCCAGTCGGAAGAGACGTCAAGCGCACCAAAGCCCTCAGCCAACAGTTCGTGATGGGCCTGGCGCAACTGAGCATGAAGACGGTAGCCTTGGAAGTCATTCGTCGGCGGCTCCAAACGAAGGCTCAGTTGATTCTTGCCGGCTTTGAGAGTGAGATGCGCATTGCACTGGCAGGCGACAGTCTTTCCTAATGATTCGAGAGTGACGCAGGCCTCGATATTCTTCTGCGCAGTGACGCCTTCTACCGTAAGTGTGATGATGGCCGTTTCCTGTGGCGCGTACCGGGCCTTATCTGTCGTTACATCCAAGGCAGGAACTGAGGCGGGCTGCTGGGCCCGTGCAGCGAGAAGGAAAAAAATGAATGCCGCTGTAAAGGCAGCAGTCTGCTTTATTGCAGCGTGTGTTGACATCATGATCCTCATGAATAACTGGCGGAATGAATCCTGGAGAGCCATGTAGACTCTCCAGGAGATGGAGCTAGAAGTAGAGCTTCAACGCGAACTGAATCTCGCGCGGATCGTTGACCGTGCTGTAGACTTTGCCGAACGATCCCGGATCGCTGATGCTCGAGTTGGGGTGGTTGAAGTTTGCATGGTTGAAGGCATTGAAAAACTCCGCGCGGAACTCTGTGCGCATCCGTTCAGTAATGGGGAAAGTTTTGAACAAGCTTAAGTCAATGTTCTTGAAGCCTGGCCCATGAACGCTGAAGGGACGGGTATTGCCGAACTGCCCGACGGAAGGATTGCTGTAGGATGCCGGGTTAATGTAGAAGCCCGTGCCTCCCGATACGTATTTGTGCGGATCTTTGGAGGCTCCCGAGAAGGGATCTCCGATGAGATTGGCGCGCGATGCGTTATGTCCTCCGGTTTCACTCATATCGTTAGCAGTAATAGTGAAGGGATTGCCTGTTTGCAGCGTAACGATCGTGTTAACCTGCCATCCA
>Ga0224535_1000070_pt1 | contig 33981 bp, 25 predicted proteins | sample 714E13034metaG_FD_179898 | JGI IMG/M metagenome (GOLD analysis project Ga0224535, IMG submission 179898) | Peat soil microbial communities from Stordalen Mire, Sweden - 717 E1 30-34 | ecosystem: Environmental > Terrestrial > Soil > Wetlands > Peat | place: Sweden: Norrbotten County, Stordalen... | reverse complement strand
AGAGCAAAACCAGAGTGAATATGCCCTTCTTGAGAGTTTGCGGGGTGGCTTTTTCTTAAGAAAAAAGCCACTTGAGGTCATTGCCTCTGGGTACAGCAACTCTGATTTTGCTCTAGGGATCAGGGAGCGGGCGCCGAGGCATATTGAAAGCGGTCTGTTCTCCTGCGCCAAGTTCACCCACACCTGCAGCGCAAGGCGGTCCAGAGTCGAGTTCCAACGACCCTCCATGCTAACCTGAGATTTCCAGTTTGTGGAGAGTCCGTTTGCAATCCAGCGCCTTCCTGATCGCCGTCTTCGAGTTCGTACTGCTGCTTTTTTCTCTCAGCGTGCATGAGTGCGCGCACGCCTGGATGGCCTCGCGGCTGGGCGACCAGACCGCCCGCATGGTGGGGCGCGTCTCGCTCAACCCCATGGTCCACATAGACCCTATCGGCACCCTGCTGTTTCCGGCGCTGATGATCTTCGGACCCTTCATGGGCTTCAACTTTTTTGGCGGAATGCTGGTGGGCTGGGCAAAACCCACCCCAGTCAATACCCGCAACTTCCGCAAGATCGTGCGCGACGACAACCTGACCACCCTGGCAGGGCCAGCCTCGAATCTGCTGATTGTGCTGGTCGCCTTTTCCATCCTGGCAATCATGACCGTCGCGATTCCCAACGGGCACGAAGTGGTTCTCGCCTCCTTTTTTGCTTCTCTCAGCCCGACCGCCGACTTCACTCCGCAACCGCTGGTGCTGCTCTGCACGCTGGCGATTCTGATCAACCTATCGCTCTGCTTTTTCAACCTGCTTCCCATCCCCCCACTCGACGGCAGCCGCGTGGCCCGCAACCTGCTGCCCTACAACTCCGTGCAGATGTATGACCGGATTCCCATCTGGATGAGCTACCTGCTAATGATCTTCATCGGGCGGTATGTGCTGATGGCGCTGCTGGAACCCTCGCTGCGGATCGTGCTGTGGGCGCTGGTTCACGTTTAGAGCTTTTTCGGAAATTGTGTAGACCGGAATTTGGGCGGTATCCCACCCATTCCGCAGAAAAACGCGGAATGTGTGGGGCACGGAAGTCTATAGCAAAAGCTAAATGCTCCAGGTCAATGGGGCGCCACCGACCGCCTCCCGCTACAATGGAATGAGCCGTTTTTCCGGATTTTCCGGCTGGCGGCTGCATTCTTTTTGCATCACCCCGGAATCGATAAGCAAAATGCCTGAATCCGCAATCTCATCTTCCCGTCCGCGTGTTTTGAGCGGAATGCGTCCCACCGGCAAGCTCCACCTGGGCAACTACATGGGCGCTCTGGCCAACTGGGTCAAGCTGCAGGAGCAGTACGAGTGCTACTTCTTCATCGCCGACTGGCACGCTCTGACGACGGACTACGCCGATCCGGGCCGCCTCAAGCTCAAAACCCTCGACGTCGCCCTGGACTACCTGGCTGCCGGACTCGATCCGGAAAAATCCACTATCTTCATTCAGAGCCATGTGCCCCAACATGCCGAGTTGAATCTGCTGCTGGGCATGATGACGCCTCTCGGCTGGCTGGAGCGCGTACCCACCTACAAGGAACAGCAGGAAAACATTTCCGGCAAAGACCTGACCAACTTCGGTTTTCTCGGCTACCCGGTGCTGATGGCCAGCGACATTCTGCTTTATCAGACGCAGTATGTTCCTGTGGGCCAGGATCAGAGCGCCCACGTCGAGTTGACCCGCGAAGTGGCGCGGCGCTTCAACTCGATGTACAAGACCGATGTTTTTCCGGAGCCCGAAGCGCTGTTCACGTTCTCGGCCAAGGTTCCCGGCACCGACGGGCGGAAGATGTCGAAGAGCTATGGGAACACGATTGGGCTGACGGAAGAGCCGCTGAGCGCGATCGCGAAGATTAGTAGTATGTCCACCGGCGGGCAGCGCACGCGGCAAACCGACGCCGGCGACCCCGACCTCTGCCCCGTGGGCGACCTGCACAAAGTATTCAGCGCGCCGGAAGTCATTGCGGAAACGCAGAAGGGCTGCCGGGCAGCTTCCATGCGCTGTGAACAGTGCAAGATAGAGGCCGCGAAATCGGTTTGCGCCATCACCGAGCCCATTCACAACAAACGGATGGAACTCGAGTCGAGGATTGACGAAACCTGGGAGATGCTGAGGGCGCAGTCGGCCAAGGCCGCGGCACGCGCCGAGCAAACCATGCTTGCGGTGCGCGATGTTTTGGATTTGTCGCACGAACTGGGTTCGACAAGACGCTTCTTCGGCGCTACGGAAGCTGATCTCCACAGCGCTCACGACATCACTTTGCTCCCTGATTTGGTGGGTCTTGAGCAGGATGAAGCAACTAAGTTATTGCGCGATCATTGGCGGGATCATATCGTTCCGCGCGATATTCCGTTGCGGCAGGAGAGCAATCGCGTTTTTACGTCGCTCGACAGGGAACTGGAAGAGCCATTTCTCACCGCGAAGAAGAAGCGCGTATTCGTGACGACTGCAAAGGATGTGGCGAGTCCGGATGAGTGGCACTTCGACATTCCGGCCAGATCCTACGAGGTTTGGGCGCTTCTTTGCTGGCGCCAAAAGGACAACTGGCTCGAAGACTTCGTGATCCCGCAGAAGTATTATTCACAGGCTTTCGCGAAGGCCAAAAAGTCATTGAAGAAAGATGAGAAGATTCCAGTATCAATTCACAGCGACGGTGATCGCTTTCTGCTGAGCATTCACGGAAGCGAGCCGGTCGACATTGCGGAATTGCGCAGCAATTACGAACCACTGAGATGAGAGAAGAAGCCGCATTGGCCGATCAGCACGCCCATCTGGAATGCATTGAAGTCGTGGCCTGATCGGCGCCCGCGGCGTGGGCCACCGAAGGAAGACAGATGGTGGAAAAGAAGATCCCGTGGTGGCGAAAGGCGCTAAATTTTGCGCTGGAGGGAATTCGCTCGGGATTTGGCCTTTTCTCGCGGCCCGCAAAGCCTGAACCGGTTACAGAACCGGCATTTTCAGGCAATTTGAAAGATAACCAGGAAGAAGAAGCAGTATTGAGCGATCCGTTTCCCCAACCCGAAATTGCCGACGCCGCAGAGGCGATCCCGGCCGAGCCGGAGGCGGAGCCTACCCCTGCCGCCGAGGTTGAGCCCTCGCCGGAGCCTGTTGGCGTGAGCGAGATCGAGGCAGAAGCAGCGCCCGCCGCTGAGCCTATTCCCGTTTCTGCCCCGGCGATTGACGAAGCGGTCCCCACCGAACCGATTCCTGCCGAGGCTGAACAAGCTGAAGCCCCCCGGGGGATTTCTGATGAAATTGGTGGGCAGCTTTCCTCAGGGGCTAAACAGGCTGCGGAAAAAGGCCTGGATTTGATCCGAACTCCCGAAAAACATCCCTCAGGGCCTAAAGGCCCCGTTGATTTTGCGGCACTTACGGCACGACTAAAGTCGTGCCCTGACACAAAACGTCTTTTCGAAACACATTCCACGAGTTTTTCCGCAGCCTGTAAAGCCCGTGTTGATCGTGCAGTACTTACGGCACGACTAAAGTCGTGCCCTGACACAAGCCAGGGTTTTTCCGCAGCCTGTGAAGCCACTCCCCTTCCTGCCGCAGAGCCGGATCCCGTAATTGCGCCAGAAGCCGTGACTGAGGCTGCTTCGGAGCCGATTGAAGGTGATGAGGCAGTGGTGGAAGCTGAGCCTGAGCCCGCTCCTGAGCCCGCTCCCGAGCCGATTGCCGAGGTGGTTTCAGAGCAGGCTCCGGAGTGCGCTGTGGACTCCGAGCCCGAAGCCGGGCCAGTAGGCGAGGTAGAAGTGCCGGAGGCTCCGGAAGCCGAAGCTATGGATGAGGCTGTTTCGGAGCCGGTTGAAGCTGGCGAACCGGTGACGGAAGCTGAGCCAGAAGCTGAGCCTGAGGCTGCTTCGGAGCCGGTTGATAGTACCGAACCGGCGGTGGAAGCTGAGCGGGAAGCCGCTGCGGAACAGACGCCCGATTTGGCCCCCGCTCCCGATGTTGTTCCCCCGCTGGTGCTCACCTCTCAGCTTATGGCGGACGAAAAGGAGGCGGCGAAAGCGGAGGAAAAGGCCGCCGCCAAGCTGGCCGCGCGGCAGAAGAGGTTGGACGAAAGCTCCGAACAATCTCCTTTTTCGGTGATCGTGGGCAAGGTTTATGACGGCCCCCTGGACCTGCTACTGGATCTGATTCGCAAGCAGGACATCGACATCTACGACATTCCCATTGCCAGGATCACGGCGCAGTTTCTGGCTTACGTCAACCAGCTCAAGGCCGGCGACGTGGATGTGGCGGGCGAGTTCATTTACACCGCATCGCTGCTGATCCATATCAAGAGCAGGATGCTGCTTCCGCGCGCGGCCTCTGGTCCAGAAGATGAGGCTGAGGATCCGCGCCGCGAGCTGGTGGAGCGGCTGCTGGAGCATGAGCGCTTCAAGAACGCCGCCCAGATGCTGCAACAGAAGCAGATGCTGGAAGCGGCCACGTGGTCCAACCCCGGCGCGAGCGAGTTCAAAGACGATGCCGGCGCGGAGCCGGAAATCGCCGCCGACACCGTGGACCTGGTGCGCATCTTCCGCGACATTCTGGAGCGCGCCCGCAAGCGCCCAGCCTTCGATGTCGAAGAAGACTCGGTGACCGTGGGCCAGATGATCCAGTTTCTCGCCCGCCGCCTCACCATGGAAGACAAGCCTGTGGCCCTACGGCGCCTGTTGAGCCACACCCGCAGCGAACGGGCGCTGATCGCCATGTTCCTGGCGCTGCTGGAGTTGGTCCGGCTGCAGGCCATCCTGCTCCGCCAGGACCGCCAGTTCAGCGAGATTTTCATCAAGAAGAACACCGACTTCGATACGGTGATGAACGAAGGCCTGGGCAACGCTCGCGACGACTGGCGGTAGAAACAACTCCAGCTCGCTTGCAGAGAATCTGGATGCTGCGAAGCGGTGACTAAACGGTATCGCGGGGGCTTGCAACGGTTGGCGGATTCCTGATCTGCCGCTGGTCGGGCTTTCCGGTCCCGCCGCCTCCTTTTCGCTTTTCCCTGGCCTCGCGCCAGCCGGTGTAAAATGAACTCAGTCAGTTTGCTTTCTCCTGCTGGCGATGCAAACAACTGTGCGAAAAATGCGGTTGTTGGGGTTTTATGGACGCCAATTTATCCGGCTCTGCTGTCACCCGCTTCAAACCATCCCCTATGTATTTGCTTTGCCATGCAGTTGTTAACTCCCGACCTCGGAGGCCCAGACGGACCCGGAATCTCTCCGGCCGCTTTGGTGAAATCTGATGGCCGAACTGGCAGCCGCAGTGGAAGTCCTGCCTAAAAAAAATAAAACTCTGCCTGATAACAAACTGGGCAAGCGACCCAGCGGCCTGGGTATCGCGGTGTTTGTGGCGGCTCTGGCCAGCGGGCTATGCTACATCGCTTTCCATTTAGCCAGAGACCTGGGAACCGTTACCATCACCAGCATCTGGCCCTTTCTGCTGCTGGCTCTGGCGCTGTTCATTGCCCTCAGCTTCGAATTTGTGAATGGTTTTCACGACACCGCCAACGCCGTGGCCACGGTCATTTACACCCATTCACTGGAACCTGATATCGCCGTGGTGTGGTCAGGACTATGCAACCTGGCCGGCGTGCTGGCCTCCACGGGGGCGGTGGCATTTGCGGTGGTCTCGCTGCTGCCGGTTGATCTTATCCTTCAGGTCAGCTCCGGGGCCGGCTTCTCCATGGTCTTTGCGCTGTTGATCGCCGCTATTCTGTGGAATCTGGGCACATGGTGGTTCGGGCTGCCAGCCTCCAGTTCCCATACCATGGTTGGTTCCATCATCGGCGTGGGCATCGCCAACCAGATGTTTAACCCCCACATCGGCGCCTCCGGCGTAGATTGGGAACAGGCGTTCAGGGTTCTCGAGGCTCTGCTCATCTCCCCCTTTGTTGGATTTTTCTTTGCCGCACTGCTGCTTTTCCTCTTGAAGCGGCTAATAAAATCCCCCTCACTCTACGAAGCCCCCAAAAACAGCCAGCCTCCGCCGTGGCCCATCCGCTCGCTTATGGTGCTTAGCTGCACGGGCGTCAGCTTTTTCCACGGCTCCAATGACGGTCAGAAGGGCATCGGCCTGATCATGCTGATCCTTATCGGCACGATGCCTACCGCCTACGCCCTCAATCACGCCGCCACCGCCAACGATATTCAGCAGTTCATCGTCGCCTCCGAGCAAGTAAGCCACGTCCTTGATCGCCACGTGGACAACACCGGCGCCCTCGGCTCCGACGCCCGCGCCGAGGTTACCCAGTACATCCGCACCCAGCAACTTCAGCCGGAGACGATTCTGGCGGTTCGCAAGCTGGTACAGGATATGGACCACGAGGCAGCCCAGTACAAGGTCTACAAGTCTATTCCCGCGCAGGACCAGACCATGCTGCGCAACGATATGTATGTAACCAGCGAGGCGCTGCGGCTGATGGCCAATAATCACAACCCGGCTTTTACCGCCGACGAGAACGCCACTCTCAAGAACTACAAGAGCAGGCTGGACAAGGCGACCAAGTTTATCCCCGACTGGGTCAAAGTGGCCGTGGCCCTAGCCCTTGGACTGGGCACGATGGTGGGCTGGAGGCGCGTCGTGGTTACGGTGGGCGAAAAGATCGGCAAAGAGCACATGACCTATGCAGAAGGCCTCTGTGCCGGATTGGTGACCATGGGCACGATCTTCGGGGCCGACACACTGGGCCTTCCTGTCAGCACCACCCACGTGCTCAGTTCCGGGGTAGCCGGCTCCATGGCCGCCAATGGCAGCGGATTGCGTCTCACCACCGTTCGCAATATCGCGGCGGTCTGGATGTTCACGCTGCCGGCTGCCGCGCTGCTCTCCGGCCTGCTCTACTGGCTCTTCCACGCGATTTCCTGAACGCTTCCGGACTTTTATCTAGAGATTTTTCGGAAATAGTGTAGACCGGTATTTGTTGGTATCCCACCCATTCCGCAGAAAAACGCGGAATGGGTGGGGCACGGAAGTTTATAGCAAAAACTAAAATGTTTTGGGCGAGCTTTTCCGCAGCATATTTGCATAGAAAGCAAGGGCCTGTTCACGCTGCCAGGATGGCGATGTGAACAGGCCCTTATGTTGAGCAGGAGCAAGCGGGAAGGGGATGACCCGCCGCGGCTACTGCTTACTTTTCTTGAGCTTCATCAACTCGACGGCCTTCTGAGCGATATGCTCGGCGCTGACCTCGAACTCCTTGACCAACTCCCAGGGCGAACCTGAATCGCCAAAGCGGTCTTTCACGCCAATGGCCCCGGTGATGAGAGGCTTGCCGTAGAGTTGCTTGCTCTCCGTGAGGAGTCCGCTGACGCGCCACGCCAAAGCGCCGATCTGATGTTCTTCGGCAGTGACGACCACGCCGGTATCCTGAGCGGCGCGAACGACAGCTTCCGCGTCGATGGGCTTGAGCGTGTGCATATTGAGAACGCGCGTCTCGTAGCCGTAGTCGCGCTTCAGGATGCAGGCCGCGCGCATCGCCTCAGGAACCATGGGTCCACAGGCGATGATGCTCAGGTCCTCCGACTCGTTCTGGTAGTCGGAAGCCAGTTTGGTCTCGAAAGCGTCAATGAAGTTGGCCAACTCATTGCGCAGACGAATCACGTTGGCCTTGCCGAAGACAAAGGGCGTCTTCTCATCCGTAACAATGGGCGTAGCCTCGCGGGCAAGGCGGATATACTTGGGCCCCTTGTGTTCGAGCAGCAGGTAGGTTGTGGCCTTGCGGGCCTCGATGATGTCGCAAGGCACGACGACCGACATATTCGGCAGGCCCTGCATGGCGAAGAGGTCCTCGAGGGCCTGGTGGGTGGCGCCGTCGGGTCCAACCGAGACGCCCGCGTGGGCGCCTGCAATCAGGACGTTGAAGTTCCCGTAGCAGATCGAGACGCGGATCTGGTCCAAGTTGCGCGCCGCGGAAAACGTGGCGTACGACCCAATCACCGGCAACTTCCCTTCCTTGGCCAGTCCCACGGCCGCGGAGGTGGCCGACTGTTCGGCGATTCCCAGGCTGAACCAGCGGTCTTTACGCTCGGGCTTGCCGGCGTAAAAATCGGAGATGGTAATCGAGCCAGAGATGTCCAGTCCCAGGCAAACCACGCGCTCATCGCCGCCGTTTTCGGCGAGCGACTGGCCGAAGCCTTTGCGGGTGGGTTCCATCTTGACCTTCATGGCGTCGCCGGCATTCCACCAGAAGTCGCGGGAGAACTTGGGCATTTTGGCTTCCAGCTCACGGTCCATGCGCGCCTGGTAGTCTTTCGCCTTATCGAGCAACTGATCGACGGGAATGCGCTCGGTCAGCCCCAGCTCCTTCAACGAAGCGTCCAGTTCGGCGCGGTTCGGCGTCCTGCCGTGCCAGCCAGCCACGTTCTCCATGAAGCTGACGCCCTTGCCCTTGATTGTCTTGGCGAGGATGACGACCGGCTTGCCCACAACAGCCTTGGCCTTATCGAAGGCCTCGACCAACTGGTTCATGTCGTGGCCATCAACGTGGATGACCTCCCAACCAAAGGCGGCGTACTTCTCGTCGAGCGGCTGGACTTGCATGACATCCTTAACCAAGCCATCAATCTGGAGACCATTGACGTCAATGACGGCGATGATGTCATCCAGATGGAAGTGCCCGGCTTCCATGGCAGCTTCCCAAACCTGGCCCTCCTGCTGTTCGCCATCGCCCATCAAGCAGAAGATTTTATGTTTTTTGCCGTTGATTCTGGCGGCCAGCGCCATGCCAACGGCAATACTCAGACCCTGCCCCAAGGAGCCCGAGGAGACCTCGACGCCGGGCAGTTTCAACCAATGCGGATGGCCCTGCAAGCGCGCGTGGAGCTTGCGCAGCGTGACCAGCTCGTCGATGGGGAAAAAGCCCGCAAAAGCCAATCCGGCATAGAGAGCTGGAGCCTTGTGCCCGGCGGACCAGAGGATGCGGTCGCGATCGGGCCAGGTGGGATTATTGGGGTCCTGCTGGGCAACATGGAGGTAAAGCGCGGCAGTAATATCCATGATCGAGAGCGTGCCGCCGGCGTGCCCCGAACCTGCCGCACAAAGCGCCACCAGATTATAGCCGCGCATCAGGTTGGCGGCATCCTTGAGCTGTTCGACCGAATAATCCCGGATTACCTTTCCGGTTGCGGAATCCTTGAGGGCCATAGCCTTCTCCTTTGCGCGGGAATCAAATCCGCGCACGATGCTCTATGAGGTTAAGAAGAACGGACCGCGGGGAATCCCATCCTTGCCGCAAAAACAAGGCTGCGGCAAGGATGGGGCCCAGCTAATCGGTTAAAGGTTCTGCTTCGTCCACTTGTCGATGCGTTCGAGCGCCTCTTGCAGGTTTTCGAGCGAGTTGGCCACGCTGAAGCGCAGATAGCCTTCGCCGAACTCGCCGAAGGACGTGCCGGAAAGCGCCGCTACTCCAGCTTGCTCGAGCAGCGCATCGGCCAAAGGCTTGGACTTCCATCCCGTTTTGGTGATATTGGGGAAGGTGTAGAACGCGCCCTTGGGCTGGCGGCAGGAAAAGCCCTTGATCTTATTCAGCCCGGCGACGAATACCTCGCTGCGGTGCTTGAATTCGGCGCACATATGAGCCACTGGGCTTTGATCTCCAGTGATCGCCGCGATTCCCGCCATCTGAGTAAAGCTGGCGGTGCAGGAATTGGAATTGGTCATCAGGCGCGTCATGTGCGTGGCAAGATCCGGGCGCATGACGCCATAGCCCATGCGCCAGCCGGTCATTGCGTAAGTCTTCGAGAAGCCATCGAGAATAATCGTGCGCTCCTTCATGCCGGGGATCGAGGCGATGGAGAAAGGCTCGCCTTCAAAGAGCAGACGGCTGTAGATTTCATCCGAGAGCACCATGATATTGCGGTCGCCGATGATTTCAGCAACCTTCTCGATGTCTTTGCGGGGCATGACGCCGCCGGTGGGATTCTGCGGAGAGTTGAGGATGATGAGCTTGGTGCGGGGGGTGATGAGCCCGGCCAGTTCATTGACATCGAGCGTGAAATCGCGCTCCTCGCGCAGTTGGATGGGAACGGCCTTGCCTCCCACATAGTTGATCATCGACTCGTAGATGGGGAAGCCCGGATTGGGATAGATGACCTCATCCCCTTCATCGATCAGCGAGAGCATCGTATAGAAGATGATGGGCTTTCCACCAGGAACGACTACGACTTCATCCGGGGAAACCTCGATGGAACGCGTGCGGCTAATATAGTCGGCGATGGTTTTGCGCAGTTGAGGCAAACCGGCCGAGGGGCCGTAGTGAGTCCAACCGTGGTGCAGGGCATCCACGGCCGCTTCCACCACATTGGAGGGCGTATCGAAATCGGGCTCCCCGATTTCCACGTGAATGATGTTCCTGCCCTGGGCCTCGAGCGCCTTTGCTTTGGCGAGGACTTCAAAGGCAGTTTCCGTGCCCAGCCGCGCCATGCGGCTAGACAAACGCAAATCATATTGAGAAGACTGTGTCATAATAACTGACGCTCCTGTAAGCCGGTAGGACCGGCAAATTCGCGTCCATGTGGATCAAGCGGCATTCCAGATGGACAAGCCGTGAAGCTACACCACGCTCTAGAGAAATCTACTCGGGGCACACAACGGTTAGGAATACGATTTATATGATGCTTTTGTGCATCGTCCGAATTATATTAGGTAACGAATGGCAGACACCTTAGAAATTACCAAGCTCCTCGACCCCATCGGATGGCACATCCTGGCCGAACTCCAGGACGACGCACGCATCCACTTTTCTGAACTGGGCCGACGGGTTGGTCTCTCGACGCCAGCCGTCATCGAGCGCGTCCACCGCATGGAAGAGGCTGGACTCATCACCGGATACCGCGTCGAAATCGATCGCCAGAAGGTCGGGCTGCCCGTCAGTGCCTATATTCGCGTTCGTGTCATCGGCAACTCGATTTCCCGCTTTATCGCCGTAGCCCGCGAGATGCCGGAAGTCTATGAATGCCACCACATCGCCGGAGAGGACACTTTTCTGCTGAAAGTCTGCGTGCCCACTTCCGAGGCCCTGGAAAATACCATCAAAAAGTTCATGCCGTATGTCACCACCACCACGATGCTGGTCTTATCCTCGCCCGTTACCCGGCGAGCTATCGAGCCTGTGGAGTAAGCCGCAATAACACTCAAGATTGCTCCGGTTGCGCGGGGAGCTTGAAGCCACGTACTGTTGATCCATGCCTGAAAATTCCGCTCAACCCGATCCGACGAATCCTGACCTTGAATCCCTGGCTGCCGATGTGGTGGCGCTGGCCGTGAAAGCTGGCGCCAGCGACGCCGAGGTGGTCGCGCGCGAGGGCGACGAATTCAGCGTGAATGTGCGCATGGGGCAGGTGGAGACGCTGAAGGAGTCCGGCTCGCGGGGGTTGGGGCTGCGGGTGTTTCTGGGCACGCGGTCGGCTTCGACCTCGACCAGCGACCTGACGGCAGACGGAATCCGGCAACTGGTGGAGGGCGCGCTGGCGCTGGCCAAAGTTACCGAGGAAGATCCCTTCACAGGGCTGCCGGAGCGCGCAGAATTTGGCTCGCTCGCCGGCGACCTGCACCTCTACGACGAGGATGTGTACTCGCTCAGCGGGCCGGAGCGGATCGAGTGGGCGCGGCGGGCTGAAGCGGCGGCGCTGGCTGCCGATCCGCGCATCACGAACTCCGACGGCGGCAGCTTTGATGCGGCCACCGGGCGCAAGGTGCTGGCCAACTCGCGGGGCTTCATGGGCGGCTACCGAGCAAGCTACGCCGGGGTCTCGGCAGCTCCGCTGGCCGTGGATGTGAATGGCGCGATGCAGCGCGACGGCTGGTGGTCAAGCGCGCGGCGGCTCAAGGACCTGGAATCGCCTGAGGCGATTGGCAAAGAGGCGGCGCGGCGCACCCTGCGCCGACTGGGCGCGCGGCGCGTGGCTACGCAGCGGGTTCCCATCGTCTTTGCGCCGGAGGTGGCGCAGACGCTGATCGGCTCGGTCTTCGAGGCCGCTTCGGGCGACTCAATCTGGCGCAGCGCGTCTTTCCTGGCTGGCCGCCTGGGTAAGCAGATTGCCGCGCCAGGCCTGACGATCATCGACGACAACACCATGCTGCTGCCCACGGGGATGGGCGGCTTTGGGACGTCTCCTTTTGACGGCGAAGGGCTGCCCTCGCAGCGAACGGTCGTGGTGGAGAATGGCGTGCTGCGCAACTACCTGTTGAACACCTATACGGCCCGCAAACTGGGCATGAAATCCACCCACAACGCCTCCCGCGGATTGGCCGGAACGCCGGGGATCGGCTGCGGCAACCTTTATCTGGAACCCGGAACACAGACGCCGGAGGAGATTCTGGCCGATGTGGCGGCGGGGCTCTACGTCACCGGCTTGATGGGCTTTGGCGTGAACGTGGTTACGGGCGATTACTCCCGCGGCGCTACCGGCTTGTGGATCGAGAACGGGCAACTGACCCATGCCGTCGAAGAGGTTACCATTGCCGGGAACCTGGCCGAGATGCTGCGCAATGTGACGGCCATCGGCAACGATCTGGAGTTCAGGGGCGCGGTGGCTTCGCCGACGCTGCGGATTGATGGAATGACGATTGCCGGGAGCTAGGTTTCTGACCGGATGGTTTCGTACCATTGAATTTGTGGTTTCCCAGGTCTCAAAATCGAGACCTGGGGCACCCAGCATTGGTACAACTTCAAACGGTCAGGAACTAGCGAGTTAGCAAGTTAGCCGCGCTTCGCGCGTGTTAGCGGAGTTGGCGGGATGGAAGGAGCAGAGCGCGGCGGAATGGGGAGTTCGAAACAGAGTTCCGAGATTGCGATGCAGCAGATCGCCTTCGACCCGGCAGACGCCAAGGCGACGCTGAATCGGTTGCCTGCGAGTGCGGCAGTTTTCGCGCTCTACTTTGATGGGGTCCCCACGGACAGGTCTTCGTCCGTGGGGCGGGGCGCGGAGGCTCATGCGGAGCCTTATATCGGCCGCACGCCCAACCTGCGCGGGCGGATGGAACGGCTGTTGCAACCCTCGGCGAAACACCCGCGACGGTTGCAGTTGGCCGGACGCGTGCGGAAGATTCGCTGGCGGCTGACCGGCTCGGAGTTTGAATCGCTGCTGGTGCAGTTTTCACTCCTGGAAAAGGTATACGGACCGAAGGTCCTCGAAAGAATGCACCTGGGGGCGCCAAGCTTTATTCGCTTTCTGGGCGGCAACGCTTACCCGCGCATCACAGTCACCCATCACCCCAGCCAGCGCGAGGCAGACTGGGCTTACGGGCCGTTTCAGTCGCGCGCGGCGGCGGAGCGCTATGCCGACGAGGCGCTCAAACTGTTTTTGCTGCGGCGCTGCACGGAGGAGCTGGACCCCAACCCCAATCACCCTGGCTGCGTCTACTCGGAGATGAAGATGTGCCTCGCACCCTGCTACAAGGGCTGCACCGACGAACGCTACGCCGAAGAGGCCGCGGCGGTGGAGCAATTTTTGGCCACGCGGGGCGAGAGCCGGCTGGTTACGATCCGAGCCAAACGGGATGAGGCTTCGGCAAAGCTGGAATTCGAGGCTGCCGCGGCCCTTCACGCGGAGGTGCAGCGCGTGGAGAGCGTGCGGGCGCTGGCTCCCGAGCTGGTTCGCCCGCTGAGCCAGCTTCGGGCGGTGGTCCTGCAAGCCTCGGCGAACCCCGGCGAGGTGGCAGTCTTTCTCTTTGAAAATGGCCGGCTAAGCGGCCCGGTTGGATTCTCAACTTTGGGCATGAGAATCCAGAATGAGCAGTCTGGCTCGACTTCGCTGTTTGCGCATCCGATGGCGATTGAGCCGATTCCGGAAGAAACAGGGAACAGGGAACAGGGATCAGGGATCAGTCAAAGCGAGGTGGCAACAGCAGAATTCGCTGCGCCTGAGGCGGCGGGCGAAGCAAGCATTGTGCTGCCGACCAAAGTCGCACGCGGCGCGCTCGAAGCGCGGATGGACGCCGTGCTGACCGCGCTTGGAAAGGCTCCCTGCGCCTTGTCGCCGACCCTCCGCCAAGGACATCTGGCGCTGCTCAAACGCTGGTATTACCGCCCAGAAGCTCGCCGCACCGGGGAAATCTTTTTTGCTGATGGCGAAGGGCGCTGGCCGGTGAAAGCCATGCTGCGCGGAGTGGGACGGGTGTTTGCGAGCCGGTTCAAGACTCCGACGGCTGAATGAAAGAAGCAGAACGAAAGGCGAGGTATCCCACCCTTGCGACAAAAACAAAAACGTCGCAAGGATCGGGCACCCAGCTCCAAGGTTTTCGATCAGAGACATGGGGCCCAAAAATGGTGATGTGGAGCTTCCTTCCCACCGCAGACTGCCGCGCCTCCGCGCTGATACACTGGCCGTGCAAGGAAATGCATGCGGAGAAGCCATGATTGAGCTGTTGCCATCAATACTTTCGGCGGATTTCGCCCATCTGGCGGACCAGATAGCCGCTGCTGAGCGGGGCGGCGGCACGGTGATCCATGTGGACGTAATGGACGGCCACTTTGTGCCCAACATTACGATTGGGCCGCCGGTGGTGAAGTGCCTGCGCAAAGTGACCGCGCTGCCGCTGGACTGCCACCTGATGATCGAGAACCCGAACGAGTTTATCCCCGCCTTTGCCGAGGCCGGGGCAGATTGGGTGAGCGTCCACTACGAGGCCTGCCGGCACCTGCACCGCTCGCTGGAGCTGATTGCCCAGCACGGCATGAAGCCAGGGGTGGTGGTGAATCCGGCCACCCGCGTCGATCTGCTCATGGATATTCTGCCCATGGTCCACCATGTGCTGGTGATGAGCGTGAATCCAGGCTTCGGCGGACAGAAATTCATTGAATTCTCGCTGGATAAGATCCGGCGGCTGGCCTGTTTGCGCCAGGAACTGGGGCTGGCATTTAGAATCGAAGTAGACGGGGGCGTGGCTCACGATACAGTGGCGCGCATCGTCCAAGCAGGTGCGGAGCTACTGGTGGCCGGAAACGCTGTTTTTGGTGCGGGGCAACCGGAAGAGAACGCGCGCGCGCTGCTGGCTCGGGCTCGCGAGGCTGCGGGTGAATAGGTCTCTGACCGGATGAAGAAGTTTCATTGAGTTCGTGCTTTCCCAGGTCTCAAAATCGAGACCTGGGGCACCCAATGGTGGTACAAAATCAAGCGGTCAGAGAACTAGTTGGGTATTGCGCGTAAGAAGCTGAGATTATTGGGAATTGGCTTGCGGCCTGTCGACGGGCCGCGGCCGCAATGAGGTGGTATGAACCGGTTGACGAGGAAGATTGCCGCGGTAGTTCTGGCGGTTCTGGTATTGTGCACAGTTTCAGTCCAGGCCAAGGAAAAGAAGCCCAAGCACAAGAAGTACGAGGACTTGAGCGCCAACCCGCTGGCCAAATTGAGTTCCAAGCAGCCCGACAAAGAGCTCTTCGACAAGGCCATGATCGCCATGAAGAAGAATCGCTTCGATGTGGCGCGGCTTGACCTGCAGACCATGCTCAACACCTATCCCGACTCCGAATACCGGATGCGCGCCAAGCTGGCGGTGGGCGACAGTTGGTTCAAGGAGGGCGGCGCCGCAGCCCTGACCCAGGCCGAAGCTGAGTACAAAGACTTCATCACCTTCTTCCCTCAGGCTCCCGAAGCCGCTGAGGCGCAGATGAAGGTGGGCGACATCTACTACCAGCAGATGGAGAAGCCGGATCGCGACTATACGAATGCCCAGAACGCCGAGCGTGAGTACCGGACGATGATTAATATGTTCCCCGACTCGTCGCTGGTGCCCCGCGCCAAGCAAAAGCTGCGCGACGTGCAAGAGGTCCTGGCCGAGCGCGAGACGCAGATCGGCCTCTACTATGGGAGCCGGGAGAACTTCTCGGCCTCGATTGCCCGCCTGCAGACCGTGGTGGATACCTACCCGCTTTACTCCAAGAGCGACCAGGCTCTGCTGGGCATCGGGGATGCCTTTGCCGGCGAAGCCCATTCCATCCAGATTGCACCCAATCTTCCCGGCGCGATCAAGGAGCGGCTGCGCGCGAGCTACCTGGACCGGGCCGCCGAAGCCTATGCGAAGGTGATCACACGCTATCCCATGGCTCCGCACGTGGAAGATGCGCGCGACCGGCTAGTAGCCATGAACCGCCCCGTTCCCGAGCCGACTGATGCAGCGGTTGCCGAGAACGACGCCGAAGAGAAAAGCCGCCAGCCCTTGCGCTTTACCGACAAGACCTTCGACATCATCAAGCACGGACCCTCAGTGGTTGAGGCCGTGCATGTGGGCGAGCCCAGCCTGGAAGACCCCAAGCGCACCCTCGCACCCGATGTGACCAAGCAGAACATCGCGCTGTTCACCGCCGCCGTTAACGCCGGCAAGCCCGCCGCTCCGGCCGGAGTGGTTACGCCCACCGGCCCCAACGAGCCGCCCCGCAGCGATCAGCCCTCCCAGGCGCCTTTGCAGCTTGAGAAGCCGGAGGGCGGCACCGGCGTAGGCGTCCAGGTGGTGAGCGCGCCCGCAGCCGACCCGAACGCCGTCATCAAGCAGGTAGGCCCCGCCAACATCGCCGTGCCCGCCGCTGAAAAGCCGGCCGAGGCTCCCGATCAGGTGAACGACATCAAGTCCGGCACGACGCCGGCTCAGTCCTCCGCGGACGCCAAGAAGAAGAAGCCCAAGGCAGATCTGGGCGACGAATCGTCGAGCAAGAAGAAAAAGAAAAAGGGCATCTCCAAGCTGAACCCGTTTTAAGCTGACAACCGATTCAAAAACAAGAAAGGCCGCTTCCCAACCGGGGCGGCCTTTTTTTCGGCTTCGCCGCGACCTGTCGCCGGGGGCTCGATTTTGAGACCAGGGAGCCCTGTGCTACACCTTGAACAGAGATGAATATGCCGGCCCTCAACCTCACTACAGAAATGAACTCCTTGCTTGCCCGCTTGAAGGAACTAGCCTCGAATGCGCCGTCTCTGGACGAGCTGGAGACAGGCGTGGTCAAGGCCATCGCCGGACAGTTTCCTTATTACAACTGGACCGGGTTTTACATGCTCGACCCGAATGATCCAGAGACGCTGGTTCTGGGTTCCTTCGTTGGCGAGCCGACCCCGCACGTGCGCATCCCCGTCAACGAAGGGATTTGCGGCGCAGCGGTTGCTTCAGGGCAGACGGTGGTAGTGGACGACGTGAACGCGGACCCGCGCTATCTTTCCTGCTCGATCCGGACAAAATCCGAGATTGTTGTTCCCATTCATGCGCATGGCAGGATTGTTGGCGAAATTGACATCGATAGCCATGCGCAGGCCGCTTTCACGGGCATCGACCGTGCGTTTCTCGAAGAGGCGGCGCGGATTGTCGGGGGCTGGGTGGAGAGGCATTGAGCCGAATCACTCGCGGAAGGTCACTTCCGTCATGGATTGACAGAAAAGTATTCCACGCCATCTTTCGCCCATGCTGTCTGATCCTATTCCGGCCAACGGAACTAATCTGAGAAATCCTGCGTACTAGCGGGATATGCAGTGCGTGAGTACATTAAGCTGGAGCGGGATGGGGTGGGGGACACAGGCGAAGCCGTTGCGGCGCGACCTGGAAGTCCGGCGGGAGGAAGCCGTCGCTTCAAGGACGCCCCCGATTCCAGACGGCCAAGGGCTTGCGCGGGGGCCCGTCCAAACCGGCAAAAGCCTTGCGGCGATTGCCGGTTCGGCGCGCGGGGAGGCAGCTTCACTGGAGATCGACTGGTCCCAAATCGTCCGCCGCTGCATGGACGGAGATTCCAGCGCATGGGCTGAGCTGGTTCGCGCGCAGCATCGGCGTGTCTACGGGCTTTGTTATCGCTTTACCAACAACCCGGCCGACGCCGAGGACCTGACCCAAGACGTTTTTCTGAAAATTTACTCAAACCTAGCCAGCTTCGACATGGGGCGCGGCTCCTTGCAGGTGTGGATCGCCACCATGACCCGCAACCTGCTGGTGGACAACTTCCGTCGGAGCCGCAACCAGCGCGCTACCTCTTCACTGGATGATGGCTGGGAGTCGGCCGAAGAGCTGAAGCCGATTGACCGGCTGACAGCCCGGGAAGCCTCGCCGCACGAAATGGCAGCCAAGAATGAACTGGCAAAGATGGTGCAGGAAGCCCTGGCGCGCGTCTCCGTTGATTTGCGCGAGGCCGTTATTCTCCGCGATTTGCAGGATATGGACTACAAGGAGATCGCCTGTGTGCTGGGCATTCCCGAAGGAACGGTCAAATCCCGGATCAGCAGAGGCCGCGCGGAACTAGCGAGGCTTCTGGAACGTAATAAACGGGAGGTGATGTGATGGCAGAGCGCACTTACAATTCGAACTCCGCTGCCTGCGCGCAGTGGGAGGCGCTTTTGGCGGATGCGCTGGACGGGCTGCTGAGGCCCGAGGATGAGGCAACCTTTCATGCCCATCTGGCCGTCTGCCCGGCCTGCTCGGCGCTGTTTGAAGAGGCGCGCCGGGGCCGCGAGTGGCTGGAATTTCTCTCGCCTGAGCCGGAGGCGCCGGCCGGTTTGCTGGACAAAATACTTGCCCAGACCGGCCCGGGACACGAGGCAGGTTATGGCCTGGCGACCGCTGGCGGCAATGTTTTTCCGATGCGCCCGGTTTCCATTTCCGCTTTCACGCCAACTCGCAAAGATCGCGTGCCAGGGATCCCGTCCTGGCAGCGTCCCGGCCTTGTCGGGCAGGTTCGCCGTTTTGCCGAACCCCGGTTGCTGATGACGGCGGCGATGGCCTTCTTTTCCATCGCCATGACACTCAACCTGACCGGCATCCGGCTGAACAGCCTGCGGTTCGCCGACCTGCGGCCCAGCGTAGCGCGTTCCTTTCTGGAGCGGCGGCTGACGACGGCCTCGACCCCGATCATCCGCTACTATGACAACTCGCGGCTGGCGTACGAAGTGCGGCCGCTCCTGCTGCTGCTTCGCCTGACGACTCAAGGCGGGGGCGAAGGCCAGGGCGAAGGCAACCGGCAGAAGCTGCAAGACCGGACGCCCGGCGAGTCGAAGGAAACTCCGGCGCCAAAGGACGGGAGCCAGCGGACCGAACCTGTACAGCAACCTGACAGTCTGGCTATTGGACCGGCTGCTCAACCAACTCTCAACGATTCTGACTTTTTAGAAACTTCCCTGACGTTTCAGCACCGGCCCGCGCACTCCGGCGGCTCCCGCATGGAAATACGGGAAAGGAGCACAAGATGGACTGCGTAAATCATAGTGGCATCAACGCGACCGCCTATTGCCAGAGTTGCGGCAAGGCGCTCTGCACCGGCTGCGTGCGCAACGCGGCGGGAGGGCAGGTTCTCTGCGAGCCCTGCTGGGCGGCATGGCAGAGCTATCAACAGCCCTTCATCCCGCCTGTCGCCAGCGGACCCAACCCCCCGGTTGCCGCGGCGCTGGGACTGATTCCCGGCGTGGGCGCGATGTACAACGGGCAGTTCATCAAGGGATTCATCCATGTGGCGATCTTCGCGGTGCTGTGCGCGCTGGCCAACTACAACGATTACTTTGGTTTTGGCGTCGCCGCATGGATCATCTACCAGGCCTTCGAGGCCTACCACACCGCCAAGGCGCTGCGCGACGGCCTGCCGCTTCCCGACCCGCTGGGACTGAACGAGGTGGGCAACCGGCTGAACTGGAGCACGCGGATGAGGAATCCGGGCCAACCCGTCGCTGGACAAGGTCCAACCGGAGAGACGCCGGCGGGCGATCAGCCTCCATCCGCAGGAGAGTACCAGCCGCCCAATCAAGCTGCTTATCAACAGGGGCCATACCAGTCTCCGTATCAGGTCCCGTTTACGCCGCCGCCAGTTTGCTGCCGGCGCTCGGAACCGATTGGCGCCATCGTGCTGATTGCCCTGGGAATCATGTTTCTGCTGGGGCAGTTGGATGTCTTTCACGGCCGGCTCTTTGAGTTCGCGTGGCCGGTTCTGCTGATTGCGCTGGGTGTCTGGCTGATCGTTCGCCGTATGGGAGATTCACAAGGAGGTTCCAAATGAACCGTTACATCATGATTCGCCGCCTGCGTTTTCCGGCTATTTTGCTCCTGATCGGGGTGATTGCACTGCTCCATCAGACGGGCGTCGTTGACCACTTCTGGCATTGGTTTTTTCCGCTGCTATTGATTCTGCTTGGCGTACTGATGCTGGCTGAGCGCGCGGTGCTGGCCTCCGAGGGCGGTTATCCGCAGGGGCTGTATCCGGGCCAGCCCGGCCCCGACGCGATGGATCCCCGAGCGGCAACGGGTGTTCCACCCTACCCTGGGCAACCAGAAGCCCTAATCGCGGGTCACTTGCAGAACTCGAAAAAGGATTCCGAGGGAGGACAATTATGAGCAGCACACCTCCGAATATGCCTCCGGGCGGAGCACCGCCCCCGTTTCCGCCTTACGATCCCAAGACCCAATGGCGAGTCTACCGGGAGCAGCAAAAAGCTGGCTGGCACGCCCAGCGCGAAGCGTGGAAGGCCCAGCAGCGCGCCATGAAGGCCAACTACGTGGGAGCTTACGGCCCTCGGATTCCCTCGGTCGTCGGCCCCATCATCCTGATTGGCGTCGGCGTGATCGCCCTGCTGCTGCTGACCGGCCATATCAATGCCGGCGAGTTTTGGAGTTGGTATGGCCACTGGTGGCCGCTGCTTTTGATCGGCGCCGGCGTGGCCCTGCTGGGCGAGTGGGCGCTGGACCTGCGCCGCAAGACTCCGATACGCCGCGGCGGAAGCTTTGTGGGCATCCTCATCCTGCTGGCCCTGTTGGGTGTAGGCGCAGCCGGATGGAATCATGCGCAGCCGTGGTTTTTCCATTGGGACGATCAAGGCGAAGACTTCTTCAACTTCTTTGGCATGCCGGAGCATGACATCGATCCACAGGTACTGAGCCAACAGATTCCCGCCAATGCCGCGATCGAGATCGAGAATCCTCGCGGCGACGTGAGCATCTCAGCGGGCGACGGGCCCAACATTACAGTGCAAGCGCACGAAGTGGCCTACGCCAGCTCGGACGCAGAGGCAAAGAAGGTTTTCGATGCCGAAGCAACGCATCTGACCGTCAACGGCAGCGCCGTGCTGGTGAAGACGGAAGGCAACTCGAGCGGGAAGGTGAACCTAGCCGTCACCGTGCCAAAGAACGTTAAAGTGACGGTGAACGCCGGCAGGGGCGATGTGACTGCTTCCGGCCTTGGCTCCGGAATCACCCTAACCGCCCAGGGAGACGTTCACCTCAACACGATTACCGGCTCGGTGGAGACGCACTTCAGCCGAGGCCATCACGACTTTTCCGCCCACGATATCCAGGGTGATCTGACCACCGACGGAGACTTGAACGACATCACCTTCTCCGAGATCCAAGGCAAGGTCACGCAGAGCGGGGAGATTCTGGGGGACGTGCACATGGAGAGTATCCGTGGGCCGGTGCATATGCACACCTCGGTGACCGACCTGGAAGTGGCGGAGTTGCCCGGCGACCTGACCCTCGGTTCCGGCGACCTGCGCGTGAACGAGGCCAAGGGGCTTGTCCATGTGGTGACGCACTCGAAGGACATCGACCTCAGCCAGATCTACGGCGACAGCTATGTGGAAACCCGCGACGGCCGCATCTCGATTGAGCCAGCCGGCGCCTACGGAGTGGAAGCCAGAAACAACAAGGGCGACGTCGAGGTGACGCTGCCACCGAATGCTTCGGCCACCGTAAACGCGCGAACACATAACGGCGACATCGTTTCGGATTATTCGATTCCCACGACCGAAGGCGAGAATAAACTGGCTACGTTCAAAATCGGCTCGGGCGGATCGAGGATCGTGCTGAGCGCAGACAATGGCGACGTGCGCATCAAGAAAGGTCCGGGCTTCCCGCCCGCGCCAACGGCGGCTTCACCGGCCGTTCCGTCTCAGCACAAGGTTCCAAACCTATCTGGAACACCGCGGCTGAAGGAGCCCAAGATACCACCCGCGAAGCCGGTTATACAGTAAGAATCGCAACCAACGCAAAAACAGAACAGGCGCGGGAGGAATCAGCCTCCCGCGCCTGTTCTGTTTATAGCGGTTCTCCAATTGCTGTATTGGCTCAGACCGCGAAGCGGGGGACGCGCGGGCCAATGCGGGTGAAGACCTCCCAGGAAATCGTCCCGGTGGTCTGAGCGTGGTCAAAGGCGGTGATGGTTTCGCCGCCCTGCGTGCCCAGGATCACCACCTCGTCGCCCGGCTCAACGCCCGGGATTTCAGTCACGTCCACCACCGCCCCATCCATGCTGACGCGACCTACAAGAGGCGCGCGTGTTCCGTGGACCAGCAGGCTGAAGCGGTTGCCGAGACGGCGGTCGAGGCCGTCGGCATAGCCCGCGGCCACCAGCGCCAGCCGCATGGGTTCGGTGGCGACAAAAGTACCGTTGTAGCCCACCACCGCGCCTGCGGGAACCGAGCGCACACCCGCCACGCGGGTCTTCCAGGCAAGCACGGGCCGCAATCGGGTACGCGCTTCCACTAAGGATTTTGGCTCCTCCCGCTCAAACTTCGGATCAAACGCCGGGACCACACCGTAGAGCGCCAGGCCCGGCCGGATCATCGCCTTCATCCCGTAGCGAGCGGCGAGGGCGGCAATTCTGGCGGCATCGCCGACCAGAAGCGCGGCGGAGGCGCCTACGTTGAGCCACTCGGGATGCAGTCCCGCGGCTTTGATCCATCCCAGCGCCTGATCCATCCGAGCCAATTGCTCCTCGGTCACCCTGCCGTCCGCCTCGTCGGCGGCGAAGAGGTGGGTCATGACGCCCTCAAGCCGGAGCGGCAACCCTGGATTGAAACGCGCCAGAAGCTCCCGCGCGCCCGGACTTTGGGGATTAAGGTCATCCGGCGCTACTCCCTGACGGCTCATGCCGGTGTCGATTTCCAGATGCACCGGGAGCGAACCGGCAGCCAAGCCAGCCGCGCGCACGGCGCCTTCCAGCTCGTCCAACTGCCACGGCTGCCAGGCCACGGGTGTCAGTCTATGGCGCACAACTTCAGCTCCCTGGCCGGGGAAAGCGCCGCAAAGCACCAGTACGCTGGGCTCAGGACAGAGAGCGCGCACGGCTACGGCCTCTTCGACGCTGGCAACAGCCAGCCACCGCGCCCCGGCACGCACCGCGGCCGGAGCGCACAGTTCCGCGGAATGGCCATAAGCGTTGGCCTTGACCACGGCCACCAGCTCCGCATGGGGCGCGGCCAAGGTCAATAGAAATTTGAAGTTGTCTTCAAGGGTGTGAGTGCAAATCTCAACCCAGCAGGGGCGCAATGACGTAGGTTTGTCCACCCAACAGTTTAGCGCGGAAAAATGCCGTTCTCATCCGAGCAGCGCGAACGCCACAACAGTTTCGCTTTTCAATGGAATCTCTTCGAGCAGTTCAGCCTCGAGATCATACGGAACCGTCATTTCGCAAGACGCCACCTCAGCCCAGTCCACGCCGGTAAAACACAGCTCACAGTGACCGAGCGCCTCGCCGTCTCCCATGCGAACCGGCGGGCCGAAAATGCGGCAGGTCATCGGCCGCCAGGCGTAGACGTCGCAGCGGCCAGTGCCGGGGTCGAGGGCCGGGCAAGCCGCTTCGTTGGCGAAATCCTCAAAACGCTCACGGTCCAATTTGGAGTCGCCCAGCAAGCCCGACTGAGGATCGCCGGGAAACTCCGCCTGATGCTCGGCAACCCACGCCCGCGCGCGGCTCTCGATCCCCGCTGCCAGAGCCGGTTCCGTGCTCCGCAGCGTATCCATGCCGACGCGCAGCCGGAGCGCATCCAGCGGGTTGACGACGAATGCCCCATGACAACACTGTGTACAGCCCTTCCGACAGAGCAGCCGCTCACCCGCGCGCTGTGCCGTCTCAGCGAACGCGGTATCCATTATTTGCACCAATAGCGAATCACCGGTGGGCAAACGCATATCGGGAAGGATAACCGATTGCCCTCGACTTTTGTTCACGATAATCTTTCCGCGGAGGTTCCTATGTCTGAATTCCACAGCAACCTTATCCTCAGCCATCGCTACCGTAACGCACCGGTCGCCATCGACTGGCTCTCAAAGGTCTTCGGGTTCGAACGCCACGCCGTCTATGAAGGCGAAAACGGAAGCATTGCCCATGCCGAATTGACTCTGGGCGGCAATGAGATGCGCAGCTGCTCCATCGTGGTTCCCGACCAGGCAAGTCTCAGCCGATTTGCCTGTCCCAGGTTTCCAGCGCCCGCTTGAACTCGCCCATGAATTTGCCGGCGTCGGCGCCGTCGATGGTGCGGTGGTCGAAGCCAAGGCAGAAGTACTGGACCGAGCGAATGGCAATCGTATCGTTGCCCTCGGCGTCGGTGAGCACCACGGGCTCCTTGCGCAGGCCGCCGATGGCCAGAATCGCCGATTCGGGCTGGTTGATGATGGGGGTGCCGAACTCTTCACCGAAGATGCCGGAGTTGGTGAGCGTAAAGGTAGACCCGGAGGCCTCGTCGGGCTGGAGCTTCTTGGCGCGGGCGCGGGCGGCCAGGTCGGCTACTGCGCGGGCCAGACCCAGGAAGCTGCGCTCCTCGGCCTGCTTGATGACGGGCACGATCAGACCCCACTCCAGAGCCACGGCAATGCCGAGGTTAATGTTCGGGTGGTAGTGGATGGAGCCATTTTCGAGCGAGGCGTTGACGATGGGGAACTTGGTCAATGCCTGCACGGCGGCGGCGGCGATGAAGGGCATATAGGTGAGTTTGACGCCGTGTTGCTGCTCGAAGCGGGCCTTCTCACGCTCGCGCAGACGAACGATGCGGGTCATGTCCACCTTGTAGACAGAGTGGACGTGGGGGCTGATCTGCTTGCTCTCAACCATGCGCTGGGCGATGATGGCGCGCATTCTCGACAGCGGCACCACCTCTGATGAGGCTGGCGCTTGTGGTGCGGCCAACTCCGCTTGCGGTGCGGAACTGCCAGGGCCGTGCTGGCTCAGATGGAGCAGAACATCTTCCTTGGTGATGCGGCCATCCGAACCGGAACCGGCGATCTGACTGAGGTCGAGGTTGTTTTCCCTGGCGATGCGCCGCACCAAAGGCGAGGAGCGCACCGCTTGCGTTGAGGTCAACTGCGGCTGCGTTGAGGCCAACTGCGGCTGCGTTGAGGCCGATACTACGGGTTGCGCGGCGAGTACTGAAGCAGCTGGGATGGAAGCCGGTTGGGTTGCCGCAGCCGGGGCGGGAGTACTTGCGCTGAGGGCGCCACCGATGACGGCGACCACCGCATTGATCTCGACGGTTGCGCCCACCGGAACTCTGATTTCGGAGAGGATGCCGGTTACCGGCGAGGGAATCTCCGCGTCCACCTTGTCAGTGGAGATTTCAAAGAGCGGCTCGTCCTTCTGGACCGTGTCGCCGGCTTTCTTGAGCCACTTGGTAATGGTGCCCTCAAAGATAGACTCTCCCATCTGGGGCATGATCACATTGGTTGGCATGAATGACTCTCCGCGATGCAGACCCCGTTTGCAAGCTCAGGGAAGACTCCGGGGCGCGCTCGATTCTGGTTGGATTATAAATGGCGGCGCGTGAGAAGGCCGGATGGGAAGAGGCAGTCCGGGCTGGTTTGGAAGGCGGCGCTCAGGCCTGGAGGGGACGGTCCTTTGCGCCGCGCAGGCGCTCCACTTCAACGGGAAGCTGGAGAGGCGTGTCTTCCGCCGGAAATTGCGGCGGGGCGTCCGGCGCCTGGGCCCGCAATGCAGCTAGGCTCTCGAATGCCTGCACCTGCTCGCCGAAGACCTGCCCGAAGTGCCGCGCCACCTGATGGGCTATGGCCTCCAGAGCGGGCAACTCCTCCGGGGCTTGGACTTCCTGCGCCAGGCTGGTTACCGGATGATCGGGAATGCCGCAGGGGATGATCAACCCAAAGTCACGCAGGTCGGTGGTGACGTTGAAGGCAAAGCCGTGCGAAGTGATGCCGCGGGAGACGTGAATGCCGATGGCGCAGATTTTGCGCTCCGGTCCCGCGGATGGCGAAGCTTCAGAGGAGGTTTGTGGCTGGGGAGCGGGGCACCAAACGCCGGTCAGGCCGGGAATCCGCCCGGCGCGCACGCCAAAATCGCCGCAAAGCCGAATCAGCGCCTCTTCCATCCCGCGAACAAAGTCCACCGGCCCCATGCGGCCGCCGCGCGCATTGCGCAGGGTGCGCAGGTCGAAGATGGGGTAACCGACCAGTTGTCCCGGACCGTGATAGGTCACGTCGCCGCCGCGGTTGATCTCATGGACGGTGATGCCGCAGGAGCGGAGCAACTCGTCGGAGGCCAGAATGTTCGAGCGGTGAGCGTTGCGCCCCAGCGTGAGTACCGGCGGATGCTCCAGCAGCAGCAGCACATTCCGGGCGCGGCCCTCTGCGAGCAGTGTGGTAATCTCCGCCTGGAGCCGGAGCCCTTCGCCGTAGGGCACTCTTCCCAGATAAAGGTATTGAATCATCGCCGTCCTTGATTGTAACGAGGCAGGCGAGGGCATGATGCGCAAAAATCTTACCGCGCATGAAGTTGAAGTCCTGAATATACTAGGTCTCTGACCGGATGTTTTTGTACCATTGAGTCCGTGGTTTCCCAGGTCTCAAAATCGAGACCTGGGGCACCCAGCATTGGTACAACTTCAAGCGGTCAGAGAACTAGACCGCCCTCGGCTCTAACTTGTGGTCCGCAGCTTCTTTGCCACCGCCCATTTCAGCTCGTCAATGCCCTGGCCGGTTACGGCGGAGATGGCGTAGAACTCCAGTTTCCTGCGCTTTACATGAGCCGCCAGCTTTTTCAGCTTCTCCGGGTTGGCGGAGTCGATTTTGGTGGCGATGACGATCATTTCTTTGTTGGCCAAAGGGTGGCCGGGAGCGGAAGGCGTATCGGCGTCGTCCGCGAAGGGGTCGGAGTCGCTCCTGGTTGGGCTGCTGGTGAAGCTGGCTAACTCCTTGTTGATCACCTTGAAGTCTTCGACCGGGTCGAGACGGCCACTGGCGTCGGAGACATCGACCAGGTGGAGGAGCAGGCGAGTGCGCTCGATGTGACGCAGAAACTGGGTGCCCAAGCCTGAGCCGAGGTGCGCTCCCTCAATGAGTCCGGGCATATCGGCGACGACGAAGGATTCCAGATCCGGCTCCTCGCCGATGGTGACCACGCCGAGGTTGGGTTCGAGGGTGGTGAAGGGGTAGTCGGCGATCTTGGGCCGTGCGGCGGAGATACGGGAGATGAGGGTGGACTTGCCGGCGTTGGGATAGCCGACCAAACCGACGTCGGCCAGCAGCTTCAACTCAAGCCGATAGAGGCGCTCCTCGCCAGGGCGTCCCAGTTCGTGTTCGCGCGGGGCTTGGTGGACGCTGGTGGCGAAGTGCTGGTTGCCACGTCCGCCGCGTCCGCCCTTGGCGATGATGACCTGCTCGTCCGGCTCCTCGAAATCGTGAATCAGCTCGCCGGTCTCCTGGTCATAGAGAGATGTACCGACGGGGACTTGCAGGAAGATGGAATTGCCGTCGAGTCCGGAGCAATTGGAACCCATGCCGTGTTCGCCGCGCTGCGCCTTATGCTCGGGGTTGTAGCGGAAGTGGATCAGCGTGTTGTGGCGCTGAGAACTGACCATGACGACATCGCCGCCGCGGCCGCCGTCGCCGCCCGAAGGCCCGCCACGGGGAACAAACTTCTCGCGCCGGAAGGCCATGCAGCCGTTGCCGCCGTCGCCGGCCTTGACACGAATTTTTGCTTCATCAATGAACATAGGGGAACCAGGGAACAGGGATTAGGGAATAGGGATTAGGAAACAGGCAATTGTGCTCTATTGCCTACCGTTGAGGCTGAATCCGAAGATGCTTCCTTTCCAGTTTACCGGAGATAGGCTAGAATCGCTTGCAACGCAACAATTTGGAGTAATTAGAACAGCCAAAGGTGGGAGATTTCTGTCTCAATATGACCAGAAGACTCTGCCGCGTCCGGACCTGCCACAAGAGCGGGCCGGAGTTGAAACGTAAAGTTGTTTTTCCCAGGATCTGCCGCGAGCAGGGGGCTCGATGGCAGGGTTAGAACGCAGTTGGACAAAAGTGTTAGCAATAGCCGTGCTCCTCATGGGCTCGGGAACGGTGTTTTTTGCCCAATCGGCCCAAGGCGGACTGCCCGGCTCGCTTGCGGGGAAACTGACTGGCCCGCACGCGAAGCCCGTGGGCGGCGTTCCTGTTGTCGTGCGCAGGCAAGCCTCCGGCGCGGAGACGGCGCGCATAACCACCACAAAAAATGGAGACTATCGGTTCAGAGGGCTGGAACCGGGCAAGTACTCGCTGGAGGCTGAGAGCCCGCAACTGAGGCGTGGCCGGGTGGAAGGCATAGTGGTGAATGCCGGCCACGAAACGTGGGTGCGGACGCTGGTTCTGGCGGAACGAAGCGGGAAGGATTCCCAAAAGCCGACGCCAGTGGGCGCAAATGGTTCCCAGGTCTCAGAAGCGAGACCTGGGGCACCCAAAGTGATGCAAAGTCCGCGCAGGCCGATTCTGGCAGCCTCTCAGGAGAGTGGCCCGGCGGCGCAGGCGTTGACCACCACGATGAGTGCGGCCGAGTTGCAGGCACAGCCCGTGAGCGGGCGGCGCTGGCAGGATTTTGTGCTGGACAATGCGCCCGCATCCGCTTCCCCGGCGGGAGGCCAGGGAGGAATTTCGTTTCGGGGCGCGGGTCAACCGGCTGCAATCGCGGTGGATGGAGTTGAACGGGGGCTGGCCTTTGGTCCAACGGGCTGGTCCGGGCAAAGCGGGGCAGGGTCGGCCGGGATGGTTCAGGTGGGCGTTGGAGGCCATGGACTTGCCATGAGCGAGGCAGCGATCCGCACGGTGCAGACGGTGGCTGGCAACGTGGAGGCCACTGAAGCCAGGGCAGCGGGCGGGCGCATGAACGTGGATACCCAGCGCGGCGCCAACGAGCTGCATGGGCAGGGGTTTCTGTTCGATCGCCAAAACACCTGGGGAGCGCGAAATCCCTTTACGCAGTGGGTGCAAAACACCGGCACAGCGACGAACCCGGCGTTCACGGCGGAGTCCTACACACCTCCTGATCACGAAACGACATGGGGCATCGGCGTAGGCAGCCGCATCCGCCGGAACAAGCTGTTCTGGTTTGCGGCGCTGGACAGCTACCAGCGCAACTATCCGGGGCTTGGCGTGGTCAAGCATCCGGACGAGTTTTTTGCCCAGCCCACGAACGACCAGATGCAGGTGTTGAGCGCGCGGCTGGGGTTGAGCAGCGCCAATCCGGTAGCCGAGGGGCTGGCGGCCTACTCGGGGTTATTGGAGACGCTGGACGGGCTGCTTGGCCCCGCTCCGCGCACCGCTACGCAGTGGACCGGCTTTGGCCGGCTGGACTGGGAGGCGGCTGAGCGGCATCGCTTCACGCTGGAGGGCACTGGCGCACGATGGAACTCGCCAGGCGGAGGGCTGACCCGCGTGGCTGAAACATTTGGAAGCCACAGCTTCGGGTCGAGCAAGGCCAGCGAAGAGTGGCTGCTGGGCCGTTGGGAGTCTTTTTTGACCCCAAACCTGCTGGCCGTGACCCAAGCCTCAGCGGGCCGCGCCCTTCAGGATGCGCGGCCTGAGGCTCCTTCGAACTATGAACAGAGTTTCCTCGCCGGGAATGCGTGGGGCCAGTTGCCACAGATGGTGGTGGACTCGCGCTACGGCATGACCATCGGCAACCCGTCGCGTTTCGGAACGGGCAGCTATCCGGATGAACACCTCTACCTGGGGCGGGAGTCGGTGGACTGGATTCGAGGCAACCTGCTGGTAAGATCCGGCTTTGACCTGAGCCACAATGCCGACGCGACGAGCCTGCTGCGCAACCAGACAGGGAGCTATTACTACTCCAGTGTGGAGAACTTCGCCTCTGACGCGCTGGTCTTCGGCAGGTTTGGGTTGAGCGACGCGCTGGACCCCAATAACCAGCACAACTGCGACGAGACGGGCAAGGTGTGGCGCGACTCGTCGGGCACACTGCGCGGGCTGGGCAATCTGCCTTGCTACTCCTACTACTCGCAAACGATGGGCCCCACCGATTGGCGGTTGAGCACCAACGATTGGGCAGGGTACGCAACGGCCCAGTGGCAACCAAAGAAGCTGGTGGTTGTCTCCGCCGGGTTGCGCTGGGAGCGGGAAGAGACGCCGCCATCCATCGCCGCGCTCAGGAACCCGGAACTTCCGCTGACGGAAAGCTTGCCGGCGCTGGGCAACAACTGGGCGCCGCGCGTAGGTCTGGCCGTGGGAAAAGGCGAAAACCATTGGCCGTTGCTGCGGCTGGGTTACGGGCTGTACTTTGGGCGCACGGAGAATTCGGCGCTGGAGACGGCGCTGACCCATACCGGCTCATTGAACGGGGATCTGAACTTTTTCATGCGGCCCACCGACAACCTGAACGCCGGCGGCGCTCCGCCGTTTCCTTATGTTTTGCAGGGCGAACCGGGGAGCGTGGTGAAACCGGGAGCGGTGGAGTTTGCCGGTAGCTTCCACAATCCCGAGGTGCACCAAGCCGTTGCCTCCATGGAAGAGAGGTTGCCAGGCCACATGGAGGTGACCGCCAGCGCACTCGTGAGCCTGGGCCGCCGGTTGCCTATCTCCATCGACACGAACTTCGACCCCGCGGTCAATCCGGGGAGCATCACCTATGCCGTGGTGGACTCGACCGGAGCCGGACCCATCAAGGCGGCGCAGATTACAGTTCCCTTCTACGCTTCATGGCCTTCGGCAACTTCGTCGACGGGCTTTGCCGGGCGTTTGAATCCGGAGTACCAGCAGATTACCCAGATCATGAGCCGGGCCAACTCGACTTATGAGGCGGGGATGGTGAAGGTGGTCCGCTATGGCCGCCGGGGGCTGAGCCTGCGCGCCCACTACACCTACGCGCACGCCATGGATTGGAACCCCAACGAAAGCGCGCGGGCAGCCGGCAGCGACGTGCTGGACCCGGCTGACTTCAGCCAGGAGTACGGAACCAGCAACTTGGATGTGCGCCACTCGGCTGGGGGCATGGTGGTTTATGAGGCGCCGTGGAAGCTGCGCGGAATGGCCGGGAGGCTGGGCAACGGCTGGATGCTCTCGGGCGTCGGACAGGCCCGCAGCGGATTGCCTTATACCATGCGCACCTCCGGCTCGCTGGCGAAAAAGTTCACGACCACCGGCGCGGTTATTGTTGGGCTGGGGCCGGGAATGAACGGCTCGGGCGGCGACAACCGGGTCTACGGCGTGGGGCGCAACACCTACCGTTATCCGGCCACGTGGAAGGCCGATCTGCGGCTGGGCAGGCGCTTCGACCTCGGACATATGCGCGAGGTGGAGCTACTGGCCGAGAGCTTCAACCTTTTCAATCACCAGAATGTGACCGAAATGGAGACGACAGGCTATTACCTGGAACCAGGAAGTACTTCCGGCGCACTTCCGACGCTGAACTTCCTCACCGGCCTGAAGGCCAACACAACGGCTTTCGGACAGCCGCTGAACGTCAACGCGACCAACTTCTACCGTGAGCGGCAGATTCAGTTTGGGTTGAGGATCAGGTTCTAGGAACTTGTTGAAATAGTAACTTGGGGTAGAGTTTCGCACTCAGGGGCTAAAGCCCGCATTGATTTTGCGGCATTTACGGCACGACTGAAGTCGTGCCCTGACACAAAACCAGGTTTTTCAACAAGTTCCTAGAGAAATCTGCTCATTCGAACAGAGTCATGAATGGCCAGACCTGTTACAGGCCGGGCCGGGCCGCATCACTATGATGGAAAGAGCGCCCGCTTCCGATGTCAACCAGCGACAACCCAACCCGCGCCCTGCCCACGCTGCACGAGTTCTTCGCGCCCGGCGGCATTCTGGCGCGCTCCGCGCTGCCTTATGAGTACCGCCCCGGCCAACTTCAGATGGCCAAAGCCGTCGAGCGAGCACTGGAAGAGCATCGCCACCTGATCGTCGAAGCTGGCACCGGAACCGGAAAAACCCTCGCCTACCTGCTGCCTGCCCTGCGCACCGGGCAGCGCGTCATCGTCTCCACCGGCACCAAGGCTCTCCAGGACCAGCTCTACTTCCGCGACGTTCCCTTCCTCGAAACCCTGGTCGGCGAGCTGCGCGTCTGCTACATGAAGGGCCGCGCCAACTACCTGTGCCGCCACAAACTGGTCGCCTTGCGCAATGAGCCCATCCTGTCCGGCCTGGAAGAGATCGATCAGTACCGCCAAATCGCCGAGTGGGAGCAAACCACCGAAACCGGCGATCGGTCGGAGATTGCAGGACTTCCGGAGTCGAGCGCCCTGTGGCAAAAGCTGGATGCGCGCACCGAAGCCTGCCTGGGTTCAACCTGTCCCGACTACCATCGCTGCTTTATCACCGAGATGCGGCGCAAGGCCCTCGAATCTGACATCATCATCGTCAACCACCACCTGTTTTTCGCCGACCTCTCAGTCAAGCGCGAGGCCGAGGGCGCGCCCGATGCTGGAATTCTTCCCGAAGCAGCCGCCGTGGTCTTCGACGAGGCGCACGAACTGGAAGACGTGGCTTCGAGTTACTTTGGGCTTTCGGTCAGCAACATTCGCTTTGAAGAGCTGGCCCGCGACACCGATGTTCTGCTGCGCGGCAAGCAAGGCGCGGATCATATCCCTGCCCAAACTCAGCAACTCCGCGACCGCGCCCGAATGTTCTTTGCCGGGCTGCCGATGAGCGGCGACGGCCGCCAACCCTTCACCAACCGCGAAGAGTTTCTGGAAAGCTCGGGCGACCTTTACTTGGCTGTCCGCACCACGCTCCAACGCCTCGAATCGGAGATGGAGGGCTTGAAAGCCGTTGAGGAAGCGCCGGGACTGAAGAAGCGCGTCGCACGCCTCCGCTCGGAGTTTGAATTTCTGCTCGAATCGAACGCCAGCAACATGGTCTATTGGATGGAACGTCGCATCTCATTGGCCTCAACATCCCTCCATCGGTCCGCCGGACGCAGTGCGTCGCGCACTACTTTCTTACAGGCCACGCCCATTGATGTATCTGAGCTTCTATCCGAGTTAGTCTTTGATCAGATTCCTACCGTCATACTTACCTCGGCCACACTCACCGTGCAGGGCGGCTTTGAGCACATTCGCAAACGCCTGGGTCTAAGTGAGGCACGAGAGTTAGTGGTGCCATCTCATTTTCAGTACGGCGAACAGGCGCTGCTCTATCTGCCGCCGGAGATGCCCGACCCGCGCGATCCGGAATTTCCCGAGGCCGCCGCACGCTGCATCCAGCGCGTGCTCGAAATCACTCGCGGCCGCGCCTTCTGCCTGTTCACCAGTTACGCTCAGATGCGCGACCTCTACGAGCGCCTGCTGCCGGTGCTGGACTTTCCCATCCTGCTGCACGGTACGGCGCCTCGCAAAACCCTGTTGGAGCAGTTTCGCAAGACGCCCAACGCGGTCCTCTTCGGCACTTCGAGCTTCTGGCAGGGAGTGGACGTGCAAGGCGAAGCCCTGAGCTGCGTGATCATTGACCGCCTGCCCTTCTCCGTGCCCAGCGACCCGGTGGTCTCAGCGCGGATGAAAGCCATCGAAGAGGCCGGCGGCAAACCCTTCTTCGACTATCAGGTTCCCACGGCGGTGCTCACTCTCAAGCAGGGCTTCGGCCGCCTTATCCGCTCGCTGGAGGACCGCGGCGTGCTGGTTCTGCTGGACCCACGCATCCGGAGACAACGATACGGCCAAACCTTCCTCGCCAGCTTGCCGCCCTACCGCGTAACGCAGACGATTACGGATGTGGACGAGTTCTTTTCCGAAAAATGAGGGGCAGTTTTGTTGCGGCGGAGGATGCTCGGCCACCGTGCGGAATGGCCACTGTTTCCCGGAAAACGAGGTTTTTGTGTTCCCGTGAAGCCGGTGGGCGAAAATTACTGATTCTGCTTGGGTTAGGTAGGGGTCCACAGGATCACGCAAATAATTGTTTTTTGTTTCTGTGAAGTCTACTTGCGGAAGCTATTGATTTTGCGATGGTTAAGATAGGCTCCACAGTTTCACTGGCAAAAACGCTAAAAAATAATAGCGGAGTTAGCGGGGGGGG
>Ga0224535_1000069_pt1 | contig 34533 bp, 29 predicted proteins | sample 714E13034metaG_FD_179898 | JGI IMG/M metagenome (GOLD analysis project Ga0224535, IMG submission 179898) | Peat soil microbial communities from Stordalen Mire, Sweden - 717 E1 30-34 | ecosystem: Environmental > Terrestrial > Soil > Wetlands > Peat | place: Sweden: Norrbotten County, Stordalen... | reverse complement strand
TTTTCAGTCGATTCAGGTTAGATTCTTCATCGACGTTCCAGAACGTTGTCCTGGATCATTTGATGGGCGGAGACGATGGTGTTCCTGGACTTGGCTGTGTTGTGTAACACAGGAGATTCCTGTTAACGCGACTTCTGAGTCGTTGTCCAGCTCAGAAAGGCTTTATGGTTTCACAGGGAAACCACGACGGGATGCAGGCTCTGGTGGCCTGCATCTGGCAGAGTCGACAATTGAAGAAATGCGATTCGCTGATCGTTGATTGCTGACAGTTAATTCCAGATCAAGGTCGTTAACAATGTTAACATTGACGACGAGGAACGACGACAATTAATCCAGCTCTGGTGGTAGAGTCGACCAGACAACGTATGGAAAATCTCGCGAGGGTCCGCGCGCTCTTTCTTCTTTCTTAAGATCTAGATCTCCCAGTTAACAGCGACGACGATTAACGACGACCGATGTTAACTGGTCTTAAGCGCGTGACGACGCATTGGAAGTTTTTCAATGACAGTCGCAACGACTCATCATTGACGACGAGGAACGACGACAATCAATTAACTGCCTCATCCGGTGGTATTGGCAGCTGACCCAGTGGTAATCGGCTGGTTCGCGCAGGCACGATCAAAAGAACTTAACATCGTGCAGGCGTCTCCGTGTACCCGCTTAAGAAAAGTTCTTAATGTTTCCGATCTAGCGGGCCCGCGAAGTGAGCAACGAAACGTTCAACGCTAGCAACATCCAGGTCCTGTCGAGTCCTGTACACTGAGATGAAATTGCTGATAGTATCCGGTATGATGGACACCGAAGCAATCCGCATCATCGATGTTGATCATAACAATTCATCGATCAATTACGATGCACAAGAATCACAGACCGCCCCAGGAATCGCTCAAACGAACGTGTGGTTAGAGTATCAGTTCAGGGCATGAAAAGCGATCTCGATCGATCGTCGTTGCACGATCGACCGTCTCTGGTATGTCAATCAAGAGGCTTGAAGTTGCAAAGCAATCAAGAAGAGGATGACGTTCAACGCATTGAAGAGATTGATGTCTTTTTCAGTTTGTGGTAGATAGTTATCAACAAGTGGTGAATAACCATCCACTCGCAACGGAGAAGAGAAATGAACGACAAAGAACTCAACAGCCTGATCGAACGACTCACTGCAAAGGTGCAGCGCGATGCTGTGCTAGCACAGCAGTTCACGACAAACAAGAACGATGGATTGAAACACTGGGCTCGCAAGCACGTTTGCAAGAGCTTAGGATTCAGCTACCATGACGTGGCACATGCCGAGGATGCCAACGTTCTCAACACGGTCGTTGTCGATGAGGCGAATGACATGGAACGAATGAAGAATGAGATCGAAACGTACAAGCGAAGGGCTGCACACAGGAGCAACAAAAAGGTCGTCAGCGAACGCGATCAACGTGTTGAACGCCTCAACACGATCATCCAGGACTTCGTCGGTGCATTGTCCAAGGAACTAGAACTGGACGGTGACAAGTGAATCGTCGAGAACAATGGATGGGTTGTTGGACGACAACGTACATCGCCGAGCTTCTCAATCGAGTCGGAATCAAGTGTCAACCCCATGACATCGCAAACGCAAAGAAGGTCGGCCACGTCGACGTTGCAGTGCATTGCTTCGATGATGAGCTCGATGTCCTCACAAGGATCAAGAATGAATTCATTGAACACAGGCGACTCATTCCACTGCGATTGGCAAACAAGAAGTTCATCACGGTGGATCGGTTGCGAATGATTGGTGCAGTGTATGAAGCAGCTGAGAGGCTCGTCATCGACCTTGAGAAAAACATGCCAGATCGCGTGGAAGCGACGTGCAGCGAATCGTTCAATGATCTAAAGAATTCGATACAGCGTTTGAAGGACCTTCGATTCTGAAATCTATTCTTCTAATAAGAATCGTTGAGGCGGCAGAAAGATGGTCTTTCTGCCGTCGTCGTTAACGCTGCGTTAACCCTCTGATCATTTTGTGGATCCACTGAGCAACGTGAAGACCCGTGTATGCAACGATCGATCCAAGAAAACCGTGGATCATCGTCGTTCCAAAGCTTCCAAACTGCATTGCAAAGTCGCCCCAGTGACAGCCTTCCATCATGCCAAACACCGACGCAGACGATGCGAACAGGACGTTTCTGCTACCGGACGACATCAATGGATTTCCTTCACACACGAGGAGACGAGAAGAGGTCCAGTTCCGCTTGATACGTTGACGTTGAACCTGGCATAGTTGAATGCCTGAAGGTCAGCATATGCGGCGGTCGTCGATCCAGATCCGAGGAGCGTGATCGTCGAGATGGTGTACCAGTTCTCAAGGCCACCAGGAGTTCCTGTCGAGGGACTGATCTTGTTGAATGGTTCTTGAGCCTGCGATCCGAAGCAGACGTCATTCGTAACGTGATCGTTCGTGACCTGCACGGTAATCGTTCCGACGAGCGAACCCGCCTGAACTGCTTGAACCGACCACATGTCGGCTCGCGACCAATCAAACACCTTGCTAATGACTGACCCCGATATCGAGGACAACGATGAAACGTTGTTTGTTCCAGCGTCTCCGTTGAGCATCTTAGGATCCGCTGCGTTCCAGCGTGCGACGTTTCTGAGGTTCATGTAGCTATTCCTTTGAGTTAATTAGTTGAGCCGGCGAGGGCTCGTTGGTTGGAGTTCATCTCGTTCTTTGAAAGCTGCTTTGACGCCTTCTTTGCTTGCTTGGGTGCCGGCGTGCTTCCACCCGACGGCGCTTGTTGCTGAGACGCAGGCATCATCGTTTGAAGCTTTGCCTGGTACGATTCGATGGGTTCGCCGAGGAACACGCTCAGCTGAGACTTCTGCTGCGTCGTCAGGTTCTTCGGTGCCGATTGAAGGATCTGCATGCACTGTCTCTGGTATGTCTGCGGCCAGACCGCCCGAAGGGCCATGACGTGGTCCATCGACAACGTTCCGTTCTTGAGGTGATCGAGTGCCTTCATCGGATCCTTGACGATCTCTTCCTTCGCGGCATATGAATTGAGCTGTTGAAGCGTCGGCTTCCACTGCGATTGCCTGTCGTTGAACGGATTGGGCGGTGAAGGAGGCTTCGGAAGCTGAGAGTTGAGGTACCTGACAACATTGGCAGTGTGAGCTTCGTATGCCTTTGCAACGTTTGGAGTCGCACCGAACACGTTTGCCATCGCCTTTGCGTGTTCAGCGGCACGTGGATTCATCATGGCAAACTGCAGAGATTGCCTTCGATCTTCGTAGTCACCCTGTGTTAACCTGTTCGAGATGTCCCTTGAAGCAACGGCAATGCCGGATCCCTTCGCAGCCTGCAACATCCTTGCCTGCCAGGCATCCTTGACGTTGGAATGTGCAAGAGCGCCGAACGCCTCGGATCCAGCGTTTGCAAGCCTTCCCAACGTCCTCGAAGCGATTCCCCTTGAAAGCGCCATGTCCTTGAGCGCACTGATCGCGGCAGGCAGTGCAAGCAACGAACCGATCCCCACGTGTCCTGTCGCAAATGCAACGATCGGTGTGGCAAACTTCGACCCGGCATTCTTTGCGGCGTTTGCCACCTGGAAGGCGCTGTGCAGACCGGAGGGTGACCCGAGCGGCGTTTGTGGGGAAACACCCTCAGTCGAAGGATCGTGCACACGTGGGTCAGCGTCGGGCCAACGGTGAACTGCTTCCTGAGGTCGTTCGTTGGCAAGCTCGGGTTTTCCCTGGACGTAGGCGTGTTCGAACTTGTCCTGCATGTCGAGGTTCTGATCGACCCGAGCTCGAATTTCCGGTGGAAGCACGCGGTCATTGACGCGTTGCTTGACGTAGTCCTTGACGTCGTTGTGAAGCTGTTCCCTGAAGTCTCGAACGTCGTCGCTGATGTTTCGTTCCTTTGACTGAGCGAGGAGTTTTCCCTCGAGGTCGTGAAGGTCGACAGCGGTGAGTTCCTGCTTCTTTCCGTTGACGAGTTTCTGGATCAACTCGTCGGTCGCTTGCCTTTCCTCGACGATCTTTGGTTTGTTCCCGAACACGCCGGCTAGATCGCCGTTGACGGGATTCTTGTCCTCGTTCTTGAGAAGCGATGATTCGATCGTGTTTCTCAGGCCGGGATCGCTCGCATCGCCGTTGATGGTCGCGAATGGACCCGCACCGGCATCGTTCTTGATGTGTTCGTCGACGTCATTGAGTGCCGACCTGGCGGCAAACCTCGACTCGTCATATGCCTCCGCGGGAACGGTCTTTCGAGCGACCTCTGCTCGATCGACGGCCCGAGCAAGAGATCCCTGCGCGCCCTTCAACGACCTTTCGATGAGTTCTGATCCACCACCGATGGCGGCGTTCAATCCCATGCTCCAGGATAGCCTCTCTGCAGCCAACGACGGGTTTCCTTCGAACAGGTCCTTTGCAACGTCTGGTGACGAATAGACCGCGCCTTGGACTGCGTTATCGACCACCGATGCTAGAACGCGCCTTGAAAGCGATGGAGCCGCTGCTTCACCTGCATCCTTTGCGATCTGAGTGACCCGACCGATGGTCTCTGCATCACGTATGCCACCGTTGCCAACGTCCTCAAGGACGGCGGCGACTGCATCCTTGATGGCCGAAGATGCGTTCTTGATCTCTGCATAGCCCGCATCGCCGGACATCGATCGAAGAAAGTCCGCCGTCGCCGCCTTTCCAATGCCGGGTGCGATTGCCTGTTCAACCAACGGTTCAGCGACGCCCTTGGTGATGCCACGCATTGCGGCTTCGACGCTGAGCTTTGGAAGCACTTCCGTTGTAGCAACGTTCGCCGCTTCTGTGGCGCCGACAAGGCCTCGTTCGCCAAGGACTGCACCGCGTGCCAATTCACCTATCTCACCGGCCGGTCCGGACAACGCGAGATACGGAAGTTGTTCGCCAACGAAGTTCAAGATTGAGTGTTCCCGTGCTGCCTTGTCGCGATCGTTTTCAGCCTGTTCAAAGCGTTTGTTCGTTGCTTCAGCTTGGTCTGGATTGATGTAGTTTCCCGCCTCGCGCGTCGCGTTGACGATGGCATGCGTTCCAGGAAACTCCATGATGCCGTGTCCGACAGCATTCGCGTAGGAGAGCATCTGATCACCAGGCGTTCCCATCGTGTTCTTGTCGTATGCGGACGCAGGGACCATATGATCGCTGCCGCCGAGTCCTGTTCCCAACAATCCACCGTGGGCAAGGACCCGCGGTTCTTCTTTTTCTTCTTCTTCTTGTTTGTCAGCCGGCGGCCGCTTGGGTGCATACTGCTCAGCGAGCCTCTTGCCGTTCTCGATGGCAACATCGATGTCTGCTTGAGTGTTCACTTGTCACCGGTTTCGTCGTCGGATTGTGATCCAGCACCCCTTGATCCTCCGGCCTTCGGAGCCATGGCAATCTTTTTTGCGCGGTAGATGCCATCTTTGATCTGATCGTTGCTAGGATGTTCACTACCAAAGAATTGAATCATGGCCTGTGCGGGATCCAAAACACGGCTGCCTTGTTGTAACAATGCACCTTTTGCCATCTCCACAAGTTGTGCGTGATCCGTTTGATAGGTTCGAGACACCATGTTGGTCGCCGCTCCCAACGCTGCGTTCGAAGACGATCCGGGCATGTCACCGGTGGGATTTCCATTGGCATCATGCGGAATCGATGCTGTGTAATTCTTGACTATGGTCTGAAGCTGGTTCGGGTTCCCATTCCCATTGCCACCGTTCTTTGCATTTTCCTTCGCCTCAGCAAGGGCAGTTCCTTCTTGGACCTTACGTAGAGAATCTGCATCCTTCACCTGCTCTGCATATGCTCTGTTCGACGCTTGAGCGGCAACCATGGCGGCTTGCTGTTCTCGTTTTGCCTGTTGATCGGCACGCAACGTCGCCGTCGCGTGGGTCGTTTCATCAATCTTTTTTTGGATCTCGGCACGGGCCTTGTTTGCGTTCTGTTGAACGATATCGTTGTCTGATCCATGTGCAATGACGTCGACCATGGCCATCGCCTTCGTGTACCCATCGGCTCGCATTTGGTTTTCGTGAATGGCGTCGTCCACGATGTTAGAATGGAAGTCTTTGAGCGATTCTTGCTTCTGTTGCAACGCACGTTGCTTGTTCGATATGTTTGCCTTTTGTGCTTCGATATCCTTGTCGATGACGCGGTTGACAGCTTCGATCCCGTGATTGACGGGATCCTTTGAAAAGTAGCTTCCTGCGGTCCCAAGCAGCCCAGCCAACACTGCAAAGATCGTTGCGCCTGCCCCGGTGTTTCCGTGAAAGAGCCTGGACGGATCGACCTTCATGTTGAGCATGTCCTTCGTGTCTGCATCAACGTCGCGTTGTCGATTCGTCTCCTCAGCGCGGTTGTCGTCGTACCTCTTTTGATTGATGAGTTGTTGGACGCGATCGTCTTCAAGTGCTTGTTGCTTCGCAAGCTGAGATTTTTCGTTGGCATCTTTCTGTGCCTGTGCAATGGCACTGGTCGTATCCATTAAGGAGGCACCGAGCGCTGCATTCGACTTGTCCTCGGCACCGGCCAACGCAAGCTGTTGTTGTTCAGCAGATTGATGGGACCCTGCCACCGTTGGTTGTGGCACTTGACCTGCAGGCGGCATCGCCACCGACCCCTGCACTCTCTGTGCCATGTTTGCATCCGCTTGATCGACTTGAACAGGTTCAGTTGCCGGGACGGTGGGGCCATCAACCTTCGTGGCATCGAACGGCACTTGTGGGGCTGCATCAGCGGCGACATCGAAGGGTTGTGTGGCCGCAGCGGGGGCAGCAGCAGGGGCAGCCTGCAGGTCTGCACTGGGATCAGCAGCTCTCGAACTCGTCTCTGGATCTACGTTCATCGATTAGGCTCCGCGTTCTTTTTTGTTTTCAAGTTCCTTGAGTCGCTTGTGAAGCTGACCCATCGCTGCCAACGCCGTTCCAAGCGTGTGAGGCACCGCGATCGCCTTTCCTTCGGGCGTGTCCTCTACCAGGTTCTTGCCGACCTTTGTCGACGCGACCTCCTGTGCGGTCGGACCGACGAACTTGCCCGATCCTCCCACGTTTGGATCCTTGTATGTGTACTCGTGTGGATGACCGAGGCTCTCCAGAAACTCGGTCACCTGATCAGGCGCATCGCCTTTGATGTTCTTTGCCCGTCGATCTGATAACATCGTTGCCATTCCCAATCCCTGTGCGCCTGCGCTGAGACCGGAACCGATCATCTGGTTGGTGTTCTGCGTGCTCATGTTCTGTTCGTTGAACATCGTTGCGTTGTCGGTTGCGCTTTGGGCCTGACCCGCGATCATGTTTTGATGACCTGCTTGCGCGGCGTTGTATGCGATCTGCTCGGCTGACAGGCCCGTCTGTGCTGCGAGTTGCTGTTGGTTCGCCTTGGCCTGTTGGTTTGCAAGGTTGACGGCCTGCTGGTACCCTGCACCGGTGGTGCCGTACGTGATGGCCGCCTGTTGGTTGGCAAGGTTTGCGGCCTGTTGCTGAGCCGACGTTTGAAGGCCGGCCTGTTGCTGGTAACCGGCCTGCGTCACCGCCATGTTGTTTGCCTGACCCGCATTGAATTCGTTTGCGCCTAGGCCGTATTGGGCCTCGCCGAGGTTCTGTCCTTGAACCGTCCCAGCAACGCTGGCAAGCTGGTTCTGAGCATTGATCTGTTCGTTGACCTTCTGTGTGGCCGCCTGTGCAGCAACGTTCTGGCCTGCTTGGTTGTTCTGTTGGATCGCCTGTCGCATTGCGCCTGCATTGTTCCTGCCACCCAATGTTTCGGCCATGCCGAGGTTCTGTGCGTTGTTCTGTGCTAGACCCGTCCGAAGCTGTTGGTCAGCCAACGATGGACCGTTTCCGGCGGCCTCTGATGCAAGCGTTCCCATCAGGTTTTGCTGTTGCTGAGCGCCGGTCTGAGACACGCCTGGCGCATTCGCAACGGCGGTCGGTGCCAGCGTTGCGTATCCTGCGTTCGCTGCCTGAACCGTCGGCGCTGGCCCGAGCGTTGCCGCCGTTGCCTGAGGCGCTTGTTCGTTCTGCACTTGGCTCGCTAGGTTTGTGGCGTTCTGACCGACTCCAGTGAGGTCGGAGTTGTTGTTGTATGCTGCGTTCCATGTGCCGGCATCGTAACCGCCGGGACCTGATTGAATAGCTGAGGGAGTGCTGGCCATGGCAATACGTATTCGTGTGGAGAAGCAAATCGACATCGTCGCGTTCGATCACGTCGTTCACGCCGAGTTGATCCAGACCTGGACCGGCGGTCGAACGTTGGTCCCCGGTTACCTTCCTCTCAAGACCGGCTACGTGGCAACGCTCGGTGGCATTCCCGTTGCGTGCCTCTTCCTGTGGCTGACGAATAGCAAGCGAGCGATCATCGACGAAGGCCTATGCGACCTCAACGGGACTGATCCGTTCGAACGAATATCGATCATGAAGCGAATCGTCAACCACACGAAGAACGAAGCACGACGTCTCGGTTACGATTACGTGACAACGTTGGTCGGCGACCGGCGATTGGCAAGGTTCATGCGGGCCCACTGTGGGTTCACGGGTGACGAGCAAGGCACGGGGCTTGTTTCAATCCTTTGACCGCGATCGACGCCGTCTCAGGCCTTCTGAGGGTTGCTCGTGAACGGTCCACGATTGAGTTGACCGACGCGGAGGACAACGTCGCTGAGCTTGAACCCGCCGGATGATCCTGATTCTGGCTGCGTCGGCTGAATGTCCTCCAACCTGATCCTGATCGACGATACCTTCTTGTTTGGTCTGAAGTCCACGATGAATGGTCGATAGAGCTGGATCGATGGATCCGAACTGACCTGATTGAAAAACGTGTTGGTTGAATTGACGCGTGCAACGTCGCCGTTGAACGGGGCTCCATCGTATGCAAAGCTGCAGGCGATCGTGTTGGATCCAACGTACGTTCCTTCGACGTAGCAGTGCCACGGATGGAACATCTGCATCGATCCGAACGGCCTGATCTCGTTCGTCTCTATGAGCATCGGATAGAAGCCGTACGGGTCATCGAACACGTTCAACGATGGGTCGGTCTCCTGCCATACCTCTCCTAGGGTCGTTATGAGGGTGTGAACGCCGTTGTAGATGATCGATCCGGCCGCACCCAATCCAGTGTACTCACACCACTGAGTGATCAGGTTTCCTGTGGGATCAGGAAAGTAGTTGTAGACGAGCATCGTGCTATCGCCGTCGCCGGGACAATAGGGCCTTCCCGAATAGGGATGTGACGGAGCCGCTCCATCGGCCAACGTGAAGCGGACCTGACCCTTGTCCTGATGGAGGACACCTGAGGTGACGCTGTTGCCATTCCATGGTTCGATCGCAGCTCCGACGTATTGGATCGATAGACCGCTTCCGATGCAGTAGATTCCCTTGTGTGACTTGAAGAACACGCCGAAGTTGCCTGCGAGGACGACCGAGGCCTCGTCTATGCAACCAACGTCTCCTGGAATGAGGACAGGCGATGGCCATGGATTCGTCTGCAGACCGCCGGGGCCGGGTCCGTTGGATCCATTGATGTAGTAGATCGCCCGTTCCTTGAAGATGAGGAGCACGTTCGACATCGATGCAAGGGCAGTTATTCGATCTCCACCGAAGCTATCGACGTAGATGACGTTTGTGTTGTTCGTCTCAAGCGCCTGGCCTGGAACGGAGACGTTGCTGAAGTAGAGGGAGTTCGGCGCCGCTGGATCGCCTGCAATCCACACTCGAGACTGCCACGTGCAGCACATCGTTGCGGGTGGAAACGGCGAATAATCAACGATGGCGTTGCTCGCCGTGTACAGTTCCTGGTTTGAGATGATCGATGTATCCGGAAGGGAATCAGTCAACGTTACGTAGAGTCCCTGTTGGAATGGGTCGACGATCATGGAGCCGACGAGGTACATCGCGCCACCTGATTGGTTTGCCTGTGACCTGTAGACCTCGACGACGTACGTTGACCTGTTCGTCAATGGAAGGGTGCTGACCATGATGGTCGTTGAATCGCCGTTGATGTTGATCGATATCGGCGCCGACGTTGTCGTCGTTGACCTCGTCACCTGACCTTGAGAGTCCTGATATTTGTAACAACAAGCGTAGACGTACGATCCCGTCGACATGAGACCGCCACCGTAGTTGTCGAACGCCTCTATCGACGATGGAAAGAGGTAGAAGTTTTGTTCAACGAAGCCGTGACCGTCGTACGACTTGAGACCCGATGCGGTGCAGACCAGACACGTGTTGTCGATCTGCGTCGTCGAGACGGGAGGCGTCTGGACGAAGTTCTGGTTGCCGACCGACGGTGCTTCAACGAACGTAACGTCGACGAGGCCGACACCTGAGGGTGCAGTTCCTGAAGCAACGGCAAACCTTAGAACGTTATCGAACAGCGACGTGGGCGACTGCAGGGGCGGAGACGATGGTCCGAGGGCACTTGGCCTGTTGACGAGGACGACGTGAGCGGGCTGATCAAACGTGATGAGGAACGCCGTCGGTTGCAATCCAAGTTGGTATTGAACGAACACGAACGGGTTGCCGTTGACGGTGAATGGCTTGCTCAACGGCTGGATTCCAAGCTTCCAAGGCGTGAACGAGACCGCAACTGATTGAAATGGCAGTACGTTGTCCCTGTACGTTTGTTGCGTGGCACCCACGTAACCAAACAACGAAATTTCGTTCGTCTGTTGATTGACCTCACACATCGTCATCTGATCGAACGTGACGTTGTTTGAAAACTGAACGGTTGACACGGTCGCGTTGGAAGCGTTGAGCCTCAATAGCTGCGTCGGACAATCGTTGATGAAGATCCAGTTGTATCCAGAAGAATCTGCACAGATCGATCGCGGCTGGACATATGATCCGAGGCCGGTCTGAACGTATGACGACAGCGAAGTGAACGTTGCGACCTGCGTCGTTCCACCGGCTGACCACAGGACGGAGAACCGGCTCGCATCCGTGGAAACGCATGCATCGATGAAGCCGTTTTCTGATCCTATCATCACTCTGGGTAACAGCACGGCGACGTTGCCTAACACCGTTGGAACGTTTGGATCGACGGTGAAGTACTGGATGTCTGCACCTGAGGAAAACAGGACGACGATCGATCCCTTGAATGCGAACGTTCGAACCCAGATCGACTGTGAATCTATCTGTTGATCGTCGATCGTTATCGTTGACGTATCGTTGGTGCACGTAGAGACACGAAGCGTGCCACGGGAGTCGCTCCACACGGTGACGGTCAGGTTTCCCAACGAACACGACACCGGTGCCAGCTGTTCAAAGTCGTTGCGAATCAACTCGGTGTTTTCTTGCGACGTGGTCGTCAATTGACCGCGATCCATCCAACCGTTGCCGGTGACGTTGACGTATGCATCGTTTCCATCGAACGCCAGCAACTCGTCGCGGAACTGACACAGGCTCTTTCCCGTCGTGAGGTGATCGCCGGTGCCGATGACGTTGTTTGGTAGCCTCTGCCAACCCGGACGCTTTGCTATCTGACCGATTCGTTCGAACGTAACGTTCTCGCAACGAAGCATCGTTCCGATCGCTGCGGTCTTCTTGTCGACCTTGAGATCAAGACCGTTGCTCAGCGGTATTGCAACGACGGATTCAGGTATCATAGCTGTCATGTTGTTCCCTCGAATGGCGACGTCACTGCGATCATCCTGGACCGTAGATTATGTACAGGTTGTTTGCGCCGTCACAGATGTAGCCATTCGTTGAGGTCTCACCTGCGTGTATCGCCGTCTTTGGCACACCTGATGCTGTCTTGAAGTAGATCGCGAACGAAGAGGTGTAGCTGAAGGTGATCGCCAACGTGAATGGGCCGCCGGCGATGTTCGGAACGATGATCGTCAGGTCAGACAGCGGGTTCTGCGTCATGACGAAGTTCATTGCGTTTGAAGGGTTCGAATACGTGCCACTGGAAAAGTCGCTGAGGCTCAGTATCTTGCAACCGTTCTGAACGGTTCCTGTCGAACCGTTCGCTCCGCCGCAGGAGATCGAACTGCCGTTGTTCATGGAGATTCCTGAATTGATTGCGACGGTGCCGTTGATCAAGACGTTTCCAGGTGTCAGAGTGATGTTTGCCGGCGTGCCGCCGGTCGCCTGAAGCTCCACGGATGGAGCAGAAACATACGCTGAACTCGATGGATTGATCGTCGCGATGTACTGCGTCATGCTGGCACCGTTGGTGCCGTTTCCAACGACGAGGTCGGGAGTGGTCAGCAGGCCAATGGGTGTCACCGTCGTGTTCGTTCCAAGGACGACGTGTCCGTTGATCGTCGTCGTGTTCGTCGTGTCTCCACCTATCGTGATGGTGGCGTTTGAGTTGTTTCCGATGTTGATCGCGGAGTTGTTCTCACCGATGGAGATGTTTTGGCTCTGTAGGTTGATCGCCGTGTATGGTTGGAGGGTCACGACGCCGGTGTTGTTTGTTCCAACCGTGATCGTTCCCGTTTTTCCAACATAGGCAGCGTCGATCGTGACACCCAATGTGGCAGTGCGACCGACGAGCACCGTTTCACCATCGACGGTGACGATGCCTGCGGTAGCCATGAGGTTGATCGATCCAGACGACTGCACGGTGATGTCGTTTGACGATAGGATGCCGTCGTTTGCCACGATCGGGCTGTTGAACGTTGAGTTGACGCCCGAGCCAACGTTGAATGTGTCGCCGGGATTGAGGTCGATTGTCGTGTGACCGCTGATCGTGTTGGTGCCGACGAGGTTGACCGTCGATCCGTCAGCGCAGTTTAGCGAACAGCCGGTTTCCACGGTCTCCGTCCCACCCCTGACGAGGACGAGGTTTCCACCCGCATCGATCTGAATGCTTGGAAGCGACGTCGCCGCTGCTCCGATGCTCGATCCGACGCCGATCATCGACGATTCATTCAATAGTTGGTTTGCCAACGTTGTGATTCCCAAGAGGTTGATCGTTCCATCGACGGTGACGTTCTTGAGGAACTCGACGCTGCCACGAACTCGGTCCTCTTGACACTCGTAGAATAGCCACCAACCGTTTGAACCATCGGACATCACCATCACGGCCATTCCAGGCTGACTGAGAACGATCGGGGACGTTGTCTTCTCCAACGTATTCGTCGATTGCACTGCCAACGTTATCGTGTTGACGCCGGTTTGACCGATGTCCTTGATGTAGAACGACTTGCCGGCTGACTGAGTGCTGGCGACTGGAAGGGTGATCGTCCTTGATGATGAGGTGTCGACGAGAAGCGTGTTGTACGCGGGGTTCGATGGAATCGTCATGTTGCTTGCGACCGTCGTCGGCACGTAGATGGCGACCGATCCGTTCGTCGCTAGACCACCGTTATTTGTCAGCTGAACCTGCTGACCCGTCGACGTGTTGAACCACAGGTTTCCGTTGAACACGTAGGCAGATGCCACGTCGCCGCCCCCAGACAGCGTCGACGGGTTGTTGAAGAACCTAACCGATCGAGCATCCGAAACGTTGTAGGCGTTGAACGTGAGGTCACTGTTGATCGACATCGCTGCAGTCGTTATGGGAACGCCTGATCCGCTGACATGAGTGTGAGCATCGACCGTCGAGAAGTTTGAAACGATCTCATTGAACTGGCCCTGCCACGTGGACGTACCGTACACGGGAAGCCACAGGCCCATGTTTGGAGATTGAGGATCTGACATGCTCTTAAGTATGTCAAGGGGCGAGATGCCAAGCTCGTTGCAACGGCCATTCGTTGCAGTGTACATGGCAACTACTATGTTGTACCATCTACTTATGGTCAATGAACGGAGGAGACGAAGTGAATAAGAAAAAGCTGACGTTGGTGATCGAGAGGACGAAGGACAATCGGGCCTTCTGGATCACGGTCAAGGGACAAAAGAACGACATCATCATGGAATACGTGACGAGCGTCGTTGAGGAACCGCGGTCGATACTGTCCGATGCAAGACGAATATCCGATGCAAGGCGAATGACGGAGAAGAGAAATGACAACAATCGATAAGGTCTCGTGGTTCACCGGCGTCATCGTGGCGCTGGCAATGGCAAGCACTCATTGTGGTGGCGCCGTGGAGAATGCCACCGATGCCCAACGAGGTGTTGAGGACGATAGGGACGCAGCTGATTCGCAGGATGCGAATCACGTACACCGATGCTCGTACGTGTACGATGCCACTTATTCCAGTTCTGGATTGTTATCGTTTGCCGGCGTGGGTGATTGTGATGTCACACCCCCTAGGGGTCAGTGCACTCCGTTCGTACCAAGCCTGGCCGCTGACGGTGGCGCTGAGTTTGTGTGTCTATCTGACGGACCGGGGAGGTTTGACGATGCGGCGACGACCTTTCGATTCTAGGATCGAACGTTCGATCACATGATCGAATGATTGATCATGATTTGCCAGTCTGCCGTGAACACGCCACTGCCAGAATTGGCACCTGACATGTACAACGTTATCGTGTTGCCGCTTGGTACCAACGAAAACACCGGAGGACTGTAACCGCCCACGCCGACGCATGGGCCATTGACGACGACGTTGCTCGTCCAACCGCTTGAATAATACCATGTATTGATGTATGAAACGCCGCTTATTGGAGCGCTAGCACCGGCCGTAGGTCTACCCAAGTAGTGTATTTCAAATGCAATGACCGTGTTAGACGTCGGTGCAGTGACGGTTAATATTGGCGAGTTGCTTGAGACCGTGTTGCTTCCCGTCCATTGCCTGTTCAGCCATTGTTGTTGTTGGATCGGCGTGGCGAAAGTGCTCTGGGCCGACGGGACGCTGCCCAGCGCCGTCGTGATGGGTCCGTACGGGTTGTAGTGGTAGAGTTGACCGGTCTGAGCGTTGTTGTAGACGTTGCAGGCGCCGCCGTAGCTCGTCAGAGTGGGTGCCGATGCAGCGGGTTCCCACAGCAACGTTGAGGTCGAATCGTACCAGAACCACCTCGTCGACGCCGTCGGCGCGCCTGCGCTACCGATGACGAACGCGTTGTTCGTGACGGCCAGACCGGTGCATACGCCGGCTCCTCCGCCGATGATGATGTCGTTCGCTGCGATGCCGGTGATGTAGAGCGTCGGTGTGTCGACGAAGCCGCTAGCATAGTAGTACGTTACGTATGCGTTTGTCCAATAATTTGATGACAGGCCGATGTTTCCGTTGTTGTTCGTCACGGGATAGAACGACGGCGTGGTGTCGTTGTACAGGACCTTCGTAGACGCAAACGGTGCCGTGGCGCTGCCGCAGAGGAACGTGTTGTTTCCCATCAAGACGCCTGAAACCGCAGAGCCGGTGCCACCGCCGTAGAGGACTGCATACTGAGAGACGCCGGTCAGCGTCAGGTATTGTATGAATGCCTGGTACCAAACGGCTGCAGCCGATCCCAATCCGCCGGTGTCGGTCGTGATTGGAGCGATCGTGACAGTGTTGTTGTTCGTGTTGATGCTGAACCTTGCAGCGGATGACGTGTTGTAGAAGTAGATCGTATCGACATACATCTGCGACGTCGTCCCGTTCGCTATCGACGTGCCACCACCGAGGTTGAACATTGCACTCTGGTTGTTCGACTTTCCATAGCCACCTCGAAGGACCAGAGTGCCGCCAGTCGTGTTGGTCGCAGCCGACGTGTACGCGTTCTGGGCCTGGATGGTCATCGCGTTCGTGACGACGTCCGTCGTCTGGCCCTGTTGAATCAACTCTGGAGACGATGTCGTCTTTGTCCAGACGAACGCTGCGTTGGCACCGGCGATTCCATTGACGTAGTTTGCGTTGCTCAGGCCGTCGACGTCGCCTGACAGAGTTATGGATCCACCACCCGTTGCTGACACCGTCAAGGCTGAACCGGCTCCTGAATCAGTGAGCGTTATTCCGGTTCCTGCCGTGATCGTTCGAGCGTTTGGCAGCGATCCCGTTGCGGCCAACAGGATGAACTCTGCACCGGTCTCCGGCTTGGCAGAGCTGATAACGACCGTCGTTCCGGTCGTTGTCGCCATGGTGCCGTTTGATCCGATGATATTCTGGACGGTGGGAAGCGTTCCTGAGATGACGTAGTCCGACCCGGCGTTCGTGACCCGAATTCCACCCGAACCCGAGATGTTGGTCACCGTTTGAGCGGATCCTGAGACGTAGACCGTCGATCCGCCGCTCCCAGTCGTGACGCTGACGCCGCCGACGCCAAAGAAATTGTAGAGCGATCCGCTCAGAGTGAAGTAGCTGTGTGTATTATCGACGGTGACCGTCTGCGTGTTGCTCGTGATCTGCGGCACGTTTCCTGACAGCGTGAACCTCGATCCAGAATCAGCAACGACACCGATCGACGCCGTGTTTGCTGACACGACTTGAAACACCGACGATGAAACGACGGTGGTCGACCCTGAGAACAACAGCAACACCGACGTGCCACCCGAACCCGAGATGTTGGTCACCGTTTGAGCGGATCCTGAGACGTAGACCGTCGATCCGCCGCTCCCGGTCGTGACGCTGACGCCGCCGACGCCAAAGAAATTGTAGAGCGATCCACTCAGAGTGAAGTAGCTGTGTGTATTATCGACGGTGACCATCTGCGTGTTGCTCGTGATCTGCGGCACGTTTCCCGACAGCGTGAACCTCGATCCAGAATCAGCAACGACACCGATCGACGCCGTGTTTGCTGACACGACTTGAAACACCGACGATGAAACGACGGTGGTCGACCCTGAGAACAACAGCCGCACCGACGTGCCACCCGATCCTGTCAACCACGTGTTTGATGCTGATAATATCAGCGACCTGTTGCCATACGAATTCGTTCCCGTCAAGAGGTACACCGAACCCGTGGCAGCGAGGACCCACGAGTTGGGAAGCCCGGCGTCAGACGATTCCAGAACGTACGATGCATTCGCATCCGCAGCGTTCTGAAGGGGTACGTTGATGGTGTAGTTGGATCCAGAGCTGGAGACCTGCGCGAGACCCAGACCCGATATGTTATGCACGCCCACGGACGACGACACCGTGAAGTAGCTGCCCGTTTGATCGACTGAGACAGACGTGCCGCCCACGCCCGCGACCTGCACGACGTTTCCCGACAACGTGAACCTCGATCCGCTGTCCTCAACGACGTTGATGAATGAATTTGTTGAATCCAGCTGGACGATGGACGACGACAACACGAAGCTGGTCGAACCGCTGTTCTCCATGACGCTGGTACCGCCGACCGCACTGATGGCGACGACCGACCCTGAGATCACCAACGACCCACTGGCCATAGATACAACAACGCTGCCCTCGCCGACCGCCACGATCGAACGTGGGAGGGCGGGATTTGCCTCGCCGAGGACGTACGCTGCGTTTGGATCAGCAAAGCTGGACGTTGTTGACGAGCTGATGGTGAAGTCGTTGCCGGATTGAGTGACCGTCGTTCCGCCTGCACCCGTGATCGTTATTGGATCAGGAATGGTCGTTGAACCGATCTGATTGACGATCGTTTGAAGGGTTGCGAACGACGACTTGATGCTGCCGATCGACGATCCGATCCTCAGCTGCGTGTTGTTTGGATCCTCATCTCGAAGCTGCGAAAACGGCACGACGTTGAACGTGAATGAGCTGGATGCCAGGGTCGATGTCACGTTAGATGTCTCCACCCGGAACGAGCAACACCGTCGTTCCTTCGATGATGTACGAAACGAATGGTCCGACGAACGGTGCGGGGCCTGCCGCGGTGGGCATGCCGCAGCCTGATGGTCCGTACCAGCCCGATCGTTGGCGACCGCGGAATGGATCGAGCCGCTTTCCTTGGTCCTGATCGCGGCGATTTGACGCTTGGACGATCCTGTTCCTCACGGCCTGGATCTGAGTTGCATATGCTGAAGGATCGAGCTCGAGCTTGATGCGAACCTTGATGCAGGTGTCAAGCGACATCCATTCCCACCAACCCGTCGAATCGAACATGGGATCTATCGCCACCTGGCTTGAGGCCGGCATCGGCATCGTCGGATAGTAGCGTAGGTTGTACGTGCCGATCATCGACGTTTGAAAGACGGAGTTGTTTCTCTGCGAATACGGAGCCTTGCTGCAGTTGATCCACTGGCCCGCAACGCTCATCGACTTCTCCAGAGCTCGTTCACGGTAGAAGTCGGAAGGAAGCGCAAACCCAATCTGTCCGATGCCGTTGACGTTCGGCGTTGCCACCGTCTGAAAGTACTTGACTTTGTACATGTCGTGGTCGATGACAAGATCGTACAGAGCCAGTTGAGATTGACCGAGGTAGACAAGAAGCTCAGCGCTGTTTGGTTCCTCGCTGTTCTGAAGGTTAAGGCGATTGAGAACGTCGTTCGCAACGTCGCTGAATAGTGTCATGAATTAACTAGGTACCAGGTGCCAGGCGAAGGCGCCACGGCGAACGAACTTGGGTGGCACCGAATGGAAGGCACCACCCAAGAAAGGTTACAATTTGCGCAGTCGTTGTTATTCTTCCGTGGGTGGTGCCTCTCCGCCGCCCTCGTCTTTGATCGTTAGGTACCTGTGCATCCACTCACATGCAGATTCAACGTCGTCTGCCTTGATGGCATCGATCAATCCTGACATGTGTTCCTTCTCTTCGTCGGTCGCAACGTAGGAATCGCCTTCGTCGCCTTCAGCGGCATGATCGATGCCGCCAGGCGGCCTGCCTTTCATGAAGGAGATTATGTGGACGAGCTTGGGAGATCGAGGCTTCATCAGTTTCCTGCATTCTTGTTTTCGGTGATAGCGGCGCCGAAGAAGACGACCAGAGGAAGGGACGGCGTGATCGGGACGGTCCCGTTGCTGTTGATCCACTGGATGTAGCTTCCGCTGACGCTATTTGGCGAGAACGGATTGGGACCGGACCCGAGCAGGACGAATTCCTGAGTGTACGTTCCTGCCGTGACGGCCTGAGCGTTTGTTCCGGTGACCGGCATCGAATCGATTCCTGGAGACAGGATTGCATTGGGTGGAAGCGTGCCGCCCAACCACGTCTTGTAGACGCCATCCCCGATCTCCTGAGTGCCGACAGCGGAGCCTGCACCCATCTGAACCGTCGATGAGATGACGTGGCTGCCGGACTGAATTGTTCCGTTAGCGAACGTTATCGGTGGCATGACGCTGCTCGAGTTGAGCAGCACGATCTTGCCGCGGACTTCTTTCGTCTGTCCAAATGGCGTTCTGTAGAGTGTGTACATGTTCTATTTCCTTGTTTCCTTCAGATCCTTGACAAGGATCAAGCAGTGACCGGATTGATCTGAATGTTGATGATGTTGTTCAGCTTGGAACTGAACACGTTGTGGTAGGCGATGTGTCTGATCTCAAGTTGATCAGCATCGGATGCTCTGACCATCGGGCCTAGGCCGTCCTGGTCCCAGGGAACTAAGCCGTCCGCAAGGGGAAGGTACTCGAGCTCGCCCTCTTTGAAGCCCCAGATCACGTTCGACGGGACCGAGGGGTCCTTGACGAGCAGGGCGCCACCGATGTCGATGCCACGAATGAAGCCGTCCTCAGAATCCTTTTCCAGAAGACCGTCCTGAATCAGGTCCAGTGCCGCAACGACCCGTTGCTGAGTCACGACCGGGTTCGTTCGATCTCGATCGCGAAGTTCTTTCTGAACGGCATTGAAGGTCAGTGCGTTGCAGACGAATCGATTCACGCTCTGGTGACGTTGGCCTTGGTGAACGGCATGGGCGGTCGTTATCGCATCGGTGAGGCTAGAATAACCGCTAGCGTTGAAGCTGGTACCGACGTAGCCACGGCTATTTCGACGATCGACGTTGAAGAAGCTCGTCTCCGTCTGAGCAACGCCGCCGGTGGGGCAGAGCTGTGCCAGACCGATGAAGCCTTGCTGAGAGACCGCGGTCGTCGATGCGTTCGCCTGAGCGATGAAGATGTAGTCGCCTACCGCGAGGGTAGGAATGCCGTTCGTTGCGTCGGTGACCGACTGAGCGAAGACGAGGCCCGGAATGTTGGGGTCCACCTTGTAGACCTGCATGCCGATAGTCGTGATGCCGGTGCCGCGGGCTCGAAGGTTTCCGCTGTTCGAAGAGGCCGCCACATCGATGAACGATGAGAGTGGATAGAAGTTCTGAAGTGTGTTTGCATCGACAAGGACGATCGTGTCGTTCGCAACGTTCGTTGTCGTGATCGCCGAGACCTGTCCGATGACCTGGTAACCGTTGCCCCAGAGTTGAGAGGACATGTCCTGAAGAAGCTTGTAGTACGCATCCTTCATCGACTTGTCAAGGACGCTGATGAAGCGAGTCTCGTTCGTGGCGGCCTGAGCGGCGAAGATGCCAGGAAAACGAGTGACGATGTTGTAGCTGACCGGAGGAATGAGGAACTGTCCGCCGGATCCGTACATGTTGAGCTTGGCCTGTCCCTGAGCCGTGGAGAAGTCAGGGGAGCCTCCGTTGGCAGGACCGTCAGAGGCAGCATATGCCTGGTAAGAACCACCCATCTCAGCATACGCATTCTTCGTTCGAACGAGCATCTTGATGGCGGGAAAGTCCTCAAGGAGGTTGAACGACAGAGCGGGAGCCACCTTGTAGTTCTGTTTGAGGTATGTGTTAGCTAGCGTCGATGCTACGGTCATGTTCTTTGATCCTTTCGCTGAGCGTACAGCGTTGTTCTAGTCATTAACTAGCAGAATGATCGATCAACGCACCCACTTTGATCGATCGATGGCCTGCCTGAACTGATTGCCTGCCTGCCTACGATAACGAGCGACGGCCGCTGCCTTCGCACGTTCGAACATGACGTCGTCGGGCTTCGGCGGTGGCTTCTTCTCGAACTCCTCGGGTTTGGCACGAAAGTGATAACAATCCCGCCAGGCGTAGAGAAACGCGTCAGTGGCGTGGTCCTCTTGTCCCTCACAAGGCCGGAGCGTGCCATCCTTTTCCTTCTCTCGACGATCCCACGAGAGCTCCATCATCTCGTTGAGTAGGATCTCCGGCGATCCTCGAACGAAGAGCACGTGCCGCCTCGAGACGTCTGCATGAAGCAGCTGCATGAACTTCGACTTGTCACGCTTGTCGGCGGATTCCCAAGGTTGGTTGAATCGTTGTTGAAGCGTCAGGACCATCTGAGCGTTTGCCGGATCGATGATCATCCTGCGTGGCTTGAAGGCGTTACGCTTCTGTTCGGCGACCTGTGCAAACTCGATGATGTCCTTTTCTTCCGCCTTCCACACGTCGACAACGTACAGCTCAGGCCTTGATCTGCAGTAACAGCACGTCACGATCGCCGATGCATCCCGCCTGCCGGTGTCGGCTCCCAGTACGTACCGCCACCGGTCATTTGGATCTATCACCGGAAGCCGGTCGACGACGTGTTTCCATCCGATCCCTGCATAGACGAGCAGCTCCTCGTTGAACGTCCATTCGCCACACCACATCTGTCGCCACGTCGGCGTCTGCTCTCGAGTGGGATCCTCTGCCAACGCCTCTCTTGTCTCACGATCGTAGTCATAGTGTGGATTCGCCTTCGCGATCCACCTGTGGACCCGCCAACCCTTCTTCCTGCGATCGTCGTCCAGGCCCTCTGCCTCTGAGGCGGTGACGAAGTAGAAGAAGCGCCTTTCGTTTGACGGCGTTCCTGTCAACGTGACCGTGCCGTGCCAATCGCCCAACAGAGGCCATATCTCGCGTTCTATGAACTCCTCGAGGTTGATCTTCCAATCCTGTGCTTCATCTATGCAGATCAACCTGAACTTCTGACCGACGATCTTCTGCTTCTCGTCATCTCGATCCGCACCGATCAGCATGATCATCGATCCGTTTGGAAGCTCGATCGTCAGTGAACCGACCTTGAACTCGCACTTGATGTTACACAGCTTTGCCTGGACCATGAGGATGTCTCGCCACATCGTTCGTTCGGCCTCGCCTCTGGTTCCAGAAAGGTATGCGACCTTGCAACCGGCGTTCGTCGCCGCCTCGATCCAGAGCTTTGCACCGACTGCCCAAGACTTGCCCGATCTCCTGGAACACAGGGCCGCCAGCTTTCTTGACGACGTGTCCGTTGCGAATGCTAGCTGCTCCGGGAACAGGGATCGTTTGAGCGCCACGATCGAGGGATTCTCGATCAACCCACGTTCGATGGCGATCCTTAAGGCGAGCTGCCTATCAACCTTCCTCGTTGGGCCCACGCTTCCCCCTTGGAATGTTGATCAGCTCCTTGGGATTGCATCCGACGATGTTCATGATCTCCTCGTCGGACATCTGCTTCGCCTGCCTGTACTCGCGCAGCACGGCGTCGTCGTGCTCGATCTGTTTTGATTTCTGATGGCGCTCTCGCATGTTGTCGAGGATCCTTTGGTTTTCCTTGAGCCTGTCGTAGACGTTCTGTGGAATGGGCTTGTCTGCTTCGGTGCCACCGAAGATCGTTCTGACGTCGTCGAGGATCATCTTCGTGACAAGCGCACAGGCCTTGTTGACGTTGTCCTCCTCATCGACCTGCATGCGCCTGACCTCAGAGAGTTCCTTGCCCTTGAGCTTGTGTGCATCGGTGCCGAAACGAACGGCACGGCTGAAGGACTTGAAGTTCACGTGACCCATCAGGCAAGCTCTGCCTTCCTCACGTTTGAGATCGGCAAGATGGACGTTGAACCGTCGTCTCGATCGATGATCAGCCATTCACAATCTGGCCCGGCTTTGATTGCCTTGATTCCGAACGCTCCGGCTCTGATGTAATCGTGGGATTCCCACATCACCGACAACGTCACCGATTTGATGTTCCAGATCGCCCGCTGCGGATGATCGCTCTGTGAGTTGGGGGACGTGATCGAGTTGGACGGCGGCACAACGGCGTGTTGCTGTTCGTCGCATGGCGGGGGACACATGGCCGTCGCGACCAGCGAGCCGAGCGTGGGCTCTTCAACACGGAGGGCCTTGTTGCTTTTCTTTGCACTCATTTGATTGCTCCCAGCCTTTTTTGTTCGTCAAGAAAGTATGCAACCCGCTTGGCCGTGGACCATGATGCCATCTGAGCCCAAGAGGGTGCTCGACCGCCGCTGGCGACGGGCAACGAAGCCGCGTTGTTTGGCATGGCCTTCTTCGGAGATGCAACCACGTTGGACGCCAGCGTTGCGGGTGGCGATGCACCGCCGATCTTCTTGAGACCGGACAACTTCTTGAACGTCGTTGATGCGTGCTCGACCAATCGATCCTCCTCGATCCTTGCCGCCTCGTTGACGAGATCGTCGATCTCTTCCTTATTCAACGAATTGATATCGATTCCAGCTTCGTTAAGCGACTTGTAGAACGTGTTCCTGACGTTGTCGATGGATCCCAATTCACGAACCGCTTCAAAGTCGTCTGGGCTCTTATCGATGATGCCCTTGAAGAACGTTCGATCGGCGTCGATATTTTTGTTGTACGTTCGTTCTGATTCCTCGCGTTCCTTGTTTGCCTTCCACACCTTGAGTTGCTCGATCTCCGACTCGACGGTCTTGGGGACCTGCAACTTCGCCTTGTCACCCTTGATGTGTTGTTTGAGTGCAGGTATTCGATCTATGACGGCATCAGGATCCTTCACGAGCAGTTCCTGCAGCTCCCTGTATTCCTTTGCGGCCGTGGCGTCGGATCGACGCTTGATCTCCAAGTCGTGCTTTCGCCTGGCATTGAAACGTTCTATGTTCGATGGCTTCTTTGATACCTCGCCCTTGGTGTCGATCGTGGGGTCACTGCCTTCAATGGTGGTTTCCACCTTTGTGTCCGCGACGGGCGATTCCGTGGGCGGCGTGGGTGTTGCTGTTGCCTCGCTGCCCTCGGCCACCGTAGATGCTGCTTGTCCTTCTGTGTTTTCCATCACTTGCCTTCGTTTCCTTGTTTCTTTTCTTTCTTCAGCTGTTCGAACTGAAGCGATATCTGTTCGAACTGCAATCGTAGCACGCCGAGTTGCTGGCATATGTTGAACAGGAGCACGTCAAGGCGTGGTGGCTGATCCCGGGCGATGGGGGCGGGTCCCTTCTGAGACGAGCTCCAGAGCTGACCGGCCGCCATCTTTAGATCGTCCACTTCGCGGTCCGGTACGTCCGTCACGATGCTGCCCCAACCGTGCCTGGTACCCCAGCCGGGCCGCCTGCTGGTCCACCAACCGGAGGTGGCGGGGGCGACATCGCCGCTGTCAATTGAGCCAGCTTCTGTGCCACCACGGTCGACATCGTCGTCGTGTCGATGCAGCTGTTGAGAAAATCGACGAGCAGGTCGATCGTTCGCTTGTCTTCATCGTTGTTGAACGCTTTGTTGATCTCCTCAACGACGATCTGAACCACGATCGATTGGTCAGTGGCGAGGAGGAACTCGTCCGCCGTTCCTGGTTTCTGTTCCTCAAGGATTTCGTCGATGATCTTGTCCAGTCGATCGAACTGGCTCGTGAACCGTTCCAGGACGCCGTCCGGATCAGGAATGTCGAGCTGTTGGGCCATGACCTCACGCGACATCAGGCCCTGCTGTGCCATTTCGTTGATCAAAGCGAACCTACCAGAGGGCGTGTTCGGCAGGTTTGCGGATGGCATTGCCTTGACCTGATAACAATCGGCAGCGACGCTGGCATCCTTCCACTTGATTCCTTCGAGGAACTTGCGACCCTGAACCCTGATGTTGAATCCCTGGGTCTCTGCATCGATCCTGACGAGCTCGATCATCATCTTCGTCGCCTCGCTGTGAAGTCGATCCCACTGCTTCATGTAGTCACTGAGCCTGACCGATTGAGTGTCCCTGTACTCACGCTGAGCCGCTCCACTGGCATTGGGACCCAACGGAGTTGAAGCGTTGACAGAACCCTCGTTGAGACCGATCAGTTGAAACGCAAACTCGTGCTGCCACTGAAGCCAGGGAATGAAGTCCTGGGGTTGGATCGATGGAATGATCAGAGGAATGGGCTGTCCCATTGCGTTGTTGTACGGAATCAGAGCGCCTGGCCTGCTGTAGATCTCCTGGCTGATCATGTTTTCTTCTGGAACGAGGATCCTGGGCATTGCCACCATCGCCATCGATTCGACGAAGTATTGACAGCACTGGTTGATGTGGTTCTGCAGGCCAAAGAGCTGCTGAGCGATTCCTGTTCCCCAGTACGATTGCTGCGACTCTCGCCACCTGATCGGTATGAGTGGAAAGCTTTCCAGCATCCAGGATTCATCGACCAACGTGCAGGTCGAACAACACGCGACGTGTCTACCATCGTTTGCACCGGGTGCTGAAGGCAGGCGCCATGCCTCGATGATGGTGACGTTGTTTGAAAGGCTGGACGATCGAGCGCCGACGGTTGACACGGCGGTCAGCTTGTTCCTCGTCGCCTTCGCGATCAGCTCGGCCTGTTTGGGAAACGCCTGGCACAGCGATATGACATCGTTCATCGTGCACAGCATCTGTTCTCGAGGTCGCATCATCGATCCTTGAACGTGATCGACGAGAACGTCTCCTGGCCACACGTTCTCGCAACGGGGATTGCCGAACATGTCGGTGTAACAGTACAGGAACCCGGTTCCACAGACGAGCGAATCCTTTCCTGCTCGTGGAGCCATGACGTCCAACGACGATTGCGTCTTGCATCCGTCGGCGAACTGTCCGAGCTTCTTGCACTGGCGCGATAGCTTTCCGCCTCCGTTCGTGGGAAGTATCCTGATCCGTGGCGGGTCCTTGAACACCTGGTTGACGACGGCGTCGACTGCGCTGCCGATGACGTTGTGAGTGACCATCAGTTCATCCGCTGACGTGTCCATGGCTCGAACGCCGTTCATTGCAACGTTGAACGTGTCCTCGTACTTTGCTGCGTACATTCGAAAGATGTTGTTTCTCGCCTGGTTGTAGCGAAGGATGTCCTTCGCCTCGGTGAAGACGGCGTTGTAGACGTCTTTCTTTGGTTGCATCCACCACGCATATGAGAGACTGTTTGATAGAACTGATTCGTCGAAGTTGAACTTGATTCCGTTATCACCGTTGTCACCGTTTTCCATGTCAGAGCACCTCCCCTTCGGTTCCGTTGACGAAGGCGTCGTATTCCTTTGGCGTTATGCTGTACGCCTTGAGGACCTCTGAATCAAATGGAACTCGAGTTGGTTCGATGCCGACGCTCGTCAGGGCCTGCAGAGGATCGTTTTTCTTTGTCACCCCGGTGGATTGCCTGGATAACTTGATCATTGCACCTGCCCAGTGCAGCTCGGTCACTGCATACCCGCAGTCCGTCGCTGCTATCAGGATGCGTGTCAGCTCGTTGGCGAATGTGTCGTCTTGCATGAATCTAAGTATGTGTCCATGCGAAATCCGTGGGTCTTTTTGATGGATCCGTTGCGAGCAACGTGGAGAGCCATTCGACACAACGTCCGCAACGCGGGGAGCAATTCGACACAACGTGTGTTGCCTTCAGTCGTTGTCTTCACTCGGCGACCTTTTTTGTCGCAGAGATTGAGTAACCGTCGGTTCTAGCGTCTTCTCCTTCGCTGATTTTTTCGGATGGATAACGTAGATCGTCTTTCGCAGGTCGATTCCCTTGTTTCCGCGGTTCTTTCGTTCGTTTCTGGAGATGCGAGCCAACGCAGAGATCGGGTATTTTTTGTCGATTCCTTTTTGTTTGCTGCAGATGGCGGTGAACAGGTCGAACAACCCCTCATCGGGAGTGTGAAAGATCGTTTCATTGAGTGCATGCAACGTTTTTTTCATCTCCACAAGCATCGCTTCAGACATCTTGTCCTTTTCAATATCGGATTTGAAGGGTTCGTTGTTCTTTGCAAACTCAACGTCAATGGCACACTTTCGTCTATTCATCGAGAGTATCTCCTTCAAGTTCCTTGACAGCAAACATGATGATCCTTCTTGTCGACCATCCGGTCGATTCCTTGATGGCGTTGAACCTCAACCTCTCTGACTTCGTCAGGTACGCTCCGGTTTGGTAACCCTGGGTCGGATGTTCCTTTTGTTTTGTCTCCGCATCGTCCCTTGTGTCGTTTGCTGGTGCTATCATTTGTCCTCTTTATTCTTCAATATTGTACCATGTACTGTCAGCAATGTTCACCGACCACGACCCTTTTGCACCAGGGTCCGTCCGTGGACACGACAACGAATGGACACGCTGGAAACGTTCCCATCGCAGGCAAGTACCTTGAAAACCACAGGTCCTTGTCAGTCGATAGAAGGACGTGTACGTCGATGATGTTGTATGATACGATGATTCCAGGCGCTGATTCATAGCAATGAACGTGCCACACTGACTTTCCTGACGTTTCGATGAGCTTCCTTAACTTTTCAAACTCGTTGTTGTGACCCATGACCGCGTTGTTACAAGCGAATGCCTGAGGCATCGTCATACACTTGTTGCAGATGTGAATGCAGCTCGCGGTGTTTGCATACCTGATGTTCCTCGGCGATGACACCTTGAGTTGAACGATGTGATGCTCTGACGTGAAGTCCGCACCGTCAAAGTCCTCTTGCTTTCCTTCGTTGTTCGTGAAGTCCTCATTGAATTGTTTCTTCAATTCTGCAACAACAAATTCATAGTTCCTCTTTGAAACGTTTGCATGTGCATTCGTATCAAACGGTTTGAATTCTGCTCTGACCTTTTCAGAACAGTGATGACACAGACCGATCTCTTTCGCCAGCTTCAGAAGCTTTGCACGTTGCCATTCCGTTATTGTACTCATAATACTATGTAGTAGTATGAATGCAATCGTTGCCCAACATCGTTGAACAAATTTCAAAAAATTGTGTAGAATGGAGCGCCCTTCAGGAATCGAACCTGAACGATCTGACCGACTTGAACGGAGGAGAAAAAGTCTATCTGATCGAAACCAATTGAGCGCTTATGTTGATTTCCTAGACCTTTGAGAAAGCGCTAAAGCCTCGAGATATGCTTCACGAACGTTCTTGTTCCTTTCGCCTATGGTTTCAGCCAACGCGGCTCCATACGCTGTTCGTGGGCTTTCTGTGGGCTTCAATCGCCTGTTCCTATGCAGTTGCCAGGCATGAATGCATGCAGACACGATGCATGCGATTGAACTAGCAACGTTGATGATAGATTGTGGATCGATGTGGTTCATTTGATCAATCACTGCGGAACGACTGCATATTCGATGGCGAGCGAGACCAACGGAGACGTGCCGGCGCCGGCGATTCCTTCAATGGCAAAGAATGCACCCGGAGTGAGAATGATGCTGCTAGCGATCTCTTCGATGTTGGGCGGGTTCCACGTTGTCACGGTGCCGACATACGCGTCGAGCGAGAACGCGCTTGACCTGATGATGACCGGCGTGTTCGTGAGCGAGACGCCGCTGTACGCTTTAGAAACATCGTTTGCGTTGGTTGTCACACCGCTAAGAAGCGTACACGATCGAATTGCGGCAGCAGTCTCTAGAGGCAACGTCGTCGGATTCAATCCCTGACAATACCATAGAGAACCAGCACCTAGCGTTCCGCTGACATACGCGAATATGACCTTGAGGATTTCAATGTTCTTGCCCGAACCAGCAGGATTCACTAACGCCAGTGGCGGAGTCGCCGTCAACGCCGTTCCTGGAGCTATTCCAGCTGTCGCCGTTGTCGCAACGAACGTGAGTCCACGAGACGCGTTTTCATAGTATCTGCCGTGAACGTCCCCAACAGCCAACGCGCAGTCTCGCGTCGTTCGTAGGTCGACGAGCGAACCATCCTGACCAAGAACCGGACCCGTTTTTGCTTGAACTTCGTATGCCATGTCAGTACGTATTCTCTTCCTTAGAGTTATTGAACCGTCAATGCCAATCCAACCGCAGGTGCAGTGCTCACCAACGTGCCACCAGCAGGAAACGTTGCAGGCATTGCTCCGGCTGAGAGTCCCGTGACCTTCCACGCAATCGGCGTCGTGGTCGTACCTGCTATCAACCAATTCGGAAGGTACTTGTTCGGACCCGTGATTGCTTGTATGGTGCTGGCCGTCGTTCCCAGGGAATCAACCTTGAGCACGATCCAATACAGACCAGGCGGGCCTATCGTATTTGTGGACGAATTTATCGTCTTCATTCCTGACGTTGTACCAAGAGCAACGGCACCGCCACCCGTGTATTCACTCGACGCCGCGAACGTTTTTGGGTATCCAGTGAATGATAGATCGTCATAGATCGCCATTCTGACGTTCGATCCTGCGGTCGCCGGTGCGTTCGTTTGAAACAAATAGACACTTGTGCAGAACACCGTGGTGTCCGTGATAAAGATCGGCATGGCAAACATGTCGCCGGCAACGCACGTGTAGGGCGTTCCTGCCCACGATGTGTATTCTGGAAGGTAGATCTGAGGTGAAGAGGTATTGACGCTTGTCTTGACGATGGGACGACGATCGGCCAAAACAAACGGTATTGGCGAGACCGACGTCTCACACGAACCCATCGGTTGTCTATCGATCGCTTCCTCGCATAGCGATAACGCGGCCTGAACGATTGCCTGAGCACACCGTTGATAACCGAGGTTGTTTGGATGCAGACCATCCCAAGCGAAGTATGTGTAGATGTTCGTTGGAAAGCTAGCGTCCGTCTCGCCATGAAACAGCGCTGCGTCAAAGTCAGCGACTTGAACCATCGATCCAAACTGTGCGACTGCATTTGCAATCGCGGTGTTCCAACCCGCAACGTCAGCCTGAGCAGCAACGTGGTTTGCAGGCGTTGCTCCAGAGAAGTCCGTGTTTGCCCCGTAATATCCACATGCATAACCGTTAAGCGTACGTTGAATAGAATATTTGATGCTCGTTGATGAATTGTTTGCAGTCTTGCTCAACGTGATGGACGTGGTGCTACCAACAGCTGATATCGTCGTTCCTGATTGAATCGCATTTTGAGAATCGAGCTCAACGATCGATCCGTTGACGTCAGTGCCCGACAAAAAGTTGGCAACGTTGCTCGTGAAGGTCGTTGTTCCATTCGTCACGCCGTCACCGAACGACATCGTGATCTGTCGACACGGCAACTGGGGCATGTTGCACACGATGACAGGCGAGGGTTTGAAGCTCTCGATCCAACACCCATCGACGTAACACGTTGCTCCTGAGATCGTCGTGATCTTGAGGTTGATCGTTTGACCTGCGTTTGCAGCACTCAATCCGTTTGTTGCAGCGGTGAACCTGACAGGAACTGGAGCAGCAGCGGCGGTGGCACCGGCGCCAAAGTTTGGTGTGGCGGTGTTTTGCAGGTTAGTCGTCAGACCAACGATTCCGGTCGTTCCTGTGATCGTGCCACCCCACGTAACGATCAACGTGTTTGTCGTGCCATTGAATCCGACGAGGTTGAAACAAATTGGTTCCCCTTGGTAACCCGAGGGGATCGTGAACGTCGCCGTCGACGTACCAGACGAATCGACGGCAGTTGCTTGAATCGCAAATCCTGACGTGAAATCGGCGGCTGAAAGCGCTGAGTTCGAAAAGTTTGTTCCGTGGGCCCATTGAGCGCTGTTTGCACACAGAAACACCTGCGATGCTCTGCACCTGGAGATCAACGTGGTGTATGTATTTGTGCACACGGTCTGCAACAGCGTCTGAGCCATGCCAGTTGCCGCAAACCCGACGTCATTGACTCCCCAATGAAAGAGATAACAACCACCCGTTCGACCATACGGTGGCAACGGTGTGGGTTTCCTGATCTCGTTCAACGCCTTTGCGTAGCCACCCTGTTGCCATCCTGCCTCCGTAAGAACGGCGCCATTGCGACCGTGATTGATGACGTTTTCTTTTGGAATCCCAAGCGCTCTAGCGGCCAAGAATTGCATTGAATAATCATCTGACCACTGAACGATGTAATTTCCTCCCTGAGGATTCGTACCGTTGATTGAATTCTGAAAGTACGAATGTCCAAAGCACTCCAACCCATTGATCGGTACCGGATGAACCAGAGGCATCGATGTTGTCAGCGTCGTTGGCATTAGTTGATCACGGTCACAACGACCGTTCCTCCCGCGGCACTTGAGATCGCGGTGATTTGACCAAGTGCGACATCATCAAAGTACGTTCCCCCTGTCCCATCGTTTGCCGCAGAGCCTGCTGACAATGCGAGATGGTACGCAGTCGAAGTCGGTGTCTGACCGTTGAACGCAAGGTAGATCTTCGTCGTTCCCGTGTTCTGGATTCTGATCTGCTTACACTCCCCGCCGGCATAGATGCCAACTGGTGTCGTGCCGACGACATACTGGTACGGAGTAGATGCAACGAATCCGATCACGCTGTGCGTCTTTGTCACCGGATTCGGAATGATCTGTATCAACATGTCCAGCATCAACTGAATGTTCGTGTTCAGCAGATCGAGCATGTCGTATTCGCGTTTGTTAGCGAAGAAGAGTTCGTTGTTTCCGCCCGTCGTCGCCGCCGATATCGCTAATGGCAGGCTCGTGCCGGGCACCGTTCCAGCGATCGTCAGAGGTGGCGTGTTCGGCGAGACCTGAACGACGATCGACTGATCAGCCGCCGTCGCAACCTGACCGGATGTCTTAATTGCAGCACCGATTGAAAGTGGCTCCCCGCCGTAGCCGGATGCGACCTCGACCCGATTTTGGTTGGCCACATAGACGATGTCCACAACCAGCGACGCCGACGTTGTCACGTTTCCTAGTGTGTTGACTCCAATCACTCCGTACAGCGTCGTGTAGGCGTTTGGAATCCTCGTGTTGACGAACGCCAACAACGTGAATTGCGCGGTGTTAGGCGGCGCAACCTCGAGCGAAACGGCCGTCTGCGTGAGCGAGATCTTGTAGACGAGCGATTGCGTGTTCAGAAAGCCCGTTGGTAGCGTCAACACCTGACTCAACGTCTCAGACGTCGCCGACGATCCAGCGGTCACGAGCCTGATCTGGTTCGTCGCCAGTGTACTGTCGATCTGAACCGTTATTTGCGTTTGCGGCGACGAGTAGCTGTCTTGCAGACCAAAGTACGCATACTGATTTGCGGCCGTCGCGAGGCCTGGAACGTACTGCGCCGTGACGAACAATTGCATGGGCGCGTAGTCAAGAGATCGTGCGACAACGGTGTTGTTGCCACCGCTGACGGTTCCAGACACAATCAAATTCGACGAAGCAACAGAAACCAATCCACTCGTTGCCGCAATGAACCAATTGCTGACGCTTCCGGGGTTCGTCAATGTCCCCCCTGGGTACCCACTGACGAGTGTCAAAGACGTGTTGCTTTGAACCGAAGCGACTTGCGTCAAGTAGAAGTCAAAATCACTCGACAACTTGACGTATTGATATTGTTGAACGGTCGATAGGAATGATGTCCCTGTTCCGGTGACGGACGTTGACCCGTTCGTGAATGTGCACGTTCCGATCGACGACTCCAACGACGATCCGAAGAACGAATCTCGGAACCCGAGCTCGTCTGTCAGCACCGTGCCACGGGTCATTAAGTTCCCACTAGGATCTGAGTACAACGTTGTTCCAATCGTCGGAACGACTTCAATTGGATTAGGATAATAATCCTGCGTCGTCAGAAGCAAATTGACTGAACCGCTTACACCGACAGTTCCTTGTTGCGTAACGAACACAGATCCAGAAACTGCTTGTGGGCCAGAAGTGTAGACGCTCGTTCCACCCGTTGGTGGCGTCGTTGAAACAGATCCAGAAACGTTGATCGTCGCCGGCCAGTTCGTGATCGCCGCAGAAACTGATCCTGAAATTCCCTGCAAACCTGAAGTGAATACGTTCACAGACCCAGTCACAGATTGTGGACCGGATGTATACGAAGGGCCAGTGATTGACGTCAACGTTCCGCTGACACCGATGATAGCAGGCCAATTCGTTATCGTTGCGCCAACAGATCCTGACACTGCCTGAGGACCGGATGTGTAGACACTGGTTCCGCCGATGGGAAGCGTCGAGACCGTGCCTGAGATGCCCTGAAGACCGCTCGTGAAGATGTTAACCGATCCTGAGATTCCCTGCAAACCTGATGTGTAGACGTTCGTTCCACCTGCTTGAGGAAGGTTGCTGATCGAAACAGATCCAGAGACGCCGACGGTCGCTGGCCAGTTCGTAATAGCGACAGATCCAGACACGTTCTGAGGACCGGATGTGTAGACGCTCGTTCCACCCGTTGGTGGCGTCGTTGAAACAGATCCAGAAACGTTGATCGTCGCCGGCCAGTTCGTAAGAGCGACTGATCCTGAGATTCCCTGCAATCCAGAGGTGTAGACGTTCGTTCCACCAGATTGTCCAGTCGTCGCAACGGTTCCTGAAATACCGATGACCGCCGGCCAATTCGTGATCGCCGCGGAAACTGAACCGCTTATTCCTTGCAAACCTGAGGTGTAGACGTTAACAGATCCAGTCACCGCTTGCGGTCCGGATGTGTATGAAGATCCAGGCGTTGACGTCAACGTACCAGAAACGCCGATGATTGCCGGCCAATTCGTGAGTGCAACCGACCCAGATACAGCCTGAATTCCGGAGGTGTACACACTGGTCCCACCGATGGGAAGCGTCGAGACCGTGCCTGAGATGCCCTGAGGGCCTGATGTGTAGACGTTCACGGACCCGGTCACAGCTTGAGGACCTGATGTGTATGAAGGACCAGATATTGATGTCAACGTACCAGAAACGCCGATGATTGCCGGCCAATTCGTTATCGTCGTTGGCTGGTTCACAGGCAAGTTGTTGATGTTGACTGCACCGCTGACCAACTGAGCGCCGCTGGTGTAGACGTTGAGACCACCCGTGAAAGGCGTCGTTGAAACCGTTCCTGAAATGCCGATGACCGCAGGCCAATTCGTGAGTGCAACCGACCCTGAGATTCCCTGCAATCCAGAGGTGTAGACGTTCGTTGGACCAGGCGTTGAAACGAACGTGCCGCTGACGCCGATCACAGCAGGCCAATTCGTTATTGTCGTTGATTGATTGACTGGAAAGTTCGCTACGCTGACGCTTCCGCTGATTCCCTGAAGGCCACTCGTGTAGACGTTCGTTCCACCCGCTTGAGGAAAGTTGCTGATCGAAACAGATCCAGAGACGCCGACGGTCGCTGGCCAATTCGTCAACGTAACGGGCTGGTTCGCTGGAAAGTTCGCTACGCTGACGCTTCCGCTGATTCCCTGAAGACCTGAGGTGTAGACGTTCGCTGCAGGAATGCTTGACACCACGATCGATCCAGACACCGCCTGAATTCCGGAGGTGTACACACTGGTCCCGCCGATTGGAAGCGTCGAGACCGTGCCAGAGACCGACTGAGGGCCGCTGGTGAAGACGTTGACCGATCCGCTGATTCCTTGAGGACCTGAGGTGAATGCGTTGACGTCTCCGTAGATGAATTGAATTGGAGGAAAGTTTGTCACCGCAACGTTTGGCAAAAACGTTCCGCTGATTACGGCGACCGTCGACAGCGACCCTGTCACCCACAACGCTCCGCTGGAGTCTAGATTGAGTGGATGAGGACTGGGATTTCCATTAACATCCAACGTCATTGCATGAGAAACGTTGTCAATCAACGATGGTGGTAGCAAATTCGCCATATCACATATGTAGGTCGTCCTGAAGAATTCTGGACAGACAATGTGGTTTGTTTCGACGATCGATCGAGATCGCTTTTCAGTCGATTCAGGTTAGATTCTTCATCGACGTTCCAGAACGTTGTCCTGGATCATTTGATGGGCGGAGACGATGGTGTTCCTGGACTTGGC
>Ga0224535_1000065_pt1 | contig 35876 bp, 20 predicted proteins | sample 714E13034metaG_FD_179898 | JGI IMG/M metagenome (GOLD analysis project Ga0224535, IMG submission 179898) | Peat soil microbial communities from Stordalen Mire, Sweden - 717 E1 30-34 | ecosystem: Environmental > Terrestrial > Soil > Wetlands > Peat | place: Sweden: Norrbotten County, Stordalen... | reverse complement strand
TACTCGATGCACGCTTCCTCGCTGGAAAACCGCTTTTCCAACTCCAGCAGCGTCCTGGGATAATCCTCACTCACAACCCAAAACACTACTGCTTGGGGCCGGTGGCGTCAAGTAGATAGCCAGATTCGATTATATTGTTGATTTTTTTGGTGGGCCTGCAGGGATTCGAACCCCGAACCAAGGGATTATGAGTCGGGCCTCGACACTGTAAGTTATTGATAATAAAGATAATGTGACCGTAGTTTAGAAATGCCATAAGTAACTGAGCGACCGTAATTTAGCGCAGTTTTCCGGGTTTGGGCAAAGCTGACGGGTGTACCGCTATTGTACCCGCGCACTGAAATGTACTCGTGAATAGTGCATTCCAGTCGCCCTCGAACATAATGATGCATATATGGAGAAATAGTCTATAATTACATACATGCTCCGTCGCCGCCTCGCTCCCTATCTGAATCAACTGCTTCGCCATTCTCCGGCGGTCGTCCTGTTGGGGCCGCGCCAAGCCGGAAAGACAACACTCGCTTTGGAGATTGCCGCAGAGAAGCCGTCGATCTACCTGGACCTTGAGGACGAGAACGACCGCGCCAAGCTCGCCAATCCCAGCAAGTATCTTGCGGACCACGAAAACGAACTGGTCATCCTCGATGAGGTTCACCGCATGCCGGAGCTCTTTCAGCAGTTGAGGGGCATCATCGACCGGGGGCGGCGGCACGGAAAAGCCAATGGACGGTTTCTCTTGCTTGGATCGGCCGCCATGGACCTGCTCAAGCAATCCGGCGAGAGCCTGGCCGGTCGCATCTCCTATTTGGAACTCGGTCCCTTCGACGCTCTGGAGATTGATCCGGCTTCGCTTGAGACGCTCTGGGTCAGAGGCGGATTTCCGCGCAGCTTTTTGGCGGAGTCCGACGATCTCAGTCTGCTCTGGCGGCGCAATTTTGTCCGCACCTATCTGGAGCGCGACATCCCGCAATTCGGCCCCCGCATACCGGCAGAGACATTGCGGCGATTCTGGACGATGCTGGCGCACAATCAGGCTCAGATTCATAATGCCGCAACTCTGTCGCGTGGTCTGGCCGTCGATGGAAAGACGGTTGCCGGTTATCTTGATCTTCTGGTTGACCTGTTGCTCGTCCGGCGTTTGCCGGCCTGGCATCGGAATGTTGGCAAGCGGCTGGTGAAGGCACCCAAGGTCTATGTGCGCGATAGCGGCATCGCGCACGCGCTGCTTGGCATTCGCGATAAGGAAGCGCTTCTTGGTCATCCGGTCGTTGGCCAAACCTGGGAGAGCTTTGTCATCGAGACTCTGATCACCTCCGCGCCGGACGGAACCGAGGCTCACTACTATCGAACCTCCAACGGAACCGAGGTGGACCTACTTCTCACGCTTCCCGGCGGAGAACTGTGGGCCATCGAGGTCAAACGCACCATGGCGCCGAAGATCGAGCGCGGCTTCCATTCTGCCTGCGCAGATCTGAACCCGCAGAAGCGATTCTACGTATATCCTGGCACCGCGCGATTTCCGCTCGATGACAAAACAGACGCCATCAGTGTCGTCGAACTCGCAAAGGGATTCCAATTGGTCACGTAGGGGCCAACTCGCAATCCGCGTTCCGTTCGCGGGTCAGGAATGCCCTTTTCGACACGATGGCGGACGTCTCTTGGCACCCACACATCGTGGAACTTTGTAGTGCGATTCCTGTAATCTATGCTTACACGCATCTCAGGAGGCGCTAGGCATACCCGGCCTTCAACAACAGGAGCGTGATAAGCACACAGCTCAAGCAACTGTTGCCGTCCTGGAAGGGGTGGATTCTGAGAAAGACAACCTTAAAGATGACGATGACGAGCAGCGGATGAAGCCCGAGAGTGCGGGAACGCGCGAAGCCTGAGTAGTCGCCTGCGCTGTCGCGAAGGCCAAAGCTTTTCCAAATAATAGGTGTAGAATTCTTGCAGTCGACCGCCTGGGGTGGTTTCTGTAGCGAATCTAATCTCTATTGGGAAGAACGTATCGTGCCTCGATCGAACGAAGCTGCTGTTGCCAACGAATCTATGCGCGCTACCCTGGCCAAGGTCCGCGAGGACCTGCTCGACCTTGGCTTGCGGAACCCGTTGCTCAACTACCGCCTACTGAAATCGCGCGGCGTCGAAGTGCAGGGCACCCTGCCGGCCACCATTTACTCCGCTCTCGCCACCGAAAAATTAGAGCTGTCCTTCTGCTCTCCTGACGATGCCTTGCAGTTTCCGCCCGGCATGGAAGATGAGGACGCCGCAGACCCTCTCGCTCAACTGCGCAATACCAAGACTCTGGCGACTCCCCACTCAGCTGAAGACCTGAACAAGCGCCTGCTCGCAACCATGTACTCCGCCAAAAGCTCGATTGAGGAACAGGGCGTCAACACCCTTTTTCTTGCGCTGGGAAAGCTCGAATGGCGAGACCCCGCAGACCAGGAAGTTCCCCGGTATGCGCCGCTTATCCTTGTCCCTGTCGAAATAAACCGCGAGAACGCGCGGGCTGGTTTCAAGCTGAAGTACAACGACGAAGACGTTATCCCCAACATCAGCCTGGTCAGGTTCCTCTCTCAATCCTTTGGAGTGGATATCAAGGAGTTCTCCGAAGAAGATGACCTCGACGTTGCCGCTTACTTCGGTATGGTTGCCGAAGAAGTGTCAAACCAGGAGGGGTGGGCCGTTCACGAGGACTTCGCCGCGCTCGGCTTCTTTTCCTTTTCCAAGTTCCTCATGTACCGCGACCTAGACTCTGAGACGTGGACCAATCACACGGAAATCCTCAATCACGAGGTCCTGAATTGCCTTCTTGGCCCAGCCGGCTTTTCTGATGGCCCTTCCCTGTTCGGTAACAGCGACTTCGTAGACGACCTGCACGTCGAATTCCCTCCATCGCACGTACTGGATGCCGACAGCAGCCAATCGCTTGTCATCCTTGACGTTGCGAGCGGTAGGAGTATGGTCTGCCAAGGCCCGCCCGGAACCGGCAAGAGCCAGTCGATCGTCAACATCATCGCGGGGGCAATTGGCGCCAATAAGACCGTGCTGTTCGTGTCAGAGAAAAAAGCCGCCCTCGACGTGGTCAAGACCCGTATCGACAAGCTGGGCTTGGGCCCGCTCTGCCTCGAGCTCCCGAGTACGCTTTCGCGGACCTTAGCCACTACGTTATCGACTCCGAGCTGCATAAAATTAAGACCGGCGTGCTGGCCAAGTATCTGGCTGAGGTCGTGGCTACGGAGAGCCCTGTCTTCTGGATGGAAGCCGTGCGTAGAATCGCCGCTGTTGCCGGAGTGTCCCGTATTGGGGACCGGATCCGTGACGCTTTCCTCAGTGCCTGCAAGCTGGGCAACCGGACCAATCAGTTCGTCTTCCGCGATAATTTTCTGTGGGCAGATGAAACTCTGAGAGTGACCGTCCGCAACCGTTCCAGTTTTCCCGCCGCTATGAAGAAGTTGGAGTTGGTCGCCCCCGAAGAGATATGCGCGGCCATCGAAATGGCCGTGAGCACCAGCTTCGGCATCGAGCGGCAGGACATCCCCGCCAGCGCGTGCCGCCTCCTGGGGTTCAGCCGGACCACCGACAACTTCTGGACGATCATCGATCCTCTTTGCGCGCAGATGCTCAGCGAGGAGAGACTTGTCCTCAGGGGCACCACGGTCACAATTAGAAATGGAACGGACCGCGCGCGCCGCGGTGCCTGAGAGCCGGACCCGCTCCCCTCTATCTGGGGTCGCTTCAGGAAACGGAAAATATAGCACGTATGGAGAATTTAATGCGAATAGAATCAACAACTTGTATGCAGAGGATGGCTTCGGACAGCCTCCTGTTTGAAGCCGCTTTATGTTATTTATTTTCAACGCGTGCGTTCTCTTAGAGCGGTTCTCCAATTGCCATACACCGAAACCGCAGTCATTTTTTCAGCGGCTTGATGGCATCAGACAAAAATCGAAAAGGTATAGTGGCATAGGCCTCTGACAACATAGTTTTGTACCTCTGGCTCGTGCTTTCCCTGGTCCCAAAATCGGGACCAGGGGCACCCGTCGCTGGTACAACTTCAAGTTGTCATAGACGTAGCGCAGACGAAGAAATATCTCCGATTCGGCAGGCGAGGCCCTCTCCAAAGCCATCCTAACGGCAAGGTGAAACAACGATACTCCACTGCCAGTTAAACACTGCTGAAGGAATAGCCGCATCATTCTCATGATGGAAGTTTTTCTCCACCATATGAAGGGCGACGAGATACTTCACACAATTGAATACTCGGAGCAACGGTTCGTCGATTATTGGGCCGCAAAACCTCTCGAGGACTTTGATGAACAATCATGCCATGCACGCAATCCGGGGGATTCTTCCGGTCTTTATAGCCATCTTCACCCTCACACTCTTCTCGACAATGCCTGCAAACTCACAGCAACTGGCAGCGGCTTCCCTTGGTGGAACCGTAGCGGATCCCGATGGGCTCACAATCAGTTCCGCTACGGTAATCCTGACGAATCCTGATCAGGGCACTGTGCGCAAGTTCACGACAGAAAAGAACGGCAGCTTTTCGTTTACGAATCTGGCGGCAGGCCGGTATGTGCTGTCAGTGCATGATGCATCGGGCTTCTCGGATTTCAACCAGATCGTCGATTTGGAGGTGGGTCAGTCACTGAATATCCCGATTAAGCTGACTGTCGCGCGAACAAAGGCAGAAGTCAAAGTTACATCCGAGGCGGTTCCTGAAGTGGATACCGTGAGTTCCGTGGATGGCGGAGTAATTGACGAGCATCAGATTGCCAATCTGCCGCTGAATGGAAGGAACTACCTTGAACTGTCGCTGCTGGTGCCGGGGAACGCACCGGCGCCCAACTTCGATCCGACGAAGGTGAATACGGTCGTGATTTCGTCAGCAGGTCAGGCAGGACGCGGCAGTAATGTGTCCATCGATGGCGCGGACAACAATGACGATGCGGTTGGCGGCTCTCTTGTGAATATCCCCGAGGATGCAGTGCAGGAATTCCAGATTGCGACGAATCGTTTCTCAGCAGCGCTGGGCAGATCCGGGTCGTCCGTTACAAATGTAGTCACTCGGCAAGGCTCGAACACGATTCATGGCGAGGTCGGAATATACGAGAGGGATAAGAACCTTCAGGGGCTGCCGGCAACCTATGATCCGTCGATTCACGAAACGCCTGCCTTCCATCGCCAGCAATACACCGGCGATATCGGAGGCCCAATCAAGCATGACAAAGCGTGGTGGTTTGTTGCGGTAGAAGACCGCCAGCAATTGGGCGCAGACCTGGTGGGAGTGCGCAACACAACAACGCAGACCATTGGCAGAACCTTTGTCACGGCTCCGCTTCATGATTTTCTGAGCACGGAGCGGCTCGACTGGCAGGTAACTCAGAAAGATCGGGTGGGCTTTCGCGAGTCTCTTCAACTGGAAGACGATCTCAGCCAGAGCAAGCTGGACCGCGCGCTGGGAAGCGCGAGCTACCGGCAAACGGCGACTAACCATCTTCAAGGTTTGATGGCTGACTGGGTGCATATCTTCCGGCCCACACTCATCAACCGCCTCAGCTTTGCAGATAACAATTTTGTCAATATCACCAATCCCTTTTCGCAAACGCCGCAAATCACTTACCCCGACCTCGATGATGGCGCTTCGTACGCCGATCCACAGCAGACACGGCAATTCCGCCTGCAGTTCGACGACACTCTTTCATGGAACAAGTTCAACCACGCATTCAGCGCCGGTTGGGAGTTGCAGAGCATCGATGCCGACTTTTATCTGGCCGTATTCCAGCAGGGGAACATCCAGGCAGTCGAGGATTTTCCGGATTTCGACAGAAACGGAGATGGCAAAGTCGATGACAACGATCTTCTGTTTGCAGTTGCCTTGCGCAGCTCGAAGCCTACTATCCCGCTCTTGCTGCCTAACGATGATAACTACCACTCCGCACTCTTTTTCCAGGACGATTGGAAGGCCGCAAAACGGCTTACGCTGAACCTGGGGCTCCGCTGGGAGTTAGATAGCAATCTTAACAATTTGAGCTGGTATGGGAATCGGAACCCAATCGTAGAGTCGTTCTACCATGGCAGCCGTCATCGCGATTACAAAAACTTTGGTCCCCGCGTGGGATTCAATTACTCCCCTACCGAGACAGCCAGCGTGCATGGCGGTTACGGCATCTATTACGACCGCATTACGCTTGAAGTCATGTCTCTGGAAAAGGGCTTTGACGGACGCGCGCTGGCGCTTAATGTTACAGCCGGAAACGTGGTCACCGATTCGAGTGGCGCTCCCGTTTACCTGAATCCTGACGGAACATTCGCTGCTGGAGCACCGCAGCTTCTTTCCAGTCCCTTTAGCGGGTTTCTATTTACGGGCGCGGGATCCACGGGAATCGATATTATCGATAATCATCTGCGCAATCCGATGGTTCAGCAGTTCAATCTGGGCATCCAGAAACAGCTTGGGCAGAACCTTGTTGTCACGGTGGATGGCGTTCATAACCTTGGCACGCGCTTTATCATCGGCAATCCTGTTGGATCGGTCTACAATCCGGTCACGCAAGGCCCAGACGAGGTAATTGACGTCGAATCCGCGGTGAATACAAAGTACGATGGCTTATGGATTACAGCGCGGCGGCGGTTCGGCTCGCATGGCGAATTCTATTCCGCCTACACACTTGCCAAGGCTTTCAACTACGCCAACGACGACCAGATTCCATTCGAGTATTCACCTATCGATCCGACGAATCTGCGCCGCGAATATGGACCGGCTACAAACGACCAACGCCATCGCCTTATTCTCTCCGGAGTCGCGAACCTGCCCTACAAGTTAGGCTTCTCAGGAACCTGGACCATTGCTTCCGGTGTTCCCATGGACATTCTTCTGCCGGACGGCAGCGAGCGTGTGCCCACAATGCAGCGGAATGCGGGAGGGCGAGAGTTCCACAACGCGCGGCAACTGAATGCGTTCATCAAGGCCAGCAACGCAGCCGGCGGCGTTTACGAAGCAAGCACAAATGCGAATGTGATGCTTCCCCTGGTGAGCGATCAGTCCCGCTTCAACGATAGCTTCAATTCAACTGACTTCCGCCTAAGCCGCGACTTCGCGTTAGGGGAACGCATCCATCTGGAAACGCTGGGCGAAGCATTCAATATCTTCAACGTCACCAACATCCTTGGCACCTCGAATCTCAACTACTCCGGCTTCGCCGACACGTTATCGCCGGACAGTAACAATTCCAGCCTATCGTCGAGTTTTGGAAAGCCAGTGAGCACGGCAGGCGGAGTTTTCGGATCGGGTGGCCCGCGAGCGTTTCAATTTGCCATGCGCTTCAAGTTCTAGGACTCTGACAAGATTAAGAAGTTCCATCGAGTTTGCGGATCCCCGGTCTCAAAATCGAGACCGGGGGCACCCAACGGTGGTACAACTTCGAGCGGTCAGAAGCCGAAGTCTGGTTTGAGTTTACGAGGCGTGTTTTTCGTCAATTCTGCTAAAGTTGCCGAAATAGTTATGGGATCTGGAGGGCAGACCATTGGCGACGCGACTTCGCCGCATATCGCAAATCGTATTTTTTATCTTATTTGTGGGCTTGCTTGCGCGCACAAAGTTGTTCGACTTCTCTGACGCCGACAGACGGCCGAAGTTTCCGGTCAATGTCTTTTTCAAACTGGATCCGCTGGCTGCCGTGGTGAATGCGCTGGCAGGGCACGCTCTTTATCGCGTGCTGGCCTGGTCGCTGCTCATTCTGATTCCTACCTTTTTTCTGGGGCGCTTTTTTTGCGGCTGGATATGCCCCATGGGCAGCTTGAATCAGTTTGTCGGCGGCATCCGTTCGGAGTCCAGGCCGCGCAAACAATTGATTGCGTCGAATCGCTATAAGAAGTGGCAAACGACGAAGTATTTTCTGTTGATTGCCGGGATCATGGCGGCGCTTTGGGGCAGCAGCATCGTGGGCTGGATGGATCCCTTCAGCCTGTTTGTGCGATCGACGGGTTTGTCAATTCTTCCTGCCGCGGCCAGCAAGAAATTCTATGTGGTCGATGTGCCTCATTACTGGCTGGACTTAGTGCTGGGCGTAACGTTTTTGGCGCTGCTGGGGATGAATCTGCGGATAACTCGCTTCTGGTGCCGCGCGTTTTGTCCTCTGGGCGCTCTGCTGGGCCTGGCCGCGCGGTGGTCGATTCTGGGACTGCACAAAGATGAGGCCGCCTGCAATCAGTGCAGCCGCTGCCTGATCGGCTGCCAGGGCGGCGACGATCCGATCGGGAGCGCGCCGTGGCACAAGGCGGATTGCCATCTTTGCCTGAACTGCGTTGAGGCTTGCCCGCGCGGAAGCCTGCAGTTCCGCTTTTTCCGCAAGGAGCCGGAGATTGCGGGAACGAGTCTGAGCCGGCGCAAGGCGCTGGCCGCAGTGGTGACCGGGCTGGCGATTGTACCCATCCTGCGCGCCCAGACCGCGCTGGGCAAGAGCCGCAACGCGAGGCTGATCCGGCCACCGGGCGCTCGGGGCGAAGCTGATTTTCTCTCGCGGTGCATCCGCTGCGGCGAGTGCATGAGGGTGTGCCCGAACCATGCGCTGCAGCCCACGTTCGACGAGGCTGGGCTGGAGGGTTTGTGGAGCCCGGTGGTGACGCCGAAGATCGGCTATTGCGAGCCGGAATGTGTGCTGTGTACTGAGGTTTGTCCCACGGGCGCCATTCAGAAACTGACGCAACGGCAAAAAGGCTGGGTGGCGGAGAACAGTGATCCGTCGACGCGGCTGCGCGTGGGGACGGCGGTTTATGACCAGAGCCTCTGCCTGCCGTGGGCCAAGGCCACCGATTGCGTCGTGTGCATGGAGTGGTGCCCGGTGACGCCGAAGGCAATCTACGTGGAGGATGCAAAAGTAGTGGATGCGGAGGGCAATTCGCGGACACTGAAGCAGCCGCACGTGGACACAAGCCGCTGCGTAGGCTGCGGGGCATGCGAGTACGCCTGCCCGCTTCAGGAGCAGGCGGCAGTGCATGTGACCAGCAGCGGAGAGAGCCGATCAAGCCATCGGAGTTAGCCCTGCCCCTGAGGTTCAACCGGCGTGGAAGCGTCGTCGGGTTGCGCGCGCGGCTCGCCGGGCTTTTGAGATTGCCCGCGACGCAACCAGAGCAAGACGCCAGCGGCTGCCAGGACGATAGCGGCAATCCCACTGATGGTGGCCGCGCGCGGCTCGCCTTCCGCCACGCTGGCCAAGGCAGTTTGCAGCAACAAGAGTTCCAGCAACAGCCATAATCCGGCCAGAGCCCAAAACCACCATCGGCGCCTGCGAATCGTGATGGTGAAAACATCGGTCGCGTTGGTCATGGTCATCCTCTTCTTTCGGACGACGAATTATTCTTCCACCATTGTTCGGGGTCGCGCTGCTTTCCATAGCCGAAGGCATTGTCCAGGATGCGGAAGACGCCGTCCGTGGCCGGCGCAACTGACACCGCGGCTTTCGCACCTTCGTGAATCCATGCCTGATTGCCTTTTGTGTAAGGACAACTGACAAGACACACGCCGCAAGCCGACCCTGACTTCTGCCAGTACTCAAAACATTTGTAGGAGTCCTCGTACCAAGCTTTGTGTCCGGGATTATTCCACGGCCCCCTGGTCCTAAAACTCGGTTCGCTGTCAAACGACAAAGCGCGCGACGGACACGCTTCGGCGCACTTCTTGCATGTCTTGCAGAATTCGACCAGGCCGAAATTGATGGGCTTGTCGTATGCCATGGGCAGATCGGTAAAGACCTTGCACAAGCGAACCGCGGGGCCGAACTCTGGCGTGACGAGTTTGTTGAGGCGGCTCAATTCGCCGATGCCCGCATCAATTGCGAACGGTATGCTCTGCGCGGTATCGTTCACGCAGGGTATGGCCTCATAGCCGAGACCGCGAATAAATACAGCCAGCGACGACACCACAAAAGCCGAGTGACTATAGCCAAGCGCCGACGCTGTATCGCCCAATGCCGTGGGCGCGCGAGAAAGAAGCTCAAGATCCATGGGGATGGCAATGGCTACCACCCACTTCATCTTGCGGGGAATTACAAACTTAGTGTCAGTTACCGAGGGCACATCGATATCTTCGAAGACAATATCTTTATCGATTTGTTTTTCATCTTCCCGCGGCACTTGCTGGTTGACATAGTTCTCGTTCATCGGCGCGATGCCGACGAGCCGTGCGCCGTAGAGCCGCGCCGCGGCCTTCACTGTGCTCGCCATTTCCTCCGGCGAAGCTTTATAGCGCTGGGCGCATGGCTCCGCTGGCGTCGCTGGTGTGTCGGCGGGGGGGCGCGTCCACGAGAGCAGGCCCGTGCCGGGTCTGGAGCTGCGCATCACAGTCCATGCGCCTTCGCTCAACTGTTGATCGGGCAAGCTGAATCCGGGTTTCCTTTCGCTCATCCATGCGGCCAAGCGCTTGGACTTGGAGGCTTGCTCCGCTTCAAACGAACCAACGCCGTCGCGTTGAGTTTTCAACGGCACGTAGATCGCAAACATATCCTTGCCCGAAAAGCGCTTGTAATCGGCGGTCTTCTCAGACAGGGTGGGCCTGTCCACGGTCTTGATCCACCGCGCGCGTTTTCTCTGGTTTTCGCCGACGCCCGTGCCAATCGCCAGCGCACCAAGCGACCCAAGCGCGCCGCCTGCCGCAACGAATCCGCCAGCCTTCAAAAAAGCCCGCCGCCCAGCCTGTTTGCGTCTATCTTCCACGTCAATCATCCTTTCAGCAGAAGTTTATTCTTCCAGGAAGAAACCGTCGTCCACCGAAAGGTTGAATTGTCATTCCATCTTTTGATAACTCGTTACTTATTGAGATTAACGAAGCGCTTTATTAGCTGGTTGTCAGGGAAGCTCTGCTTAAGTTCTGTTCCACATCGAGCATTCGCTCAGGGGCTCAAGCCCGCGTTGTTTTTAAACTACTTTCGGCAGTCAGGGCTGAAGCCCTGACCTACCAGTCGTGCCCTGACGCCTCTTGCCTCCGCGGATGAGCTTTTCCGCAGCCTGTGAAGCCGTGCCCTTTCAAAACGCGACTTTCACCACGGGCTGTTAGACGAGGCGAACGACTTTGATGGGCTTCCTGTAATAAACGGTTATCTCAATTCTCAATCGTTTGATGTATTTGTAAAATGGCCATTTACAAATAGAATGATTCTTGACAATGCGGCGAGTAATTGCACTTTCGCTGATGATATTTTTCAGTTGGACGCTGATCGCGCCCCTCTTTGCGTCAGACACGGAAGCATATCTTCCGGCCTGCTGCCGCAGAAACGGCACGCATCACTGCATGATGCGCATGATGGAGCGGCGCGGCGGCCAGCAAAAAGGCTTCACGTCAGTCTCGGAAAAGCGCCCTTGCTGTCCGGCCGGCACGCGTGCTGTCAATTCTCAAATCTTCAAGCCGGAACCTGGGGAGCAGTTCTCTTCGAGCGTTGTTCTGCATCCTGCGATAGCGCCGCAGACTCAGGCGCTCTATCGCATTTCTTCCTTTCGCAGCCATCCAAAGCGCGGCCCTCCTCTCGCCTGACTGCCTGAGATGCTTGGCGAATGGGACAGGCTCGGTTTGTCCCGCTGTTCCTCGTTGTTCAAGTAAGAGGAGAGCACATGAAATGCAAGCTATTGCTGGCGTTGCTGCCGGCCGTCTGCCTATGCGGGCAGACAAACATGATTCATGCCCAACAAAGTTCTGATGCTGTTACCAGTTCAGCCGCGACCGGCCGCATCGGCGGTGTCCTGAAAGACCCCGCCGGCGCAGTTGTTCCGGGTGCAGACATCGAAGTGAAGAGCCTCGCGCAAAGCTTGAATCGATCCGCGAAAACAGACTCACTGGGACGATTTTTCGTCAGCGAGCTTCCAGCAGGACGCTATCGGGTTACTGTCACGGCAAGCGGCTTTGCTGTAGCAGTCGTTGCGCATCTTGTTGTTGAGCGTGGAACCGAGACGGCCGTCGAGGTAACGCTGAGAATTGCCCCGGTGCAAGCCAGTGTGGAAGTAAGTGGTTCCGCAATCGTACCCGCTGCCGCAACATTTCACAAAATCGACTCAGGCGACCTGGAGCGCAGCCGCAGTGCGGCCGAACTGGTGGCAAGCACGCCCGGCGTCAGCCTGCACGAAAACGGCCAACTGGCCAGCATTCCGTTTCTTCATGGGCTGGGGGATGAGCGAGCCAAACTCGTTGTCGACGGCATGACGGTTTCTTCCGCCTGCGCCAACCACATGAATCCGCCGCTCTCCTATATAGCTCCATCTGACGCAGCGGAGGTCACGGTGATGGCCGGAATTACACCGGTCAGCCTGGGCGGCGACAGTCTTGGCGGAACGATCTCCATCGAATCCCGTCAACCCGTCTTTGCCAGTGCCGGCGAACGGCTGCACGAAGAAGGCAGTTCCACAGGCTTCTATCACTCGAACGGCCAGAACTATGGCGGCTTTGTATCGGATTGGATCGCCAGCAGGAATCTGGGCATTGGTTACACCGGAGCATGGGCCACCAACGACGATTACACCGATGGAAGCGGCCACAAGGTAACATCCACTTACGCGCAAAGTACCGAGCAGACAGTGACCCTGGCTGCGCAGGGAGCGGGCAGCCTCGTCACCATCCAGGCCAGTTTGCATCACACTCCGTACGAGGGATTTGTCAACGCGCAGATGGACTTGGTGCGCAACTATGCGGAATCGCTGAACCTCCATTACCGCGGAAACCTTAACCGCGGCGTGCTCGACACTCATCTGTTCTGGCAGAACACATGGCACTCGATGAACATTGGACATGACAAATCCACTTTCCCGATGCCTATGAATATGCCGATGAACACTCATGGCAGAGATATTGGCTACTCCGTCACACTTGATCTGCCGTTGACCGAACGCCAAGCCCTTCGGCTCGGCAACGAGTTGCATCGCTTTGTTCTCGACGATCGCTGGCCCGCGGTTCCCGGCACGGCGCCCATGATGGGACCGAACACTTTCGTTAACATCAACGACGGACGCCGCATCCGACTGGGAAGTCTTGTTGAGTTAGCAAGCAAGTGGAACGCGCAATGGACGACTCTCGTGGGTCTGCGCAACGATTCGGTCTGGACCAATGCAGGACTGGTGCAGGGCTACTCGGATATGTATGCCATGGATGCTGATGCCTTCAATACATTGAGCCGCGCCCACACGAACGCGGACCTCGACGCGACGGCATTGGCACGCTACGAGCCAAACGCAGAAAGCACCTTCGAGTTTGGCTACGCGCGCAAGACTCGCGCTCCCAATCTCTACGAACGTTATGCATGGTCAACCAATATGATGGCCAGCGGCATGATTGGCTGGTTTGGCGACGGCAACTACTACGTGGGCAATGCAGGCCTCAAGCCGGAGATCGCCAATACTCTCAGCGGCACGGCAATCTGGCACGACCGGGCGCGCAAAGCGTGGGAAATCAAGCTCACGCCCTTCGAGACTCATATTCAGGATTACGTCGATGTGGACACACTGGGCACCACGATGTACGGGATGAGCACCTTTGCCCAATTGCGCTTCGCTAATCACAACGCCCGAATTTACGGAGGCGATCTTTCCGGCAGCACGGTGATCTGGAACAATTCCAACTTCGGGCTGGGCAAGATCAGCGGCAATGCCGGATGGTTGCACGGCGAAAGACTTGATAGTTCGACGCCGCTCTATCAGATGATGCCGCTCAACCTGCGCCTTGCCATCGACGAGGAGTTAAAAGGATGGAAGGCCGGTCTGGGCGTTCAGATCGTAGATCACAAATCCAATGTTGACCCTCATCGGCTTGAACAGCCTACGCCCGGTTATGCATTCTTCAATCTGCATACTGGCTATCAACGAGGGAGTCTGAGGGTGAGCGCAGCGGCCGATAATCTGATGAACAAAGACTATGAATTGCCTCTGGGCGGGGTAAATTTCGATGACTTCATGGCTAGCATGTGGATGAGCCAGATCAAGCCATTGACAGGACGCGGGCGGTCAGCCTCTGCGAGTTTGAGCGTACAGTTCTGAATCGGGAGGTGCACTTTGCACTGCGGAGGACGCGCGCTATGTTCACGCACGTTTTCATTTTGGCGCGGCCGTTCCAGCAGTGAGCGGCTGCGGTCTGATGCCTTGCCTGTTCAGCTATCGACTCGAAGAAGTCCCAGGGATTCCATTTCACAAAGTGAAGTTCTGATCTGCTTGATCGTCGCCATTCGATCCTGTTCGACACGCTTTCGGACTTGGATCAACTCATCTCTGCGGATGAGCCATCCTGAGAGCTGCGCCATCCAATGCTCACATTGGGGCCAGGACCCATATCCTTCATAAATAGGATGTCCATGCAAAGTCTCAACAATCAGTATTCGCACTGTCAACTCTTGCTCGGGTCCATGCAAACGCATGACATGAACGCGAAAGGATTGTCGAACGACCGGAGTTGCTGTGCTCATTGAACAAGACCAGATTTCTCACAATTTAAAGTCTCAAGTGAAATACAAATCAATTTCACGAAATCGATGCCCTCAGTAGGGACCAGCATCGTGATTACTCCGAAGCTTGTATCCGTCATGGTCCTTTCTGGGTGGATAGCTCGAGACTATGTTGCAGCGGCGGAAAGCGCATCCTTACAATGACCGAGGCTGTCTTCCACCACAAGTTGCAGCAATAATCCGAGGTTAAGCACACACTGGTTTCACTGACTAAATGCGTTTGCGTGATCACATTTCATTCGCTGAATCTGTTTAGGTTTCGCAATCACTGCTTGGAAACACCTGAAACTCGATTTTCTTTCTGCGCGCGCGGCTCACCTGTAGGCAGTAATGCAACGCCGAAGATGCCCTCATCCGAAACCAGCACATTTCTGAGCCGCTCTGAATTTGCTCCGCTGCGGCATTCCGCAGCCAAGAGCATGCGCAACGCAGTGGCAGGAGTTGTATCCGGCTGCAGCCTGAATACCCAAGGAATGTTCGATGAGGTCAGCGTGTTTTCGGCATCCAACTCTACCGCCGGCACAAAGCTCCTCAGCGCCATTTGCTCAGCCAGGTGGCTTGCATCTTTGTCCAGCGCAAGTATGGCCAGCGCATGGCCGTCCATCAGCGCTTGAACCAGCGCCGTGGTAGCGGCTCCCAAATTCTGATCGTTCTCGACTGGCAGCAGCTTGACCTCATGCCCCTTGATCGCGCTCGACGCAAGCTCTGCCTGCATCTCCGGCGAGGCGGCAACCATGGCCGCCTTTGGTCCGAAGATGGCGATGCTTACCGGCCCGGTTGACGGGCTCTTCTGATGCAGCCCGGCGTAGTCTGCGCCATCCACAACCACCTGCGCATGAGGCTCCTGTGGCGCTGGTATCGCGGAAACACCTTGCGGCGCACTCGGAACTTGTGTGGCAGCGGGATGCTCTGGCTGCGCTGCGGATGGTGCGGGTGTCTTCTCCATCGTGGCAACACGGTAAGTGATTGCGCCGTTGTGTACCGTGCCGAGGTAGAGTGGCGCCACGTTCTTTCCGTTGGGATCGAAGGTCATGTGGCCAGTTACGCCGTCATAGTCTTCTATGTTGGCAAGAGCGTCGTGAATCCGGGCGCGATTAAGACCAGCCTTGCAAATTGAGTCGAGCAGGGCATTCATCGCGTCGAAGGCCAGCGCGCCGAAATGATCCGGCTTCTCATGGAAGAGATCTTCGTATCGTTTGTTGAAGTCGATCCATTGCGGATCATTGCGCGTTGGATCATAAGGGTAGACAGCCTCAAAGCCCTCGGCTGCGTCTCCTGCTTCAGCCAGCAACGTCGGCCCCAGAGTGCGATATGCGCCAAAGACGCGCTGCTTCATGCCCGCGGCTCGTAACTGTTTGAGGAACAAAGCCGTCTGTTCCTCATCGGCCCATATAACAATCGCATCTGCTCGCGCATCGCGAATCACCTTCAACTGCTGTGAATAATCCGTGTCGCCGGGCAGATACTTCTGCTCGATCACCAGCGGGTGGCCCAGGCGGCGCGTGGCATCGCGAAACTTGCCAACGCCAAAGCGCCCATAGCGGTTGTTTACCCTGAACAGCGCCACGCGCTTCAGGCCCAGCTCGGTAAAGATGTGCCGGGCCAGCGTATAGGACTGCTGCCGGTCATCCTGCAAGGCGCCAAAGTACCACGGAATCGTGGTCTCCGGAACCGTGGGATCAGTATTCTCTGAGTTGACCACGGGAATCTCGGCGCGCAGCGCGACGCGCAGCACAATGTGCGTAGTCTCGGAGCTGATCGAGCCAAAGATCGCCCAATCTTCGTCATCGTAGATCATCTTCACGGCTTCATCGGAGGGCGAACCCCAGATGGTGGGGTCGGTGGGCCGGTCAGCGCCGTAGACCGCGCCGCGCTGCCAGTTGTTGTAGTCGTTGTGCACCATCAGCTTGAAGGGCTTGCCACCATAACCTCCGCGGGCATTGGCCTCGTCGATTGCCATCTGCGCGCCGTGCAGCATTCGCAACCCAAAGACCTGGTCGGTGGTGTGCTCGACTGGACCAATAAATCCGATGCGAACTTCCTTAATATCGGTTGGATCGGGAATCTTCCTCGCCGCGCCCATGTAGATATTGGGTTTAATGTAGTTGACATCATAACTCGACGTAAACTTGCCGAATGGCTTCAGGTCCTGGGGTGTGCCAGCATATGGGGATACGACGCGATCTCTAGGCGGTCCTGGCGGATGCGCGCCACACTCACATACTTTTTTCCCCGAGCTTGTATCCGTCTTCCTGGCCGCATTTTGGGCTGGGCACTGAACCGCCATGCCAGTAGCCAAGATACCTGACATAACCAACATCCATCCTTTGCGCATCACAACAACTCCTTGCTGGTTTCAGCTTGTTTATCCGTCCAGAACATTCATTGGCTCCCAGAATCCGAGTTATGCCGTCATGGCGATCGTGTTTCGTTACGGTTGACGAATTCCGTGACTTAGTCCGTCGGCGGTGGCAACCCAGATGTCGTTGCCTTGAAAGTCGATGCCGAGTATATAGTTGTGCGCCGGAGCGGTGGCGACAGTAACAGAAATGACGATGCCCTTTGCGTTGCGCACCGTCATTTCTGGCTTGCCGTCCGTGAGCGATGGCCGATAGACGGCCCAGTTCTCGCCGTCATAATATGCAAGCCCCTTGTCGGTGCCGAACCATGCGCGCTTGCCGTCCACGCCTTTCACATAATTGGTGAAGTTAGAAGGCAGGCCGCTATCCTTGGTGAGAAAGTTGTGCCAGTAGCGGCCGTCATAGTGGCTATCTCCAAAATATGTGGCCACCCACAAAACCTTTTCCTGCTCCATATAACTGACCGAAGTTACAATCTCATGGATCAGGCCCTGATCCTTCATCACCACCGTCTCGGTTTCGCCATCCGGATCGTCATATCTTGTCCACTTAGCGGTCTCCTGGTTGTATTCGAGAACGCCGCTGCCCCAAACGCCAAAGAAGACTTTGGAAGGCGCGGCGGAAACCGCATACGACCATATCTCGAACATGGGCGTGTTGCGCTCGTTGTAGAGCGACCACTGATTCGTGTGCAGGTTCAATCTGCAAGCACCGGCTGCCGTGGCGATCCAAACATTCTCGCCTTCTATCGAGATGCTGTAGACGACGTTGTTGCTCAGCCCTGAGTTCAACTGCGTGTAGCTGTCAATGTGTCCGCCGGAAATGCGGCTCAACCCGCCCATCGTTCCGGCCCATACATCGCCTGTATTCCTGTCCAGAGCCAGCGAGATCACGGCGCGATGCGCCAATCCATCCGCGGTTGTGTAGACCTTCCAGGCATGGTTCCGGTAAACAGCCAATCCATTTTCCGTGCCCGCCCAAATGCGGTCTCCGTCGACGAGCACAGCAAAGACGTGATTGTTGGGAAGGCCGTTGGCGGTGGTGAAGTTTTCAAAGCGAAAACGCGGCAGCACCTGCTGTGCGGCAGACGCTGCTTGCGCGGCGTGGGACTGCTGCTTTTCACTTGCAGGCTTAGACACGGACGCTGGAGGCGCGCAATATGCCATTGTTGCGGCGGCTATTAGCGTTGCGATCATACAGAGCTTTTTCATCACATCCCCTTTATCGAGACTTGAGGTACTCGATCAGATCGTTCAGTTCATCCTTGGTCAGGTCGTTGGTCCGGCCATGCTTGTCGTTTGGGTTGTAGATCGTCCATATCTCTTCCAGCGAGCGAGCCGAACCGTCATGCAGATAGGGCGCGGTGAGCGCGATATTGGTCAACAGCGGCGCCTTCAGAAGGCCGGTATTGTCCGTCGGCTTGCGGGTTTCCACGTTGAAGATTTTTTGGTTCGTGCCCTTGGGCCCGCTGTGGCAATAAGAGCATCGATTGTATTCGATAATCGGATTCTTGAACTTGTCCACGGAGCGCTCGAAGATCGCCTTGCCGCGTTCCTGTGCGGGCGTAAGCTCGCCATTTGCCTGCCGCCAGCGATTGGGGCGTGGAGAAAGACTGCGAACGTACATTGCCAGATCGGAGAGCGTGGCATTGTCGTAGTTTTCCGAGCGCCAGAAGAACTTCTCTGTCCTCGGCCCGCACTCGGTGGGAATGTCCGGATTGGTTCCGGTCCACTTGTACGGCTCCGTGCCCTTGATGCCCTCAAGCATCTTGTTGTCGACGATGGCGCGGCCAAAACCCTCCGGCTCGAGGTTCCAGGTAACTCCGTCGAAAGTAGAATCAATGTGGCAGTTGGCGCAGCCCATTTGCCCCTGAAACGAATAGCGCGAGGTATAGAAGGTTTGCTCGCCGTGGCGCAAGGCGGAGATTGTCTTCGGGCCGTTCAGCGCCTGAGTTGAAATCACACGATTCATGCGCGTGTCGATTACGCTTATCGTGTCATCGAGGCGGTTTGCGACAAACAGCCTGCGGCCGTCGCGGCTGAGCGCAAGCCCGCGTGGGTTCAGTCCCACGGGGATGCGCGTCACAACATAGTGAGAGCTGGCGGAGAGATCCTGTGTGAGGGGTTCGTTGTGTGTGTGGATGTAGCGCAGAAGCCGCGGAACGTCCACCACCGTCACAATCTCTGAACCGCCGCAAGTTATGTAAATGCGCGATTTGTCCGGTGAAATGGCTACGTCGAAAGGCTGCGATGCATAGCGTTCCAGCTCATCCAGCGGCACTTCCACCAGATCTGCCTTTCCTAAATCCGCGCCGAACAATACGAGTGAATACGTGAAGGCGCCGCCGTGTTCGACGTGCGCCAGCGGCACCAGGTTCTTGGGGTGGTAACCGGTGGTTACACCCAGACGGCCATCGGTGGAGAATGCCACATGAAAGACGCCGGCGAGGGCATGCAGCGGCACGCGGTCCAGCACGATGGCGCGCTCCGCATCGATCACGGTGATTTCCGATTCCGGCGCCATGCGATTTTCCAATCCTGTCCGCCGCGGCAGAATGTTCGGATAAACATGCGTCGCGTAAATGCGGCTTCCGTCCGGCGTAAGCGCCAGGTAGCTGACGCCGCGCCCGCCGTGCAGGCGCTTCTGTTCCTCGCCGGTCTGGGCATCGAGCACAGCAATGTCGCTGCTGATTCGATTGGCCACGAAGAGCAGCTTTCCAGATCGGTTTTCAATTACACTCGAGGGCTCCGCGCCCACATTCCATGTGGCTACAACAGCAAGCGAAGCGGTATCGATCACCGAGAGCGTGTCGTCCCAGGAGTTCGTCACGAACAGCCGGTCGCCCTTGGGAGAAAGCGAGAATCCACGCGGCACGCGGCCTACTGGAATGTTTTTGATTACCGCAAAGCTGGCCGCATTGAGCACGCGCACCTCGCCGGTTTGCTCGCAGAGCACATACAGCCGCGCTCCGTCCGGCGAAAGCAAAACCTCAAGGGGCGAAGCGTAGTCGTCTGAAGTGCTCGTGTCCGGCTGCGCGGCTGCGCGAACGGGCCTGCTGATCCACAGTGCAGCCGTAAGCAAGGCCACACCTATGACGAGAAATGCTGCGCATAATTTAAGCTGAAGTTTATTTTGCGTTTGCCGGATCATTTAGGCTCCTCCACAGTAAGCACGCGATCTACGGTCAGGTTTTCAAGCGTCTGCTCGCGTCCGCTGGGCCAATGAACGATGAGTTTGTCCACAGTTGCCGCCGCACCCAAACCGAAATGCAAGCGCTCATCGTTCTGTGACAAATAGCCCGACCCCGCCACACGTTCTGCTGTTTGGCGCTTGCCCGCCGCAAAGACTTCCACTTTTGCGCCAATGCCATCGCGGTTGCTCTTCGTTCCCTTCAAGTTGATCGCAATCCAGTGGCCTGTATTGGTGGATACGTTGCGCAGCAGCGTTCCCTTTGAACCCAGATTGACTACGAATGCATCCACCTTCCCATTGTTTTCGTAGTCGGCAAAACATGCGCCGCGCGCTGTCGTGCGCGTACTGAGCACCGGTCCTGCATCGGGCGAAACATCCACAAACTTACCGTCGCCAATTCCGCGAAAGAGTGTATGCTCCTCCGATATTTGCTGAACGAGCGCGCCGTGGAAGATGAGAATATCGAGCAGGCCGTCGTTGTCGAAGTCGTAAACTCCCGTGCCCCAGCTAGCGTATTGCGCATTCGCTTGCGAGACGCCGTTGGTTGCGCCCAAGTCTTCAAAGCTCATTTTCCCTGTGTTCAGCAGCAAGCGGTTGTAGCGCCCGTCGGTGACCCACAGGTCCAGCAATCCCCGTCCCTCCAGGTCGGCAAAGACAGGCCCCATCGACGAAGTCGATTCGCCATTCTGACCGTAGGCCGTGCCCGTATCGCTGCCAATCTCCTCAAAGGTTCCATCATGTTTGTTATGGAAGAGAAAATTTTCCGTGCGGTCGTTGGAGACATAGATGTCGTCCCAGCCATCATTGTCGAAGTCCGCCGCCGTGACTCCCATCGTCCGGCCCACATAGGCGCCGATGCCCGACTTATCCGTAACATCGGTGAAGGTTCCGTTGCAATTATTGTGATACAGCTTGTTTGTATCTCCCGCGTAGTCCAGCGGCCCCGGATAACCGTCCGGTGCATAGTAGGCGTGGTACTTGGGATCGAACTTCACATAGCGGCCCACAAATAGATCGGTGCAGCCGTCCTTGTCGTAATCCAGCCACGTCGAACTGATGGCCCAGCCGTCCACCTTGATTCCCGCCTTGGCCGTAACATCGGTGAAGTGCCCATTGCCGTCGTTGTGATAGAGAATGGTCTTGCCGTAGCCGGTGACCAGCAGATCGATGAAGCCGTCATTGTCGTAGTCAGCCGCGGTCACCGCAATTCCATACAAATCGGGGTCGAGCCCTGAGCTCTCTGTCACGTCGGTAAAGGTGCCGTTGCCGTTGTTGCGATAGAGATGATTGTGCGGCGGAGTTGCCGGCTTCACCTTCAGCGGAAACGGATGCATTGAGTCGTCAAGCGGCCGTCCGTTCACTACGTAAAGCGACTCCAGGCCGCTGTTGTTGTAGTCGAGCCACACGCAGCCGGCGCCGGTATCTTCGAGCAGCGAAGCCATCACGCGCGACCCGTAACTGTGCGTAAAGTTGATGCCCGCCTTGTCGCTCGCATCTTCAAAGCGAATCACCGGCGCAGGCGGCGTCTGCCCCACCGCTGGGGTTTGCGCAACGGCCATAAAGACTGCGCTTAATAAGAGCAGGAAACGATAATTCATCTTAGTTGCCCCCTGGCGTAATTTGCTGCGCCACGCGCGATTCTTTCGCGCCGGTAAGATTGACTGGCGCCGTTGTGTGCAGCAGCACGTCCGGCACGCGATTCTCAGGCGAGCGCTCCGGTCCCGTATGGCAGCCGACGCAGATGCGCTGTTCACCGCGGCGGATCCAGAACCATCCGTGCTCCTGACGCAGAACCGCGCCCTTGGCATCAAGCAGCGCAAAGCGAATCGGTTTGTCGGCTGGAGTCTGCACAAAGAAGGAGCCATCCGCCTCTACCGGAGCCGTGCCGGTGACGACAGTGTGGCCTTGAGCATCCTGCGTTTCCAGCCGCACCGATGCAGGCGAAACGCGAAGATTTCCTTCGCGCGATAGACGCGCATCCAGCGCAAGCAGATTGGCGTTGTTCCAGTCGTGCAGGCCGGAGGGATGACGCTTGGGCGTTTTCCGCTCTGCAACAAGAACCGGCTCGACAATATCCTCGCCGCTTCTGGCCAGCAATGTTTGCAGCGCCGCCGCTCCCGGTTTCCACAGCTTCAGTGCGTAGTGTGTTCCAGCGCCTGCTCGCGCGCTCACAAGCCATGCTCCCGAGGACGTCTCGGCAATTGCGCCGGCGTACTCGGATCGTGGAGCGGCAATGCGCTGTTCCGTCGCCAATGGCGATGTAAACCGCGCCAGTGCCGCGCCGTGCGTGAAGACCACATCGCCAGAGGCTAACGGCGTTCCTCCCCAGCGAGCCGTGCCGTGATCGCAGCGGTAGGACTCGACTCCGCTTCCGTCCGAATAAACCAGAAACAGCTCCGGCGCCGATCCAGCGCCAAGAGGAAAGCCAGACTCGAAAAGAATTCTCCCGTCTTTCAACACAAATGCGGGTATTGCGCTGGCGGGGAGGAAACTAAGCGGCTGGACCGCAGTGCCATCCAATTGCGCTGTTTCCAGCCGATAGATATTGTTGACACGGTGCGCATAGACAAAACGGTTGCCGGGCAAATAGAGGGGACGAATCTCATCCGATGCATCCGTCGAAATCCGACGCAGCGAATGGCCGGCAAGCGTCAACTCCCATATCTGCCAAGGATCTCCCGCGGTCTTTTTGCCAGCAAACAGTACGGTTTTCGCATCGAAGGAAACATCCGCGTCCGCAGAGGCCGCAAAACCTTCGACGAGTGGTTCGGTCTTGCCTGCGTGAACCAGGAGCAGTTGCGCGCCTTTGGGAAAACGCTCTTCTGTTCTCAGCGCCGCCAGCGGATCGTATGTTGACGCCGAGGTTACGATGTAGTCCGCATCGGGATTCTGGACTGGTTCCGGCGTAAAGCCGCAAACAAGCATCAATGCGAGTGGCGCCATAATCGCGGAACATCCTGACAGTAGCCGTACTCCCATTCAACAGCCTCCAAAAGTTGAAACAAGGTCACTCAAATCGCGCACAACCGTCCATGCGGCGATTGAAATGCGCGCAATGCCCCAACGAATATGTTTGTGCCTGGTTATTGATCCGGCCCAAAGGATTTGCATCGTGCTCCCCCACCCTAGCGACAAAAACAAAGGCGTCGCAAGGGTGGGGCACCCAAACAGTGTTGCAATACATAAGGGCCGAATCAATAACTGATGGCAATGCTTTTGATTTATGGCATCCGGATTCGATGAAATGCGAGAGTATCCGGGAATGGATGCGAGCATCTGCATTAAGATCAAGCACCCGCGGCAATGGCTCTCGGCTCCGCGCGCTCCTCAAGACACTGACGTTCGCCATCAGTTTTTTACGCCCGTGCTCGCACACACTGATACTCTCCATTCGGGGGAAATCAAATCTTACTGTGAAAGCCGATTGCGCGCGTCCATCAAAGGGCGGATTCGACCTATCCATCGAAAGATTGATTCACGCATCAGTTATTGTTCATTCAATTCATCTTTTGCTTGCAGACGGCCCGCTCGCATCGAACGCTCTTTCAGCCAGGCAAAGAAAACAGGAACAAGAATCAGAACGTGAATCGTTGATGTAATCATGCCGCCAACGATTGGCGCCGCAATGGGCTTCATAACATCGGAGCCAACACCGGTCGACCAGAGTATGGGCACCAGGCTTCCAAGAACCGCGAGCACGGTCATCAGCTTCGGACGCAGGCGCTGAACGGCCCCCTCGATGACGGCGGCCTCAATGTCGGCAGAGGAGCGGATATTTCCCGCGCTCAAGTGACGCTCCAGCGCCTCGTGCAGATAGACCACCATGACGACACCTGTTTCAACGGCAATTCCAAAGAGGGATATGTATCCTACCCACACAGCGACGCTGAAGTTGTAACCCAGCAGCCACTGCAGGAGAAATCCTCCGGACAGCGCGTAGAAAGTTGGAACAATCAGGACAATCACTTCCAGCGCGGAATGGAAGACCATGTAAAGCAGAAGGAAGATGACCGCAAAGACCACAGGCACAATCAGCTCAAGCCGCTGTTTGGCTCTCTTTTCATACTGATATTCGCCAGACCAGGTGAATGAATAGTTCGCGGGCAAGGCAATCTTGTCACGCAGCAGCCGATTGGCCTCGTCAACGAATGCGCCGTAGTTTGTATCTTTCAGATTGATGTAGATGTAGCCGGTGAGCTGGCCGTCCTCGTCTCTGATCATCGATGGTCCCTTCGAGAACGAGACGCGCGCGACTTGTCCCAGTGGAATCTGCGCCCCCGACGGAGTCTCGATCAGAACAGCGCGCATTCGATCCACGCTATCGCGAAAGTCCTGCTCGTAGCGCACGTTGATTGGATAGCGTTCCCGCCCTTCGATATTCTCGGCTACGCTCCGTCCTCCGATGCCCGACGAGACAGCCGCCTGCACATCCGCCACGCTCAGCCCATAACGCGATGCCTCGTCCCGATCAACCTCGACGTTGATATATAGCCCTTCCGATATGCGTTCGGCGAAGATAGAGCGCTGTTGCGGCATGGTGGCAAGAACACTTCGAATCTTCCCAGCCAACTGTTCGATTCCATCGGCGGTTGGCCCCTGCACCTTGATTCCCAGCGGCGTTTTGATGCCTGTGAGCTCCATGTCCAGCCGGCCTTCCACAGGGCTGGTCCAGGTATTGGAGATGCCGGGAAACTGGAGTTTAGTGTCCATCTCCTGAATCAGTTTGTCGTAGGTCATGCCAGGCCGCCATTGTTCGCGCGGCTTTAGCATGAGGGTTGTGTCGAACATGTCGAGCGGCGCGTTATCCGTGGCGCTATCCGACCGGCCGACAGTGCCGAAAACGCTGGCCACCTCGGGAAAGGAGCGCAAGATCGCATCCTGTTTTTGCAAAAGAGTCTTGGCCTGTTCGATGGATATGCCTGGCAGCGCGGCCGGCATATAGAGAACCGATCCCTCATAAAGCGGAGGCATGAACTGGCTTCCAAGCTTGTATGCGATTGGCAGAGTGGCGCCGAGAAAAAGCAGGTTCAGGCCGAGGGTCAGAAATCGATGCCGGAGACAGAATCGAATTACTGGAAGATACAAGGCCTGCGTGAATTGTGAAACAGGATTCGCGCTGGTGGGCCGCAGTTTGCCGCGTATCAGAAACACCATCAGCACAGGCACCAGAGTAATGGCCAAAATGGATGAGGAGCCAACGGCAAGAGTCTTTGTCCACACGAGGGGACGAAACATTCGTCCTTCCTGCGCCTCGAGCAGAAACACAGGAAGAAACGAAGCCATGATAATCAGCAGCGAATAAAAAAGCGCCGGCCCAACCTGCTTGGCGGCTTCGACAAGGATCTTCACACGCTCTGAATTTGAAACCGGAAGCGAACTAACTTCTTGACGCACCGATAGCTGGCGATAGCCGTTCTCGACCATAACCATGGCGGCGTCAACCAGGACCCCGATGGCAAGCGCCAGGCCACCGAGCGACATGATGTTGGATGTGGCGCCAAGAAAGTACATGGGAATGAAGGAAACGAGCACCGCAATAGGCAGAATGACAATTACAATCAGCGCCGAGCGGAAATGAAAGAGAAAAACAACGACGACAACACTGACGATGACTGCCTCTTCAAGCAAATCGCGATGCAGGGTTGCTATCGACTCGTTGATAAGTCCCGAGCGGTCGTACCCGGAAACAATCTGGACGCCCGGCGGCAAAGAAGATGCGATCTGCTTGAATTTTCTTTTCACGCCGTCAATTACTTTCAACGCGTTCATGCCCTGGCGCATCACGACGATGCCGCCAACGGTTTCGCCTTCGCCGTTCCAATCCGCCACGCCCTCGCGAATGTCGGGTCCTAAGCCGACGCTGCCCAAATCGCGCAGCAAGACGGGAGTTCCGTTCAAGCTGCCAACAGCAACGGTTTCCAAATCACTTGTCGATTTCAGGTAGCCTAGTCCGCGAATAATATATTGAGCGCCGTTCAGGTCGAGGACGCGGCCGCCCACTTCGTTCGTGCTGGCCTTGACACGGTCAATCACGGTAGAGAGAGGTATTTTATATGCAAGCAGCTTGTTGGGATCGAGCCGCACCTGGTACTGGCGGACAAATCCTCCGATGCTTGTAACTTCCGACACGCCCGGCACGGTTTCCAGATCATAGCGCAGATGCCAGTCCTGGAGGCTGCGCAGATCGGCAAGACTATGTGTTCCGCTCTTATCGACGATGGCGTATTCGAAGACCCAACCTGCGGCAGTTGCGTCCGGGCCGATCACTGGATTCACCCCTTCGGGCAAGCGGCCGGCAATTTGCTGCAGGTACTCGACAACGCGCGAACGCGCCCAATACATATCTGTGCCATCATCGAATACGACAAACACATATGAGTCGCCGAGCATTGTCTGCGCCCGCACGGACTTCACGCGTGGCGCGGCCAATAAACTGGTGACAATGGGATATGTAACCTGATCCTCGATAATATCCGGCGGCTGGCCGGCCCAGCTTGTACGGACGATGACCTGCACATCGGAGACATCCGGCAAAGCATCCAGCGGATTCTGCTTCACAGACCAAATGCCTGCGAAGGTCAGCAATACGACAATCGCGCATACAAGAAACTTGTTTCGCGCACACAGTTCGATGATCCGGGAGATCATCTTACATGCCGCCTTTTGCGTTGATGCTGAACTTCTTTGCGGCCATAAATTGGCCATGCTGCTTCACCGAGACGGCAACCTGCCAGGTTCCGCCGCAGGGCAGTTTCTCCAGTCCCTGGTAGGCTCCCGCGGACTTTTCAGTGAGCGCAGCGGATTCATTCATCGCGGCCATGCCCATCTCCGGCATGGCTGCCATGTGGAACGCGACCGCAACTTCAGCGCCTGAAACAGCAGCCCCATTGTTGCCGGTCAGCTTGACGTAGAGCGTGTTGTTTCCCTTTTGCAGTGGGTCGGGATTACTCGAAAACGCGATTCGGATTGACTGTTGCGTCCCCGAGGCCGCGGCCATGTCCATATTCTGCGCGGATGGCGTTGCCGATCCGGAAGCAGCCTGCATCTGGCTTTCGGAGTCAATAAGGAAATTGGCGGAGGTCACAATCGACTGATGCGCGTCGAGTCCCTTCAAGATAACGAAATAGCTGCCAATCTGCGGGCCCAGAACAACTTCTCTTGGCTCGATTCGTCCCTCGCCTTTATTCAGGAAGACAATCTGTTTCAATCCGGTCTGAAGCACCGAGGAAGCAGGAACCACAAGGCTTCGGCCGAGCATGGACTTCAGATCGACGTTGACGAACATTCCCGGCTTCAGCAGCAAACCGGTGTTGTCGATCGAGAGCCGCACCTGCACGGTTCGAGTTGCCGCATCGACCTGCGGAAGGACTTCCTCGACACGTCCATTGAAGGTCTTCTGCGGATAAGCATCAACGGTGATCGCGGCCTGATCGCCTGGCTTCAGGCGGCCAACATCGCATTGAAATACCTGCGCGTTGACCCACACGCGCGAAAGGTCGGCGATGGTGTAGAGACGCGTGCCGGGTTCGGCGTACATGTTTGGCAGCGCATTCCGCTCCGTGATATAGCCGGAAGACGGCGACTGAATCGTCAGGTCAGTCTGCACCTTTCGCGTTCGTTTCAACTCTGCAATCTCGCTCTCCGGGATCTCCCACTGTGCCAGCCGATGCTCGGCCGCAGTGGAAAGAGAACGCGCACCGGCGGCAACGTCGCGGATCGAACTGCTGCTCAGGGCTCGCTGATTATCGTTGGCAAGAAGGTATTCCTGCTGCGTGGCCACCAATTCCGGGCTGTAGATGGTAAAAAGCGGTTCACCCTTGCGCACGTACTGATAGGTTGCGTTTGCAAACACCTTGCGTATGGAACCGGAGAATCTTACCTGAACATAAGAAAGAAGACGGTCGTTGATGGCGACCGTACCCGTGGCTCTCAGGTCGTCACTCATGTCCTTGTATTCCGCGGTTCCTGTTGTCATGCCAATGTTTCGCATTTGCTCGGCAGTTAGTTGAATGGGAGCTAGCGGCGCATCCATCGAATGTGAGGACATGGCTGCGGGCTGGTCCACTGAAGCACTGGAAGCAGCAACGATGGGAGAGAAGGAGAAGAGTGTCAGAGGATGCCTCATCTCCGAACGGAGAAGAAAAACAACCAGCATGGCAGTGACGAGCGCAGCCCACACCAGAGTCGCCGTAAATAAGTTCTTCTGTGCTATTGCAGTCATCGAATTGTTCTCCCAGTCAGGGTCTCTATGCGCACCAGAGCCGCCTCATGATCGAGAAGCGCCTGCTGGTAATCGCTCTCCAGCGAAAGAATGTCCAACAGCGCGGAGAGCACAGGGCCGAGTTCCTGCTTGTTGGATTGATAGGCTGACTGCTCGGAATGAAACACGGCCTCCGCCTGCGGCATCAGCCCTTGCTTGAATTCATTGAGCAGCTCCGTGGTGCTTTTTACCGCAATGTATTGCTCCTGCAAATCAGCCAACTTCTGCTGAACATCCGAATCCATCTCGTGTCTTGCACGAGTCTCTTGTTCCGCGGCCTGGGCAATTTCCGCTTTTACGCGGCGCCGGTTCGGAAGGCGGACATCCGCCGAGAACATATACCGGTTTCGATAATCTTCGCCGGTAATTTGAAAGGCGTAGCCAAGGCTGAAGTCTGGCCGGTCATCGCGCTTTGCGGACGCCAACTGCGCCTTCTGCTTGTCCACGGCATGAGCGTCCACCATGAGCGTGGGATTGCTCGCGCGCATCTGGCTTTGCAGTTCCTGCGGATCGATCATGAATGGCGTTGCGGTCAGCGGATCGGGAAGGATGTCGGCAGAATCCTGAGTGCGATGCAACAGCTGCTTGAGGCGGGCCTGCGCCTGCCACAGATTCTGATTGTGCATGGTGTCCTGACGAAGAATCTGCGTGCGCTCCATCTGCGCCTTGATAACCGCCGACTGGCTTCCCTTCCCCAGCGCATATTGAGAAAGCGCGTCCTGAATCACCGACTGCAGCAGTGAATCGATACGATCCAGGTATGCAATTGCAGCAGTGGAATAAGCGATTTGCAGATAGAGCAGCTTGACCTGCTCAGCCACCGAGGAGCGTGTCACTGCAACGCCAGCCTTCTGCGTCTCCATTTCACGGTTTGCGACCTCGTCCCGAAGCCGGAGCTTTCCTGGATACGGAAGCTCCTGTGAAGCTCCCAGTCTTAGGTACGCAAACTCGCTGTTGCTGAATCCGGCAAGCGGCTTGGGGCTGCCGACGCTGAACGACTGAAATGAGATTTCAGGGGCAGGATGCGAAGAAGCCTGCTCTTCCACGTGAGCTGACGCCCGCCATGCATCCTCAGCCGATTTTATCTGGCTGTTGCTTGCATCCGCTTCGCGCAATAGAGTTGCGAGTGAAGTCGGGAGTGTAACGTCGTGACCGCCCTGCGCTGTCACCAGCTTGCATCCTGCAAAAGCAGCCGCGCACAACAATAGTTTAAGCTTCAATGGGAAATCTCCCGCTGCAATTATTGCTAAGAAGCTATTGTGCTGTTTCTGGTTCTATTCTTCATCGGTAATCTGGATGATTACGCCATCCATCGAATGGCCCATGCGCTTGCTCATCCGAATGGATGATCGCTCGTCTCGTTCATAAAGCTGACATTGCCAGCCGTCCGGATGAACGAACTATCTATCGATCATTCGGTCCATGACATGCGGCACAAAAATAAATAGCATCTTAGTTTCATTCACACATTTACAAACAATTCAGATCGGTCTTTGGGGAATCCATGCAACTTTGTTCAATCGCCAGAGCGTTTTCGATTCACATGTTGACATCGCGACAGTGTGCAAGGTGGCTTTTCCTTAAGGAAAAAACCACTCCGCTGCCCAGTTTCTGTAAAGAGCAGAATCAAAAACGCTGTAGTCATCGATTCATCGGAAAGACCTTCATCTTCGTTCTCGCGCTCTTGCCGTGCTTTTCCGGTAAGGCACTAGCCCAACATAGCGCGGCTGCGCAGCCGATGGAACTGGGAATCATCGTCACATCAACCGAAGATGAGGCGACCGACATTATGCGGAAGCTCAATGACGGATGGGACTTCAGTGTGCTCGCAAAAGAAAAGTCAATCGATCCCACATCGATTGACGGCGGGTACATGGGGAAGTGGCGTCCTACGCAACTTCGTCCTGACTTGCGAAACGTCGTGGCCGGCTTAAACACCGGACAATTCAGCAAGGTCGTTTCCGTTCCCGCGGGATTTGCGATTCTAAAGATATTTTTCGTACCCCCTCCCACGGAAGACATGAACGCGAAGCACATCCGGGAAATGATTGCGAAGGGCGAGATTAAATTCGGTGCGAGCATCGGCGGACTAAGCGAAGCCGATCAGGTATTTGCCATCTTTCCCAAGCCTGACGGATGGGCTTACAACCTTCAGCAAAGTTGCAGCTTGCGAACTCAGTCATACGATGCGGCGATGCAACATTTAGCGAATGTTATTGACTCGGCAAAATCTGGAGGGGACAATAGCTACAGTGCGCTCGATATACTTAATTCTTATATATACCGTGGACTGCTTTATAGTTACACGGGGAAGATGGAAGAATCGGTCAATGAGTTACAAATTGCTTACAAGATGGCCCCAACCGTGGCCCCTCCGCCACAACAAAAGCCGGATGCGGAAAGAATCAATAGTAGCAGTAATAGCGTCGGTGGCATGGGTGCTGCCAGTCAATCCTCGACACTCACTCAGGCGCAGAGACTGGAGGAAATGCTGGGAGCAGCTTACCTGCATTGGGCAGAGATGGAGAACGGAGCATATAGCAAAAACGGCGATTCAGACCTTTTTCCCCCCGAGAATCTCACGGATAGTTATCAGAAAAAGGACAAGTCAAGGATGGCCATACAATGCTTCACGAAATTTCTCAAGCAGATTCCAGATGATATTGAGGTAAAGTGGCTTCTGAATTATGCTTATTCAACCCTGGGGGAATACCCGGCTGGCGTTCCCAAAGAGTACCTCATTCCGCTGAGCAGCTTCCAGTCGAAGGAGAGCATTGGGCGTTTTGTCGATGTCGCTCCCGATGCGGGCTTGAATGTCATGCGCGAGGCCGGCGGGCTTGCCATTGACGACTTTGAAAACAACGGCCTGCTTGACATCGTTGTCTCCAGCATGGAGGTCTGTGATCCGATCAAGTACTTCCACAACAACGGGGATGGAACCTTCAGCGACCAGACCGCCAAGGCTGGACTCACTGGACAGCTTGGCGCGTTGAATATTATGCAGGTGGACTATAACAACGATGGCTGCATGGACCTTTTCATTCCGCGTGGAGGGTGGGAGTATCCGCAAAGAAGATCACTGTTGCGCAACAACTGCGATGGAACTTTTACAGATGTTACGGAAGCGGCCGGGCTGGCCGATAACGTAGCCCAAACGAACTCCGCGGTCTGGGTTGACATCGACAACGACGGCTATCTCGACCTTTTCGTTGCCAACGAAAATTCCCCCAGCCAACTGTTTCACAACAAGGGAGACGGAACGTTTGAAGACATATCCCACTCGGCTGGAATCGATCAGACTGCTTTCTCCAAAGGTGTAACAGCCGCGGACTACGATCAGGACGGCTACGTCGATTTCTACGTGTCGAATTTGTATGGAGCAAACACTCTCTATCACAACAACGGTAATCTGACCTTCACCGATGTGGCGCGGCAGGCCGGCGTGCAAGCGCCGTTGGTGAGTTTTTCAACCTGGTTCTTTGACTACGACAACGACGGATGGCCCGATCTGTTTGTAGCAAGCTACTTTGTCTCTGTGCCCGAGTCGATCAAGACTTACCTTGACTTGCCGCATAACGCTGAAACGCTCAAGCTCTACCGGAACAAGCACGATGGAACCTTTGAGGACGTCACCAAACAGGTTGGTCTTGATAAGGTCTTCATGCCCATGGGCGCGGGTTTTGGCGATATCCGTAACGATGGATTCCTCTCCATCTATCTTGGAAGCGGAAATCCATCCTATACCGCGCTGATACCGCACGAACTGCTTCTCAACAAGGACGGAAAGCAGTTCGTGGACATCACCGCATCCTCGGGAACGGGAGAGTTGCACAAGGGACACGCGATCACCTTTGCCGATCTCGACCACAGCGGGAACGAAGCCATCATTGCGGAGATTGGCGGGGCGGTGCCGGGGGATGCGCACACTTTGCGCGTGTTCAAGAATCCGGGCAATGATAACGACTGGATCAATGTGCACCTAGTTGGCGTGAATAGCAACCGTTCTGGAGTTGGAGCGCAAATCAAGGTTACCGTGTCAGACGATGGCCAGACGCCACGAACGATCTATCGTACAGGAGGAGAAACCAGTTCTTTCGGCTCAAAGCCTTTGGAACAGCACATCGGCCTGGGGCACAATGCGCGCATTGTCGCGATCGACGTGTGGTGGCCTGCGACTAATACCCGGCAGCATTTCACGAATGTCGACAAGAATCAGTACATCGAAATCAAAGAGTTTACGAAGGAAATTCACAAACTGGTCCGGCCAGCCTTCAGTCTTGGTTCGCCTACGGCGACAAGCGCGAGTCATGCAGAGACTTCTCCAAAGGCTGGTTCAGGCGCCAACACCACTTCTGCAACTGCCGGCTCGGAGTTTAAGAGATAGGAATCGATTTGAGCGGATCATTCAACAGCGTCAGGCAACGCGCACAAAGGGTCCAATCCCTATCGCGCCAGGTCTCTGACGGCATGACTTCGTACCTTGCAGGTTCGTGGCCTCCCACCCTTTCGCCAGCAAAAAGGCGAAAGGATGGGGCACGGGGAATGGTACAACTTCAAGCGGTTTGAGACCGAGAGCGTTTTCAGGTTGACTGTTTACAGTCGAGATTGAGACCTGTGCTCTCCCACCCAACATTTTGTTAACAGTTGAATCGAAAACGCTCTAGGGGCGGTCCCGAATACGTGTACACTAGTGCGGAACTACACTAAACGCAACGTTGTTAAGAGTATTTAGAGTGGCTTTTTCTTCCATCCCAGCGAGCAAAGATCGCTCGCCGGGAATCCGGTTGAGGAAAAAGCCACTCTGCAGCATCGGCTTCGGTGTATAGCAATAGGAGAACCGCTATAGCGTACACTGCGATTTGTTTTCTGACGCGACCCCATCTGGAGCCGGGGGAGGCACTCAGGATAAATCCCCTGGGACGCCGATTTCGCGGGAAGGATTCTCTGTTGTCGCTCTCCCACTCGGAGATCCCCGAATCTGAAGAAGCCTATGTCTCTTATCTTCTTCATTCTATGATATATATCGAACAGCGTTCGGCATCCTATTCCGCTGTTACTATTCGGCAGAAGCGCAACGGGAATGGGCTTGGTCAACCTCAACCAATCTCAAAGTCTCCCCGGCCACGCTCTGGAACTACGCGGCGCTGGCTGTGTTGCACCTCGCGCTCCTGCACGAGGTTTCTTCCTTCGACTCGCGCCCATGCCTCGGCGCGCTGCTCGTTCCTCTGGCACTCCCGGTTACCACGCGAGCCGAAGACGGCCTCGGCGGTGCGCTCCGCGTAGTTGGTCCAATTGCGGTTCTCCGCTTCGCGCCCTTGGCTGGCGTTTTCCTTCAGAGCTTGCGTTACGGCCTGTTGATCGTGGCCCGTTACGCGCATTCTTACCGCAATCATCCAATCAAGCTGCGAGGCGTTCCGCACCTCGATACGATTGAGGATGTCGGCTTTGTGCATCTGATATGCCGAGCTTGGTGACGGCATATCAGACGGCATTACCGGAACCGGCTGGCCCTCGCTGTGACCGCGAACGATCTCCCGTCGCAACTCTGGATTGCTGATCTTGAATCCATGTTGCGCGGCAAGTTGCGCGCAGAGTTGCTTGAATTCGTCGGGGCCGGTGATGGTCAGTGTTCCCCACTTCTGCGCGGCCAACTGGAGTGCGGCCAAGACGGCAGCCTCATCCTGCGCTTGCCAGACATCAATGCGCTTGCCGCGATCCGTAAAGCTGACGCGGCTTGGATCAGTGAGCGATGAATAGTGAATTTCAGCCAACTGCGAGTGCGCGGACTGACGCACCTGCGCGGTGAAGTCGCGAATGTCGCGTTTGCGTGGTATCTCGTCACTGTCTCCAAGAATTGCAGTACAGGGAGTTTCAGAATCCCGATACCTCCATTGCTCCGCGAGCTGTGGCTCTCCCTGCTCTACAAGAAACTGCTCAAAGGTCTTCCGCCGGCCGAACCTCATGCGGAGACTGTCACGCTCGCGCTTTTGCCGTTCCATCAGTTCGGCTTTGCGCTTGGCGTGGTCGGCAGCCAAGAGGCTCCTGGCAACATTCAAGGCATTGCCGGACCACTTGCCGCCCTGGTATAGCGCGGACCGCTCTTTGCGAAACTCCGCAGACTGCATCTCACGCGATGCACGATGATCCATGCGCTGCTGAACCTGGGCAGCCTCCTTTTGTTTGCGGTTGGCTACGAGTGTCTTACGATATTCAGCCCAGTTCGCTGGCATATCCGGGAAAAGAGGCTCCGCTGTGCGCGGCTGGAGCGGCATTGAATTGGAGCGGCTATCAGGCTGAAATTCGCCCAGCCGCTCCTCCATCCGGCTCCGGCTGAATTCACGTCCAATACACGAGGCTTTGAGCGGCTGGTCTCCCACCCAAAGCATTGCGCCGCTGCCTTTCCGCTCATAGCGCATATCTACCTGGGCCAGTCCCTCATGCACCTGCGCCCACGACTGCGCATTGAGCAAAATTGGTGCAGCTTTTTCCTGCGCGATTCGTTCGCATGATTTCTCTCCGGTTGCATTCTCATGGTCCCGCGCTTTCGAGCGAGGCTGAGGCTCGCGCACACTGCCGGCTCGTGTGACCTGACCGCTGCGGTCGGCGACATAGCGAGCGTTTCGCTCTGCCTCCCAACCCTGCGCATGGATAATCTCCGCGATGGCCTTGTGCGCTTTGTCGATGCACCATCCCTTGTCTTCTACGCGCAACGTATCGGGATGAACGCGATTGAGAACGACATGAAGATGATAGTTCTCAGTGTTGCGGTGCAATGCAAATACGGCAAGATGGCCGCTGCTCATACCGAGATGCCGTTTCAGAATTTCGACGGCTTCGTTGCACTGCGCTTGCGTCGGCTGCTCGCCTTCCTTCCAACTCAACAGCCAATGATCGACGGGGTCTTTACTGCGAGTCGCTTCCATTGCCAGAGCAACCATCTCGGCGCGTTGCCCTTGCTGCGAGTCCGAGTAGAAGTTTCCGTTTGCGCCAATGTACTCCGCCTTCTGTGCGTCTGCGCGTCCATCGGCCACAATGTAGTCGAGCAAGCTGCCAATGCGCGAAGGCTTGCTTGATTGCGTCTTCGGATTGGCGATGTACTTAACGATCATGGTTGGCGACTCGTTCGATAGCTGCGTGTATTGCGCAGATTGTCGCGATGCACTCGTCTACCACTTCGACGTGCTGGGCGAACTTGTTCATCGCATATTTTTGAAGGCCTCCCAACCGGCGCAACTCGCGGATCATCATCAGGTCAGTCGCGGCGTGAACCGTCTTGCCAAAAGTGCGCTTGCGAACCAACTCGCTTATGCTCATCCCGGCAAGGTCGGCCTCTTCGCGGAGTTGCACGCGCTCTGGCACGGTTAACCGCATTTCAAATCGTGATGTGGCACGATCTATGGTTCGTGAAGTGAACGGCATTGTGTTTTCTCTACGCGCAGCGTGCGCGGTTAGTTTCAGGAAGAGCCTACTGAACATCGCATAATATAGTGACAACATGAGCCATATAGCAGTAAGCTGTAAGGCATGACACGATCCATTGCGCCGCGTCGTGACTTCGCTGCCATGCAAGAACGCCGCCGCCGT
>Ga0224535_1000064_pt1 | contig 36447 bp, 27 predicted proteins | sample 714E13034metaG_FD_179898 | JGI IMG/M metagenome (GOLD analysis project Ga0224535, IMG submission 179898) | Peat soil microbial communities from Stordalen Mire, Sweden - 717 E1 30-34 | ecosystem: Environmental > Terrestrial > Soil > Wetlands > Peat | place: Sweden: Norrbotten County, Stordalen... | reverse complement strand
TCAAGTACACTGAACGCAGCAAGGCTAAGCGCAGAAAAGGAGCTGGGGATGGCCGGGAATCGCCGCTCAAGTACACTTATAATCGAAGCTGCCAAGACATCCAGTGGCTGGGGATGGCCGGGAATCGCCGCTCAAGTACACTCGAGGATCTTTCTGGTAGATGGTTTCCTGGGCTGGGGATGGCCGGGAATCGCCGCTCAAGTACACTTGGGGGGAAGCACTCATGGTGACGCAGGTGCTGGGGATGGCCGGGAATCGCCGCTCAAGTACACTTCCCCACCTTCACCAGTTCCGCATAGGTATTGCTGGGGATGGCCGGGAATCGCCGCTCAAGTACACTTCTCGCCGTTTTTGGCGTCTGCGATGGTCGCGCTGGGGATGGCCGGGAATCGCCGCTCAAGTACACTTAGACCGCGCCGAACCTACTGAAAAGCAGTGGGTTGGCGCGGTTTTTCTTTATCAAAAGAGAAGAATCTGCTCCGGAATTTCTTCTGGTTCTCGCGGTTTTTTCCCATAGAAGACCTCCATCTTGCCGAATTGCAGGTCTGTCACAGTAATCAATCGTACCTGGCCCAACGGTGGAACGACTGAACGGATCGTGTTTCGATGTGCGTCAGCGGCTTCCTCGCTTGGCAAATAGCGCGCATAGACGGAAAACTGCAACATCATAAAGCCGTCTTTGAGCAGAGCTTTGCGAAAGCGCGTATAGTCGCGCCGGTTCACCGGAGTCTCCACCGGAAGGTCGAACATGGCAATCAACCACAAGGACCGATACGCTGACGACAGCCTTCCTTTCATGGCATTCGCAACTCACCCATTCGCTTTCAACGCCCAAAGTTCTTCCGGCTCCGCACGTTTCACACCACGTTTTACCGCTGGCTCAACGGGGATTGCTTCCAGCAGAGTCGGCATAACCGGGTCGCGCTGTTCTCCCGTAATGCACTTCGCCAACGAATTCGCAACCCGCAACAGAATGTCGAAAAGTGTGCGTTCTTCCCGTTCATAAATGTATCGCGCGGTAACTGCGCCAATGAGCCAGCTCTTCGCGCGCGAATCGAGAGGCGCCGCCGCGTCTTCGCGAGCTATCCACTGCGCCACACACCGGTCGATGAGCGGCCGAAATGGCTCCATAACGTCCGCCGACAGACAGAACGGGTTATAACGGTTGCTGTGCTGTAGTCCGATTGAGGGATGCAGTCCGGCGGCGCAGAGAGCACGCGCCACCGCAGCACGCAGGACCGTATAGCCGTAATCAAGATGGCGGTTCTGATCGACTTCGTCTGAACCGCGCCGAAATGGCTTGCCTGGAAACAGATGCTGCCAGTATCGTCGCGCGGCCTGTGCTTCGAGATTGCCCTGATCGCCAGACCGAACGCGCGCAGACAATGCAATGAGTCCTTGATCGCTTCCGTGCAACTCGCGCAACAACTCTCCCTGTGCCTTGATCTTGGCGCGGACGATTTGCTGCCAGAGGCGCTTGCGTGTGGGGACCGAAAGCTCCATCTGGTGGGCGAATCGTTCTGTTTGAATGAAATGGCTTTGCACGGGAAGCAGCATCGAGGCGGGAAGAAACTTGCCGTCAATCGTAATGACCGAACCGCCAGCCTCGGCAATCCGTGAAAGCACAGCCTGTGAAAGTATTATTTGCGGATGTGCCAGGAGGAGCACCGCGATTTCGTTCACGGGAGTGGTGAACGGGAGCGTGAGCTGATCTACCTGCGGCCGCTCGATGACCAATTGCGCGTCCCGCACACTGAGCCGCGCTGGCGTTGCGATTTCGACAATGCGATCAATCATTGGCTGGATGTACCCTTCCGAGAAGATCAACAACCACTTTTTGCGGAGACATTGACTTGAGCGTTGCGGGCATTTTCGACCATGCTGCGCCCGTGCTGTATTGCAATTTATCTGGCATGGCATTATTGATCGGAATAAATGTCATTTTGCCTGTTGCCTCGAATTTCTTCACCTTGAATATTTGCCTGTGTCCATCCTGTTCAAGTTGAATCGTGTCACTCTTCATTAGAGAGAACAAGAAACGGGACTCATCGTCATCATCATTCTGGCGAAGTCTAGAGAAATTTTTCGATTCAGTATGAGGGCGTCCAGGACGACGGTCATGCTTCGGGAACCTATCATACATCTCGGTAGTTTGGATGACCTTGCTATCCCACGTCTCCCGGCGCTTTTCGTCCCGCGTTACGAACAAATCCACATGATGTATACCGCCAGAGGCGACGTATCTCTCATTCGATCCCGCGCCGACAAGGAGCGGATTCTTGGTCTCGCGAATGCGAACTTTACGAATGGGAATTCGCTTGCCAGCTGGGGTAAGTATGTACGGCGTGTTTTCCGGTTTCTCGAAAGCCTTCACATTGTCAGAACCTTTCAGGGTTCCCCCAATCTCCTTAAGTTTGGCGCGTAATATATCGCGCACGGCGCGATCAACGATAACATCATCTGCCTCTATTTGCTCAACTTTCAATTCAGAAACTAGGGTTCGCGAATGCACGATGGACTTGCCTTTATACATATAAGGCCGTGCATAGTTTGATCCTTGGTGCAGTTCTCCGCTGACTTTATGCTCGGGCCGATGGGAGGTAAGCATTTCTCGAACCTGCTCCTCGACCGAGCAGAAGAAATCCGGCGTGCGCCAAGGCTGCGGTACATGACGCCAGCTTCGTGTACCCGGCTGCCAGGGTTCCAACGCGGACGCCCGCGCCATTGACTGAATCACGTCATTCCGTGTAAGCGCAATCACGATTGCGTCGATGGCATGATGCCGGTGATCAGTTCTGGGCTTTCCAGTGCTTTCTGTTGGTTCGGGGGGAATCATGTTGCGCAGAATCTGCTCGAATCCCCAGTTCCGGCGCAAGGTTGCGGTCACAGCTCCGGTGGAAGCGAAGATGATTTGGCGCTTGCGGCCATTCTCCGCCAGGTCTCTTCCACCATAAAGCGTGCTCAGTAGTCTTGCGGCAAGCAGGCTGGTATAGCGCGTGTCATTCAACTGACGCGAACTGAAGTCCGCAAGTTCGTCGGTGCTGCGAATCTCGAATTTCCGTGATTTTCCGGGATTCTTCCATCGCGCTACGCGCGCCAGAATCTGATGCCAGTTCTCCGGGTCCTGCTCGGCAAATGCCTCGTAGGGTGTTTGATTGCGCTTTACCATGCGGTTCGTATCGCCCCAGCACAGAACTTTATTCTGGTAGGAATCGTCCGGGTGGCGGCTGCGCGGAAGAATATGATCCACATCGAAGCCGTTGTTATCGTCAAACAGACGGGAAAAAGGAAGCGACCGACCGGTGTATGGACATTCACCTTGCTGTTCAACCCACAACTTTGCTTTTTCCAGATCGTTACGGGAGGGATTTTGAGGCGTTCCGCACTCGTTGTGCATACGTTCAGCCAATGCCTTATTCTCCGCCTCGCGCTTGCGATTGCGTGCAGTCTCATCCAGCCGCTTCGACCGCGGCTTTTTCAGCTCGCGTGCCAGTTCAATGCGGATTTCACAAGGCTTTCCGTACTCGCGCACAATGGCATTGACCACCTTCCGCATTTCCGTAATGGACCTCTCAACGGCAGGATTCCTCAGCCCATTGGCAATGCTGGCCATGAGTGGGTCTTGGGGCGGCGGTGTGCCGTTGCGAAAATGCTTGCGATTCGGACGCAACACGGGGATGAGGGAATGAACCGCGGCTCCGGAAAACCGGTTGCCGTAGATTTCTGTCTCGGCTTCCTTGAAAGATTTTCCTGCTCGCATCAGGGGAAGAATCTTGCCGAGCGCCACAAGTGACAGTGAGCAATAATCGCCCGGGGCTTTTTCATTCACCAGCGCGTTCGCACCTGCTTCATCCAGCCCCAAATGTTCCATTGCTTCGCGCTTCAGTTCTTCATCCTTCTCGCTATTGCGCCAATTCTCGATAATTTGGTTTTGCTTTCCCGCTGAGAATTCCTTCCAGCGTTCGCCAAAGACCTTGCGCATGGATTGGGCGGTGAGATTTCCCTTGAGTTGAGGGCTCTTTCCTGCACCGCGCTCCAGGTTGAACTGTGCTGTCTTGGGCAGGCCAAGGTGCTGCTTGATCTTCGCAAAGCTCTGCGTTCCGTGGTTCTCCAGCAGATCGAAGACGGCAGCGCGTCCATCCTCATTCAAAGGCAGTTCGTTTCCATCTTCTTCGATTAGCCGGAGGTCGTTGACTTTCTGGAGCAACCGGAACTGCTGTGCCAAAAGCGCGGCCCACGGCGCGCGGCGTTTATCCGGCTCCAATTCGCATTTGCCCACAAGATGTTTCTGCGCCGCAACGGGCCTCTGAAAGAAAAGCAGATTCCAGATTCGGTCATGCAACTCCGGTGTAAGAAGATCCGTGTGATATTCCTTCTGCTTGTCCCATATCATCTGGAACTCTTTTTCAAACATCTTCCTACCGGTCCACTGGCGACGGACTTTCTGCTCATGCGGATCAAGTCCGGCAAGATACTCCCCAAGCGTCTGTGCGCCGGCCGCTTCGATAGCCTGTTCGAGTTCGTGGATTGCTGACTTGACCTGTCCCTGGTCTTCAGAGTCCTTTGTCTTCTTCTTGACATCCTTGCGATTGGATTGGAAGCCGCGACGTTGGCTCAGATGGAAGAAAACACGGCCCAGTTCATCCAACGCAAGTGGCTCATAGAGGGCTTTTTTGCGAAGCGCATAGAGCGGCATCTGGGCGAATATTTCCTGATCCGTGCCGTTTCTATGCCGATTTGAAAGAGTCACGTCGAGATTGTTGAGAATTCGATGCCGTTGCTCCGAACCAATTCCTGTTCCTTGGGTATCACCAGTCGGTAAAAGACCTGCCCCTTGCAGGACACCAAACAACTCGCGCTGCCGCGCCACGCGCCTGCGCAGTTGGCGGCGGCGCAACCTGGCTTCGCGGCGGTCAACTGCCTTCGATTGGTCTTTTCCCTGCTGAATATCCAGCGCCGAACCATCTACGCCGGGTTCAAATATGCGGACACCGGCGCGAATCAGTGAGGAGGGCCTCTCCATGGCGTCAATACCAACCAGCGCCCATCCCAGCGAAGCAGAACCAAGGTCAAGTCCCAGTACATACGGCTGGGTAGAAACACCAATTTCTGACATGAACAATCTCCATTGACTTCACAGGCGCAATGCTGTAAAAAGTCATTAGTGTACTTGAGCGGCGATTGCCCGACTATTCTTAGTAAGCTTTCGTCGTAAGGCTCCGCTCAATGAGCGACCTTTGAACGCCTCGGAGACGGGGCGTTCTTGTTTTTGCTCGGATACACCTATCTACACTGTAAACCCAATCGAATCAAACATGACAGAGAATTTCCTGATTGTCCTCTGCTGAACCCCCATCTTTGCGGGAAGGATGCTCCGCCCTTCCCCCGCTTCGACCGCCGATATTGCCAGCGTTCTCCGCTTCCCATCCATGCGGGGCCGTTCCTTCCCCGCAACGCCCCTCCCCAAACCCATTCGGAAGAGAACCTAATTTCTTCTTTGTTCAAGTGCCCCCGCTTCATGCGGCTTTATGGCAGAGGCGGTCGGAACCCGTCAAGGGTCTCCGCTGCGCTGCGATGAACGCGAAAAGCTGCGCCCTTGACTGAACCCTCCGCGCCCCTGCCCGCCGCGCAAGACATGAAGCGGGGGCACTCAAACAAAGAAATTGGGTTTGAGGCAGACGCCCTCCTTCAGAATCCGCCCCACGCGGGCAGCACAGGAGAGCGAAGATCATGCCTTACACCAGCAGCAACACTGCCACCACCGCGCCGCACAGCAACAATGCGGCGCTCCGCAGCGAATCCCCTTACCAGCAGCGCACCACGCAGCGCGACAACCCCACGCAGCAACTCATCAAGCAGGCCGTGGATTACCTGCTTGAGCAGCTTGAAGCAGGCAAGAGCGAAACATTGACCGCGTATCTCGGAGCAATGGCCCGTTTCCATGCGTATTCCTTCGGAAACATTATGGCCATTGCGAGGCAAAGGCCAACGGCGACCAGAGTCGCCGGTTTCCACACGTGGAAAGAGTTGGGCCGGTTTGTGAAGCGCGGCGAAAAGGGAATCCAGATTCTCGCCCCGATGGTTGGACACCGCCGCAAGAAAGACGACGCCGACCGCAACCGCACGCAAGACGACAACGGCAAGCACGCGCCTGTATTGATCGGCTTTCGCGCCGTCTACGTTTTCGATGTGGAGCAGACCGAAGGCGCGGACCTGCCCGAGTTCGAGCACAACATCACCGGCGAAGTGGGCGAGCACCGCGACCGGCTGATTGCTTTTCTCTATTCGCAGAATATCGCCCTCGAATACACCGAGAACATTGCGCCCGCTCTTGGCGTCAGCTACGGCGGAAAAATCGCAATACTTCCCGGCCAATCGCCCGCTGAAACTCTGGTTTGTTTGGTCCATGAAACGGCGCATGAACTTTTGCATAAAAGTGACCGCCGCACCATGACCACCGCCACCGTGCGCGAGACGGAAGCCGAGGCGGTCGCTTTCATCGTTGGCCAATCCATCGGCCTTGAGATGGGAAAAGCCTCTTCGGACTACATCCAGATGTACGCAGGAAATGCAGCGCTACTGGCTGAGAGCCTCGAAGTTATCCAGCGGACCTCAGCGGTCATTCTGGACGCCATCGCCGGAGAGCCGAGCGGCAGACTGACCGCCTCATCGGTCACAGCGACAGAGACACAGAACGAAATGGCGGAGGTGGCATAGTGAAAACCATCCTTCGCATTCTGGAGCGGGCCGGAGACTTCCGGCCAACGCTCTACCTCAAGATCGAGAATCCGCCTTACATGGCGCTTGTCATCGAAGCCACGCCGGAGCCGGGACCGACCGGATTGCTCGCAATCTCCATCGCACACTACGGCGAGCAGAACGGCGACCTGATGCGCGACCCGGAGATGTGTTTCGAGTTGTCGAAGCCGCCGCTCTGCGAGATGTCATTATCGAGCTTCTATTTTCGGAATGACTATCTCGGAGTCGAGCAGTATTCGCGCTATCGGGACGGCGAGAACTACATTTTCGTACCCGACCTCCACCGGCAGCATGAAACCTTTGCGCGGCAGTGGGACCGCAATCTTCGCAGTCAGGGCTTTCTCGAAGCCTTCACGGACAAGTCGATTCGTGGCTAGTCCGCTCCCTGCGGAGCGGACCCACGCCCGATGTGTCCCCGCTCTGCGCGCCTTCACCTTCAACCGCTCGAAAGGAGCCATGAACATGGAAACGACCGTTATCAATGCCACTGAATACCGCGAGCTTCCGCTCGCACTGCTCAACGAATCGAAGACCAATCCCCGTCGCGTTTTTGACGATGTGAGTCTTCGAGAACTCGCCACCAGCATTCGCAGCCAGGGCGTACTGTCGCCCTTGCTTGTCCGGCCACTCACGGAAAACGGCTTCGAGATCGTGGCCGGTGCGCGGCGTTACCGCGCCGCGCAGATGGCCGAAGCCGTCACCGTACCTGTGCGCATCAAGCAGATGAGCGACGCCGAAGTTTTGGAGGCGCAGCTAGTGGAGAACCTGATTCGCGCCGAGATTCACCCAATGGAAGAGGCCGAAGGCTTCGCGCGGCTATTGGCACTAGAGGAGCCGAAGTACAGCATCGAGCAGATAGGCGCACGTGTTGGAAAATCCGCGACCTTCGTCGCCTCTCGCCTGAAATTGGTTGAACTCGTACCTGCTGCGGTCGATGCGTTCTACGCCAACGAAATCGGCGTAGGCCATGCGCTGCTACTGGCGAAGCTACCAGCCGACCAGCAGGAGCAGGCGCTTTCAGCTTGCTTCAAGGAAGCATACAACAGCGGGGGAGCAACACCTACGCGCATTCTTCTCCCGGTGCGTAACCTGCAATTCTGGATTGAGTCGAATGTATTGCTCATCCTGAAAGACGCGCCCTTCGACAAGCGCGACGCGCAGCTTGTTCCCACGGCGGGCAGTTGCGCCGACTGCCCCAAGCGCACCGGCCACAACAAGCTGCTTTTCGGCGACGACCTCGGCAAGCAGGGCGACCAATGCACCGATCCACGCTGCTACAACGCAAAACTTGCTGCGCACGTGGCGAAAGCCGTTGCCGCCAAGCCCAACCTTGTGCAGATCAGCACGGCATACGGCGGGCAGAAGGAAGGCAGTTCAGTTTTGCCGCGCAACAAATACACTGCAATCCGCGACGACAAGCCCACAAAAAAAGAAGATGCCCAGCGCCCGGAGTTTAAGGTGTGCAAGTATGCCGCCGACGCAATCATCACGGAGGGAAGCGACATTGGCACCATTCACAAGGTGTGCGCGAATCCTGATTGCGCGATTCACCACGCCCGCAAGCAACAGCAACATCCCGCGACCGATGCGGCATTCAAGGCAGAACAGGAGAAGCGCCGCCGCGAAGAGGCCATCGCCCAAGCAACCGGCCTCCGCGTCCTGAAAGCAACCAGCGACGCGGTTCCAGTCCGCCTGATGAAGCGCGACCTGCATTTTGTTACCGAGCGCCTTGCCGCCATCTTGGACGAGCGCTGTCTGGCGATCATCTTTCGGCTTCACGGCATCGGCAAGGCCAGCGGAGCCGGAGATGTTCCGGCCAAGCTGTTCGCGTCCTTTCTTCGCAAGGCCGACGAGAGCACCATTGGCCGGGTATTGGTGGCAATCACCGTCCTGCAAATGGCGCGCAGTTCCAACGATTCCGCGAAAGCCCTACGCGAAGCCGCCGAGTTTTACAAGGTGGACGTGGCCGCAATCACGGATCGAGTAGCCGAACGGAATCGCTCCCGTTCGGCCCTCTAAGAACTGTGCGTGAGAGTTTCCCCTCACACAGCTCAAGCTCTCTGAACGCCTACGTTTCTTCAAGCGAGACGCGGCATCAAACGGATGTCTGGCGAAGTTGCGCGACCGGGCACTCCGGGTGCAGCAACACACGATTGTATGCTCCAGCGGAACCGCCAAGTCTGCGGGGTGTAAGGTACGAAGCCTGCCACCCCGTCAGCTTGGTAATTTTGCGCTGGCAAACAGGACACAACCCCTGTTGCCGATACCAGAGTTTGCGAAGCCATTCCACGGCTTGCACCGAGTCCAAGAGAGACGTTACTGCGCGTTGTTCGAAGTAGGCGTCCCACCTTGGATCGTATGGATTGGCTTCGTTCTTGCCCTTTGCGCGTCGTCTGATTGGTGTCCGAGCAGCGAGGTATAGCCAGACTTTGCTTGACTGTCCCTCGCTGTCGGTCAGGTTTCCGCAGAACCATGAACTCCGGCCCAGATGTGCAGGGAAGTATTTTGCCTTCACCCACGCTGAGCTTTTGTTGCGATGTTTCCGTCGGCACCATTTTTGCAGACTGTATGAGATGGCGTAATCTACGTAGCTAAAGGTGCGCTTGCTAGCTACATGTCGATAGAAGTTGGCCCAGCCACGTATCTTGGGATTGAGCATGGTGATCAACTTCCCGGCAGTCAGGTGGAGGTTATTTCGGATTGTTGCCCGGATGTCATCGAGGAATCTTTTCCTGCTCTTCCGCGATGGCATAGTGAGCAGTGTCCCATTCGGGTATTTGCGCACGTTGTGTCCGAGAAAATCGAATCCTTCCTTTATGTGCGTGATGACTGTCTTCTCGGCGGAAAGTTCCAACCCTCGCTCTTGGAGAAACTGTACAACGAGGGGCTTGATCTCCGTCTCCAGCAGTTCTTTTGTCCTGCCGGTAATGATGAAGTCATCCGCATAGCGGATGTAGTTGAACAAGGGGCGTTGTCCCCCAAGGGCACGAGCGCGAGTATATTTGGGATACTGTTCCCTCAGCCTGCGTTCAAGCCCATCCAGCGCCATGTTTGCAAGCACTGGCGAGATAATGCCGCCTTGTGGTGTTCCATCCGTTGTTTCATAAAGGGTCCGTCCATCCATATATCCCGCCTTCAGCCACTTGCGGAGAATCACCTTGTCCATTGGAATGTTGCGGACAAGCCACTCATGACTGATGCGATCAAAACAAGCCCGTATGTCGCCTTCCAGAACCCATTGCGCACAGTGATGCATTCCCAGCGCACTATAGCACTGTTGAATTGCATCAGCGCACGACCGCTGCTGACGGAACCCATAGGAGTTTCGGTCAGCGGTGGTCTCCGCGACTGGGTCCAAAGCAAACAGGTAGAGTGCCTGCATTGCGCGGTCCTTCATCGTGGGAATTCCGAGCGGGCGCATTTTGCCGTTTGATTTTGGGATGTACACGCGCCGAAGTGGCTGCGGGCAATAGCCCCGCCGCTTCAGTACGTTTACTGCCGACGCCTTCTTTCCTGGAGAGTTCCAAATAACCCCGTCGACTCCAGGAGTTCTCTTGCCAGAATTATCCGTCACTCGCTTAACGGCCATAGCCTTGCCGCTAAACGAGTGCGTGAGCAAACGTTGCAGAGCTTGCACCCTGCCCCATTTGCCCGCCGTCGTTGCCTGCACGATACGCGCTTGAAGTCGGCGCACATTCCGTGTTGCCCGTCGCCAGTCGATAGCGCGCCAGTCAACCGTCTTGCCCGAGACCGCACCAACAGTTTTGTCTGTCGTCATTTGCTCTGCCTCATAAGCCGATTCTTCAACCTCTCTCGTGTAGAGAACCATGGGAGAAGTCTGCCCGCTTTCGCGTCCGGTCACTCAGTACCGGTATCCTCCCCATTACAGGGCGGCATTCGCTTTTTCTCCCCTCTTCTGTCCGCCTCACCGTCGTCCGCCTTACGGCATTCTACCCGTCGCCGGGAGTGAGTCGGATTTACCCTGTTCCGTACGAATGACCCGATGGTTTAGGCTCATCCTCTACACCGGCAGCATTGTTGCCCATGATGGAGATCCTTAGACGCTCCATGCCTAGCTGCGTGGGACCATCAGCATCATCAGTCCCTCGCTTGTTACGGCGCTTACGGATGTTCGAATCTTCTAGCCATGCCATCAACCCTGACCCTACCCCGCCTCGATGCTGGCAGGTGCGCCATCGCCTCACGGTTCCAGCGCCAGCCCTTGCGGGCTCTCGAATCTTTTGTCCGAGGGCTTTATACGGCTTGTTACCTCACCGCATTGCCTCGTAGAGTACTGCTGATGGGACAACAGGTCCGGTGAAACAATGTGCGACTAATCTTGTTTCCCGGACAATCATTCGTACAGCTTTACAGGTCGCACCCAAGGTCAAACAGGAGTTCGCCGCTAAGGAGAAAGCGCAAGCCACCCCGAAGGCACCGGGCAAGGCCAAGCCGAGTCAGCCGCACAGTGTAGCAGCAAAGAAGGCCAAGGCAGCATAGAGTCAAATCAGGGCACCTTGAATCAGAGCGGGGGCCGGCGATGCCGGACCCCATTTTTACTGCTGGCGCCCGTCTTCCCGCCCTGTGATGTGCTGCCGCTTCGCGACAGGCTCGTTGGCCCACCCAGACGGGCGTATCCGGGGTAATCTATTCTTTGCAGGCATTTGTTTTGAAATGGAGCGAAAATGGGCGTATTGAATCGTATCGGTATTGCAATTGATTCCGAGTTGCTGGAGCGATTTGACCGCTCCATAGAGCGCAGCGGATATACCAATCGCTCAGAAGCCTTTCGTGATTTGATCCGTGACCGGTTGGTCAGCGAACAGACCGCAGCGCCCAGTTCCACCGTTGTGGGAACCGTTACTTTGATCTACGATCACCATGCAAATGGAGTGGGCGAGAAACTGACGGAGCTTCAGCACACATTCCATCATTTGGTGGTTTCGACCAGCCATGCACACCTGGACTTTGATTCGTGCCTGGAAGTTTTGATCGTACATGGCAAAGCGAGCGAGGTCGATCAATTTGCCGACCGGCTGATCGGGCTCAAGGGAGTGCAACACGGCAGGCTCGTGAAGACGGTGCCTGCACATGGGCTGGACGCAAGTAAGAAGACACCCCATAAGCATCCACACAAACAAGCGCACTGAAATAGCGTTTGCGCGACTTGCTTAACTACCCACAAGCAAATCGCGCCGCCGAAATCTGCATTTGTCAGAAGCTCCTTGTCAATCCAAAGCGCACCTGAAATGGTTCGACTGGATGGGCAACGCGTGTAAATGCCGATGCGCCAACCGGAGTTCCTGATGAAGTTAGTCCAGGGAGCACTCTGGATTCATAGGCGTAGTCAATATCGCTGTCATTGCGGTCAAGCATATTCAAAAATTCGGCCGATACATGCCATTTTCTGCTGATTTGGTAGCCGAGTTCTCCATTGAGCATCACGGTTTGATTCGAGCGAAAAATGCCGTCAGAGGTCAGATCACGAGGCCCGAAGTAGCGCAGTCGCATACTCGACGAGAATCCTTTCAAATCATGCAGAGTGATACCGGAAGAAATGACCACTCCAACCGCTTCAGGAACACGCTTGCCACCCGCGCTGTTGGGTGCCGCGTCATCGCCGTCCATTTCGGTAAATTGGGCCCGGGAATTCGCAAAGTCGAAATCGAAAGCCAGATGTTCCCGAGGCGTGTAGTAGTTCGCCCATTCCACTCCATAGCGGTTGCTCGGCTGTGCTGAAGCAGACGTGCCTCCGGTGTCGCCAGACTGCTGCAGTTCGGAATTACTGCGCAGATACCAGAGAGAAACCGTGCTTTGCAGATGCGGAACGGCCACCGTGCGCGCGCCGATTTCCCCGCCTTTGGTTTGAACCAGAGGCGGAATTTTCGAACTGGGTGTATTAGGGTAAGGATTGTCCACCGAAATCGGCTCTACCGTCTGCGTTGTGCCGCGTCCGTCGTTCGAGTGAAAGCTGAATCCGCCCTGGGCATAGAACTCGGTATTGGCCCACGGGCCGAAGATCAAATTCAACTTCGGGCTAGGCAGGAACTTGCTGGCCGAGCCGGAATTGGCCGCATTGATTGCAGCCGAGTAAGCCAGGCTCGTGACAATGAACTTCTGGTCATCGCCACGCAAGGCTACGACCGAGCGGAATTTATCCGCCCACTGAATTTTGTTTTCCGCGTAAAAACCTACGATCGTATCCGTAAAGCGGTCCCGCTCCCTGGTCGCGGGCAAAGTCGGGGGAGTCGAGTCGTCAGTGTTGTAATCGGATTTTTCCATGCGCACGCGATTTTCCGTCGCATAAAGGCCGTTGTGTATCCAATCGTTGCGCAGTTGCAGGCCGACTGTATTTTCCACCTTCCGGCCAGCCCATTGGCTGAAGACCGTGTGGTGCGCGTCAAAACCGGCCACCCAGCGCCGGTCCTGCTGTTCGAACTGGTCGCCGCGCACGGGGTCCACCAGAAAATAAGTGAAATCGGAAAATAGATCGAGATCGTAATAAAATCCGTAGGCCATGATTTTCGACGCGGAATTTGCCCCCTGCCGATGCCACTCGCCCTGCAAGCTATAACGCTGCGAGTGGCCACCGTCGGTCGGGTCCAACGTGCCGTATAAACCAACCAGAGCCACTGCGCTTACGGGGATTTGATCGCTTGAGTGCCATCTTCCGTGATAGCCGCGGGCCGTGATGCTGGCCCCATTGGCGTCATCTCCCTGGCTGTAGGTCAACAGGCCGTTGACCTTTGTAAAGGCATCCGGGTGCTTCCATGGACCGTTGTCGTAATACACCTCTGCGCCGGCAAGCAGGCTGCCCGGTCCAAGCTTGTGCGATGCGCCGAAAACCGCTCGCCCATAGCCATAGGTTCCGCCTTCCACCTTGGCAAAGTTCTTCTCCAGCGTCCGGAAATATTCCACATGGGCCGATCCTGCCGAGCCATAGTTGCCAATATCGGCGTAATAAGGGCCTTTCTCGAAATTCACCCGCTTCACAAACTCCGGGATGACAATGTTCATGTCCGAGTAGCCCTCGCCGTGCGCGTGCGACGGCAGATTCAGCGGCATATCGTCGATGAAAATGGCGAAATCAGTGCCGTGGTCGAGATTGAAGCCACGCAGATAATATTGGTTGGCCTTACCGCCACCGGCGTGTTGCGTGATGATGAGGCCGGGAACCGTCTCCAGAACCTCTCCCGAACGAAGTATTGGACGATCCTGGATCTCCGTTGCGCCGACTGTTCCCTGGGTGCCGGATTCGGCGATGCCTATAAGGTCATCCTCGCGTCCCTGCACATTCACAGTGGTGCTGACCGTGCGCACTGCCAGTGAAACCCGGATTGGAGCCATCGTCTCTTTGTTCCCAACAGAGATGGACATTCCTTTGGTTTCAAAATCAGCACTGGATACGACAAGCTGATAATCTCCTGCCGGTAGCCCGGAAATCATGAAGATGCCATTCTTGTCCGTTTGTGTCGATTTTTGGAGAGAACCGCTCGTGCTCTGGATATGGACGGTTGCCCCGCTAATCACAGCACCCGATGTGTCAACGACAGTTCCTGATAACCGCGACAGTGCGGATCTTTCACTCATGTCAGGCGATTGACTCTGTGAATCTGGCATCTGTGCGCGAATCGTGGTCTGTGCGGAAAGCAGCAAAGCCACGGTTAACAGGGCAACAGAAATCGTTCTGTGGATAGGCATCTATACAGTCTCCAAAAAGGATTAGGCTCTTCATTTTGCTTGCCAAGGTTCTGGCCGATTGCCGAAGCGATGGCCCCCCAGGCGGAAGTTTCCCAACCAAGCAGCAAGCAGAATTGTCTGTGGACTATTGTTGCACAAGTAGCACGATTTTCGTATTAGTATGCGGCATATGAATAAAAATATCGTATGCTGCCTAATCGGAGAGGCATAATCCTCCGAAAGCGGGTTCATTTCAGGGGATCTTGCGTGCAAAATACGGTGCTAATACAGGCGATAATCGTTCTTTGTTGCCATGCGAGCAAAAATGGACGCAGTTCGGCATGAAACCCGGATGCGCGCGAAGCTCCTTCCGCAACTCCTCTTGCCGCGTTTTGCACTTCTTGAGGTTCTTGAAGAACTCGTCGAGTACGTTTGCGAGGGCAGTGCTGATGCCAGCGTCTTCGGTTTCGGACAATTGATTGATCTTGGCGCGGGCTTAGGCGCTGGATTTTCCTTCCATCTTGTTCCCAATTGCACAATCTAGCGTCTAAAACGATACCAATGGCCACTGAGGCGGAACTCTACTACCGAAACGAGGGGAAAGATGGCAAGCAACTCGGATCGCACACGGTGCGAATTATCGCACTTTCATGCTTGTGTTCACTGTGGCAACGTATTTCGTCGAGATGAATTCGACGGCACGGCTGTCGCCACCGGGATTTATCCCTGCACAAAGTGCGGCCATGATGGACCGCTCAATATCGTCATTCGAGACGTAGAGGTAGCCGCGACTGGCACAAACGATCCTTGCCCTAGCGGTTCAGCAGGCTAGTGAAGTGCTGCGCTGTGATGGATGTTGCACCTTGACCAGCTTGCGCCCGACTGCGCGAACGAACTCGCTCGTCAGCCGCTTTTTGTCATCGGAGCGCGTGGCCAATCTGGTTACGAGTTTCGGGTGTTCCTCGGTCAGGGGGCGGATAGCAATTTCATTGCTCGATATTCGCCACGCCGCCTCGCGCGTCAGGAATGCCGCGCCCTTGTGCGCCAATACGAGCGCCGATGCCTCTTCGGCTGTTGTAAATGTATGCGTGTCCGGCGCGACGACATTCTTTGCGGAGGCCTCAGCCTGAATCATCTCGGTGATGTACGGGTTGATGTGCGGTGCGGGCAGAATCCACTCGTGCGCGCGCAAATCTTCGAGGCGGAGTTCCACACTCCCGGCGATGGCGTCGCTTTTCGGCAGCGCAATATAGCCAGGCGACTCAGTAACCGATAAAAAACTGAGTGACGGCGAATCCGGAATGGCCAGCACCAGCGCCAGGTCCAGATTTCCGGCAGCCACCATGCGCGCGAGTTCATGCGAGAAGTTGCTCCAGAGCTTGACCTTCAGGCTGGGAAAGAGAGAAAGCTGAATCGACTGGATCGCCGTGACCAGATACGGATCGGCATAGACGGACCTGCCGATGTGAAGCACTTCGTCCGCCCCATGCAGCGCGGCCCTTGCGTCGGCGACTGCACGCTCTGCGTACAACACGGCGCTGCGCGCATCTTTTACAAAATGCCGGCCGGCGTCGGTTAGCTCCACTGTCTGATGGTTCCGCACGAAAAGGCGCAAGTCGATCTGAGATTCAAGCTCGACAATTCGCTTGCTCAGCGTCGATTGCTCGATACGCAGCCGCTCAGCTGCGCGCGAAAAGTTCAGTTCCTCCGCAAGCACAATTGCCGCTTGCAGGAGGCGAATCTCCGGTAGCACCATACCCATCCTCCAAGCCAAAGACCAAGGGCAAGTAATGGGTTTGCACCGAGCAGCAGATTGACGATCTTTGCTGCGTGTATCGGATGCGTTCCTGAACTGCGCGCGTAGCGATCGGAAAGCAAGATCGCTTTGCGCCGATTTTCTCTTTGGACGTTCAAGCGAAACGAACGTAACAGAGAATGTAACTAAAGTTGGCACAAAAGTATTTTATGCGCTCCGAAAGCACCGGAAATGACGAGAAGTTTCTGGGGCGTGAGAGCTGTAAAGTCCCATCATGTAGGCCATCTTTCATGAGCGTTATTCCTGATTGGAATAACGCTCTCCGTGGAATTCATTAGACAGATCGCCGCTGCTCGACCAACCTATGAACTGTGCCGGGCACTACTACTGGGTTCTCTGGATCGAGAGAGTGAAGGAGGAGCAGCTGCATGAACTCAATGCCTGTAATTCAATCTGTGGGAGCGGGAGATCCACTTCTGACTGCGGAGGAGGTCGCGGCGAAACTCAAGGTCAGCACGGACTGGGTCTGGGATCATTCGTCGCGGAAATTGCCTTATCTGCCGGTGATCCGCATGAGCGATGGAGTTCTACGCTACCGCGCCAGCGGCATCGAAGAATTTCTGCGAGAGCGGGAACATGCCTCCAATTTACGGCGCAAACGCCGGTAAAATAGAGGTAGCCCGTTTTCCTCCCACACAGAAATCGAGGAAGCAATGGGTAAATCGCACCAGAAGGGATGGGTGTCAGTTCGCGGAAAGAAGTGGTATGGATACTTCCGCAGGACGGTCATTGATCCAAAAACAAGAGAACCTAAAACCGTCTCCACTCCGGTCGCGCTCGGGTTGAAAACCGAGATGACCAAGTACGAGGCGCGAGAGAAGCTGGAACTCGAAATCAAGAGGCTGACGGGACAGATCACGGAAGATGGAGTTGTCAAGAACGGCAGCGTCACCTTTGGCTGGTTTGTCCATAACCGCTACCTGCCGCTGAAAGAGGCGGACTGGAAAGAGGAGACGGCCAAGACGAAGAAGTATCTCATCCAGGCTGATCTCGTAGATGCTTTCGAAGATGTTCGGTTAGAAAGCATCGACAAACTCGATCTCCAGACCCATCTCAATCAGATGGCCAAAACACGGTCCAGGGACAGAGTGTTGCAAGCCAGAGCATATATGCGGGCGATTTTCGCGGAGGCAGTCGAACAGGACTTCCTTCCCAAAGACCCCGCGCGCTCAATCAAAGTTCCTTCGGAACTGAAGGAAACCGACAAAACAACGCTCACATGGGACCAACTTCGGGCTGCCTTGTCCAAGCTTCCTCTTCGAGACTGGATTGTGCTCAAGCTCGATATGTCCAACGCCCTGCGGCCGGGTGAGTTGTTTGGGTTGAGGTGGAGTTGCTTCGATCCAGAACTCTGCCAGATCGAGATCAAGGAGACGGCCTACAAGGGGAAAATCCGTCCCTGGGGCAAAACCAAGGGAAGTCTCACCAAGATCCCGATTGCCAAACAACTGGCGGAAGAACTCCAGGCATGGCGCGAGCAGTGCCGGGAAGAAGAGCAGCAAAAGAAGAACTGGCACGGGCCGACTGCGGATTCGCCCGAGGCGTTCATTTTTCCGGGACGCAACGGCGGGTTCATCGATTCGAGCAACTACCGCAACCGGGTGCTGCACAAACTGGCGAAGGAACTGGGACTGCCGAAGCTGACGTTCCAAGTCATTCGTCGCACGATGGCGACGCTGGCCAAGGACATGGGCCACGTCAAGGACATCCAGGGAATGATGCGCCACTCTCGACTGGCCACCACCACGGATGTCTATATGCAGTCTCTTGAAGACGGGGTTCGTTCGACGGTGAACTCGATTTACGACGAGTTGAGCGGCACCGGCACGTGGGGATCAAGGCCACCCACAACGGTTCGGCATAACCATACAGGCCGAAAGCAAAACGACGCGTCAGTCGCTCCCGCGAGGGAAACGACGGTCACTCAAAAGCCGGTTCGTGGTGTGGTTTTGGAATTTGCGACAAGATTGCGACAAAGTCGAGAAGGGAGGGAGCTTCTAAATGCTTGATTTAATTGGTGGACCTGATCGGGATCGAACCGATGACCTCTTCCATGCCATGGAAGCGCGCTCCCAAACTGCGCCACAGGCCCACATAGGAAAACATTCGACTTACCTATTGTCTCCGCTCGGGCGGAATTCGTCAAACCCGACTGCATTTGGCCTCAAACTTCGCCCCAACTGACCCTGGAGAATGCCGCATTGTCCCCTGCGACCTCCATTCAGAAGAAAAAACTTTCGTGACCGGGAACACTTGCATGGGGGTCCGGTGTCTAAGACAATAGGGAGTATGTGGCATCTGGTGGGTAACCAGTGTCCGTCTCCCGCGCACTCCAGGGCAGTAGTGATTTCCAGCGGCGCTTTTTGAGCCGTTGGGGCGAGTGGCCGAAACCGGCAGCCAGTATTTTCCGGGCGCAGATATAGCAGGCGCCAAAGGGCTTCGGGTGCGGTAAGGTGGGAGGACTCTGATATGCAGGCGGACCTCACCATGGGCAATCTTGCCAGCACGCTGACGTTTCAATCCGAAGAAGCGGCTCTGATCGAGGATCTTCAAGCCGGTTCAGAGGAAGCCTTTGCCTGGCTGATCGCGCGCTACCACCAACCTATCTTTTCATTGCTGGCGCGCACCGTGCAGGACAGCGGCGATGCGGCCGACCTGACCCAGGAAGTCTTCGTGAAGGTCTTCCGGGGAGTGGGCAATTTCCACGGCGAGTCGTCGCTGCGGACATGGATATACCGCATAGCCCTGCGCGAGGCCTCTAACCAGCGGCGCTGGTGGATGCGGCACAAGCAGGCGGAGATTGCCATCGAACAGGAGATGCCCGAGCGCGAATTCGGGCAACCGAAGCGGCTGATGGAGACGCTGGTGGACCCGGGCGAGTCTCCGTATGAGATGGCGGAGCACGAAGAGAATCGGGTGCGGGTTGAGGCGGCGTTGAGCCAGGTGCCGGAGCCCTTCCGCACAACCCTCATCCTGCGCGACATCGAGGGGTTTGTTTACGAGGAAGTAGCGGAGATGCAGGGCGTGAATCTGGGGACGGTGAAATCGCGGCTGGTGCGTGGACGCGCGGCCTTGAGAGCGATTCTGACGGCTCCGCCAAAGGATGCCTGTTCTTCGGCGTGTGCGGAATTTGAAATGCCCCTGGGAGAGGAGGCGCGATGAACGATTGCATGGCAATACAGAAGAAGTTTACGGAGTATCTGGACGGCCGTCTGAGCGGACGCGAGATGCAGGCCGTCGCCGCGCACCTGGAAGGTTGCGGGAAGTGCGCCGCCGAGTGGAAGTCTCTCGAAGAGGCGCAGTTGTCGCTGGCCGGGCTGGGCCCAGTGCCTGAGCCGGAAAACCTGCCATTGCGCATTCGCGTGGCCATCAGCCAGGAGCGGGCGCGCCGCCGCCAGGGGCCCTTCCACGCCTTTGATATTGCCTGGAGAAACACCGTCGGGCCTTTCCTGCTTCATGCCGCGGCCGGTTTTGCTTCCGCAGTGCTGCTGCTGGGCACGGTCATCGTGCTGGTCAGCATGTTTACCCAGCCGGAGAGCGTACAGGCTTCTGCGGACGAGCCGCTGGGAAATGTCACGGCACCGCGCTTTCTCTATCTTTCCAGCGTCGCAGGCGAGAACCAGATGGACGTTTTCTCCGGTCCGGTAGTGATCGAAGCCTATGTCAATGGCTCGGGGCAGGTCTACGACTACCATATCGTCTCCGGTCCTACGGACGATGCCACCCGCCAGCAGGTGGAGAACCTGCTCTTGTGGAGCAGGTTTGAGCCGGCGCGCCGCTTTGGCCAGCCAGTCCCTGGGATGGCTGTGCTCTCCTTTTCCGGCGTCTCTGTTCGCGGGTAAGGCCCTTTGGGCTGGCATGCCGAGGGCGCTCTGTCCCAGATTCCGGTATTTTGTGCAAGGGCCGTGCGTAGAACAAGATGGCACAACCCGCTGATTCAGTCGTAGCCGAGATGGATCATTGCATTGATGTATGAGGTTTTCGGCGGGGTGGGATGGCAGGCAGCATCGTTATTCCCACCTGGTTCCCCCCCTTCTCTAAATTTTTTCTCATTTTCACTTTTACGAAAGGTAGAAATGGGTCTAGGCTCATCTTGCGCACCTTTGCGCTTTAGAAAAGGAGAGTTCTCATGAGAAAGTCCATGCGTATCGCCCTCGTAGCCGCTCTGTTTGCGTCTGCTGCTTCAGTTGTCCTGGCCGCCGCGCCGACGACAGGCGCTCCTCATCCACAAATATCCTCAGCTCCGACGACGGGTGCTCCTCATCCACAAATGGCCTCAGCTCCGACGACGGGTGCTCCTCATCCACAAATGGCCTCAGCTCCGACGACAGGTGCTCCGCATCCACAAATGGCCTCAGCTCCGACGACGGGTGCTCCTCATCCACAAATGGCCTCAGCTCCGACGACGGGTGCTCCGCATCCACAAACGGCCTCAGCTCCGACGACAGGTGCTCCTCATCCGCAGATAGCTTCAGCTCCGACGACGGGTGCTCCTCATCCACAAATGGCCTCAGCTCCGACGACGGGTGCTCCGCATCCACAAATGGCCTCAGCTCCGACGACAGGCGCGCCTAATCCGCAGATGGCTTCAGCCCCAACGACAGGCGCTCCGCATCCTCAGGTCTCGTAAGTCAGCGTGCAACCTTTTTGTGATTCTCTCTGTCGCTAACTCCTGGAAAAGGAGAAAATAGAAGCCGCGAGGTGGAATGACCCTTTCGGCGCTTGATGTTGTATTGTGGGCGACTATTAGTCTCAGTGACGCCGCCCTGTTCACTATTCTTCTGCTTCGCCGCAGGTGGAGGGAGTTCTTTGTTTTCACGGCGTTCATCGGCTTTGATGTGATACAGAATGTGTTCCTCTATGTGGTTCTCCAGTGCGGCTCCAATAGTTTGTATGCACTGGTCTATTGGTCTTCCGTTTTCATCGAGTTTGCTCTGCAACTCGGTGTGATCTTTGAGATTGCGCGGATCGTGATGCGGCCTACCGGAACCTGGGTTAGGGACGCTAAAAAGCAGTTCATCTTCTGGGGAGCGGCGGGCATCCTCTTCGCCGCGGCGCTCCCATTTCTGGTTACGCCTCCGGCTGCTACTCTGCTGGATCGACTGGAGGTTCGGGGAAACCTTTTCACCAGCCTGGTGGTCTGCGAGCTGATCGCTGTGGTGACGCGGACCTCGAAGAGCCTGGGCCTAGGCTGGCGCAACCATGTCATGGCCCTGGGCAACGGATGGACGGTGTGGGCCGTGGTCGCCATCCTGGTGGATGGGCTGCATAGCTACTTCGGCGCCGAGCGCTACTTCGGCCAGCTGGAGCACCTGCGGATGTTCGCCTATTTGGCAGTTCTTGGCTACTGGATGGTTCAGTTCTGGCTGGAGGAGCCGGCCCGTCAGCCGATTTCTCCGGAGCTTCGAGCCTATATCGAGGATTTGCACCGGCATATAAAAAATACTCTTGACACGCTGGATGCGCAAAGGTAACATCAATGCGATGACTTTTGAGACTTCCTATTTCGTGTTTGCGGCCCTGCTCTGCGGTTTCGCCGGAGTGGTGATCGCCGATCGGCTTGCCCACCGCAAGCAATCGCAGCGGGATTGGCACGAGCTTGTCGCCGGAGTTCAAAGCATAGATTTCAAAGGTGTTTCAGAGATTGCTTTGGATTACCTGACCCCGCACCGCGGTCAGATCGATCTGGAGCCGGAGAGAATCTGGAAGTTACTTGGCGGTTACGAAGGACTGAGAAAGATGCGCGAGAATGCGGAGATTATGCTCTCGCTGGCCGCCTATGCGCAGCAGTGGAATTTTGAAGAGGGAACGATTGTAACCGAGCGCATGAGGCGCGATGCGGCGTTATTGCGCCGCTCCGTTCGCCGCGTGGAACTGGGCATGATTCCCTCCATGCTGTTTCGGCGCTTCCGGTTCACCCTTCCCCTCGAGGCACAGGAGGCGTCTTCCGCCTACTACCTGATGCGTCAGCGTCTGCTGTCGCTATATGAAACCAGCCATGAGTGCCGGTATCCGATGCTTGCGGCTGTCCTCTAAGACATATCGAATCTATTTGCAACTGTGTTCCTTCCGTTTGACCCTGCTGGTGCGTCTAACTAGACTTGCAGACAGGGTCCTCCATGACGTTCAGAGCATATTCGTTCTCAGCCGTTCTTTCGCTTGCTGCTATTTGCCTGTTGGCGGGTAATCCCTCTGCCGTGGCGCGCGCTCAATCCTCCAGCAGCAACAATGCCAAGCCATCGGGGGCGGGGCAGAGTTCATCTTCCGCACAGGCGTTCGTGCGGGAAAAGGCGCCTTCGCTGGTCGATCCCGCCGGCCCCACCATTTCGATGGTCAGCTCTGAGCCCGTTTTCCTCATGGCCGCGGCGCTGAATGTCTGCGGTTACGACGAGGGCCTCGAGGGAAGCGCGCCGGTTCGCCAGAAGGTCCGCGACGAAATGAACGCGGCGCTCTCCAAAAGCGAAGACGCCCGCGCCAAGCGCGATCATCTTTGCCTCTACATTGCCCAGCACCGCCTGACGGGCGGAGAGCGCGACATTGCGCAGTACATCTCGCTGGCTCTCTATCTGACGCCGCCGCCGGAGCTGGAAACCTCGGTCGAACTGACCGAGATGCCCCCGGACTCGACCCAGGTGGTTGAGATTGTGCCGCTGCTGCGCGACTTTGCCGCGGCCGTGGACCTGCATGGCATCTGGCTGGCGGTGCATCGCACGTACGACCTGGAAGCCGACCAGCTTCACGATCCGCTGACCGATATGATCGTCTCCACCAACCTCTACCTCAAGCTGCCCGCTTCCACATACGAAGGGCGGCGATTTGTGGTGGTCCTGGAGCCGATGCTCTCGCCGCGTATGGTGAACGCCCGCATCTACGGCACCGACTACGTGGTGGTGGTTTCGCCGGCAAATGGAACGATCCCCATGAACGACGTGCGCCATACTTACCTGCACTACGTGATCGAGCCGCTGCTCTACGCCCGCGTCAATGCCCTGGACCGGACCCAGCCGGTTCTCAAGGAGGTGCGGGAGGCTCCGATGGAGTTCCGGTTCCGTTCCGACTCCGTGGCGCTGACCATCGAATGCCTTATCAAGGCCATAGAGGCGCGCACCATGGAGACCGGCATTCCCGTATACAAGATTCCGGCCAATGTGGATCGCTCGGAGCTGCCGCGTTATGAACATGAACGCCAGATATACCAGCAAAAGGTGGATGCCATTCGCACAGCGGCCATGCGTCACGCCATGACCCAGGGATTCGTGCTCACGAAGTACTTCTATGGCCAACTGATTCAGTTTGAAAAGGATCCTGCCAGCCTGCGCGACACCATTGGCGAGATGGTCTACAGCATGGATGTGGATGCGGAGGCGCATCAGGCCCATCAGATCGAATTCGACAAGGAAGCCGACGGCGATGTGCTGACGCGCAGCAAGCCGCGCAAGTTGACGGGCCTGGATTTGGCCGAGGCGCGGTTGGCGGCCGGCGATGTGGCCGCGGCCAGCGCCATGGCCCGCCAGGCCCTTGCCGCGCACGCGGATTCCTCCGATTCTCTGGATGCGATTGCCGTGAGCGCCCGCGCCGACTTCATCCTGGCCAGGGCGGCCATTCTCACTGGGCACCCGGAGCAGGCCATGGATGGATTCCAGAAGACCCTGGCCACCAGCAAGGACCCGCGCCTGCTCTCGTGGTCGCATATTTACCTGGGCCGCATGCTGGACCTGGACTGCAAGCGCGACGAGGCCCTCGCCGAGTACCAGGAGGCGTTGAAGACGCGCGACGGGCAGCAGGACACCCGGCTGGCCGCCGAGCGCGGCGTCAAAGCTGCCTATGCTGTCAAGGGCCACAGTTGCGACGAGGATGCCGGCGACGATTCGCCTGCTCCGGCGCCGGACAAGCCTCAGGCGGATAAGTCCTCAACTTCGGGGCAGAATGTGAGCGGGAAACCGCAATAATCCCGTGTTGGGAGACAGCCGGGGGAGCGCATGGCGTCTAATAATGGTAAGGAGGCTTCTGCTGAGCCGGGGATTCCGGTTTGGGGAGCAGCCTCCGGATTTTGTGTCAGGAAATTCAGATAGAGGCGCATGTGGAAGCGGTTCTTGCCGAATTGGAAACCGCGCTGGGGTATGGCTTTGCGCACCCCGAGTTCCTGGTGCGCGCGCTGACGCATCGCTCTTTGGCGAACGAGCGGGCGGCGCATGAGCAGGGTATAGAGAGTGGCAGGGCGGCAGGCGCGGAAACAGGCGACAATGAGCGCCTGGAGTTTCTGGGCGACGCTGTTCTGGGGCTGGCAGTGGGAGAAGCCTTGTTCCTGCTTCACCCGGAGTGGCAAGAGGGCGAATTGACCCGCGTGCGCGCGCAGTTGGTCAGCCGGCAGCACATGGCGGAGGTCGCCGAGGCCATCAGCCTGGGCAACTATCTGCGCCTCAGTCACGGCGAAGACAAGAGTGGCCTGCGGCGCAAGATGACCGTGCTCTCGAATACCATGGAGGCGGTTCTGGGAGCGCTTTTCCTGGATGGCGGCCTGGAGCCGGTGAGAGCCTTCGTCAGCCGCTGGGTTATGGGCGAGGCAGCCGAGGAATTGGCCAGGGAACTGCGCTCCGGAGACGCGCTGGGAAACTATAAATCAGCGTTGCAGGAGCAGTTGCAGGCCACGCGCGCCGGAACGCCCGTCTACCGGATCAAGAGCGAAAGCGGTCCCGACCACCGCAAGCGCTTCCTGGTGGAAGTACGGCTCAAGCCGGCAGAAGGGGAGCCGGGGAAGCCCCTGGCTCGCGGCATGGGAAGCACCAAGAAGAACGCTGAACAGGATGCCGCGCGGCGAGCGCTGGAGCGGCTGAAAGTGGCCGAGAAAAAAACTGGCGCTTCGGCCGGGAGCAGGCCTGACGCAGAATCGGCAATGCGATTTTCAGAGCAGGAAGGGAAAGCCGCGCAATGAGCACCGTCGCTCAAGGGTATGGCCTTTCCCAGCGGCTAGAGCTGCTGCGGCTCCATTTGCCTACTGTGCCTGAGGCCCTTGCCTCGCTGCTGCGGACGGTGGTGGTGGCGCTGTTTCTGCTCACTTTTGTGCTTCAGCCCTATCTCATCCCCTCCGAGAGCATGGAGCGTACCCTGCTGGTGGGAGATTTTCTGCTGGTCAACAAGCAGGTTTATGCTCCCTCCGGGCGGCTTGCCCAGGCTCTCATGCCCTATCGCGATGTCAGTCGCGGCGACATTGTCGTCTTCCATCCTCCTGATCAGCCTGGGCGCTTCTACGTCAAGCGGGTGGTGGGCCTTCCGGGCGACCGGCTGCGCATTGCCGATGGCCGTGTCACGGTGAACGGCGCGGCTCTCGATGAGCCCTACGCCGTCTTTGAGCCCGCCGCGCGCAATCCCTTCCGCGACGACTTTCCCGCCAGCGTCTATACCGACCCTAACGTGGAGCCGGCCTGGTGGAGGCAGATGCAGGGTCTTATCCGCAACGGTGAACTGGTGGTGCCCCAGAGCGAATATTTCGTGCTCGGTGACAATCGCAATTACAGCAAGGATTCCCGCTACTGGGGCTTTGTTTCGCGAGAGCAAATCGTGGCCCGGCCGCTGGTCATCTACTTCTCTCTCACCCGGCCTTCGACGACCGATGTCCAACAGGTCGTCATACAAGCCGCAGATGATAAACTCGGACACGACAGGGAACTATCGGCCGGGCTTTCCGGCTTTGCCCGCTGGAAGCGCATCTTCCACGTGGTGCGTTAAGGGATAGTGATCAGAGATCAGAGAACAGAGATCAGAGATCAGAGAACAGAGAAACAGAGAACAATGTGCGGCGGTGAGTGGTCAGGCGTCTGGGTTTTTAACTGATCTCTGACCCCTGATCTCTGAGAACGAGCGACAGGATGACGAAGAAAAAAACGCCCACTTCCAAGACGCCGTCCGAGGCCCAGCCGGCCTCCGAGTCCGCGGAACAGCAGGTGGAAGAGACTCCCTTTGAAGCCTTGGCCAGCATCTGTTCCATCCTGGTCGTTGGCCTCTTCATCCTCTACTTTCTTGCGCAGAACTTTGTCATTCCCTCCGGCTCGATGAAAGACACGCTGCTGGTTGGCGACCACCTGGTGGTGGACCGCATCACGCTCGCGCCTCCCACCAAATGGATGCCGCTGGTTCACTATCGCGAGCCAAAACGCGGCGACATTGTGGTCTTCTACAAGCCAGTGCTGGAAGATTCGAACGGGGATGGAAATTTCCAGTACACGATTCTGGTCAAGCGGCTGATCGGAGTGCCCGGCGATCATATCCATCTGAGCAACGGGATTGTTATTCTCAACGGCGTGGCCCAGAATCAGCCCCACGCTCAGCCGACAACTCCAGATAACCACCGGGACTTTCTTGACGAGTTTCCTTCTGTGCCGCCTTCCACCGACATGGGAGCTACCGAAGCCTGGTCTGTCGATTTTCAAAGTCACATTGAGAATGGCGACCTGGTTGTTCCTCCCGGTCAGTACTTCATGATGGGCGACAACCGGCACAACAGCCTCGACTCGCGCTTCTGGGGATTTGTGCCCAGAGAGAACATTATGGGCCGGCCACTTTTCAACTACTGGTCGTTTGTGACCCCAGATGACCAGCTTGAACAGCCAGGGCTCGGCCACAGCGTGGCCTGGATGGGCCACATCGCGCTACATTTCTTTACCGAAACCCGCTGGAGCCGGACCCTGCATCGGGTGCGCTAACTGCTGGCGCGTTCGAGTGAAATACCATAGAAAAGACCATGACGGAAGATACGCAAGGCCGGCAATGCAAGCACAAGCGGCTCTGGCTCGCCCTGACGGCGGTAGTGGCAATCCTGGCAATTCTGATCGTGCCGCCACTGGTGAGCGTGAGCCACTACAAGAGCCGCATCACCCAGTTGGTCTCCACCTCGCTGGGACGCCCGGTGCGCATGTCTTCGGTTGAAGCGCGCCTGTTGCCCCGGCCGGGCTTTGTCCTCAACGACCTTGCCGTCGAAGAGGATCCTGCCTTCGGCGCAGAGCCGATCTTCCACGCCAATACGGTCACAGCCTCCATTCGCCTGCTTCCGCTGTGGCGGGGACGGCTGGAGATCGGCAGCATCAGCGCGGATGAGGCCAGCCTGAACCTGGTGCGCACAGCGGACGGGCATTGGAACCTCGACTCGCTGCTGCGCACGGCTACCGCACGGGCTCACTCCGCGGTGGGTGGCGCCGGGCTTGTCTCATTGCCCTATATTGAGGCCAAGAACTCCCGCATCAACATCAAGAACGGCGTGGAAAAGCTGCCGTTTTCCCTGCTCGACGCCAAGATGTCTCTGGAACAGCAGCGTCCCGGCGACTGGCGCGTGCGGCTGCGCGGGCAGCCCGTCCGCACCGACCTCAGCCTTGAACAGGCCGATACCGGCATCGTGCGCCTGGAGGCAACCCTGCATCAGGCGCCGAACCTGCGCCAGGTGCCAATTCACCTTGACCTGGAATGGCGAGAAGCGCAACTAGGCCAACTGACGCGCCTGGTTCTCGGAACCGACGCCGGCTGGCGCGGCGATCTTACCGGCGAACTCCGCCTGGATGGCACCGTCGAAGAGGCTCAAATCAAGGCGCAATTGCGCGCGACCGGCGTTCATCGCGCCGAATTTGCCCCGGCTGCCCCCATGGACTTCGACGCCAACTGCTCCTTTGTCGCTCATTACTCCACCCGCGCCATCGACAACCTGGCTTGCGACTCTCCGCTCGGCTCGGGTCACATCCGGCTGACCGGCAATCTGCCCGCCAGCGCGCCAGGTCAGAATGCCTTGCCACACTTCTCCGTCGAACTGGACCGCATCCCCGTTGCCGCCGGCCTGGACGCACTGCGCACCGTGCGCAGTGGCCTAAGTACCGACCTCGTGGCCGCCGGCTTGGTGAGCGGCAAAATTGCTTACGCCCCAACGGCCGCCGGCAGCGCCGCGCCTGAGAAGCCAGAACACCCCGCCCACACCCGCCTGGCCAACACCCATCCTGTGGTCGAGGAGCCGCTCACCGGCAGCTTCACAGTCCAGGGGCTCCAACTCAGCGGCGACGGCCTCAGCCAGCCCATCAGCATTCCCAAGCTGCTGCTGGAGCCCGCTCCGGCGCTCGCCAACCAACCTTCAGGTTCTTCCCAGGTGCTGGCGGCTACTGCGGTCATCCCCGCAGGCGGAGCCGCTCCGCTTACGGTTTCCACACGACTGGCGCTCTCCGGCTATCAGGTTACCGTGCGCGGCCAGGCCTCCATCACCCGCGCCAGGGAACTGGCCCATGTGGCCGGTCTTGCCAATGCCGCAGCATTGGACGCTCTGACTGGCGATCCCGTTTCCGTAGACCTGACCGCCGAGGGCCCCTGGATACCGGCCGAGAGAATTCCGTTCGGCGCGCCGCCACCTTCGTTTAACAACCTGACAGGAACCGTCACCCTGCGCAATGCCAATTGGAAGGCAGATTACCTGGTGAATAGCGTTGAAATCTCCCAGGCTACTCTCCATCTGGCTTCGGACGAGCTACGCTGGGACCCGGTGGCCTTTTCCTACGGCCCGATCAAAGGAACGGCCAGCGTCACTTTGCCAGCCGCTTGCGAAGCGCCCCAGAGCTGTCCGCCAACATTCCAGGTCCAGTTCGGCGCGCTCGACGCCAGACTCCTCCAGATGACGCTTCTGGGCGCCCAGAAGCGGGGCACATTGCTCTCCACTCTCATCGATCGCCTCCGCCCTTCGGTGGCTCCGGCCTGGCAGCAGCTTGAAGGCACAATCAAGGCCGAATCCCTTCTGCTCGGGCCGGTCACCCTTCACGAGCCCGTGGCCAACATCCGCACGGTTGCCGGCGGGGCTGAGATTACGGCCTTTGACGCTGACCTGCTCGGCGGCCGCGTCCACGGAGGCGGCACCTTCCACACCGCCGCCACCCCCAAGGACAAGCCTTCTTATGACCTCGAAGGCCAGTTTGAGAAGCTCAGCCCGCAGGCCGTGGGCCAGTTGCTCGGGCTGCGTGCTTCCGGCAGTTCCTTTGACGGCAACGGGAAGCTCGAACTCTCCGGCTTCACCGGCGACGACCTGGCCGCCTCAGCCAAAGGAACTTTCCACTTCGAGTGGCAGCGCGGAACTCTAGCCGCCTATGGCTCAACCCCGGTGCCCTCGGCTCTGGCCCGCTTTGACCGCTGGAGCGCAGACGCCGAAATCGCCAATGGCTCACTCACGCTGAAAGAGAGCCAAGCCAGGCGCGGCGTAAGCAATGAACCCGTCCAGGGCTCGGTTCCCCTGGCCGTTCCGCCCAAAATTGCCTTCCCCGCGTCCAAACAGACACCGGCCAAGCGGTAAAGCGATTTCGGATTGATTGTTTACAGTCGAGATTGAGACCTGTGCTTTCCCACCCTTTCCGCGATGATGCTGCGGAAAGGATGGGGCACCCAGCGTGAGGGCACCCCAGGTCCGGATTCTCGGGCCTGGATTCCTTCTTACTTCGTGGCCGAATTCATCTTCTTGAGCGACTCGCTATAAGGCGCGCGCAGCAGGCCGCGCTCGGTGATGATGGCGGCGATGTATTTGGCCGGAGTTACGTCGAAGGCGGGGTTGTAAATGTCCACGCCGTTAGGGGTGAGCTGCTTGCCGCCGTGGTGGGTCACTTCGATGGCGGGGCGCTGCTCGATAGGGATGGCGTCGCCGTTCGCGGTAGCCAGGTCGATGGTGGACCAGGGAGCTGCAACGTAAAACGGGATGCCGTGCTCATGCGCCGCAATCGCGACGCTGTAGGTGCCGATCTTGTTGGCGGTGTCTCCGTTGGCTGCGATGCGGTCCGCGCCCACGACCACGGCCTGGATGCGTCCCTTCTGCATGAGGCTGGCGGCCATATTGTCGCAGAGCACTGTGGTGGGAATGTGGTCGGCCATCAGCTCCCAGGCGGTCAGGCGCGCGCCTTGCAAAAAGGGCCGCGTCTCGTCCGCAAAGACATGAATGCGCTTGCCCTGCTCGACGGCCGAGCGGATGACGCCCAGAGCGGTTCCGTAGCCGCAGGTGGCCAAGGCTCCGGCATTGCAATGGGTGAGCACGCCGCCTTCCTGCGGCATCAGCGCGGCGCCGAAGTCTCCCATCGCCTTGCAGGCGGCAATATCTTCCTCGTACATCGCGTTCGCTTCGGCCAGGATTTTTTGCTTGATTTGGTCAAGAGAGGTGCGCGCTACCAGGAGGTCCGCAAAGATCCGCTTCATGCGGTCGATGGCCCAGAAGAGATTTACCGCAGTGGGACGCGTTCCAGCCAGACAGGCGCAGATCCGCTCGAACTCGGGCGCGAACTCATGGGCCGTAGCGGCTTGCGTGCGCAGGACGCCGAGGGCGACGCCATAAGCGGCGGAAACACCGATGGCCGGCGCGCCGCGGACGACCATGGTGACGATGACGTCGGCAACCTGCTCGTAAGTGGTGGCGAGCACATAGCTCTCCTCAAGGGGGAGCTTCGTCTGATCGAGAAAACGGACGCCTTGCGGGGTCCAGGCAAGAGTAGGAATCATGAAATTCCAGTGTAAATGGTAGGAGGTTTGCGGAGGGCGGAGAGATGCGCTGAAAACATTTTCAGTTTTCCGCTGGACTTGCCTCCCTCCCGATGCGTAAAGTTGATTTTTGCGCTTTCAGAGGTTTTCGCGCCGCTTTTTTTGCGGGCGGTCTGTCCTGCGCCGGAGATGATTTCCGGCCCACAGCCATGGGAAAACTCTGAAGACCGGGACATTTTTCAAAGGAATCGGGGAAAATTTCACATGGCCACACGATCCACATCACCCACGGAAAACAGCTCGCCCAACTATCTTGTGCCGTTCATCATCGTCACCGCGCTGTTCGGCATCTTCGGGTTCCTCACCAGCCTCAACAACCAACTGGTGGGCAAGCTGAAAGAGATCTTCAATCTGCCCTACGGGCCGTCGATGCTGGCGACCTCGGCCTGGTTTTTTGCGTACCTGGTTTTTTCGGTTCCCAGCGCCAAGCTGATCGAAAAAATCGGCTATAAGCGCACCATGGTCACCTCGCTGTTCATTATGGTGGTGGGTGCGCTACTGTTCGTTCCGGCAGCCAACATGGTGAGCTTCCCTCTGACACTGGCGGCCATTTTTGTGCTAGCCACAGGCGTCTGTGCCTTGCAGACATCTGCCAATCCCTATGTGGCGATCCTCGGTCCCGAGCACAGCGCCTCGGCGCGCCTGAACCTGGCGCAGGCCTTCAATTCCGGCGCTTCGGCAGTGGCCGGATGGTTTGCAGCTCGCTTTATTCTCGCCGACACCAGCATGGTTTCCGATGCCGCCGGTCAGGCTCATATGCTGCAATTGCCTTACGTCGCCATTGCAGCCGCGCTGTTGGTGCTCGGTTTTACGGTCATGTTCCTGAATCTGCCGGCGATCAACTTGACCCAGGCCTTCCGCCCCGGCAAAGAGGGCGTCGCCGTGCTGGACCGCAGCATCTGGAGCTACAGGCACACGGTGCTAGGCATGGTGGGAATCTTTTTCTATGTGGGCGTGGAAATTGCCCTGGCCGCAATTGCCATCCAGTATTGCAAGCAGCAGGGAATCAGTAATCTGCAAACGGCGGGAATTCTGGTTACGGTTTATTACCTGTTCATCATGGCGGGCCGCTTTATCGGAAGCGCGCTGATGAGCAAGATCAAGGCCGAAAAAATGCTCGTCTTGCTGGGCATCCTTGGCGTAGTCCTGATGCTAGTTTCGATGGTTACGCAGAGTCAGGTCGCCATCTGGAGCCTGGTGCTCTGCGGCCTGGCCAACTCCATCATGTATCCGACGATCTTCACCCTTGGCATCGCCGAACTGGGACCGATGACCAGCAAGGGTTCGGGAGTCATCACGATCGGCAACGTGGGTGGCGCGGTGATTCCGCCGCTGTTCGGCTTCCTGGCCGACAAGATCGGAATTCAGTACGCGTTTGTGCTGCCCATCATCTGCTACATTTTCATCGCCTACTATGGCTTCTCGGGCTACAAGCCCGAGAGCGAACTCAATGCTTAGCCTGGAATTCAGGCTACCGCTCTTTCACGGCCCTTCGGCATCTGCTGGAGGGCCGTGGTGTTTATATGTTCTTGAGGGTTGAACCGGTACACTCGTAGGCAGATATGGCGCGCAGAACGATAGAACATTACGAGATTGTCCGCCGGCTGGGCGCTGGGGGCAGCGGTGTGGTCTATCTGGCCAACGACACGCTGCTGCAGCGGCCGGTGGTGCTGAAGATTCTGCGCAAGGGCCTGATGTCGGCCGAGCAGATGCGCTCCACGGTGCTGCGCGAGGCGCGAATGGCCTCGGCTATCGAGCATTCCAATGTCTGCGCTATCTATGAGGTGGGCGAGGCCGGCGATGAGGGCTTCATCGTCATGCAGTATGTGCCCGGCCAGTCGCTGGATCGTCTGATTGCGCGCGGGCCGTCCAACCTGCAACTGGTGCTCTCGGTGGGCATTCAAATTGCCGACGGCCTTCATGCCGCGCACTCCCTGGGCATCTTTCATCGCGACCTGAAGCCGCAGAACGTGATGCTGACCGACGGCGGTCTGGCGAAGATTCTGGATTTCGGCCTGGCGCGGCGGCTGAGTCCTGAGGAGGCTGGCTTCGACCCCTCAAAGCCGGCTGCGGAGAAAGACGACCCGCACGTGGCCACCTACACCGCTCCCGGCGGGACCATTCGCTACATGGCGCCGGAGCAGTTTGTTACGGGTCAGTCGAGCGTGCAGTCGGACATCTGGGCGCTGGGCGTGATTCTGTTTGAGCTGGTGAGCGGGTGTTATCCCTTTGCCAGGCCCAATGCCGAGGATCTTGAGATCATTCGCGCGATTCAGTTTTCCGAGCCAGGGAATCTGAGCGAGATTGTGCCCGGTATCGCGCCAGAGCTGAAGAGCGTGATTGCCACGTGTCTGGAAAAGACTCCGGCGGCGCGCTACGCATCGGCTGCCGAGGTGCGCGAGGCGCTGAAGACCATCATGAAGGCGCTGCGCATCGAGACGGGGGTCATCCCCGGCGACGCGGCGGCCATCCTGCCCACCACCGGCCCTGAGGCGGAGAAGCGCACCACGGGGCTTCTGTCGATGCTGGCCGAGCGCTTCCGCGAGTCGGCGACGGAGCACGCGCCGCAGAATTCGCTGATGGTTCTGCCCTTTGCCAATATGGGCGCGGATGAGGTGGCGCCACTCTATGGGTTGGCGCTGGCCGATGCGATTGCCGCGCGGCTGGCGCGGATTCCGTCGCTGGTGATTAGGCCGTCGAGCACGCTCGTCCCGCTGATGAAAACGCAGATGGACCCGTTGGCGCTGGGCCAGAAGTTGCTGGTCTCCTTTGTGCTGGCAGGCAGTTTCTTGCGCTCGGAAGAGGGATTCGACCTCAACTGGCAATTGCTCGATGTGGTCTCGCAGAGCGTGCGTTCGGGCGGCTCCATCCGGGTGGCCTCGCTGGACCTGGTGGCCGTGCAGACTGAGATTTCCAACGAGGTTTTTGCCTCGCTCCACGGGCTCTCATCCGGCGACCAGATCGACGCGCCGCAGCCGGCGGCTCACGAAAGCCCGCTGCCAGGGCCGATCAGCGAGGAGTACTTGCAGGCGCAGGCGCTGCTGAGCTCATTCATGTTTCGCACCGTCTCGCGCGACGATCTGGATCGCGCGCATGAGCTGTTTACCGGCGTGACAGTCAAGGACCCGAAGTTTGCCGCCGGCTGGTGCGGGCTGGGCGTGGCCGAGTTGCAATACGTGCGCCACGGCTTTGGCGGGCAGATTTATGTGATGCATGCGCGGCGCGATTTTGAGCAGGCGCTCAAGCTGGACCCCGCGCTGGCCGAAGCCAATCTCTACCGTATTTACATGCTGCTTTCGCGCGGCGAAAAGGAGTCGGCGCGCCATGGCATCGCGGACCTGCTGGCCTCGGCTGCCAACGACTGGAACGTGCACATGCTGGCCGGCATGGCGCTGCGCGGCGACGGCATGTACGACGAAGCGCTCATCGCTTTCAGCCGCGCGCTCAAGCTGAACCCCGCCAACGCGCCTATCCTCTATAACCACCGCGCCCGCGTCTATCACTATCAAAACCAGTTGGAGCTGGCCGGCGACGAACTGGAGAAAGGCCTGGCGCTCGAGCCGCGCCACCCGCTTCTGCGCACATCGGCCGGCTATCAGCAGATGAGGCTGGGCAGCCCGAAGGCCGCCATCGAAATCCTGGAGAGCGTGATCCAGGACGACAGAAACATGCGCATCGCCGTGCCTACGCTGGCGATGTGTTATGTGCAGGTGGGCGAGCGCGCACGCGCGGCGGCGCTTCTGAAGGATGAAACCATGGCCGCGGCCGAGGCCGACAACGAGATGGGCTACCGGCTGGCGACTTACTTTGCCGTCGAAGGCGATTCGAGTGAAGCTCTTCACTGGCTGCGCCGCGCCATCTATCTCGGCAACGAAAACTATCCATGGTTCCAGAAGAACCCGTTATGGAATAACCTGCGCACCAACGCCGATTTCGCGCGCATTCTCGACGATCTGAAGAAGGGCTTCAGCAGGAACCAGAAGACCTGGAAGCGGCTGCTGGAACAGGTGCCGCCGGAGGGGGAGTAAGAGAAAGTTCGGCGGGGATGTTGGGAAGGACCAAATAGACTCCTGGATAAGTCACCGGCATAGAGCTATTCAGTGCTAACATAACTCCGAAGGATCGCGATGTTGTCAGGTGTGCGCTTCGAAGTTGCGAGAGTAACTTTATGCTGCCTGTTTGGCGTTTTGCTGGCAGGTTGCGGAGGAACTCATAGCGCCGTTACACTGTCAACCAAAAGCACTCCTCTGATTGACTGGGCAACCCCTGCGGCGATCCCCTATGGCACGGTGTTGAGCGCGGCGCAACTGAATGCAGCCACGAGCGTGCCGGGTACGTTCACCTACACACCTTCTCTGGGTGCAGTCCTCCCGGCCGGCACACATACGCTTTCCGTCACCTTTACCCCGACTGATGCCACGGACTACTCCACTGATTCCGCCAGCGTGGCGCTGACGGTCAATCAGGCGACGCCGCAGATTACATGGGAGCCAGCCGGGTTAATCGCTGCCGGCATGGCTTTGGGCTCAAGCCAACTCAATGCCACGGCCACGGCCCCTGGCGGTACAACAGAACTGGCTGGCAGTTTTCTCTACACACCGCCTGCTGGGACCATTTTCAATTCGACGGGTGCGCAGACGTTCTCTGTCACGTTTACGCCTGCAGATACAGCAGACTACACCACGGTCGATGCCAGCGTAACCCTGACGGTGGCGGCTTTCGGCGTGGCAGCCTGGGGCGATTCGCTTACATCTGGATTCGATGGCATTACTGACGAGGGCGATTACCCCAGTTTGCTTCAGAAACTGATCGTTCTGCCGGTCGAGAACCTGGGCGTCAGCGGGCAGACTTCCACCCAAATCGGCGTGCGCGAGGGCGGGATTCCGGCCTATGTTACTGTAACTGGCGGCTCTATTCCAGCCACCGGCGTCAGAGTTACCTTCCCCACAGGCTACGAGCCTGTGACCTTGGGGGGACCAGCCGGAGGAGTTACCGGCTCGATCCTGGGGGTGCATGGAACGGTCACGCTTGCTACTGGGGTTTATACCTTCACGCCAACGGCATCAGGGAGCGCGGCAAGTGCGCCTGGAAGCCCGCAGTTTGTCGTGGATACTCCCCATGCCGGCTATCTTCCTGTCTTTTGGGAGGGAAGAAATAATCCCTTTGCGGAATCGCAGGTATTGTCCGATATAGCCGCTCAGGTTGCAACGGTACCCTCCAAACAGGACTACCTGGTGATGTCCATTATCAACACAAGCACTTCGTCCGAATGGATTGGTGGTTCCAGTTACCTGGCAATCATTAGCCTGAACAATCAATTGGCAAATACTTACGGGTCGCATTATCTGGATATCCGGCATGTGCTGGTCTCCAGTTACGACCCGGCGCAGATAACCGATGTCTCTGATTACCAGCACGACGACGTACCCACATCGCTGCACGCGATTGCTGGAAGCGGAAAGCTCTCGGATTCCATCGGCCTAACAGATACGAGCTTTGCGGTCAATTTGACGACCGGGTCTTTGGTCGCCGGTTTCATTCTGACCATCGACACGGGAGAGAATGCCGAAAACGTCAAGATTACAGATGTTTCAGGCTCCACAGTGACCGTGGTGCGCAACTACGGCGGACTCAATACATCGCATGCCGCAGGCGCGCCT
>Ga0224535_1000062_pt1 | contig 38021 bp, 31 predicted proteins | sample 714E13034metaG_FD_179898 | JGI IMG/M metagenome (GOLD analysis project Ga0224535, IMG submission 179898) | Peat soil microbial communities from Stordalen Mire, Sweden - 717 E1 30-34 | ecosystem: Environmental > Terrestrial > Soil > Wetlands > Peat | place: Sweden: Norrbotten County, Stordalen... | reverse complement strand
AACAAGAGAGTCTGGTTGACTGTGTCCGGCAGAAACTTCTGACCCATGACAAAATCGTAAACCGTGAAACTGAAAGAAATGAAGCCACTCTCGGGTAATCTATGACCGACAGACTCCTAGCGCGAGGAATTCATCCCCTGGCGAAACTTCGCCACCACATCCAGATAGGCGCGGGCGGTTTCAGTGATGACTTCGGGCGTTCCGGCGTCGATGGCGGCCAGATTGACGAGGTCGCTGCCAACGCCGAGGGCGCGGGCTCCGGCGCGCAGAAAGCTCTCGGCAGTTTGCAGCGTCACGCCGCCGGTAGGAATGAGCTTGAGATGTGGAAAGGGTCCGTGCAGCGACTTGAGGTAGCTGGCGCCGCCCATTGCGGAACACGGAAAAACCTTGACGTAGTCCGCGCCCGCGCGCCAGGCGGTGATGATCTCTGTCGGCGTAAGCGCGCCGGGGATGGAGAGCTTCTTCCTGGCTTTGGTGAGGGCTATGACTTCAAGATGCAGGCTGGGACTGACGACGAACTCGGCGCCGGCGTCGATGGTGGCTTCCGCTTCTTCGGTGGTCGTGACGGTGCCGGAGCCGAGCAGGAGCTTGGCTCCATACTCATTCTTCAGTTCTTTCAGCACCTCCAGCGCGCCGGGAACTGTCATAGTCACTTCAATCACGGTGATGCCGCCTGCGAGCAGCGCCTTGACGACGGCATGGGCCTGGGCGGCGTTGCGTGCGCGCAGAACCGGAATCAGGCCGGCTCGTTCGATGATTTGTGCTGTACTTTCGGACATTTTTACCTCGGATGATGGATGCTGTTTAGCGGGCAATTCTTGCAGACCCTCCCTTGATGACGCGTTCGACTTCGGCGAGGGTAGCTGTGCTGGTGTCGCCGGGGGTGGTCATGGCCAGAGCGCCGTGCGCGACGCCGCAGCGCAGAGCCCAGTCGATGGGCTTGCCGGCCAGCAGGCCGTAGATGAGGCCGGAGGCGAAGCTGTCGCCGCCGCCTACGCGGTCGTAAATGTCGATGTCGCGCTGGGGAACGTGAACAATTCTGTCTTCATAGAGAGCGATCGCGCCCCAGGCGTTGCGGCTGGCGGTGTGCGCGGTGCGAAGGGTGCTGGCAATGAGCTTCAGGTTGGGGTAGCTGGCGGCGACTTCGCGCAGCATCTCCTCGTAACCGGCGATAGGCAGCTCGCCAAAATCCTCGCTGACGCCTTTGATCCGGACTCCGAGCATGGCGGAGAAATCTTCTTCGTTGCCGAGAAGCAGGTCCACCTTGCGAACCAGTTCGCGGCTGACTTCCTGGGCCTTGGCCTTGCCGCCAATGGATTTCCAGAGAGAATCGCGGTAATTCAAGTCATAAGAAACGGGGGTCGAGTGGCGGCGCGCGGCATCCATCGCTTCGGCGGCCACATCGGCCGTGGAGGCGGAGAGTGCGGCGAAGATGCCGCCGGTGTGGAACCAGCGCGAGCCGTTCTGTTCGCCGAAGATCGATTCCCAGTCGAAGTCGCCGGGCTTGACCTGGCTGATGGCGGTGTGGCCGCGGTCGGAGCAGCCAACGGCGGCGCGCACGCCGAAGCCACGCTCGGTAAAGTTGAGGCCATTGCGAACCATGCGGCCTACGCCGTCGTAAGGAACCCACTGAAGGAGCGAGGAATCGACGCCGCCCTGGAGAATGAGGTCTTCCAGAAGGCGGCCGACCGGGTTGTCGGCAAGCGCTGTGGCGATGGCGGCGCGCAGGCCAAAGCAGCGGCGGAGACCGCGTGCTACGTTGTACTCGCCGCCGCCCTCCCATGCCTGGAACTGGCGCGTGGTGTGGATGCGGCTTTCGCCGGGATCGAGGCGGAGCATGACTTCGCCCAGGCTCAGGCAGTCCCAGCGGCGTGAAGAATCGGGTATGAGAATCGGATTCATGGGCGTGAAAAGAGCTTTCAATGACACTTTATCGCATTGTGGCGGGACCACAGTGTGACGAAGTGGGCCGCAGGTGAATAGGTTTACATGATAATGTTCTTGGGGCGGATTCCAGGCGGAGAGAAATCGCCGCAATTAAAACGCAGTGGACCTGCGAAGCGAAAGCGAGCGGGGGAGGGATAGGAAGATGAGCAACAGTCTTTTCGATTTGACGGGCAGGGTTGCGGTGGTGACCGGCGGAACTACGGGGCTGGGCCATGCAATTGCCCTGGGTTTGGCGGGCGCTGGAGCCGATGTGGTGGCCAGTTCACGGCGGCAGGAGCAGGTGGAGAAGACGGCCGCGGAGATTGAGGCGCTGGGCAGGCATTCCTTGCGCGTGACCAGCGACGTGTTGGACCGGGCCTCTGTGCAGCAACTGCACGACGCTGTGCTGAAGCAGTTCGGCAAGGTTGATATTCTGGTGAATGCGGCCGGCGTTACGCACAAGGGACCTACGCTCGAAGAGAACGAGGCCGACTGGTCGCGGGTTATTGAAACCAATTTGACCGGCACGATGCGCTGCTGCCAGATCTTCGGCGCGACGATGGCGGCGGCGGGGTATGGACGCATTATCAATATCGCCTCGCTGACCTCGTTTGTGGGCTTCTATCAGGTTGCGGCGTACGCGGCCAGCAAGGCCGGGGTCGCCTCGTTGACCCAGGTGCTGGCAATCGAACTGGCGCGGAGCGGGGTGAATGTCAATGCCCTGGCGCCTGGCGTCTTTCCGACGCCGCTGAACTCCGCGATGATTCTAAGCACTCCGCGCGGGGAAGAGTTGATCACGCGCACGCCGATGGGCCGCTTCGGTGATCCCCGTGAAGTGGCCGGAGCGGCGATTTTCCTGGCCTCAGAGGCCGCTTCTTTCGTGACCGGAGAAGTGATTGCCGTGGATGGCGGATTCCTGGCCAGCGGCGTAAATCGGTAGATAGCGGACAGCTTACAGTTAGCAGTAAGCTGTTAGCTTGAGGCAGGCGGGACAATGAAGATCACCAAAGCATATGTGAATATCACCTCTCCGGGCAGAAACTTTGTCACGCTGAAGGTGGAAACGGACGAAGGCATTTATGGCCTGGGCGACGCCACGCTGAATGGGCGCGAACTGGCCGTGGCCAGTTATCTGACCGACCACGTGATTCCCTGCATCATGTGGCGCGATCCCTTCCAGACCGAAGACCTCTGGCAGTATCTTTATCGCGGCCCTTACTGGCGGCGCGGACCGGTGACGATGTCTGCCATTGCCGCGGTGGATGTGGCGCTGTGGGACATCAAGGGCAAGGCGCTGAATACGCCGGTCTATAACCTGCTGGGCGGCAAGAGCCGCGATGGCGTGCAGGTATACTGCCACGCGACGGGCAAGGACATCGACCACGCGCTGGAAGACGTGGCCAGGCACCAGCAGATGGGCTACAAGGCAATCCGGGTGCAGAGCGGGATTCCGGGGCTCTCCGCGGCCTATGGCGTTTCCAAGCAGCCGGGGCGCTACGAGCCGGCCGAGCGCGGGCTGCCATCGGAGTACGAGTGGTCCACCGAGCTTTACATGCGCCATGTTCCCAAGCTCTTTGCGCGGGTGCGCGAGGTCTTTGGCGAAGAGCTGCTCCTGCTGCACGATTGCCACCACCGGATGACCCCCATCGAGGCGGGAAGGCTGGGCAAGGAACTGGAGCCCTTCCACCTGTTCTGGATGGAAGACCCGACGCCCGCCGAACTGCAGGAAGGCTTCAAAATCATCCGCCAGCATACGACGACGCCGATTGCCGTGGGCGAAGTTCTCAATTCAATCTGGGATGCGCACGATCTGATCCGCAACCAGTGGATCGATTACATCCGCATGACGATTGTCCACGGCGGCGGCATTACGGCGCTGAAGAAGGTGGCCGACTTTGCCGACCTGTACCACGTGCGTACCGGCTTCCACGGAGCGACGGACCTGTCGCCGGTGACCATGGCCGCGGCGCTGCACTTCGATACGGCGATTCATAACTTCGGCATTCAGGAACACATGCCGCACAACGATGAGACCGATCAGGTCTTCCCGCACGAATACACCTTCAAGGACGGACTGATGGTTCCGGGAGACAAGCCTGGATTGGGCGTGGATCTGGACGAGGCGCTGGCCGCGAAGTATCCCTATCAGCGCGCCTATCTGCCCATCAACCGCAAGCTCGACGGGACCATGACGGACTGGTAAGCCTGCCACGAACTCAAACAGAAATCCCCCGCGCGGAAGCTTCCGTGCGGGGGATTTCTTGTTTCAGCTTTACAATGCGCCGTCTGCGAAAATGCCTTAGCTCTTCAGCGCTACCCGGATGTGCAGTTCCTTCAACTGCTCCGCAGTGACCGTTGTCGGCGCATCCACCATCAGGTCGATGGCCTTGGCAGTTTTCGGAAAGGCGATCACCTCGCGCAGGCTGGGCGCGCCGGCCAGCAGCATCACGATGCGGTCCAGGCCCAGCGCAATGCCGCCATGGGGCGGAGTGCCGTATTCCAGCGCATCCAGGAAGAAACCGAAGCGCTTGTGCGCCTCTTCGTCCGAAATCCCCAGCGACTGGAAGATTTGTTGCTGCACGTCCTTGCGGTGAATCCGGATGGAACCCGAGCCGAGTTCCAGGCCGTTCATCGCCAGGTCGTAGCAGTTGGCGCGCACGCTGGCCGGATCGGTCAGCAGGTTGGCCATGTCGTCCTCGTGAGGCGCTGTGAACGGATGATGCGCCGGCATCCACTTGGCGATGGCCGAGTCGTACTCGAACATCGGGAAGTCGGTAATCCAGATGGGCTCGAAGGCTCCTTTGGCGGAAACGGGGAGCTTACCGCCGCCTTGAGGAGCAGGTGCGGCAGCCTCTTTGACGGCCTCATCGGTAGTGGCAAAGGCTCCATGCTTGTCGGCGTACTTCTTGGCCAGCTCGGTGCGGAAGTTGCCCGCGGCCGTATAGACGCTGATCTCGCGTTCGCTCAGCCGGCCGGGGAATTTGGTGTCGCTGGCCTTGACCGGGTGATCCGGGTCGCCGGCCACGATGATGACAAAGTCGCCCTCGGCCGCAGCGGCCAGTTCGCGCACCTTGACGGCGGCCTCGGGAAAGCCCTTGGCCAGCCGCTTGAAGTCGTCGATGAACTTGGCGCCCTTCTTCAGCTCGAAGAGGGGGTGGTTGTCCTCGCGCTCCTTGCGGCTCAACTCGCCCACGTTGGGAATGCGCAGCGCCACCACGGGCAGCGCCTTGTCAATCTTCAGCGCGTCCAGGTTCTCATCGGTAAAGGCCGGACGCACGTCCACGAGCCCCGGCAGGCGCATGTCCGGCTTGTCGCAGCCATACTGCCGGATCGATTCGTCATATGTGATGCGCGGGAAAGGCGCGGGCAGCGTGACGCCGGCAGCGGCAAAAGCGGCCACCATGAACTGCTCCGCCACGCCAAAAACCGTCTCCTGGTGCGGGAAGCTCATCTCCAGATCGATCTGCGTGAACTCAAGCTGGCGGTCGGCCCGCAGGTCTTCGTCACGGAAGCAGCGGGCAATCTGGAAGTATTTGTCGAAGCCGGAAATCATCAGAATCTGCTTGAAGATCTGCGGCGACTGCGGCAGCGCGTAAAACTCGCCCGGATGCACGCGGCTGGGAACCAGAAAATCGCGCGCGCCCTCGGGTGTGCTCTTGGTCAGAATGGGTGTTTCGATCTCCAGAAAGCCCTGCTTGCTGAGGTTCTCGCGGATGGCCAGCATAATATCGTGGCGCAGGCGGAAGTTGTGCTGCATCTCTGGGCGGCGCAGGTCCACGTAGCGGTACTTGAGGCGGACCTCTTCGTTCTGAATTGCATCTTCCGAGGGCGAAAACGGCGCCAGAGCGCTGTCGTTCAGCACCAGCAACTCGGTGGCCGCGATCTCGATTTCGCCAGTGTCCATCTTGGGATTGATGGAGTCGGCCGCGCGCAGGCGCACCTTGCCCACGGCGGCGACGACGTATTCCGGCCGGATCTGTTCGCCTTTGGCGTGGCCGTCAGGGATCAGGTCCTTGTCCAGCACGATCTGGCTGATGCCGGTGCGGTCGCGCAGATCCAGAAAGATCAGGCTGCCGTGATCGCGGCGGCGGTTGACCCAGCCCATCAAAACAACTTCCTGGCCAGCGTTCGCGGCGCGCAATTCGCCGCAGTAATGCGTCCGTTCGAGATTACCTAGAAAATCAATCACTGCTCGTGTCCTTTACTTGCTTGCGGGAGTGGACAGAAAAACCGCCAGCTCCGCGCGAGGAACCTTTGTTTGTATGCCTGTGGAGAAGGTCTTCACTGTAAGAATACCGGATTGCAGCTCATCTTCGCCCAGAATGACGATCTGGCGGGCCGTCTTGTCGGCTGTTTCAAAGGATTTTTTCAGCCGGAAGCTGCCTTCGCCCAGCTCAATCCAAAGGCCCTGATGACGCAATTCGCGGGCCAGGCTGAGCGCGGCGGAGTTCATCCCCTCGCCTAGCGGCGCAATAAATGCGTCGGCCTTAGCCGCAACAGCCCCGCCTTCCTGTTGCGCCAGCAGCGTCAAGACAAGCCGGTCCTCGCCCATGGCGAAGCCGATCCCCGGCGCGCGCGGCCCGCCCAGCATCTCGCTCAGCCCGTCGTAACGGCCGCCGCCCAGCAGCGCGTTCTGCGCGCCCAGGCCTCCGTGGGTGAACTCGAAAGTGGTGCGAGTGTAGTAGTCCAGCCCGCGCACCAGTCGGTGGTTGCGCGTGTACGGCACGCCAGCCGCGTCCAGCGCCGCCGTGACCGCGGCAAAGTGTTTTTCTGACTCCTGGTCGAGAGAATCGGCGATCCGAGGCAGTGTCTCGATAATCGGCTGATCCTCCGCAACCTTGCAGTCCAGCACGCGCAGCGGGTTTGTAACGGCCCGCCGCTGGCAATCCGGACACATCCGCGGCGCAAGGGGAACCAGCGCAGCGCGCAGCGCCTCGTTGTAGCGAGCGCGGTCGGCGGCCGAGCCAACGGAATTCAGCTCCAGCGTCCAGCTCTTGATGCCCAGCTCATCCAGCAGCGTGGCCAGCATCTCCAGAACTTCCGCATCGCGCAGAGGGCTTTCGCTGCCCGCCGTCGGCGGCCCGATGACCTCCGCGCCAATCTGCGAAAACTGCCGGTAGCGCCCTTTCTGCGGCCGCTCGCGGCGGAATTGCGGCCCGATGTAGTAGAGCTTCTGCAACTGGCCGGTCTCGCCCAGCTTGTGCTCGATGTAGGCGCGCACCACCCCGGCTGTGTTTTCCGGTCGCAGGGTCAGCGACTGGGCTTTTTCCGACTGCGCGCGGGCGCGGTCCTCCCAGGTGTACATCTCCTTGGAGACGATGTCGGTCTCTTCGCCCACGCCGCGGGCAAACAGCGTCGTGTCCTCGAAGACAGGCGTGCGGATCTCGCCGAAGTTGTAGCGTGCAAAAACGTCTCGTGCGGTCGCTTCGATGCGGTTCCAAAGCGCCGTCTCCGGCGGCAACAGGTCGCGTGTCCCGCGTACGGCTTTCAGTGTGCTCATATCTCTCTTAGTTTAAATGTTTGTCCCCGCCGAACTGGTGTTGGGCACAAAGTGCTCGTACAATCGTGTTAGATAAGCTCAGATTGCCCAAACTTGGACAACCGGAGTGCCGAGGAGTCCTGCCATGATGTTTCATGTGGTTCTGCATTCCGACGAAGACGGCTGGATTGTTGCCGAGTGCCCCGCTCTGCCCGGCTGTGTCAGCCAAGGGAAGGATGAAAAAGAGGCGCTTGTCAATATTCGAGAAGCAATTGGAGGCTGGCTCTGGGCAGAAGATCAGAAGGCCACCGACTCGCTCCCGAATGGGCAAATGCCTGTGCTTGTAGCCGTTTAGAGATAACTTCTCTGTTTTCAAGAATTTCGAGCCTATTTTTCACATAATGCCCCTAAATTGCACCGTTTCTTGTGCTTTCAGTTCTGCTTAAATAAAAGTGTGAGGCACAAACCATGGGCAAGCTCAGCAACATCTCCGGAAAAGAAGCGGTGAAAGCCTTTGAAAAGGCTGGCTGGTTGGCTCGTGGTCAAACCGGAAGCCATCTGGTGCTGACCAAGACGGGCATCCGGGCAAATCTTACGGTTCCGCTGCATCCCGAGCTTGCCCCCGGAACACTGCGCGCACTAATTCGAGATTCGGGTTTGACTGTCGATGAGTTTCTGAAACTTCTTTGAACAGATAGTTATAGCGATTTTGCTTCTACCGGAAAGTGACCTCATAGATGCGTGGTGCGCCCGCCTCGTCCATCAAAACCACTTCGCGCAGAGGCGAACTCTTAGGAAACTTGACGACCATTCCGGGCGGTCCCTTTTCCCAAACCCTGATATCCGTGTCAGTGGATTTCATCTCAGGTCCAAGCAGCAGAATGGCGTCGGCAGCCTGAGCCAGACACATAGCGACGGCGCTCATCCTATCACCGAGAATCTTTCGAGCTTGCCCACCCTGAATTCCGAAAAACTCCTTTTTTGTACACACGATCTCCCCGGAACCCAGAGAGAGCTCCCGGTCAATCTCATGCGCCTTCACTGCTTTGGCAAATGCATACACTTCAGAGGTTCCGCCGACCTCCGATTTCATATCTTCCGGCCCTTCATCAATATGAATGCTGTAAAGCTTATGCGAGGCCGTAAATTCCAACGAATAATTTGTGCGCACGTAATTCCACAGAACGACGTTCACATCGTCTTCGTGGCTGATTTTTGTTGGCTTGCCAAGTACCATCTCCACTTTTTCCGCTGAATCGCCCAACTGCAAGCCGAAGAAACCCGTTAGGCCAGACGGCTCGTCGCCCGTCAACTCCAGTTGTACAACCTTGCCATTCCAGAACGACTTTGTATCTTCCACATAAACGGCAACCAGATAGTTTTTCTTGAACCCAGGCAAGTGATAAGCGCGCCAATTCGCGCCACTTGAGTTTTTCCCCTCTTGAAAGGGCTTGCCCAGCGCCGCATCAAACGCCTTGCGGTCCTGCCGCAAGAGAAATCCACTCAACTCGTGCGCGCGGGTGTGAGTTCGGAAAGCGGCGTTCGCGTGCATTTCCGGTGATTGCCCAATCACAGCGATGGGTATGCCAGCCAACGCAGCGCAGCAAAGAACAAAAGCTAGTCTTGGAAGATTCACGCAATAAGTCTAACGCGGAAGGCCGGGTGGCGGGTGGCCACGGTCCCGGTGATCCTTCCAAACCAAGATGAGGGTGCCACCGGTCCCTCGCTTTTGGGGACCGGTGATGACCGTATGATGAGGGAAATGTGACTATGAAACCACGAACCTCAACCTGCCGCTGTGTATCAGGGCACGACTTCAGTCGTGGCGCAAAGGCAGTTATAGAAAGCCGGGCTTCAGCCCCTGAGCGAAAGACCGCCAGCTTGAACGCCGAGCTTAACTCGCCCGCTCCTCGCGCTCCAACGCCTCATGAATCAGCATCTTTAAATAAGTCTGGTAGCGCAACCCGCGGCGCTCGGCCAGCGCCCGGGCGCGGGAAATATCTTCCGGAGCAAGGCGAATCGTCGTCGGAGGCGTCGCGCCACGCAGCTTCAGCGTTCCTTGACGCACTCGGCCTTCCTGCACCGCCTGATGAAACGCCGCCGACAGCCCCTGGCGGTTCTCATAGAGCCAATTGGCTTCGTCGGTTTCGTTCTCAAACTTCGGAATCGTCATCTTTTTCATTTTGATTGTGTCGTTACGCGCTGCGCTTGATCGCTTCCATCAGCGCCCCATCAATCCGCGTCTGCCAACCCGGCCCGGTAGCTTTAAAGTGATCGATGACCTCAGGCGAAAGCCGCAGCGAAACCAGCTTCTTCGTCGGAGCTTTTTGCGGTCCGCGCTTGCCTCTGCGAACCACCTTATCCTTGCGGATCAGATCGGCCTGCGCCAGCCACGCCCGCGCAGCCTCGGCGTCGTTCGGGTCGTAGGGGCCGTCCTCGGGCTCATAGGGAATTGCATCGCCCTCTTTGAAGGCCCGTACGCGCTCCCAGTCGGTTTCACTCTTTGTCTTGTTCATACTGTTCGCGCTCCTCTCGGCTGGCAGGCCGGAATGAAATCACCCGAACGTCGTCTCCGCGTTCGGTATAAACCAGCGTCAGCAGCCTTCCTTTGACCACGGCAAAGGCAATGTCCATCCAACGGCGCTCGCCTTCGCGGCTGGAGTCATACGTGCACTTGTCCGGGTTTTCGTAGACAAGATGCGCGTCTCTGAAGTCGAGTCCGTGCTTTCTCAGATTCGACTCGCGTTTTGCCTCGTCCCAGACGAACACTATTTAATCGTAGCTACGATATATGAAGAATGCAAGCAAGAAACGTATAGATTTTTGCCAATCCGCACTACGGAGTTTCTTAAGGCATGGGCTGCAACGGGCTGGAATCTAGCGTCATCTCGCTCGCGGAAAGGCTGCTTTCCGCGCAGACGCAAGCTTCGGAAACCCCGTGATGTGCTTGCCGGGCGAGGCCAGTAGCTCGCCAATGCTGATTTGGCGCTCTTGCAGCGCCAGAGCCAGAACCTCTCCGGCAACCCGCGCATCCTCCAGCGCGTCGTGGGCACGGTACTCAATCCCGAAGCTGCGGGCCAGCGTCGGCAGCTTGTGGTTGAGCAGATGGGGCCATGCGAAACGGGAGATCCAGCAGGTGTCGATCCACTTGGCGTAAGGCACGGCTGGAACTGCGGCCCGCGCGCACGCGCCAGAGATGGCCGAGCGGTCGAAAAATGTGTGGCTGGCAACCGCAGCGCCAGAGAGCATCTCCCTCACTTTGGGGAAGACATCGCTCCAGCAGGGAGCCTGCGCCACCGTCTTCGGTCCGATGCCGTGCAGAGCGACGTTGAAGGCCGCGAAGTAGTCCTGCGGGTTGATGAGGCTTTCCCAGCCGTCCACCATCTTTCCGTCCGCAAAAAACGCAATTCCGATCTGGCAGATGCTATCCAGCGACTGATTGGCGGTTTCCACGTCCACCACGAAATAGTCCACAGCCTTCGGCACAATCATTTTGAAGGCTCCACTCCGCCATTCAGGTAGATCTCCGCATAGTCCAGATAGTTTTGCGCGTATTCGTGAATCAGAGCGCGGTCCTTGTCGCCCAGTTCGCGACGATGCCTGGCGGGAACACCGGCCCAGAGCGTCCTGGCCAGAATGATCGTTCCCTCGGGCACGACGGCGCCGGCGGCGATAATCGAGCCCGCGCCGATGCGGCAGCCGTTCAGAATCGTTGCGCCCATGCCGATGAGCACTTCGTCTTCCACGACGCAGCCGTGGATGGTGGCGTTGTGGCCAATGGTGACCCAGTCGCCGATGACAACCGGAAAAGTGGTGCGCTGGCCGTGAAGCACGGCGCAGTCCTGCACATTCGAGTTCGCGCCGACGCGGATCGAGTTCACATCGCCGCGCAGCACGGCGTTCATCCACACCGAGGAGCGCTCGCCCAGCGTCACGTCGCCGACAAGCTGCGCGGAGAGATCGACGTAGCAACTGGCGGGAAACTGGGGCAGCCGCCCCTGGTAGCTGCGGATCATGGTTTCAAGGCCTCCAAGTCAATTCTAGGGCGTGATGCGCTCTCAGCATGGGGCGTGCCGGCCCACCCGGAAGCGCCGGACAAGGCCGCCAAGGCCGAAAATCTGTTCCAAATCGGGAGGAACGAGGGCTATGGAGGGCGATTTGGGAGGAATTCCGCCCTATCTGAAGAGAATTCTTCCGGCCCGGGCGCCTTTGTTTGACCCTTGGCCGATTCTTTCCAGTATCCTAGAAGAAGCCAGTTGGCGGGTTTGGAGGTGGGATCACTTTGGCAGAAGTTCGTGTACAGGAAGGCGAGCCGTTGGAAAACGCTCTTCGCCGGTTCAAGCGGAAGGTACAGCAGGAAGACATCATCAAGGAAGTCAAGCGTCACTCCTACTATCTGAAGCCCGGTGAAAAGAAACGCGTCAAGGCAGCTTTGGCGCGCAAGCGGAATCGCAAGAAGGCTCGTAAAGAGGCTGAGTAGTTTCAAAACAATCGTGACACGCGCCGTCCCGGCGCCCCCGCGCAAGATGCGGGCAGGAAGCCGGAAACTCAAGGCAAGGCCGGGGCGGGCTGTTGCGATTCTTTCTTTTGGCTTGAACCCTCGGCACGCGGACTGCGTGCGAGTGTTTTTCCAAGTCTTTCCGGTGAATTGGGAAGATATTGTTTCGCCGCGAAACTTGTTGCGGCCCGGGCCCTGGTTGTAGATCAAAGCACGAAGACAGGGAAACGGGACCGGCAAGCTGTTTCCAGGCCTGGCCGATTTCAAAATGTTTTCCTTCTATGGGGAAGCCGGCCATGGAATTTACCGACAGAATCCTGAAGTGCAGCGATTGCGGCGCCGAGTTTGTATTCACTGCCGGCGAGCAGCTCTTCTTCCACGACAAACAATTCAAGAACGACCCCAAGCATTGCAAGCAGTGCAAGGCGAAGCGCGTCCGCGGCGGCTCTAGGGTGCGGCCGGAGACCCGGATCAACTGCTCGCAGTGCGGCGAGGCAACAACGGTGCCCTTCAAGCCTACGCAGGGCAGGCCGGTTCTGTGCCGCGTCTGCTTTCAGCAACAGCAGAAGCCGCAAAAAGAAGCGGGCAGCGCGGCAGCGGAAGCGAGCCCCGAGCCGACTCTGGAGCCGCAGCGACTGGCAGATGCCTAGTTGTGGAGTTTCAGTAGAGTGGCTGTGCAGCACCGCTTGAATGAACAGAATGCCTGAGCTCCCATCAGGCGTTGCCATCCGAATTTGGCCCGCCTTCCCTTTTCTGTTCCGTCTAAACTATTGAGCTATGTTCTGGTCCGGCCCAATGCGGCTGCTATCGCGCGCTGGCCGAGATCCTCTCCGCCTCCGACATCAACCAGTCTGTCTGGGACTTCCGCGTGGGCCCGCGGTCAGACGAGAACGAAGGGCCACTGGGGCCGATTCTCAAGTAGCGGAGTTCGTGGGGTGGGGCTTCACAGTTCAATTTGTGTTTCCGCCAGGTTCTGGAGAACTCCGGCATCCCTTGGTGAGATTCTGGGGAATCAGTGTTGTAATAAAACTTCAGATGAAGCGTTGCCAGCGCGAGGTTCAGTGAACATGAAAAGCAGTCGCCGCCAATTTTTCAAAACCGTGGCAGCCGGGGCCGCAGCCGCAGCTCTTACGCCGGCCGCCATGGCCGGCACTCCCGATGCCGGATCGAATCGCAAAGACATTCAAGTTGAGCCCTTCGCGCTGGATGAGGCCACGCTTACCCAGATGCAGCAGGCAATGCAATCCGGCAAGTACACATCGCGCCAGCTTGCCGAGCTTTACCTTGGGCGAATCCACGCGATTGACGGCCAGGGGCCGAGCCTGCACGCAGTCATCGAGTTGAACCCGGACGCGCTCTCTGAGGCCACCAAGCTTGATCGCGAACGCAAGGCCAAGGGCGCGCGCAGTCCGCTGCACGGCATCCCGGTGCTGATCAAGGACAACATTGCGACCGGCGACAACATGCATACCACCGCCGGATCATTGGCGTTGCTGGGCACGCGGCCTTCCATGGACTCCGCAGTCGCAGCTCGCCTTCGTGCTGCCGGGGCCGTCATCCTGGGCAAGACCAATCTGAGCGAGTGGGCCAATCTGCGCTCTTCGCACTCAACCAGCGGCTGGAGCGGGCGCGGCGGGCTGACGAAGATGCCCTACGTACTCGACCGCAACCCATCCGGCTCCAGTTCAGGCTCGGGCGCGGCGGTTGCAGCCAATCTATGCGCGGTGGCTGTGGGCACGGAAACGGATGGCTCCATCGTTTCGCCCGCGGCACAGAACGGCATTGTAGGCATCAAGCCTACGGTTGGTCTGGTGAGTCGAAGAGGCATTATTCCAATCTCGCACACGCAGGATACTGCTGGACCGATGGCACGCAACGTCGCCGATGCGGCAGCGCTGCTCTCCGTGCTGGCTGGGGTTGACCCGAACGACCCAGCCACCGCCGCTGCCGCCTCGCACATTGAAAAAGACTACACGCGCTTTCTCGATGCGGGACGGTTGCGAGGCGCGCGCCTGGGCGTTGTGCGCAAGTACGCCGGCTACAATCTCGACGTCGATCATCTTTTTGATGAGGCTCTGGCGGCGATGAAGAAGGCTGGAGCGGAGATTATCGATCCGGTCGAGATACCAACCCTCGGCAAGTTCGATGACCAGGAAATGCTGGTGATGCTCTATGAATTGAAGGCTGGCCTGAAGGCCTACTTCGACTGGGTCGGAGCCAACGCGGCCATGCACTCGCTGAAGGACCTAATCGAGTTCAACGAGAAGCACAAGGATACGGAAATGAAGTACTTTGGACAGGAATTTTTTCTGCAGGCCGAGTCCAAGGGCGACCTGTCCAGTGAGGAGTATCGCAAAGCGCTGGCCGATTGCGGGCGCATGTCGCGCGCGGAAGGCATGGATGCGGCGATGGACAAACTCAAACTCGACGCACTGGTGGCCCCAACGGGCAATCCGGCATGGGTCAACGATCTGGTGAACGGCGACCACATCACGGGAGGCAGCTCCACGATCGCGGCGGTTGCGGGTTATCCACACATCACCGTGCCCATGGGCTTTGTCTGGGAATTGCCGGTGGGGCTTTCGTTCTTCGGACGCGCCTGGAGTGAAGGAAAACTCATCGCTCTGGCCTACGCCTACGAACAGTTGACTATGCTGCGCCGTCCGCCGCGCTTCCTGCCGACACTGGACCTCTAACTCCCGTTTCGGGGATGAATAATCGCCTTCGCGCATTTACGGAGTCGCGCGATAGAGGCAAGAGCTTCCAACGGGAAATCGAACCAATCATTTTGAACAAGCGAGGCCATCTCAGAGCTTCGCAAGGATAACGGAAATGCTGGCAGTCGCAATGAAGTTGATGATGCCGCACGCTGAACAGCCAGATGGCCGGCTGGGCTTGTGCCGTTCCAAACACAAAGACGCCTTCCGCTTTCACACGATCTTCTGCGTCGCATTGCTGGTTGCTCTCATCGGCTTCAGCCGTTCGGTTGCGCTCAACGCACAAACGCTTCAATCTCCCTCCGCACCGAGCCAGGAGCAGTCTTTGGACGGCGGCGATTGGCTGCTCGGCTCTTTCGCCATAGATGCCGGAGTCGCGGCCGGGGCGCAGGGAGAGAGCTTTGATGAAAGCGGATTTCGCCGCGTCCAGGTGCCGGGCGACGTACAACTGCAAGTGGGGCTCAAAGGCCAGGATCTCTTCCGCCAGACAAAAGAACTCACCAGCATCAATGAGAAGGAGTGGTGGTACCGCAAGCACTTCCAGGCCTTGCGGCCGCCGGCGGGAAAGAGAATCCTGCTTCACTTCGATGGCGCCGACTACTTCGCCAGCGTTTGGCTCAACGGAAAGCTTCTGGGCGAACACGAAGGGACCTATGTGCCCTTTTCGTTCGATGTGACTTCGCTGTTGCGCAATGGCGGAGATAACGTCCTGGCGGTGCGTGTAACCCATCCATGGATTCCAAAGGACCGCGGCCTGACCGAATACATGAATGGCGATTTCAGCATGAGCGTCTATTCGGATACCTTGAGACTCAGTCATCCTCCCTACACGATCAGCGTGGGCTGGGACGGCTTGCCGGCGCATGGCAATGCAGCCTTTGCAATGGGTTTGTGGCGCAGCGTTCACCTCACCACCGTCAACCCGATGACTCTGACCGATCTATTTGTGAGGACAAAGTCGATTCAGCCGGATGGGAGCGCCGTGCTCGCAATCAGCGGCAATGTCGACAATGCGGGCCAGGATGCCGTTTCAACATTTGTAAAGCTGAGCATCAGCCCCGCCACGTTTGCCGGAGAGACACTCCAGCCGGAGGCGATTGCGGTGCGCGCTGGTCCGGGGAAAACTTTCTTCAGCTTGGAAGTTCCCGTCAAGCAGGCGCGTCTATGGTGGTCCTGGGATTCCGGCGCCCAGGATATGTACCGGCTGACGGCCCGCATCGTTCCTGCCGCAAGTGCAGCGGAAACCGGCGCGGCGGCCGACGTTCAAACCGTGCGCTTCGGTATCCGCACCTTGACCCGCGGGGCGGATATGACCACCCGTTTAAATGGCAAGCCCATTTTTATCAAGGCCTCCTGGTTCCCCATCGAAGACTACTATCGGTCTCGTCCAACGCGCGATGATTATGAGCGCGATCTGCGCCTCTTCCGCGATGCCAACCTGAATCAGCTTGTGAATTTTACCGTGGTGGAAAAGCCGGAGTTTTACGACTTATGCGATGAGCTGGGGATCATGATCGTTGCCGAAATGCCCTTTGAGCAATTCGGGCCGGGACAGGTTCTTGACGCAGATAGTCCGCGGCGCGAGCCGTTTTTGAAAGAGGCTGAAAAAGAAGTTGCGCAGATTGTGACCGAGCATCGTAATCATCCCTCCATCATCGAGTGGGTGCCTCTGGCGGAAGCGCATGACAAGGGCGGCGGATGGGGTTTTGCCGGGGTGCAATTCGATCAGCCGGGATATCAGCTATTCAGCGACAAGATGCGGAAGCTGGTTGCGGAGTTGTCTCCTGGCACCGAGTTCCATCCCAGTTTGTGCGATTTGGGCGAAAAGCATTTCTGGATGGCAACAGCCGGATACCGCGGAGACTCTGGCGACTACCAGCAGCATTTCGACGCGCATGCCGGATTCATCTCCGAGTATGGCGGCATTTCCATGTCCTCCTCTGAAAAGCTGGACGAGTATTTATCTCCCAAAGAACAGTGGGATCCAGGCAATCATGTGTTTCCTCGCTGGTACGGCCTGCCGATTGACATTTCCGCCTATTCCTATCTGGCAAGCTCCGAATACGACTCGCTGTACAGCATGTTGTATCGCGCGGAACACTATGTCGATCGCGACATCCGCTCCCCGCGAGAACTCGTCGATGCCACCCAGATTTACCAGGCATTCTTGCTGAAATACGCCACCGAGGCATACCGGCGCAAGAAATATGAGTCGATCATGGGCATCCGCTTCTGGGATTTCCTTGAACTGGGACCTGGTTTTCGCTTCGGTATTGTCGACTATGACCGGATACCGAAGGCCAGTTACTGGTGGATGAAGCGCGCCCAGGCCCGGCTGGCGGTGAACTTTGCATATCGAGACGCGCTCGAGCCTCAGGTGGCCGGAAGCAGGATCTCCATTCCGGTTTGGGCCATCAACGACCTAGACCACCCCGTCGATGCCAAGATCGATTGCGGAATCTACGATCTGCACGGCAAAAAGGTCTTTGGACGCAGTTTTACCCGCGAAATACAGGCAGATGGGAAAACGGAGGCGGGCACGCTTGACTGGACCTTGCCGGAGCAGCCAGGCGTATATTTTGTTCGCGCATCGCTGTCTTCATCGGATCCGCAGGAACATGCCGAGGACAACACTTATGTGAAAGTCGTTCCTCGCGCATTTGCCCGTCCCGTCAGGGTCTTGCTGATCGGGCAGTCGTCGATGGCCGCGCCCATTGCCGGAATGCTGCGTGGAGTGGGCATCGAGGTGGATGTGAGAGACGAAGAGGCAGTCGGCCGCTTCGGTGAGCTTGCAAACGGAGCCGTACTTCATGCCAGATACGATGTGATCTGGCTGGCGGCATTTGATAACTTCGCCAAAATCTTCGATCCGCTGGCAGCGCAGGGCATCAGTCAGGCCGTGGCCGCGGGCACGGGGTTTATTCACACCGGCGGCGAATCGAGTTACCATGGCGGCCAGGCGAGGCAGGCTCTGGTCGAACTTACCGCTCTCTCCGAGCTGCTGCCGGTAACCATCCAGAACCGCAACGATTTGGTGTATGGCGAACACACGCTCGACGACAATCTGCAGACGGAAGCGGGCTTTCGCGATATTCTTGCACCGCCGGAAGAAATCTGGGAAGGTCTGTCGCTGCTGCAACATTATGGAGTTCGTGCATTCAATCTGGTCAGCGCCAAGCCGAACAGCAAAACGCTGCTCTCCATTCATGGGCAGCCTCTTCTGGTTACGGGCGCATTTGGCCAGGGACGCACAGTGAGCTTTACCGGGTTTACTCCCGTGCAGGCTGAGAAAGATGACTACCAACTGGGCCAGCAACTGATTCGCGAGCCGGCAAATCGCGCCTACTTTGAGAGCTTTATCGGCCTGGTGGCGCAGGCTATCGGCCAGACGCCCGCTCTGTCGGCGGCCGATCTGCTGGACGCCACGGAAAAGCCGCTTTTTCAGACTCTCAAGGAGCAGCCTGTTACTCATATCGGCGTCAGCCTGGAACCCGGCTCTTCAGCCAAACCGCAGGCCGGCGCGGTCCGCCTGGTGCGGCTGAAGAATGGCGACTCCTATGCGCATCTGATTCGTCTGCGCGTCGAATGGGATGCCAAGACGCCTCAGCCCTATCTGACCGAATTCAGTGACAATGCATTTGAGATGCTGCCGGGAGAGGAGAGGGCCGTAACTCTCTCCTGGCGTCTGCCATCCGGGGCCGGTTCTGCATCTGGAAAGCTGATTGTGGACGGAGCCAACGTAACGCAATCGACGCTTGATTTCTGAAGGGTGAGGATATCCCCCGGCTCTGCCGGAGTGGCAGTAGCAGGTAGCCTTTATTCCCAAATGCCGGCGCCGAGTGCTGTATGAAGGGCTTCGGCAGCATTTGGGAGAGGTCATTCGTCGTCTGGCCGAGCAGAAGGTGAAGCTCAAGAAGGGGCAACGGTTCGGCTTCCACAACTTCCGGCACGGATTGGCAAGCTGGCTGGTCAATCAGGGAACGGAAATAAAAATGGTTCAAGGGCATCTAGGCCATGCCAACGTCTCGACCACGCTCGGGCTGTACGCTTACCGGGTAAATTCGTCGATGTTGGCCGCGCAGGACTCAATGATGCGGGCTTTGCACCCGAATCGCAGACCGTTCAATAGGGTATAGGGACCGCGAAAACGGAAGCAGGTGAGGTTTTACAGGTGAAAAATTCAGGGCCTTCCAGCTATGTTATTGATAAATATGGTAGGCACGACTGGATTCGAACCTGTTTGCAACTATTTATAAATGAGCATGTTGATGAGTATTTGTCCACTTGTACCCCCAAATATACCCCCTATTAAGCTGTTGCGTCCATATTTGTCTATGGGGGTCCATTGGCGTTGGCTCCAGCTTTCATTATGAGAGCTGGAGTTGTGGTGGACAGACTCTCGCTGTATTGCCTCACCGAAAAGCGTGTTGCATCGCTTATGCAAATAAGCATTCGCTGTCAATTCTCCCGAGCAAGATGGATGTTCATCTTGATCGATTTATCTGTTTCCGCTCGAACGGACCATAGTCCAGCGCGGGAATCGGATTCTGCCGGAGCATCTTCGCAAGTTGCAGAGTCGGCCCCTGCGGTTCCGGTCCTTCCTGCAGAACCAGGCTGAGAGTCCGCAGAATGGGACCGCTTTTGATCGGAACGATCTTCACGCTTTTCACCTGAAGAGATTTTTCCAGCGCCAGACACGAAACGAAGCCGACCCCTACACCAGCTTCGACCGCAGCAACGATGGCTTCTGTGGAATTCATGTCCACGGTGGTGCGAAGGCCAGAAAGAACACCATTCTTCTCGAGATACTCCTCGACGAAACTCCTCATTCCAGAACCCGGTTCCCGTAACAGGATCGGTTCCTCTACCAACTCCTTTGGAGAAATGGTTTGCCGTTCGGCCCAGGGATGCCTCGCGGGCACAATGAGCGAAAGTTCATCCTCTCCGAAGGTCTCAATCTTGAGATCGGGGCGAAAAGCCGGTGCTTCGATCATTCCAAGGCTTACCCGCTGTGTAGTGACCGCCTCCAAGACCTCGCTGCTGCTGCCCGCAATGATGTGGATCCTGAGCATGGGCCAGGTTTTGAGCAATGCCGGCAACAGTCTGGGCAGCAAATAAACAGCCAGAGTATAGGATGCGCCCAACCCTATCTCAATCTCTTCCTGCGCGCCAAAGGGCTTAAGCGCGGCCACCGCCTCATTGCTCAGCGCCTCAATCTTGCGGGCATACATAAGCAATGTTTCGCCTGCCTTGGTCATGGCGATGCTTTGCCGAATACGACTGAAAAGAGCGACTCCGAGCGATTCTTCCAATGCCTTGATCTGAGCCGTCACTGCCGGTTGCGATAGATCCAAGACCAGAGCCGCTTTCCGGAAACTCAGCATCTCCGAGACAATACGAAAGGTTTTTAGACGTGAATGATCCACACTCAAAGCCTCTCACGCCTTGAGTGGTTTAGTCTAGTGCTATAGTGCAACGTTCAAAGGGATTTGAGAGTCTCAAAACCAGAGGGAGCCGTTGGTATATCCTTCCTGGAGGATATTTATACTTCGTGCAAGGGAGCAAGCAGACGCGAATGGTGTATGTCCATCCGCGTCTACTAATTGGAAGAACACTTACACCGCAACTGGATTAATCGCTTCGGTGGGCAGAGCAAGCGCCTGCTGCCGCAGTGACTCGAAGAGAATGCTGGACAGATAGCGTTCGCCGAAATCCGGCAGAATTGCAACGATTAGCTTTCCCGCGTTCTCCGGCCGCGCAGCCACCTTTAGCGCCGCGGCCACTGCCGCGCCCGAGGAAATGCCGACGAACAGACCTTCCTGGAGTGGCAACCGTCTCGCGGCTTCGATAGCTTCGTCATTGGTAACCTGCACCACCTCATCCACCAGGCTGGTATCAAGCACACTCGGGATAAAGCCAGCACCTATGCCCTGAATCTTGTGAGGACCAGGCTTACCGCCAGAGAGTACTGGGCTATCGGCAGGTTCAACCGCGATGGCCTTGAATGTTGGCTTGCGTTCTTTGATGTATTTAGCCACGCCGGTGATGGTGCCGCCGGTGCCGACGCCGCTGATAAGAATGTCGATCTTTCCGTCGGTATCGTTCCAGATCTCAGGACCTGTTGTCGAGTAGTGGATGGCCGGGTTGGCAGGGTTGTTGAACTGCTGCAGAATGAATCCATTCGGAGTCTTGGCCAGAATTTCTTCGGCTTTGGCCACCGCTCCTTTCATGCCGTTCGGACCTGGAGTCAGCACGATCTCTGCACCGAAGGCCAGAATCACCGTGCGGCGCTCCAGACTCATGGTTTCGGGCAGGGTGAGGATCAGCCGGTAGCCCTTGACTGCAGCAATAAAGGCGAGTGCAATGCCTGTATTGCCGCTGGTGGGTTCAATCAGCACGGTCTCACCAGGCGTGATTTTACCCGCCTTCTCGGCAGCTTCGATCAATGCCAGACCGATGCGATCCTTTACGCTCGAAACGGGGTTTTGGCTTTCCAGCTTGGCTACGACGGTAGCAGGCAGGCCAGCAGCAATGCGATTCAACCGTACCAACGGAGTACGGCCAATGAGTTCAGTTACATCCGCAGCAATACGCGCCATGATGTTCTCCTCTTTCAGGGAATAATTCCCCTGTCATTTATTAGTACCAATCGGGTTGATAATCAACTTCTCGCAAGGCAATACGTCTGATCTTGGCTAATTAGCTAACTTAGCCAGAGCATTCATCTGTTGGAAACATTCTTCTTCTCGTTCAGAAGCCTCTCGATGTTTGCTGCATACTTCTGCTTTGCCTCACGATCAAATTCGAGACTGCCAGGGGATGGAAATCCCGTCTCGACAGCATGAACAAGTCCATCTCTTCCAATAAAGAATGTTGTAGGCCATGCATTCAGATTTGCTGCCTGTGGGATTTTGTCGTGTACATCTTTTGGTTCCCCTGCCAGCAAGTAGGTGTACTCTATTCCGTACTTCTTGATGAAGGCATGAAGACGGGCGAGTGTGTGGGCTTGTGCCGATTCCTCAAAATCGAGCGCTACGATCTCCAGCCCCCGCGAGTGATATTTGCGATATGTCTCAGCCAGATATGGAGCCTCGTCATGGCAATTTGGGCACCAGCTTCCGGTGACATTCACTAACACAACTTTGTTCGCAAATTGCCGTTCCGTACTGGATACTATCTTTCCATTCAAGTCGGGAAAGCTGAATTGAAATGGTTGTTGCGGATCCTTCACGGAGGTGTGAGCGCTGAAGTCGTCAGGAGGAGGAATATCCTTGGCGCGTGAATCTGTAGCTCGAATTGCCTTATACTTTGCCGAAATTCCTACGGGGCCGGCATGGGTGTGCGGCCCATCGAGAGTCAGATCAATCGACCCATCCGAAGCAGGGACCACTTCGAGAATAATTGCTCGAAGGTCTCCGAAATGAGTTAAGGTAAACTTTCCATTCCGATAACTTCCTTCCAGAGTTCCCGTATCGCCATCAACCCGAAGTATCGTGGCGGACACATTCGGCCCGTTTTGGTCTACCACAAGGCGCCATGCGTGTTCACCCTTCGCACTCTCAGTTGGAATGATCCACACTCCCGAAATGAGTGGGGCCTTCTCACGCGAAACGGCCTGATTCGTATACGCTGTAAGCTCGAATGGATACGAGAAATCTCCACTATCCTTGCTATACGTTCCCTTAAGTACACCTTTATTCAACGTTGCCTGTAGCGTAGTTGCAAATTGCGCAAACTTCAGAGTAAGAGAATTGCCGTCGACGTAACCCTCGGTAGAAGAACTGCGCTGAGAACCATTGATGAACGATCCACTGAATGCAGTCTTGCTCCCAGATAGTTCGAGATGTATAGGGATTGTCAGCGCATCACTGATTTGTGCTGTCCCATGCCAGCGGCCTGCTATGCCTTGCGCGGCGGATACCGAGATGAGAAAAAGGGACAGCAAATACCGATAGAGATGATTCATGATCTTTCATTCCTTTCTGCTGTTAGTATTGTGACCGTTGACTTACCGGAAGTCTCCTCTTCAGATTACAAACATGAATACCGCTATCGTGCAACATAAACATCAACTCCGGTCGCTATCTGCACGAATGGAGTGACGACCTTACTAACCGCCAAGACTTTTCCGTTCTTGATTACGCACTGCACATTCGCTAATAGAGGATTGCAAATAGTAAATACGAGCACCAATGCGATCCATACTCGCATCTTCAGAAGATAACGGCATTCGAATTGAAGCCATGAACAGCGCGTTGTCATCTCAGTTCCTCTTGAAAGTATGCGATATCCTGCCCGGTTCTCGTTTTTCCTAGCGTTCCCCACTAGCCAGCAACTACTTCGAAGACGCTGTCTTTCAGTTGCTCCTCGCTTTCTTTGTTTACGATGGCCAATTTGCGCGGATATGGATAAGGTTCCAGCTTGGCAAAAAAGACGATGGAGGTAAACAGGGCCGCAAACGCAAGTACTATGGCAGCGTTATACGATCTGAAGTGGTCAAAGCATGCGCCAAATATTACAGCGGCAGGTGCCGTGACAACCAACATGAGCGGCATCATTGAACCATAGATGGTAGCAAAGTTTCGCACGCCAAAATAGCGGCTAGTGAAATAGGAGGTCATGCTGGTTTGCCCACCGCAACTAACTCCGAACAGAAATACAAGCGAGAGCACCGGGAGTTCTCCATGAGCAAAGAATAGAGCGAGCATGCATAGGAAGGAAACAATTGTGAAGGGCAGAATCACTCTCGGAGTATTATACTTGTCCAGTAATATCCCAGTCATGAGCTGCGCGATCAGCCCACCGAAAGACAGAAGCGATAATCCCGAGACAGCATGGTCGCGCAGTACACCGTGTTCGCCCATGATGCCAATACTATGTGCGTAAAAACCGCTGTAGACAAAGGTTCCTCCCACTTGCGCCAATAGCACAATCCAGTACGTTCTGGCGCGTAGGGCCTCACTCAAGTTGATTTTCGACGCTCCATCTGGCACCACTTCGTGACTTCGATTGACTTCGTACTCCTCCTGAGAAACCTTTCTCTCCTTAAAGAAAAAATAAAGCACAGGAAACGTGACGAAGATGGTTACTGCCCCGAATACGAAATATACATTTCGCCATCCCAGAATATTCCCCAGTGAACGAACTGCAAACGGGCTCAGCACATACGACACAAAGCAGCCGAATCCCAACGCCGTCAGAGCAATTGCCCGCATATGAAAAAACCAGGTCGAGATTAGTTTGCTATAGGCTACAGCACCTGTAGTGGATAGTCCCAGAACAAAGTGTGCCACGTAGAAGAGAACCAAATGTTTACCGATAAATGGAAATAGCGAAATGAGCAGGCCACCGGCAGAGAGAAGCGGAAGCAACACTTTTCTTGGGCCAAATTGATCGACCAGTCTTCCAAAGAACAGGCACCCTAATGACATTCCGATCGCCAGTGAGGTGTAGGCGCCTCCAATCTCCGCACGGCTCCATCCATAATCGTGAGAGATTGTACCCATAAATACAGACAGCACCACACCGACCAGAATGAAACTGCTGGTCATTGCGCTAACCATGGCCGCGAAAATCACGGCCAAAGACTGTAGCGTTATTTCACTGCTCTTGCTCATTTCATACCCTTTCGCCTGAGATACAAACACATTCGAATGAGCCTTGACATATAGCTCCGCAATGGCCCGGATCGATTTATCAATGACGCCTTGCAACTTCTGCTGGAGGATTGTTTGCGATATCCGTAATAGCTGAGACAAGATGGTCGATCTCCTCGTGGGTGTTATAGAAATGCGTGGAGATGCGCAGCGCCTCGATGCCGCCGTCGTAAATCGTGCGCGTGTAAATCTTCTCTCTTTGGACCAGCGTTGTAACGACTGTCTCGGGAGTAACATGATCCAGAGATATGGCCGTCAGCGATGCGTTGAGTAGTTGGTTTTCCGGAGTGTGAAAGCGAAGGGTAGGAATAGTCTCCAGACCTCTCCGGAGATGTTTCGATAAATCGCGTACTCTGTTTTCAATTGTTTCTTTGCCGATATCGTTTTGCAGTTGAATCGCCGCACCTATCCCTAGCCATGCGGGGATATTGGGTTGGCCGGCCTTTTCGTATCTGCTGATTGGATAGGGAGACGGCTTTCCATATTCATCGAATCCATAGAGCGGCCATACTTTTTCCTGCAGATGCTTGGCGATATAGGTAAATCCGGTTCCGGTGCCGGCCAAGAGCCATTTTTGTCCAGACCCTGCATAGTGATCCACGCCCAGTTCTCGAAGATCGATTGGAAGTACGCCAAACGATTGTGCACCATCGACGGAAATCAGAATGTTGTTCTCATGCGCCAGAGCTGCGAGTTCTTTGATCGGGGCTTTCAGTCCGGTCGTGTAAAACACATGGCTTGCAACAATCACGCGGGTCTTCGGCGTGATGGCATTACGATAAGCGGCCAGTATCTGATCGGGGTGTTCGGGATGCAGAGGAAAGTCGATCCAAACGATCTTGATTCCGTATCTCTTTTCCAGCGTCTGATAGGGTTGAATTCCACCGAAGTGTTCTTGCTTGGCGAGGATGACTTCGTCTCCCCGCTTCCAGTCAAGTCCATGGGCAAAGATGTTCATGCCCTCCGAGGTGCTGTGCGTAAAGCTGACTTCATCCGTATCCGCGTGCACGAACTCCGCCAGTAGCGTGCGTGTCTCGATAATTCGATCCATCAGAAATGGATCGAACGGGCTCACCGCGATCTGTCGATCAATTTTCTCGTGCAGGTCGAGAACCTGTTTGGATGCTGGTCCAGCGGTTCCATTGTTAAAAAACCGTATTGCCGTATCCAGTACAAAGTGATCGCGAACATTTTTCCAGTAGGTTTCATCGATAGAAGCCGTTGTCATCGCTCTCTCCTGATATTTCATGAGTCTGTTGTCGTTAGCAGGCTCGCTGGCCTGGTTCATTTGGAAGGTGATCGATCTTGTCACCTCATTCCGGCTTAATGGCCGGCAGGGACTACAGCGATTGCCTCTATCTCGACCAAGGCATCCTTCGGAAGATTAGCCACCTGCACGGTTGACCGGGCGGGTGGATTGTTTTTGAAATAGCGGCCATAGACTTCGTTGACTGCGGGGAAATCCGAGATATGCTTCAGATAAACCGCGGTTTTGACCACATTTTCAAGGCTCGTTCCCGATGCCAGAAGAACTGCTTGCAGGTTCTTCAGTACACGATCCGCCTGAGTTGCGCTGTCACTGCCAACGATCTGTCCGGTTCCAGGGTCCAGCGGAATCTGTCCAGATGCGAATACGAGTTCTCCAACCTTGATCGCCTGCGAGTATGGGCCAATGGCCTCGGGGGCATCTGGAGTGCTTACCACATGCTTCTGTTCTGACCGACCGTTCGCGGCGGGCTGAGGTTCTGTAGCTGCAGAGAGTATTCTTGTCATCGTTTCCCCTTAAGTTTGCGATTGCTTCATCTGACGATGGGATGCGGTCGATTATGCCTCTATGACAACTCTGTCCACGTGCCCGAAGCCTTTGCCGTAATCCAACCACTCGATGACCCGTGTTTGCAGCCGCAGCAGCGAGAAGTCCTTCAATCCCTCTCGCGCCACCAGATCTCTGATGTACGCATTGCGCGCGCTAATCGCCTGAACCGCGTTTTGCAATTCATCTTTGGACGTTATAGGGGCTGCTGTACCGAGATACAAGGCGCTTTTCCAGCCGGCTTTATCCTGCTCCTTCTTTTCCACGAAAAAGGACACCTTAGGTTGCTTCGCAATATCGGCAACCTTTGCTGAGTTCTTCTTTGTAGCGAGGAGAATGTCGTTTCCGCTTACGGTAAATGCCCCAAACGTACGCTGCACCGGAGTGCCGTCGGCTCGCACATATGCCAACACACCAAGCGGGGCATCCTGGACATACTCATAAATCTCGTGTTGCACTTCCTGATTACTCATGTTCGATCTCCCATTCTGTTGTACTTCGTTGTTTCATCCAAAACGTGTATGCAACGGCCTACGCTACGAGAGCATCTCGATGAAGGCCTTGACCCGCGTCAGTTGTTCTTCCGTTGGAGGCTCGCGATGAACCGAGGTTTCCAGTGAAATATAGGGAATCCCCAGGTTTTTGAAATGCACACGCTCCAACTGCGGAACTATGCTTCCATAGGGGCACCCTGTTACGGCGCCAGAGATGATGCCCCGCGCGCCGCTCTCTTTGACGAGATCTTCAATGTGAAACTTGCGCAAATAGACCGCAGCTCCGACCATTTCTCCATATTGCCCCGCCAACTGCGAGTCCAACAGGAAATGTGCTACCGACTCCAAAGGCGGTACATCCTCGCGGTATTCGCGCGTTGTGAACTCCCAACCTACAATGGCTCCATGGGACGACTCTACGGCTTTATACAAGCTATGATCCCCCAGGAACGCTCCGGCGAGTACCAGAGGAATATACGGCCTGGGGTCCGGATCTTTTATCGCTTCTTCCAGGTCAGCAATCAGTTGATCCAGCAGTTTTGAGAACATCTCCGGATCGCCGAAGTAGTTAAACGTTCCCAGCATCAACAGCAGCACTGCAAACCCAGGCACATCCAAAGGCGACTTCGTGCGCAATGCGAGAATGCGCTTCACCTTGGCGGAGATTTCGTTCTTGCGTCGAATTTCGAAACTGAGTTTCTCTTCGTCGACCGGTTTGCCCGTCAACCACACCGCCACTTTCTGAAGTTCCGCCGTAACGAACCGAACGATTTCGGGGTTTTTGTCTTTTTCTTTGAACGTGCTCACCGCTTCGATGAGATGAACATCGTATCCTTCTTGCCGCGCCATTTCGAGCACGATGCTGATCGGTTCGCAGACAGCATTGAAGGCGAGAATACGATTGATCTTCTCCGTATTTTTGCGCAGGTGCAAGCGGCCTATGATCGTTTTGATCATCGAGCAGGATTCGCTGGGAATTTGAAAGTGTCCTTCAGCGATTGCCTCTGTTGCAAAACTATCTTCCCGCCACAGTTCACCGATGCCGACAGGAATTGTGTCGCAGGCGTAGATCAGCGGCAATTCCCAGCTTGTCCCTCCCCAGATTGCCGTCTTGCCATTTTCTACTGCCTTCTCCACGTCATGGAATGTATAGGATGTCCATAGGCCAAGAAGCTTCGCCACGGACGGAAGTTCTTTGCGTTTGTAGTTCTGCCAAACAGTCTCAGCGTCAGTCAATGGCGTCAGCAGTTGGGTAGTGCTCATTGTGTTTGCTCCTGTTTTCTTGAGGCCTTCATCCTGTCAATCGAATTGCGCCATCGGAGCGCCGCTCGATCCGAAGCGAGTGGGCATATCCCACCCTTGGCGCAGAGACAGATATGCGTCAAAGGTGGGAGATCTGTGTTTGCGGAGTTCCGCATTCAGATCATTTATGCCGTCAACATCGCGTGAGTTGCAATGCTCAGGCCGTCGTTTGGTAGCAGTGCATATCAATCGGACCCTGTCTAGGACTGCGTCAACATCTCGACGAAGGCCTTGATCCGCGTCAGTTGCTCTTCCGTAGGAGGATCCTGATGAACCGATGTCTCCAACGATATGTACGGAATGCCGAGCTTCTTGAAATACAACCGCTCCAACTGCGGAACGATGCTTCCATAAGGACACCCTGTTACATTTCCCGAGAGAATGCCGCGCGCGCCGGTTTCTTCGACGATTCGTGCAATATCGAATTTCCTCAGTTGCACCGCAGCGCCGACCATTTCTCCATACTGCCCTGCTAACTGCGAGTCCAGCAGGAAATGCGCGATCGACTCTAGCGGAGGAACATCTTCACGGTAATCGCGGGTTCCAAACTCCCAACCCACGATGGCTCCGTGGGAGGACTCGACCGCTCTGTAAAGTGTGTAGTCGCCCAGAAAGAACCCGGCGAGCACAAGAGGAATATACGGTCTTGGGTCCGGAATCTTGATCGCTTCTTCCAGATCGACAATGATTTCATCCAAAAGATTGGAGAACTTCTCCGCATCGCCGTAATAGCTGAAGGACCCCAGCATCAACAACAGCACCGCATGCCCCGGTACATCCAGAGGCGTCTTGGTGCGCAAATGGAGAACGCGCTGGAGTTTTGCAGATATCTCGTTCTTGCGGTGGATCTCGTAGCTTAACCTGACCTCATCGACGGGCTTGCCGGTCAGCCATAGCGCGACCTTCTGAAGTTCATTGGTGACGAACTTAACTACTTCCGGCGTTTTGTCCCGGTCTTTGAATGTGCTCACTGCCTCGATGAGGTGAACATCATAACCCTCTTGCCTCGCCAATTCGAGCACAATGCTGATCGGTTCACAGACGGCATTAAATGCAAGGATGCGCTTGATCTTTTCCGTATCTTTGCGCCCATGCAAGCTTCCGATAATCGTCTTGATCATCGAGCATTGTTCATTGGGAATTTGGAAATAGCCTTCCGCAATTGCTTCAGTTTTATGGCTATCATCCCGCCATAGCTCCATAATGCTGATTGGGATGGTATCGCAAGCCAAGATGAGCGGCAGTTCCCAACTTGTCCCACCCCAGATTGCGGTCTTGCCCTCAGCGACTGCCTGTTCAACATCGCGAAAAGTGTAGGTTGTCGACAAGCTCAGCAGCTTCAAGATCGATGGAAGCGGCTTGCGCTGATAGTTCTGCCAGATCGTCTCCGCATCAGTTAGCGGATTAAGCAGTTGCGTATTGCTCATTGAGCTTACTCCTTTTCTCTTGCAGCACATCAAGAAATGCTTCGACACGGGTCGTAAGCTGGCCATGGTCGCTTTGCGAGTAGTCGCCGGAAAGCGCCAACACAGGTACACCCAACCTTTGAAATCCTTCGATGAATTGCTTTTGCGGGATGCCATAGCAGGCGCAGAATTTGAGCGAGACATACACTGCTCCTTCCACGTCATACTCCTCGGCCAGTTGAGTGGATAAATCGACACTGCTTTCCAGCGGCTTCATACGCGCGCACGGTGCCTGATCCAGATAGCCCTCAGCGAGCGCCTGGAATGGATCCCCAGACTCCCGAATCGTATGAATGAACGGTCTGACACCTGTGCAATGATCTTCGATGACCACTTTGGCTCTGCCGCTGCCTTCAATGATCTCAATCAATCTGCGATCTCCATCCGCCACGATCGAACCCGACATCATGACACGAACCGGCTTCTTGCCCGGATCTGGAACGTCGCGCAACTGGTGGTACAGATGCTCGTATGCAGGCAGCAGTTCTTCTGGCTTCAGATAGTAGTAGCCCTTGACCAAGTCAAGGTACTCTTGACCAGATAGTACCGGGGTGCTGCGCTTGCGAAGCTCAGAGAACTTCTTCAGTAACCGCCGAATCTTGTTATAAAGAATGATCTGCTCGCGCACATCGCTCTCGGAAATCTTCTTCCCGGTTAGTTCTTCAAGATCGCCGCGGAAAACATGAATCTGCTCGCGATAGAAATTTCGCGAGTCCGGCTCCAGTCGAAGTTTTGGCAGGCTGTACATCTGCGTCGGCACAAATTGATCGATAACTTCAGACGCACGTTTCATGGCCGCGCAAGTATGAAAGTTATAAACCTTGTCGAGCGACAGATGAAGCGGATCTCCACTCTGGAACTGGCCAATGCAGCTCTTGCTGAAGTCGCACGCCACGCTTTGCGTATATAACTCGCCCGCTGCAACCGTCGCCGCATTGCCTCCCTTGAAGAGACGCCGGTGGCGTACGCCAGCAGCATTGAGCAACTCGAGCGGCGTATAGGCACAGAGGTAGCCGACCTTCTTGGAGTGATTTTTAGAGTTGACGAATGCAATTTCGGCGCTCTCGATGGACTTCAATACGGCTGCTAAATCGGATTCCGTATGCAGAGAGGCCGTTTCATGCGCTTTGGCGTGAGGTTTTACTTTAGCGTACTTGGCTGCAAAAACGGCAGCGCCAAGCGCGCCCGTGAAGATCATGTCTGCCTTTGGCGGATTGCTGAACTTGTGGCCGAGCAGTTCTTCGAGTACCTTCCACATTCCGATATTGTTGGCTACGCCGCCGGAGAAAACCATGTCCGGCTCAATGCCAACTCTGCCTAAAAGGTTTTGTACTCTGCGAGCTGCTGAATAGTGAATGCCGGCCGCTATGTTGGCTCGCACCGCCTCATCGCCCACCTTGTCGCCACGCGCACGAAGCGAGATAACCTCGGACTCCGCGAAGACAACACATTGGCTGCTCACCTGCGCGGGTTCAGTAGCGGTGAGCGAGACCGGACCAAGCTCAGACAAATCCAAACCAAGCACCGCAGCTGCTTTTTCTAAAAAGCGACCAGTTCCCGCGGCGCATTTGTCATTCATGACAAACTCGATGACTTTGCCAGTCGCTGGATCTACCTTGATGGCCTTGGAATCCTGCCCTCCAATATCGATAATAGTTTTCGTGTTTGGATTGAGCACGTGAGCGCCCATCGCATGGCAGGAGATCTCCGTAACCACTCGATAGGCAATATCTTCATACTTGAGGGAGATGCGCCCATATCCCGTGCCGACGATAAACGCTACGTCGCTTCGAGAAAGGCCGGCATTCTTCACCAGCTTCTCCAGCAGCTCATCGGCTGTCTCCTGCATGTAGAGACCGGTCGTAATTAGTTCGTTGTATATGTGGTCGTTGAACAACAAAACACCTTTGGCCGCACGGGAACCGATGTCCAGCCCGACTACTGCTCGAACGGGTTTGTACCGTGCCAGTCCGCTTCCGTCAAATTCATCAATCTTCATTTTCGAAGAACTCCATTCATTCTCGACCTGCGTCCTATGGCCGCAAGCTGCTATTTTCTGTTACAACAATCTGTGCGCATAAACAGTTTCATGCGCAATAACTTCCGCAATCGTGCATCGCCACTCTCCTTTTCGCATCATTCAGAATGCCCCTGTCACCTGCACGAGGCAGACGGCAGGGGCATCGGATTAGAAGTGCAAGTGTGCTGAGAACTGCAGCATCCGGGCGCTGTAAGCAAGCGTTCCAGAGGTCGAAGACGGCTTTCCAAACGCCGGAGAGAAGATCACTGGATTGTAGGAGCCGTAGTTGGAGTGATTGAGCAGGTTGAACGCTTCGACCCTCACCGTTGTGTTGAAGTGATGTGCAAATATGATGTCCTTGCCTAGACTGGCATCCACGCGATGCACGGGACGACCGACGAGATTGTTCTTCTCGGTAATGTCGAAGCCGGAGCGCGGATCGAGATGGTTGTACTTGGGATTGTTGTAAGTGGTCAGCCGAATCGACGGCACCTCCGACGAACTGAATGCGCACTCTGGGTTTGTTGCATCCTGGCCGCAATAGGTCAGGTTCATCGTGTCGCCACCCAGTCCGGTCGGACTGGAGCCGACGTAAACCATTTGATTTGCGCCAGATCCAAAGTTATATAGTCCGCCAAGGCGAATACCGTAACGCCAAAGGTAATCTCCGCTGATTCTGAGAGTGTGCAACTGGTTTCCCAAGCCGTTTGACCAGTCTGTGCTCGCATTGAATGGATTGTTCAGGTATCCGAACGGCCCGTAAATGTTGTTATCTTTCTGTCTTGCCAGCGTGTAAGCCACGGCACCAGTAAATCCGTGAGTCAGCCGTTCCTGCACACTGACGAGAAGAGCGTCGTAGATCGAACCGACATTCGAGGGCGTCTCGAAGGTTTTGATGTCGTTGTACAGGCTATTCGGACGCACAGGTACCGGAATTGGAGGTGCCTTGGAATCTAGGTTGTTGGGAACGAGAGTGAATTGGTTGTAACCGGTATTGGGGTCCAGAACCAGGTTCCTGTCGGCGCGCGTCCAATCGTGATGTGTGCGGTTGTGAAGATAGTCGGCAGAGGCCGTCACCCCGTAAGGAAGTTCCTTCTGCACTCCAACCGACAGTTCTCCGGTCCACGGCGTGACCACATCGGGCGCCATGGCCTGAATGGACTGCTTGTAATTCAACGGATTGGCCAGAATCTGAGCAGCGGTTACATTGCCAAAGGGCTTTAGAAGATTGATGGGATTCGTGGAGGAGGCTTCTAGTGAAGGAATGACCTCGGTCTGCCCATTGAACATGGCTGTATCCTGGATCATGTTGGTGGGAATCTCGGAGTAATAGAGACCGGCGCCGCCGCGAATCACGGTTTTACCGTTTCCGCTGGGATCCCAGGCAAAGCCCAGGCGAGGCGAGAAGTTCGTGTTGCCCCCGCCGTTGGGCAACGGCACACCACTTTGAAGCTTTACATGGGGATCGAAGATGCCCAGATTATTGTCATAGCGAATGCCCAGGTTCACAGTCAGCCGCTTCGTAAACTTCCAGTCATCCTGAAGCCACGCGCCGAGAATGTTGAAGGGGAATCCGCTGCCCAGCGGACCGAAGGTTTGCGAATACGACGTGGTCAGTGCGCTAAGACCGGCCCAGTCCCAGGTTGTGGAGTCAAAAAGATTGGGAAAGAGTTCGGGAAAGTCTGTGCTCGCATTGTCGGTAAGGCTAACTCTGCCGCGCCGATTCATGCCATAGCTTCCGTGCAGCAGTTCATGCAGATACTCGCCGCCGAACTTCAGACTATGTTTGCCCTTGAGCCAGTAGGCATCGTCACGAATGCTGGAGATTTCCTGGCTGATGTTCTCTGGTTCGGTGTAACCGCCGCCGATCGTTGTATCCTGAAAATCCAGCTCCGGTGTCTCGGACAGCGGTTCGCTCTTGGTTTCGTTGTGCGTGTAACCAGCCTTGATGTCGTTCACAAAACTCAGGCCGCGCGTAGCGTTGTAATCGAGTTGAGCGCCATAGTTGTTCTTGTTGCTATTTGCGCCGTTGGTCGGGTTGTTGGTTCCCGATAGGCCGTTAAACGGATCGCTGGTGGTAAATCCTGAGGAGCGCAGGGAGAGGCGGTCTTTGGGGCCGATGATGTAATCGACGCGGGAGAGAAACTCTTCAGAAGTAACTGTATCCGAGTGCGTATAAATGGGGAGCACGGAAGTAAAGCCGTAAGGCTCCAGAACGACCGTGTTGGGCTGATGCTCCCCTTCATACGATCCGAAATAGAAGAGCTTGTCTTTTCTGATGGGTCCGCCCAAAGTTCCGCCGTATTGTTGGTCGGAGTAGGGCAACACCTTTTGCGCAATCGGATCTGCGGCATTGAAGGCGCTATTGCGAAAATATCCGAAAGCGCTTCCATGCGTGGCGTTTGACCCGCCCTTGGTTTGAATGTTGATCTGAAGCGCGTTGGATCTTCCCTGGGTTGCGTCGAAGCGGTTGGTGATAACCTGAAATTCGGAGATAGCGTCCTCGCTGAATTTCGGTTGGCCATAGTCACTGGAATAGGCATAATTCTGTGTCACCTGCTGTCCGTCGACATTCAATTGAAATCCAGTGATAGTCCCTACGGGCAGCGGTGAGTCATCCACCGCATTTACACGTATGCCAGGGACAAGCGAGGCCAATTGCAGGTAATTGCGGCCGTTGAGCGGAATATTTGCGACCTTATCCGGATCAATGTTGCCCGCAACTGCCGACGAAGTGGTATCGACCGCAATTTCGTCTGCGGCGACAGATACTTGTGCACTAACCGAAGCCGGTCTCAAGATCAAAAACACCTGCAATGTTTGGCCCACGTGCAGAGTTATCTGCCGTTCCACTGGGGCATATCCCGCGTTTTCAGCCTTGATTGTGTAGGTAGCAGCGTCAAGCACGGGAAATTGATACACTCCTTGAGCGTTGCTCGTGGTCTTGTAAGTTGCGCCGCCGCCGATTTGTGTTGCACGAATCGGCGCTGATTTCACGACTGCACCGGTAGCATCAACTACTGTTCCGCTGATTGATGTATGTTGCGCATAAGCTCCTACAGCCGCAACGAAAAACAAAAACAGAATAAGCACTCGCTTCATAAGCCCCTCCGATTTTAGACAACAGTTGTTGTAAGTCCCAATCGAATCTGTCGACTGGCACCTGCGATATTTGCTGAAAGCCGGTTATGGCTAAACTAGCTGCGAAATATAGCCCAGGGCGTTCACGCCGAGACATGGCCTTTGGAAGATCGACAGGAGAGGATTCCACCTGTCAAGGGGCGCATCGAGATTAGCGGTGAGGGGGTCCAGTATTAAATACACTTGCAGTGTTTCTCCAACTGGAACAGAAACTTGCTTTTCAAAAGGTGCAAAGCCACGGATCTCAGCCCGGATTGAATAAGTCCCTGCTGGAAGCTCGGGAAACTGATATTCACCGTCGTCATTGCTTTTGGCCTTGTATATTGCTCCAGCGTTGACCTGGTTCGCAGTGATATTCGCACCCTTTACTACAACGCCGGAACTATCTATAACCGTTCCGGTAATGGATGTTTGTTGTGCGTGCGCTCCAACCGCTGCCACGACAAAGAAAAAAAGTGAAAATAGACGCTTCATTGGCTCCTCGCAATAGTTGAATGATGATTGTTGAGCAGCGTGAGACGGAGCTTTTTCCCGGCTATGCGACGATACGCACCCAATGAAAAGGCCCGTCCCAGTTGTTCTGGTGTGCGGGCCTTATCACAAGACACAGAAAAGCCCGCTCCAGTTGTGCTGGTCAGCGGGCTCTTACGCGTAGATCCAGATTTTGGAGTCTATGACGTAGATACGTTTGCTACACGCGGTCCCCGTTTCGCCAGCATATGCCGTGCGCAACAACAACAACCGCGGGGATTGGGTGCAAACTGATTCATCATAGATTCAAGTTATCACCGATACTGAGGCGCAAAAGCTGTGTCCGCCGTCACTAGAGCGTGTGACGCCAGTCACATTTTGCTCTCCCGCGACCGACCTGTGAACTTGTCTCAATGAACACAAGAAGAATATTGTGGTCAATGTATTCAATGCCTTAGCAATGAACGGAACGACATAGCCAGCGTTCGCGACGGCGGTTGTGTCAAGTGAGGCCGCGTTTGAATTTTTAGTGGATTGAGTGCTTGACGGCGTGCCCCGTCAGCAACGCCAAGAGGACAGGGACTTGACACCGCAGGCGAATCGTGACAAAAATTCTAGTATGAGTTCTTCTCGGCGAGCACACGACGCACAGGTATACCACTTTATTGCCGCCGAGAACCTGTGTTGTCCCTTCCTGGCATAAATCACCGGCATCCGTCGCTGTAATCTCCGTTATCGAGTGATTCAGGTTGCAATATTATTTTGCAACTTGGCCTCTTGTGTAAAGAAGTACAGCGGTCTCTGTCTGCACTCATCCCGTGTGCATCCACAAAAGATTCGACCTTTTCCGTATAGCCATTTGGCCACGCAACAGACCGATGTCTTTGGAGAATTATGCACGGCCTTTTCCAGGAGATTCTCATGCTTATTCACGATAGCCACAATGGACTGAACCTCTCAAGCAATGTGTTTCTGGATGTCGTCAAAGATACTCTCTTGACGGCTCCCGCTTTGTCCAACTGGACCCCGGACTTCCCAAGCATTGACTTTCCGACCGAAGAAGCGGCCCGATCTGTTTTTCACCAGAATCCCAATCTTCTACAATCCGCAAGAACTATTGCGCAGCGGATTGAGAGCGCGCAAATACAAAATCCGCATGGGGGCCATTGGATTTCTGCAACTGACAGCACGCTAAAATCAATCGTGATCTCGGCTGAAGCCACGACCTTTAGACGGAGTTCTGAAACCGTTCTGTTCTTTCTTCAACTGGCGAAGGCCACCGGCGATGCACGATACCTAAAGACTGCGGCCAAGGGATCCGATGTCCTGATTGCCGCATGGAACGAGCTTGTTGACCGGCAAGTCGAGGTTCTGCTTTCCGGACGAGGCGAGAACTTGTCTTTCTGCGGCGGGCTTGCCGGTGCGGCATATGTGTTGAATGAAACGCAGAAAGCAACGGGCAACGAAAAGTTTCGCGAAGTTGCAAGAGCTATCACCGATTACATTGTGCAAGCTGCAAAGTCAGTCGGTTCGGGCTTTGCATGGTCAGATGCACCGGGAATCGCTGGAGACGGCAGCATCGTGCTTTACTTGTTGTATGCAGCCCGCGAATTTGAGAGCGCTCTCTATGGCCTCACGGCTGAGCGTGCTGGAGATCACATCCTCGAACTTGCCACGCACGAGCATCATGGCGGCTTTAGTTGGCGCGACTTCCCCGCCTTTGCGGAACTGCCAAAGGACGCACAGTTGCCGGCTTTCGAGGACAGCACCGCCGGCATAGCCTATATTTTTGCGCGACTCTACAGCGAGACAAAAAAGGCTAGGTTTCTATTTGCCGCCAAGCAAGGAGCATTGCATTTGCAGAGCGTCGATCCGCCTGACAGCAATGCAACATTCATCTCGCATCCGCTATCAGATCTTCCGAAATCGCAATATTCAGGATTCTGCCAGGGTCCTGCAGGAACTGCGCGTACCTATATCGAGTTGCATAAGATCACACGTGAACCTGTGTATCAAATACTGGCCGAGCGGATGGCACAAGCAATTCTGCAATGGCATTTTCATAATAACCTGACCACGGAGCACAAGATTTCTGTCTGCAAATGCTGCAACTCGGTGGCTGTCATCGATTTCTTCATTCAGATGTGGGCATCTACAGGACGTTTGACCTACCTCGCTTCAGCACAGCGCGCAGTACACCAACTCGTATGCCGGGAGGCGTGTGCTGAGAGTGGCGACTACGGATGGGCAACTGTTGTTGGATCAGCGTTGCTGCATATGCATCTGGCCGAACAAGGGAGATATGGTGCCATCATCAGACTTGACAATCTCTGCGCCAATAAATGGTCGGCATAGTTCTGTTCGGATATTGAAAGCGCGATTGGCTGATGAATCTGTCAGCCAATCGCAGAGAATGCCTTGGCATCTGTGCGAACAGTGCGATTGTCAGCGCTTCTAATCATCACACAATTCACTCATAGAGGCCATCCCGACACTGGAGGCTGCGTGCGCCACAGCCAGTATGTGTACCCTCCCTGCGCATAAAAATGCATCTCCTCGGAAACCCCAGCGTTCTTCAGAGCAAAAAATCGTCTTTTGACGAATACGCTTATCGTTTCCCTGCATTTGAGTGTTGCTCAGGACGGACTCATCGCACAAGTTGTTGCATTCAGATTTAGATCTGCCGTAATGTCGCAGGGGTGCGCCTACGCCACAGGCAATGAAGGGCGGTGCCTGATACTCGCATTGCCTTACCCTGCCGTACCCTATGGCGGCCGCCGCAAATCCCTTACCGGTCTCCTTTTCTCCCTTGCTCTCCCACGGTTAGACTTGTTGCGATTCATTCGGCTTCCCTCACTTTCATGTAATGAACCCACTACTCCCCCGGCGCATCATTCGCGTGAACTCTTTTTGCAACAATCGTTTGCAGTGTGGTCTTCCACGCTCATATACTAATGCTGTAAGATACGTATCGACAAGGAAACCACATGCCTGCCGCAAAGAAAGCCACTGCCCGACCGAAGCGCAAAATCGTTTCT
>Ga0224535_1000059_pt1 | contig 39026 bp, 23 predicted proteins | sample 714E13034metaG_FD_179898 | JGI IMG/M metagenome (GOLD analysis project Ga0224535, IMG submission 179898) | Peat soil microbial communities from Stordalen Mire, Sweden - 717 E1 30-34 | ecosystem: Environmental > Terrestrial > Soil > Wetlands > Peat | place: Sweden: Norrbotten County, Stordalen... | reverse complement strand
AGCAAGGCTATCGTCCTGACCAACGGAAGCCAGACTGTGCTGGTAAGCCCGGAAGATCACGATGGATTCGTAGCGGCGATTGAGCGCGCGGACGCAGAGATAGCGGCCCCAAGCGCAGAATCGGCGGACACAGGGCGCAGATTTATAAATATTGCTGGATTTGCAATCAGAATTGTTGGATTTGCAATCGGAGGACTCGGCTTGGCTATCGGCGCAGCAGCACTCCTCTATGCGCCAGGTCGACCGCCGGTGGACTTGATTGGCGATGCGCTGGTGATTCATTCGCGGTTTTGCGGCATGACGGTTCCGGCTTCAAGCGTCGATGCGGCCCATGTGCGCGTGGTCGATCTCCAGACCGAGTCTGGCTGGAGGCCAACGATGAAGACCTATGGTTTTGATAACCCACACTATCGGGCAGGGAACTTCAGGACCGCAAATGGGCAGGCTATAAAACTGTTCACAACAGGGTCTGAGCGATTGGTGCTGCTGCCGCCGTCCAGTCAAGATGGATTGCCGGTTTTGCTGGACGTGGACGATCCCGATCAGTTGGCCGCACGCATACGCCAGGAGTGGAGTAGTCGTTAGATTGTGAGAGTAATTGACCAGGAACCGTTCGTGGCTGCACATTGGGGGTAATATGCGCATTCTTGCTCTTCTGCTCATGACGTGCTGCGCCTTTGGGCAATCGCCCGAAGATCGCACCAAGCAAGTTCTCGACCAGCTTCTGGCGAACAAAATCGGGGCAGTCTACGCGAAGTTCTCACCGAAAATGAAGACCGCCGTTAGCCAGGAGACCTACACGGCGCAAATGGCGCAGATTGTAGCACTGGGTGCACCGCAGAAGATCGACGCGCCGCGCACCCAGACCGTCGGCGATCTGACAGTGGTCGTGATTGGAATCCACTGGGTGCCAGTATCGCTGGATTGTAAGGTGGCTTGGAACAAGGCCGGAGAGATTGACGGACAATTTTGGATTCCGGCCGCTGCGGCAAGCAACTATCAAAGCGCGCCGTATGCGCATCCGGATGCATTCACTTCCTTCGATGTGACTGTCGGCGACGATGCCTGGAAGTTGCCCGGCACGCTAACGATGCCGAAGGGCGACGGGCCGTTTCCGGCTCTGGTTCTGGTGCACGGCTCCGGGCCGAATGATCGCGATGAATCGGTGGGCGGCGCAAAGGTCTTTCGCGATCTGGCCGAAGGACTCGCCTCGCGCGGCGTTGCCGTGCTGCGCTATGAAAAGCGCACCAGGCAGTATCCGCAACAGTGCGTAGCGGACGCGGCCTTCACAGTAAATCAGGAGACGGTGGAAGACGCAGCGCGAGCGGTCGCGCTGCTCAGAACGCAGGCAAAGATTGACCCGGCGCGTGTCTTTGTGTTGGGGCACAGCCTGGGCGGATACCTTGCGCCGCGCATCCTCCGGCGCGACCCCAAGATCGCCGGCTTTGTCGTGATGGCAGGCAACGTGCGGTCGTTGGAGGAATTGATAGTCGATCAGGTGGAATACCTTGCCAGCCTCAAAGGAAATCTGACTGCTGAGGATCAGGCAAAACTGGCGGAGATCAAGAAGAATCCCTTCGCGGGCATGAGCGTTCCCGCCGCGTACCTGGCTGACCTGAAGGGCTATCGCCCCGATCTCGAAGCCAAACACCTGAACACACCCATGCTGATTTTACAGGGAGAACGGGATTATCAGGTGACGATGAAGGACTTCATTCTTTGGAAATCAGCGATGGAAGCACGACGCAATATCACCTTTGATACCTATCCCAAGTTGAATCACTTGTTCATCGCTGGCGAAGGAAAATCGCAACCGGAGGAATACCAAGAACCAGGGCATGTTGATGAGCAGGTGATTTCGGACATCGCGAACTGGATTCTTCAAAATCGGTAGTCCTTATTGGTGTTTTAAGCTAGGCAAAAATCCGCGATGCGCGGCGGGTGACCCGTTTCCGCAAACTTGAATCTGGGTGTGGGTGCCCCAGGTCCGGATCATCGGATATGGGACGCTATTCAAGTCATCTGTTGGTAACAGCCCAAACCGCGTTTCGAGGTTGATCTGCATCGATCTGTCCTGATAAACGCCGATTGGATCGGAAATCGCTCGGCACCTAGGAGAGTCCGATTATTTCAGCGATTTTTTCAGTCGAAAAGTATACTCGGCGCCCCAATCGCTTGCGCGTTGCATTGACTTGGCGTGAAAACTCCGTGTCGGATCGGAGGCTGATGCGCAGCCCTTCTTCAGAACGGCTCAGGATTTTGGCAAGCTGCCCAGTCGTCAGCAGTGGCCCGGACGATTTGAAAAACTCCTCTTTTGCGCTTGGCACCGTAATCTTCCCCCTCGGTTTCGGGATCTAGGAGATAGGGTAGCGACCATTTGGAATTGATTACAGGGTAAATTTGTGGCCAGAAAATCCCGGCAAAAGACGCTCCCGTTCTGGTCTCAGAATCGTATATAATGTACACCACATCTATAGTATTTCCTTGACGCTCATCTGGCTGTGGTGTGCCGCTGAGAGCAACTGGCGAAAGAGGGCGCTCGTCGGGTCCATCAGCCGATCCGCTTCGGGCTTTGTGATGCACGAAACTCGATCTGGATCATCTCTCATTCTCCCCTCTGGGAATATGGCCCCTGCGATTTCGTCATCATTGATTTTCATTCTTGGATTTTGGTGCAGGGCTGCTTCTATGTCCACATAAAGTTGCAGGTCGATGTATGGAAGAACACCGTTTGTCCTCCACAAGGCGAACAGTTCCGGCTCTATCCTCTTGGCGTTCGTCTTTTCCTGGCACGTCTTGTAGTATTTTTTGAAATGGATTTCTGCTTCCGCATAAGGAACATTTGTATCCATTGCGAAGAATGAAGTAAATCCCTCTGGAATGTGGCTTCCAATTGAATCACTCATGAAATCTCTGTTGGCCTCTACCGCACCGTCGCCAAGTATAGAATTCTGCACATAAACCTTAGAATCCTTTGCCTTCCATAGCAATAAGAGGCCTATGAACTTCTCCAGGTATCTCGCTATCGCTCCGTGCTCGTGAGAGATGCGAGGAGGCTTCGAATTGGATTTGTATCCTTCTGCATCGTCACGTCTGGCATACCATATCCCGTTGTCCGGATATGGAGCATCGTGTTGGATGCGGCCAAGAACATGGTCCATGAAATCTCTTTTTTCGGAATCCAAAAGGGCATATATTGAGAGAAAATCTGTAACTGTCATCGGTTGTATTGGATCGCGTCCTCTTTTAACAAGATTTACCGTCGTAAAGTCGATGATATGGCTATACTTCTTTACCAGTGCGTCAACTGCGAGGATCGGGTCTCGCTGGATTTGCATAAAAATCTGATTGAAGCCAAGATCACGTTCGAATGGAAAGCGTTTATCTGAAGAGCGCGCTGCGTGTCCATCCGCAATTTCTTGCCAGAAGCGTTTCAGGTCAATACGGAACGCAAGCTGCTTCAACCAATCAAGAGGTGCGGTTAAGTTCGAGAGGCCGTCATAGGCTTCCAATCTAAACCACGCTGGAATGGCAAGTTTCTCGCAACGCTTTCGATTTGCCATCTATCTTCCTTTCGTTCTGCTGGCTTCTTCAACGGCTTTTTCTGCTCGGCAGAAGATCGAGCTTTTCAACCAAATCCTCTGCCCGCAGATGCGTGTAGCGTTTGAGCATCTGCATCGACTTGTGGCCGCTGATGGCGGAGACTTCCTGGTCAGAGAATCCGGCTTCAACGAAACGGCTGACGGCCTCGTGGCGCAGATCGTGGAAGTGTACATTGACCAGCTTCAATTCACGTTTGATATTCAGCCATACCGGATTGAACTGGTAGGGGCGGCGCTTGCCGTCCCGTCCTGGCTCACCAAAAAAGATCAGGTCTGTGTCGATTGGACGCACAGGATGATCCAGTGCCTCGCGGAATATCGCTGTGGCCGCCGCGCTCAACGGCACAGTGCGCGGCGACGTGTTTTTGGTTTCGAGAAGACGAACGACGCGTCGCTGGAGGTCCACCTGTGGCCTGCGCAGCGTCAGAATCTCTGATGCGCGCATTCCGGTTGTGAGCGCAACGCGCACGATCCATCGCAGCATTGGATTAGAGTGCTGGTCCACGGCCTCTAAGAGACGTTTCTCTTCCTCCTCAGTCAACCGGCGATTGCGCCCTGGTCCTGGCGCTGGCCGGCGAATGCTCATCACCGGATTCACGACCAGGCCAATGCCCCATTCCTTGATGGCAATCGTAAACAAGTGTCCGAGGAGCGCCAATTCCAGCCGGACCGTGTTGTTGGCGCGAGGGATCGGTTTTCCGTTTTCATCTTTGCGGTCCTCTCCGGCAAGACGCATATCGCGGAAGTGTGCCACGATCTCCGGGTTGAGAGCGGCAAGAGAGTATTTGCCGAGATGCCGCGCCAGAATCGCTGCGCGCCGGAGCTCTCCCTCCTGGGACGATGGACGCTTTGTTGGGGTGACTTCGGAGGTGTAGCGCTTCAACGCCTCATCCAGCGTCAGGCGCTCGGCGGCGGCGCGCACGATGTGGACGCCGCGCACCATTTCATCCTCGGTGCGGCGCGCCCAGTCTTCCGCGTCTCGCTTGGTCCGGAATGTCTTTGCCTTAAGCGGCCAACCAGCCTTGCGAATGATAGCCTTCCAGTTGCCCGAAGGCCTCTTGATAATCGTCGCCACTGTACCTCCAGAATAGTGCTCACGTTCTGGCACTGTACCCAGAAGTGTACCCGATGACCATATCAAAGCGCAAGTATGGCGAATATGGCTCTTTCTGGCCAACTCAAAATCTTCTTTAACTTGTTTATTGTGTTTTATTTATTGGTATTTATTTTGGTGGGCCTGCAGGGATTCGAACCCCGAACCAAGGGATTATGAGTCCCCTGCTCTAACCGTTGAGCTACAGGCCCTTCTGTTTTCTATCCGACTGTCTCAATTGATGTTACCATCAATCGCGCTCATGGACTCTCACGCGCGGAACCAGCCGTGGCACGATTTCGATTCTAGCCGCCCACTTCAGTTTCACACAGCCGCCGGACCACAGCCAATCTGTGCGATTGCGGCAGATGAGAGTATCGCATATCGATCCGGAGCGCCTTCGGCCTGTGCGCCTCGGTCAAGGTCCGCAAATGAATCTTCGCCATCACGGCCTCTTCGTGCGTGTCCTGACCGATACTTTTCCGATGCAGGCTGGCAATCATCCCTGCTCGATTCATATCGGCTGACACCGATGCGGTCATTGGGAGCGGTCGTGCAGACAGCGTATTGTTCTCAAGCAACATGCTGCTCCCTGAGTGTGCCGCTCCGGGCCGCCCAGGTTGCCGATCCCTGATGCTGTTCAGCCGTTCCGCTCAAATCCTCAATGAAAATGGCATTCCGGGAGTTGGTATACTGAGTCATGTTGCGCCTTTCTGACGAAGGTGAATTGGCGGCTGCCAGTTCGCACGAAATCCCTTTCAATTACACTTCGGCCGACGATGGCCAGGCCATTGCCTTCCTGCTTGGCCCTGACGCTCTGCGCGTTCTGGACGAGCTTCGCGGCGCCCGCGTTACGGGCCGTTCCTCCCGTCACCTCATGCGCATCTTTGGCGACGTGCTGATCCATCGCCGCAATCCCTATCTCTTCCAGGAACTGATCGATTCCGCTCCCAGGCGCCGGCGCTTTTTTGAAGATATTGCTCGAGACATGGAAGCCATCAGCATCGGCGCAAACGGCAATCAGAGCGTCCTCGGCATGCTTGCCCAGTGCCGTCAGTTGATTGCGGAGTTCCGCGGCGACGTGGAGGGCGCTCCCGATTTGCGCAGCCGCATCAAGCGCGAACTCGGCGCCATCATCGGCGGCGACAATGTTCTTTTCGATCCTTTTTCGCTTGTCTCTCATGCCACCGACGCCACGGATTGGCGCCTCTATCTTCCGCTCGCCGTGGTGACGCCGGACGTGGAAGCGCACGTTGCGCCGCTTCTGGCGGCCATTGCGCGTCTCGGCCTCAAGGCCATTCCGCGTGGCGCCGGCACAGGTCTCAGCGGCGGCGCGGTGCCGCTGCGCTCCGGCTGCGTGGTGGTGAATACCGAAAAGCTCAATCACATTCGCGGCATCAGCCAGCGCTGCTTTCAGCTTGCGGATGGACGCGCAGTCACATCTCCTGTGATGGATGTGGAAACCGGCGTCGTCACGGAAGTGGCTATGGAGTACGCCGCCGCTCACGGCCTGGTCTTTGCCACCGACCCCACCAGCTCCTGGGCCTGCACCCTGGGCGGCAACATTGCGGAAAACGCAGGCGGCAAGCTCGCCGTCCGCTGGGGCACATGCATCGACAACCTGCTTGAATGGCAAATGGCCATGCCCAGCGGTCAGCGCTGGACCGTGCGGCGCACAAACCATCAGTTGCGCAAGATCATGCCGCAGGACGTTGTCACTTTTGATGTTCTGGACGAACAGAACTCGCTGCTGAAGCAGATTGAGCTGCGCGGCACCGAGATTCGCAAAAAGGGACTCTGGAAGGACATCACCAACAAGGCGCTGGGCGGCCTGCCGGGAATGCAGAAGGAGGGCACCGACGGCGTCATCACCTCAGCCATGTTTGTGCTCTATCCCGAGTACAAGGCAAAGCAGACCTTGTGCCTGGAGTTTTTCGGGCCGGATTTCGATGAGGCCAGCCGCGTCATCCTTGAACTGGCCCACGCCTTCCCCTTGCCCGCCGACGACCAGGAAGCGCTGCTTGCGCTTGAGCATTTCGATGACGAATATATCCGCGCCATCGGCTACAAGGTGAAAGCCGCCCGCGCCCAGACGCCTCGCGCCGTCCTTCTCATTGATGTTGCCGGCAACACCGCGGAGCAGGCCGGCCACGGCGTGGAACGGATTCGCGCTCTGCTGGCGCGGCATCCCAACACCATGCTGTTTGTTGCTCGCTGCGACGCCGAGGCCGATCGCTTCTGGGCGGATCGCAAGAAAATGGGCGCGATTGCCCGACGCACCAACGCTTTCAAGATGAACGAAGACATCGTTCTCCCGCTGGAGGCATTGGCCGAATTCGCTCATTTTATCGATGGCGTTAATACCGAAGAGGAACGTTACTCCCAGCTTTGTTTTGCCCGGCGTGCTGAAGAAATCCTGACAGCCCCACTTGCCAGCGAAGACGCCGAGCAATTCGCCACCAAGACTTCCGCCGGGCTTGAACTCTGCGCCGCCTTCCGCGAGCAGGTCGAAAGCCTCGACGCAAAGACACTGCGTTCGCTCACCGTTTTCCAGGAATTCCGCCACGGCCTGAACCGGTTGATGCGCGGCTACCCCGCGGTGCTGGACACGCTCGACCGCGCCCACCAGGATCTTCGCAAGTGCCGCATCGTGCTGGCCACCCACATGCACGCCGGAGATGGCAACGTCCACGTCAACGTGCCTGTGCTCTCCAACGACAAGCCCATGCTCGACCGCGCCTACAAGAGAATCGACGAGGTCATGGCCAGGGTAATTGCGCTCGGCGGCGTGGTTTCCGGCGAGCACGGCATCGGCATCACCAAGCTCAAGTATCTGGAGCCCGAGCGCGTCACGGAGCTTGCCGCCTATCGCAGCCAGGTAGACCCCAGCGGCCTCATGAATCCCGGCAAGCTTGAAGATTACGAGGCGCTCGACTACATCTTCACTCCGTCGTTCAACCTGCTTGAACTCGAGGCCCGCATCCTGCAGCACGGCCAGTTGGAAGACCTTTCACACATGATTGCGCACTGTGTCCGCTGCGGAAAATGCAAGCCGAATTGCTGCGTCTACTATCCAGGGCGCGGCATGTTCTTCCACCCGCGCAACAAGAATCTTGCCATTGGCTCCCTGATCGAGGCGCTGCTCTACGACGCGCAGCGCAAGCTCTCCGCCCGCTTCGAGCTGCTGCCGTGGCTGGAAGAAGTCGCCGACCATTGCACCATTTGCCACAAGTGCCTGCCCGTTTGTCCCGTCGATATCGACACCGGCGCGGTCTCGGTTCTGGAGCGCGAGATTCTGGCCGGCTGGGGTTACAAGCACACGCCCATCGCAACCAGGCTAACTCTGCGCTATCTCGACAGCCACTCGCCGGCCTTCAACAAGCTTTTCCGCGCCTCCGTCATTCAGCTCGGCGGCCTGGGCCAGAGCCTGGCCAGCAGGATGGTTGCTCCGCTGCAGCCTTCCGGCGGAAGCTCGCGTTTCTATCCGCTCGCCATGCTGCGTTCCTCGCTTCCTCCCTATCCCGGCCAGACCTTGCGCGACCTGCTGCCGCACTGCGAACCGGATCAGGCGCTGGTCTTCGAGCCCACTCCAGGACCAGCCGGCGCGCTCCAGCAGCAGAAGACCGTCTTCTACTTTCCGGGCTGCGGCTCCGAGCGTCTTTTCTCCGACGTCTCCATGGCCGCGATTCACATGTTGCTGGAGCTGAATACGCGCGTGGTTCTGCCGCCGCCTTTTCTCTGCTGCGGCTTCCCTGCCCATGTCAATGCCAAGACCGCCCAGTTCTCGCGCACAGTTCTGCGCGATTCGATTCTCCTGACCCAGATTCGCGGCATGTTCGCCGATCTCGATTTCGACGCATGTGTCGTCACTTGCGGAACCTGCAGGGAGGGCCTTGCCGGAATGGAAATCCAGAAGCTCTTCAACCGGATTGTGGATGCTTCTGCCTATTTGCTGGAGCGCGGCCTGAACCTTGAAGGCGCCGGTAGTTGCCTCTATCATGCGCCCTGTCATGACTCGCTCGACGGCAAGGCAACCGGCGTCCTCAAAAAACTCGGCGGCTTCGGCGCCATCACCCCGGTGCCGCACTGCTGCTCCGAGGCCGGAACCCTTTCCCTCTCGCGTCCCGACATCACCGATTCCATGCTCGACCGCAAGCGCGAGGCCTTTGCCGAAGTCCTGAACGGAGAGAAGCGCACGGTCCTCACCAACTGCCCATCCTGCCTGCAAGGCCTTGGCCGCATGAGAGACATCATCAAGCCAATGCACATCGTCGTCGCGCTGGCAGAAAAACATTCCGGCCCGGAGTGGAAGAAGAAGTTCCTGGCTCAGGCCGGCCGCGCCGCTATCGTCAGCTTTTAGCAAGCCTCCGCCAAGTCGATGTTTTGAAGGGGCACGGCGGCGCCATCAGTCTTTGTATGAAGGTGATACGCCGAGAACCGGCGTATCACAAAACGTATCGCGTTTCCATTTGCGTTACGCATGCTCGGATGCATCTGCCACAAATCGCGACTCAAGAATTCCTTGTCCTCAAGTTGCCACAAAATCTACGCTGGAAGAGGTTTTTATCTGGGATGGCTCTCTCCAAGTCTTAGTGCTGTATCTGGAGCGCCCCGGCAAGCATCAGTGCGCAGTTGCATGCTCTTCGGGAGGGGCGCTTGTGATACAGCACTGAGTCTTGCCGGACGCCGCAATCACCACAGCCGAACGGAGTCCAAATGAAAGGTAACGCCCGTGCTGAGGCGAAAATCGTTCTGCGCGTTGGCAGCGCCGTTGGGCAGCGTGGTGCGCACGTAGTCGGCCTCCAGCAGGCGCAGGCCGAATCGCCTGGTCACGTAGAGATTCAGCCCTCCGCCAGCCTGCAAGGCGAACGAGTTGGCGCTGGCGGTGGCCGCTCCGCTGGCGGGATAAAGGCCGTCGAAGCCGTAGGTGCGGCCGAAGAGCCCCTGCGCGAAGGCTTGCAGGTGCCGATCGTTCGCCCTAGCGGAGCTTTCGTGCCAGACGGTGCGGGTATATCGCGGGCCGAACAAGTAGGTGATTTTGTTCGCATCCACGCCCGGCGTGATGTTGGAGGATTGATCGCCGGTCAGGCTGGCGGCGATGCCGACGCCCTTCCATAGGGTTAGCGCGGCGTCGGCTCCGCCGCCCTTGAACCAGAAGCAGCCTTGATCCGGGGCCACCTGCGACCGCTCGGCGGCAAAGGTTACGGCCACATCGGCTGAAACGGCATGGTACACCGCCGACTGTGCGGGCTTTTGTCCCTGCTGGGCCCATCCGGCAGACCCAGCCAATATGCACGCGCTCACCAGGAGCACCCTTCCGCGAATCGAGATACGCATCTTCAGTTCTCCTTAGTTACTCGACGGTGATTGTGACGTTCGATGTGTGCGACACCGTGCCCATGGTTGCGGTGACGGTCACCGTGTAGGTCTTTTGCGCGTGGCCGAAGAAGCCCGCGCCGGTACCGCAGCCGTTGAGGCCGGCCAGCGCCGCTCCCAGCAGAAGCAAGACCGTAAACAGCCGCGACAGCCGTTTGCCTGATTTACGCAGCAGTCCCGCGAAGGGCAGCAGCAGCAAAGCCAACGAGAGAGGCGCGAGCCGCGTGACCAGAGAACCGCCAGCAGATGGATGATTTGCCGCGGCCAACTGCGCGTTGTAGATGGTCATGGTGACGGTGGTGGTTCCCGCGCCAGTGGCAATCGAAGCTGGCGAGAAGGTCACTGTCGCTCCAGGGGGAAGGCCGCTGACGGAGAAGTTGACAGTGGCCGGGAAGGTTGAAGCGCCGTTCGCGGGCGTCACGGTCAATGTGTAGACGCCCGACCCGCCCGGCTCAACCGTGAACGTCGCGTCGGACGCGGAGATGGTGAAGTCTCCTGTCGATGTGGAGGAATTGATGGTGTAGGCGGCTGTGGCGACGGCACTGTTGTTATAGTCGCTGGCGACGGCTATGGCCTTGATGGTCTCCGAGGACGAGACCACAATGCCGGCAGTTGTATAGAGTGTCGAGCTAGGGGAGGGCGTAGAGTCGTCGGTGGTGTAGTAGAGAACCGCGCCGCTGGTGGTGTCGGACAGATAGACGGTCTGCGCCGAGGTGTAGCTTCCGGCGGCGGGCGAGAAGGTGGGCGTGGCTGCCGTTGGGTTTGACGGTATGTTGATGGTGTAGGCGGCTGTGGCGACGGCGCTGTTGTTGTAGTTGGTGGCAATGGCGATGGCCTTGATGGTCTCCGAGGACGAGACCACAATGCCGGCAGTTGTATAGAGTGTCGAGCTAGGGGAGGGCGTAGAGCCGTCGGTGGTGTAGTAGAGAACCGCGCCGCTGGTGGTGTCGGACAGATAGACGGTCTGCGCCGAGGTGTAGCTTCCGGCGGCGGGCGAGAAGGTGGGCGTGGCTGCCGTTGGGTTTGACGGTATGTTGATGGTGTAGGCGGCTGTGGCGACGGCGCTGTTGTTGTAGTTGGTGGCAATGGCGATGGCCTTGATGGTCTCCGAGGACGAGACCACAATGCCGGCAGTTGTATAGAGTGTCGAGCTGGCGGACGGCGTAGAGCCATCGGTGGTATAGCGGATGGCCGCGCCACTGGTAGCGTCTGTGAGATAGATAGTCGTCTGCGCCGAGGTCAGGATTCCGCTGGGTGTCGAGAAGACCGGCGTGGCGGCTTCCAACTCGCTCTGCGTCTCCGTTCCGCTCACGGCGACTTGCTGCGCATCGGTTGTATTCAGCGCGTTGGTGGTGAGACTGACGTTTTCACTCAACAGTGTGGACAGGCTGGTGGTACTCAGCGCAACCGGCGTGAAGGCGATGCTCAGCATGCAACTTCCGTTGGCGGCCACCTGCGAAGTCGCAGTGCAATCGGTCGTGACACCAGAGGCCTCCGTGAAGTCCGACGGATAGGCGAGCGCGGAGAAGTTCAGTTGCGCGTTGCCGAAGTTGTCCACGACCACAGTCTGCGGGCTGTCGGTGCTGGTGGCCTGGTAAGCCGTGGTGGCAAAACTCAGTACAGGCGGGTCAGCGAAGTCCAGAAAGTAGACCGAGGCCGCACTGGAACCTGGAGAGGCGAGGTCCTTTTGAATGAACCTGGCAGCCGCCACCAAAGTATTGCCCGACCGAACTTCGACACCCCCAATATTCTCACCAGCATCGGCGACAATGAGATTTCCGCTGGGAGTCAGCGCCAAACCATATGGAGTGCCGAAATCGCCGATCTGGGTTGGGGTGTACTTGCCATTGGAGAGCGCCTCCATCACAACCTCGCCCATCTCGGGATCCGCAATATAGACATTGCTGTTGTCATCCACCGCGATGCCGATCGGATACCCCCAGCCGCTGCCGATCTGGCCTATCGTGTAGCTGCCGTCGCTTTGCAATGTCTCCTTGGCTACCGCACTGTTGCATCTATCCGTAACGAAGATGTTGCCGAGGCCATCCACTGCGAGACCGCTGGGGCAATCAAAGTGCTGATTGTCGACCGTCGAGGACATATAGACGCCGTCGCTCAATGTCTCCTTGATCACGAATCCCCCATTTCCATTATCCGCAACATAGACGTTGCCTGCGCCATCCACGGCGATACCCGCGGGTGCGCTCCAGTGCGTGACGTTGTCGATGATGCTGGCGGCGTAACTCCCGTCTGGTTGCAGCGTCTCCATCACCACGTTTGCATGGTCAGAATCGGCCACATAGACATTGCCCGCGCCATCCACGGCCACGCCCGTGGGATTACCCCACGAACCACCATCGACGCTCGGCGGAGGAAGGTTGGACGAGGTATAGCTCACCACACCGTTGGTCTTCGAGTAAGTCTCCTTCACCACGAGCGAGTTCTCTGGATCTGCGATGTAGACGTTGTTGGCGCCATCCACAGCGACGCCCTGGGGAGCAAACCATCCCGAGCCGATGGTGCTCTGGCTGCCGGGCAGCAAGGCGACGTTCTCACTCACTATGTTTGTTCCTAGCGGAGTCAGCGCCGTAAGGCTCTGCGCACTGCGCACATCCGTCAGTCTTGACTTGCTTGAAACTTCGGTCGGCACAGTGAAGATGGTTTGCGAACCGATCCCCGTGCCTTCGAGGTAGCCGGTACCGATGATGTTGGCCGGGGTGCTTGTGTCGGTCAACAGAACCGCGCCGTAACGGGTTCCTGCAAAGGACGGCGTGAAGTTGACATTGACGACGCAACTGTCGCCCTGGCTGTATTGCGTGCCAACGGCGCAGAGAGCGGCGCCTGAGCCGGTGGCTCCCATCGGCCGCGCGGAGGCTGATTTCAGCGAACCGGAGGGCGCGGCACAGCTTGTCCCCTGAGAAAAGTCGCCGTTCGAAACGCCCCCGGTCAGCACTTGAATGCCGCCCAGCGTCTCGGTGGTGTTGAAGGCGATGGTCAACGGGAGGCAGGTCACGCTGCTGCCGACGTTGGCTGAGCCGATGCTGGTGTCGTTGAAATTTCCGGTCGGCGGCGCGGTGGCGGCCACGTACTCATTCACGGTGTTGGACCTGCCACCTGTGTAATACGTGTCGCCGGAGTAGTCCACAAAGATCGGATTGACTCCAGACTGGAAATAGTTGGTTTGATAGTCGCTTGAGGGCGTGCAGCTTGCCGTCCACGTGGTGGTCGATCCGGAGACTGCGGTGAACGCGATCGAATCGCATATCGGAGTGGTGTTGTTATCTTTTGGTCCAGGGTCGAAGAAGCTGACGGTTCCGCCCGGAGCCGGCATGGTGGAGGAGGGTATGGTGATGGTGACGCTGAAGGTGGGCGCCGCGCCGCCGACCCAGGTGGGATTGAGCGAGCTGGTCAGCGCCAGTCGCACTGCCGGCTGCATTACCGATCCGGCGAGAGAAATCTGCTGCGCGCCGGTCACGTTGATTGCGTCGCTGGTCAGCGATGCGTACTCGCTCAGTGTCTGCGGATACCTGCTCTGCGCCGTGATGGGCGTAAAGTCAATGGACAGCGTGCAGCCGGCGTTGGCGGCCAGCGCCGTGCTCCCGGTGCAAGCGCCGCTGGGGGAGGGCGATGCCTCTGGGAAGTCCGTCGCGTAACTGAGCGCCGAGAGCGTCAGCGGCTGATTGCCGATGTTCGCGTAGGTGATGGTTTGCGGGCTGTCGCTGCTGGTCCAGCCGAGGGCGGTGTCGTTGAAGGCGAGCAACGGCGGATCGGCCAGATCGATCTTGTAGACATCGGTGTAGTCGGAGTCGACGACATAGAGGTTGCCTGCGCCGTCCAGGGCCACGCCCTCCTGCTCATCCAAGTCCCCAGTCTTCAGCGTGGTCTGCGTATAGCTGCCGTCGGTTTGCAAGGTCAGTTTGGCGACGATTCCCTCGCCGTCGTCGGCCACGTAGACGTTTCCGTTGCCGTCCACGGCGATGCCCTTCGGATCGCTCCAGCCGCTGCCCAGCATGCTTTGCGTGTAGCTTGTTCCGGCGAGCGTCAGCTTGAGAACCGTGGCATTTCTTCCATCGTTACCATTGTTGGCGACATAGACATTCCCACTGGTGTCGACCGCTACGCCCCAGGGATTGGAGAGTGAACTGGCCACGGTGGTCTGCGTATAGGCGCCATTCGACGGCGTCAGCTCAACCACGCTCTGGCTGCCGTTGTCGGCAACGTACACATCTCCGCTGCCGTCCACGGCCACGCCGCTGGGATACTGCCACCCAGTGCCAAGAGTCGTCTGGGTATAGCTGCCATCCGGCTGCAGGGTGAAGAGATAGACGCCAGATCCGTCGCCGCTGTCGGCGACATAGAGGTTGCCGGCGCCATCCACGGCCACAGACTCGGGACTGCCGAAGTAGAGGTTACTGCCCGCAATCACAGCCGGTGCGGAGTACACGCCGCCTGACAGAGTCATCTCAAAAACGGCATCATTGCTCTCATCCGCAATGTAGAGATTTCCAGCGCCATCGACGGCCACACCCTCCGGGTCCCAGAAGTTACTTGAGTCGGTGAGCGGCGCCGAAAGCATTCCCGGCAGGAAAACGCCCTGCGGGCCGTTGCCAGTTCCAGTCAGATAGGCTGTTGCCACCACATTGGCCGGCGAACTGTTGTCCATCAAAACCACCGCGCCAAAACGCGGCCCGCTGAACTTGGGCTTGAAGGTAACAGTCACCGTGCAACTGGCGCTGGCGGCATACGACTTCCCAGTCGCGCAGGCGCCTGTGGCAGCCTGGGTTGCAGCCAGGGTGAAGTCCAGATTCGGCGCGCCCTGGGTGAGCACGTTGATCGCAGCCATTGTGACAGGCGCAGTCAGCGTGGATGAGAAGTTGATGGTCACGACGGCCGTGCCGGAGCTGCCCACGGTCTCAGCGCCGGCGCTGGTAACGGGGGTGGACGGTGTCGCATCCGGCGGGTTCACCACGCTCACTGTGACGGACGCGGTGTTGGCGAGATAGAGAGAGTCGCCGGAGTAGGCGGCCTGGACCGTGAAGGTTCCGGCGGTGCTGGGCGTAGTGGCGCAGGTGGCCACGCCGCTCTGCAATGCCACAGCGGAGCAAAGGGTGGTGCCGCCAGAGCTGAAGGTGACCGTGCCGGTCGGCGTGGCCAATCCCGACGAGCCTTCCGGGGTGGACATGGTAGCCGTCAGCGTGGCCGAAGTTCCGGTCACAATCGGGTTGGCAGAGTCTACCAGCGTCACTTGCGGGGTCGGCTTGACCGCGGTGCCGGAGACTGGAATCGTCACAGTCGCAGGGGTTGCATTGCTGGTGATCGTCACATCCTCGGCCAAAGGCTGAGTTGCACTGAGCGAGGCCACGGTCGGCGCAAACTCGATCCTCAGCGAGCAGGATTGACCTTGCGTCAGTACGCTGCTGGAGGTACAAGCCCCGTTGCCATTGGTGCCGGCAATGAAGTCCGTGGGATATTGAATGGCCGAAATATCCAGAGCGGCGTTGCCGGTGCTCATGACACTCGAGGACGAGGTGTTTGAAGAACCGACCCACACACTGCCAAAGCTCAGCGCGGCCGGAGTGGTGGCGCTGTAGACGGTCAAAGAGGAAAAGCTGGTGAGGTAGACGCTCCCCGACGCATCCACGGCAACCTGGCTGCTTGCACTGGGATTGGCAAGAGTGACTTGGCTGTAGCCGGAGCCGTTCGGGCTCAGTTGGATGACTCCCCAGCCGTAATCGGCGACATAGACGTTGCCCAGGCCGTCGGCGGCAATGCTCTCGGGGTTGTTTAAAAAGCTGGTACTGCCATCGACAGTGATCGCGGCCGGCGTGGAATAGGCGGTTCCCGACCATTTTGACTCGTAGATCGCGGCTGGAGACTCATTGAGAGCGTAGACGTTGCCCGCCCCGTCGACCGCAACGCCATTCAGTTCGGAGTATCCGCCGCTGGGTACGGGAAGCGCCACCGGCGCGGAGTAGACCCCGCCGGTCAAGGTCAGCTTATAGATGGCCGCCGCCGAACCATTATTGTCGTTGTCGGCGACATAGATGCTGCCCGCGCCGTCCACGGCCACGCCGATGGGGTCAACCCAGCAGTTGGCGGTGATGCCGTTGCCGCATTCGCTGCCAAGGTGAACAGCCGCCGTGTACGCCGGATACGTCCCATCCGCCAGCCGGGGCAACAGATAGAGTTGATTATTGACAATGAAGTAGAGGTTGCCTTCCCCATCCACGGCGACACCGTCAAAGGAGGATTTGGTGCCCGTTCCATCCGAGCCGGTGGAATACACCTTGGTCTGGGAGTAACTGAGCGTACCGCCGGTCACCGAAGGCTTCATCTCGGAGATAACACTTCCTCCGTTGTTGTTGATCTCATTCTCGGCGGCAAAGAGATTGCCCGCGCCATCCACAGCCACTGCCCCCCATGAATAGATGCCGCTGGCCGTGGCCGTGCTTGTATAGAGGGATGAAGCAGGAGCAACAGCGACTTGCGCGCCGGTACTAAATCCTTGCAGGTAGGCCGTCGCCACCACGTTGTTGGACGCATCGCTCAGCGTCACCGCGCCATTGCGGGTACCCGGGTGCACGGGCGTGAAAGTGACATTCACTGTGCAAGTCGCGGTTCCGCTGGGACCATAGGATGAGCCGGCCGCGCAGCTTCCTCCGCTGGCGACGGTGAACTCCTGGCCGGTTGCGCCCCCGGTGAGCGCCTGAATCTGATGCAGCGTGACCGCCGAGCCAAAGGTGAAGGTCACGGAGCCTGACGTGCTGGCGCCCACGGCGATCGGCGCGGCGGAGGTGCCGAAGGCGGTCACGCCGGGCGCGGTCGCAGCCGGCGGAACGACGACCGAGAGCGCGTAGATGTCCGAGTAGCTATAGTTGTAGTACGCATCGCCGCTGTAATACGCTTGGACGGATTGAGGCCCAGCACTGGCGAAGGTGGTGACGCAGGTCGCCCTGCCGTTGCTCGGAGTCTTCGCGCCGCAGCCGGAGTCGGCTGTGCCGTTGATGTAAAAACTCACCGTGCCAGCCGGCTCTTGCTGGCTGTTCGCGTTGGTGATGGTCGCCGTCAAGGTGATCGGCACGCCTGTCTGCGCCGAATTGGGCGAGGACGTCAGCATCAGAAAAGCGCTGACCGGCATTTCGATTCCCTGCATCGCAAGCGTCGCGGTGTCCGGCGTGGCGTTGGTGGTCAGCGTCACGTTCTCCCACAGGTACGTCGGATTCGCAGTCAGCGAAGAAAAGAGCGGGTCAAAATCGATCTCCAGATTGCAGCTTGCGCCCGCCGCCAGCGGCGTGCTCGTGGTGCAGAGGTTGGTAAAGGCTGTGCCGGTCTGCACAAACTGAAAATCGGGAGCGGCGGAGGTATCAACTCCGCTCAAGGTCAGCGGCTGATTGCCGTCGTTGGTGATCTGGTTTTCGGTCGAGTTGACCGTTCCCCATGCGTACTGATCGGAGTATCCGCCCCAGGACTTCGATTGTTCATAAAAGAACAGTGTGCCCGCACCCCCTTGACCCGCTGCGTTGACCGCGTAGATGTTGCCCGCCCCATCCAACGTGAGCGCGGCCGAAGAGAATACGTCTCCGTTGAGCGGGGTTGCCGCATTGTAAGAGGTGGCGTTCACGCCGCCGCTGACTGGCGTCGCCTCCTTGATTCTATTTACGCTGTCAGAGATAAAGACGTTTCCATTGCCGTCCACGGCCACCCCGGTCATGGTGGTTCCGGTGCTGGTGTAGACCAGATTCGGTGCGCCCTGGGGGCCTCCCGTTTTCTTTACGACTTGCTCGCCTACCGCAATCACAAAGTAGAAGTTGTTGGCTGCGTCAACGGCGATGGCGGCTATGGGTGCTAAAAACGAAATCTCCATGTAGGGGGTGGCATACGATCCGTCTGTCTTCAACGCCAGAGAATACAGGTTATAACTCGAGTCGCTGGAATTGAACCCATTGTCCATCACGTAGAGTATGCCTGTCGTATCGACCGCGATGCCGCCGGGCTGCTGCCAACCACCGCTGGGAGCGGGTAGCGCAACCGGAGCGGCGAACGTACCGTTGTCCAGCAGCGACATTTTATAAACGCCCGGCGAAACCGATCCGCTGTTGCCCGCATCGGCCACATACAGGTTGCCGGCTCCGTCCACGGCCACGCCCTGCGGCGAGGCGAAGCAATCCGTGGTCGCCGTCGAGCCGCATCCGTTAACGATGGTCGATTGAGACCAGTAGACATGTTCGATATCGGATTGCGTGGGCACCAATTTATAAAGGGCTCCCGTACTGGAATCGGTGATATACACAATTCCAGCGCCATCCACGGCCACCCCCTGGAGGATTGTGCCAACGCCGTCTTTGCCCAGTGTGGCGGGATTCGACGTGAACGTAAGCTGTGGCCCCTGGCCGTAGCCGGTCAGGTAGGTCGTGCCCAGCGCGTTCCCTCCGCTGTCGTAAACCACCAGCGCGCCAAAGCGCTCGCCGGAGTACTTGGGCGCGAAGGTCACCGTCACGCTACAGGGGCTGGCCGAGCAGCTCGCGCTGCCGACCGTGAAATCCTTCGATGCCGCGCCCTGCGTGACCGCCGCGACGGAAGCAGACGTGCCCGTATAGCTCACGCTCACCGACTTCGAGCTGTTGCTGCCCACGGCCACCGTGCCCAGGCCGGTCTGCGCCGCCGCGACGGGCGCGCAGACCATCAGCAGCAGATAGACGGACAGGCAGCAGAACAACGCCTTCAGCAGCCACCGGAAGTTTTTTCCCGATGCGGACTCGTTTGTGGTTTGGCTGGGTTGCGGCATTGCGGTTTCGACGGTCACGGCGGCAAGCATCTTTGAGTTGCGCATCGGGTCTTCCCTCGTTCTATTAACGTTCAGCAACACATATCTGGAAATGGGTAAAATTGGTCCCTGTTTGTCCGGTTAGGCCCGCAAATGCGCATTCCTACCGCGCCGCAGCCGGCCATCGACTGGTGGCCGAAGGTCAATCACGGCACACGATTGCCACAATAACAACTGCCGCGGAAAAAGTATGTCGGGAAAACAGGTAATCTTATGTCAGGAAAACTGGAAATCTTGTGTAGGACAAACACTGACATGAAAGTGGCTGATCCTGGTGTAGCCTTCAAGCGGATAATGATGCAGCTTCGATGGCCAAGCCCCGCCCGCTATGCCGCTACCTGGACCTTCGCGTGGTGCGTTCTGACCTTGTGCCTTGCGCTGGACTTTTATGGCAACTGGACGCTGGCCAACTCGCCCGCAATCGGGGCCCAGATCAGCAGCGACGGCTCCACTGTGGTCGTTGCCGCGCTGGATCCGAACGGTGCGCTGCTGCGAACCGGGGTCCGCGTGGGTGATCGTGTGCTCGCCATCGCCGGCCGCCCCGTCGATGCGGAGGCGCTGCTGATCGACCCCGACAACTCCGCAAGCTGGAACGGCTACGACCGGATATGGAAATGGCAGAGCTTTCTGGAATCGGCCGCAAGCAGCGGAAGCCTCTCGATCACCGTCGAAAACAGATCCGGGCCGCGCATCATCACCTGCCCGGTGCGGCCCTTGGGATGGAAGCAGGCCGTGCGCCGCAGTTGGGCATTGCGTCTGGTGGGCTGGACCTTCGCGGTACTCTCGCTTTTGATCTGGATCAAAAAGCAGAATGAAACCAGCATTGTGAACCTGATTACGAGCACCGGCGTCTTTATCCCGCTCGATACCATGGCGTTCTATATCAATCGCGATCTGTGCATCGCGGCCCCGGCGTTGACGTTGCTCACGTTTCTCAACTTCCTGGCCACCGAATCGACGATCCTGACCCCGCACCTGGGACTTGTCTTCCCCAGCCCCGTTTCCTGGCTCAAGCGTTATCCGTGGGTCCGCTTCCTCCCCTGGTGCGCTTACGCCGGCGTGCTCGGGCTGCATCTGCTGCGGGTTTTCCCGAGTCCGGCGCCGACGATCTATGTCGCGAGCGCCATCTCGCTGCTGATCTTTTTCCTGATCTTCGTTGTGCGCCTATGGCGGACCACCAATCCGCTGGTGAAGGCGCAGTTGCAGTGGGTGACGCTCGGCGCCGTGATGGGTTTTCTGCCCTGGGTACTGCTATCGGCCATTCCAGAAGCGATGCACGCGGCTCCGGTCCCGGAGCGGTTTACACTGCTTTCCGCCGTAGCGGTGCCGATTTGTGTCTATTTCGCCATCCTGCGCTATCGCCTGATGGATGTGGATCGGATTCTCGACTGGGTGGTCGTACATTCCATCGCCATTGGCGGTTTAGCTCTCTGCGAACTCCTGTTGTGGAACTGGATGAGCCGCCACTATGCACCGGAAAGCAGAGCAAAGCCGCTGCTGCTGGCTCTCAGCCTGAGCGTGGCAATCTTTCTCTATGCGCCGCTGCGGTCGTGGTCCCTGCATGGGCTGAGAAAGCTGACCGGCAGAGTGCGCCCTTCGCTGGCCGAGTCGCTAGTGAAGCTGCTGGAGCGCGAACAGGCGACGTGCGACCCCGCTCAGGCTCTGGAACAGACCCTGCAATGGACGCTGCATCCGGGCAAGATCGCGTGGGTGCTTGCCGGCCAGAAACACGATGCGCTCCTCGCTCGCCTGGAATTGTCGCTCGACGGCAAGTTGGGCTACGAACTGGGCGAAAAATGTCCGCACAAAATGGAGCCTGCCGCATGGATTCCCATACGGATCGACAGTGCTATCGCAGCGCTGGTCCTGTTTCCGCAGGGGGCTCGCGGCTGGAGCCGTCACGATCTGCGCATCGCCCGCGCCTTGGCGCGTTCCGGCGAGCCGCTCTTCGAGATGCAGCGCATTCAGCTCGCCCATGCAAAAGCGCAGGCGTCCATGCGCGAGCAGCGCGATGAACTGATGCGGGAGATGCATGATGGGCTGGGGAGCCAGCTCTTCGGCGCCTCGCTGCTGAGCAATGTATCCGAAACAATGCCGGAGCCGGAGCTGCGCGCGCGCTTTCGTGAAGTCAGCATCGCGCTGAGCGACGCGATGGATTCGCTGCGCACCGGACTGACCGTGCTCAGCGCCCCGCCGGGCGCATTCGGCCCCGCGGCTCTGGCGCTGCTGCTGCGGGCCGAGCGCGTGCTCGAGTCGGCCGGCATCGCGCTCAGCACACAGATCGATGACGAGGCCGTCAGCCTGCAATTCAACAGCCGCGTCGTCTTCGGCATTCTGCGCGCCATGCAGGAGGCGCTGACCAACATCGCCCGCCATTCCCGCGCAGCCAATGCGCAAGTGCGCTTTGCGCTGCGCGGAAGTTTTCTGACCATTAGGATTGACGACGACGGCGTCGGCTTTGTCCCCGGACAGATCCGCGGCGGTCATGGGCTGACGAATTTGCATCGCCGGCTGCAAATGGTGGAAGGAACCGCCAGCGTCACATCCTCCCCCCATGCGGGCTGCATGATCGAACTTACACTTCCGTTACCGAAGGGAGCACTATGAACGGCACGACACCTTTGCAGGTTTTGCTGGTCGACGACCACGCAGTAGTGCGCGATGGGCTGCGCTCCATTCTGGAAGCAGCCGGAGATATTTTCTGCTCGCAAACCACCTGCGCCGAGGAAGCTCTGGCGCTGCTGGATCAGGACGCCGCGATGGACGTGGTTCTGCTGGATATTACCCTGCCTGGCATGAGTGGGCTGGACGCGTTGGCCGAAATTCACAAGCGGCGGCCAGATCTGGCAGTGGTGCTGCTCAGTATGCACCCCGAGGAGCAATACGCTGTGCGCGCGCTGCGTATGGGCGCTGCCGGCTATCTGAGTAAGAGCGCGCCGTCGTCGGAGATTTTGAAGGCCATCCGGGGCGCCGCCAGCGGAACCAATTATCTATCCCAGCACATCGCGGCCCAGGTGGCGCAAGGCGTCGGCTTCAAGGACGACCTCCCGCTGCACGAGTCGCTCTCCAATCGCGAGTTTGAAATCCTGCGCATGATCGGCGCGGGCAACGCCGTCTCCGAAATTGCGCACGCATTGGGGCTGAGCGTGAAAACCGTCAGCACCTATCGCGAACGCATCCTCGACAAGATGAATCTGTCCAATAACTTCGATATTATCCGCTACGTATTGCAGGAAGGACTGCAGAATTGAATCGAAGGCAGCGCCAACCACTGCGCTCCAGCAGCAGTCTCTTGATTTCGATCGCGACATAAAACTAGCCTTCTCTGCTCCGTCGGACCCTGCTTACGAGTGGTGTGGGGCGTCACGGCAACGCCAGCCTAAGGGCCACGCAACGGGCCAACTCAATGGTTGTGCAGATGGTGATGCCGCAAGAACAGTCTCCGGCTGCGCAGCAGTCGGCGGCGGATTGAACTATTGTGGGGTTCTGTGGGGTTGGAATCCAGGAAAATTTCTGTATGTTATTGATTTATTGGCTCCTGAGGTAGGACTCGAACCTACAACCCTTCGGTTAACAGCCGAATGCTCTGCCATTGAGCTACTCAGGAACGCCTTGCAATAAATTGTCCATTACCAAGGTAGCAGAGAGCGCGTAACTCGTCAAAAAATCCTCCGGATCAGGCGAAATTTATCTCGCATTCAGGTCCATTTCTTGAGCGCTCGGGCCGCCAAACAGGTATCCGGTCACCAGGGCAGCGTGCCGGAAACCATATCTGGCGATACCATGGAAGAAGTGAATAGGAGAGCCAATGTCTCGTATTTCCCGGCTGGACCGCAGCGAAGTAACCCCTGAAATTGCGGCGCTCTACGACAAGGCCTTTGCCCAGCGCGGCAACGTCCCCAACATGTTCCGCGTCATGGCCCACCGGCCAGAGATTTTCGCCACCATGCAGGCCCATTTCGGCGCCGTGCTGAACACCGGGACCGTTCCAACCAGGCTGAAGGAGCTGATCATCGTCCGCACCAGCCAGGTCAACCAGACGCCCTACTGCCTGGCCAGCCACACCATCCTCGCAAAAGATCTTGGATGGACCGCTGAGCAGCTCGCGAACCTGGCCGGCTGGCCCCAGCGCAGCGACTTCACCCCCGCCGAAAAGGCTGCCCTGCGCCTGGCCGAGACCGTCACTCGCGACGCCAACGCGGTCAGCGACGCGCAGTTCGCTGAGCTGCGCGGCTTTTATTCCGAAGGCGAGATCGTGGAGTTGCTCTGCGCCATCGGCCTCTTCAACTACTTCAACCGCTTCAACAACGCCCTCAAAATGGAGCCGACCAGACCTGGCGAGGGCGGTTGCGCGCAGTCGGCGTCCGAGGCCGGGCCAAGCCGGTAACTTCGATCCTCCTCCGCCTTTCCATCAACCGTCTCAAATCAGAATCTTGAACCAATCCATAAGGAGTTCCCTTCCCGCATGAAACTGAAACTGCCCGCCGGCGACTTCCGCGCCTACCTCTTCGACTGCGACGGCACCATCGCCGACTCAATGCCGCTTCACTACATCGCCTGGAAGACGGCGCTCGCCGAATGGGGCTGCGACTTCGACGAGAAGCTCTTCTACTCCTGGGGCGGCAAGCCCACCCGCAAAATTATCTCCGATCTGAACCTGATGCACGGCCTGAAAATGCCCGTCGAGGCCGTCGCCCGCCACAAGGAGGAGCTCTACTACCAGTTGCTGCCTCAGCTCAAACCGATCCCTGAGGTGCTCGAGATCATCAATGCGCAGCATGGCCGGATTCCCTTCGCCGTGGTTTCGGGCGGCAGGCTCGACTCGGTCACCCGTTCGCTCACCGTCCTCGGCCTGATGGACAAATTCGACACCATCGTCGGCTCCGATGACTACACCCACGGCAAGCCCGCGCCAGACGCATTTCTGCTGGCCGCCGAGCGCCTCGGCGTCCCCCCCGCAAATTGCCTGGTCTTTGAAGACACCAACCTCGGCATTCAGGCTGCAACCGCCGCGGGAATGGCCTTCGTAAAAGTTCCGGAGCCCTGGGAGAGAGACTGAAAAAATCGCCCATGAGCGCCAGCATTGAAATCGAAGCGTCCAGGGGGGAAGTGGAACTCCATCAGCGCTGCGGAAGGAAACGCGCTCCGGTCTCTGACCGTTTGAAGTTGTACCAACAATTGGTGCCCCACCCTCGCCGCGTTTTTGTTTTTGCGGCTAGGGTGGGATGCCATCGTCCTATTGGGTGAAGTACGAAATTATGCTGTCAAAAACCTAGTACAGCAGCACGGCTATGCGGTAAGCCGTAAAAGTGCCTTCCTGTCCCTGCGGCGAGCAGCTTCCTACTGCTGCCTGGCGAAACCGCCCCGTGGCCAATCTGTCCTGCAGCGCCTGGGGCAAGTGGCTCAGGTCCGCATCCTGCCAGCGCATGACAAACCGCAGTTCCGGCCCGGCTTTCGAGCTGGGCAATCCTCGATCCATGGCGCAGGCGCCGCGGGCAACGGTAGCGTCGCCCAGAACCTTGACTCCGCTGGCGCGCACAAGCCCGGCAACCGCAGCTTCCACCTGAGTCTGCGCCAGCACGGGCACGGCGCGCTCATAATCGGCAACCGCGTAAAGCACTCCCCGGCTGGCCACCAGGGCCACACCCACCTTGTCCACATCCGGATTCAGCAGGTTGGCCCGATGGCCAGCAGAGTGCATCCACTCGTCATGAATCGCGGCCGGAGTGGGGCCAATCGCCACGTTCTCCTCGATCAGGCTGAAGTGCGCCCCAGCCTGATTCGCGCGCTTCGACACGTCTGGCTCGCCCGCATACTGATGCGAGATCGGCCCCTCGGCCGCCATGCGCAGGCAATGCTGGCGCGCTGCCGCCGCCAATGCCGCATCCCACTTCAGCGGCCCAGCCCCGGCCTCAGCCCGAGCCCGATTGGCCAGTGCAAACACCTGTTCGGCTTCTGGCTGAAGAACCTGCTGTTTCCCGCTCTGCAACCAGTGAGTCTGCCGCGTCTGCGCCAACAACACAGGCGAAATCAATGCCAGACACAAAACCAGACTGCCCCGTAAAATCCTCATACCTATTTAGACACCCTTTTGCCGCCGCAGTCGCGGTATTCTTGTTCTGCCGATGCCTTTCTTCTCCGCCAGCACGCTCCCCGCCCTTCGCAACCGCATCCGCCGCCAGCCGCTGGCCGTGGCTGGCGTCTTGCTGCTCGCGCTCTTCGTCGTCTGCGGACTGGCCGCTCCCTGGCTCGCCCCCGCCAATCCCGCCGCCATCGACCTGCCCCACCGTCTCGAAGGCCCCTCCGCCGCCCACTGGGCCGGAACCGACGAGCTCGGCCGGGACTCATTCTCGCGCCTGCTCTTCGGCGCGCGCCTTTCGCTGGCCGTCTCCGTCACCGTCGTCACCATCTCTCTGGCTCTCGGCCTCGCCATCGGCGGCCTGGCTGGCTATCTCGGCGGCTGGATCGACATCGCTCTCACCACCTTCGCCATGAACACCTTTCTGGCCCTCCCCGGCATCCTGCTGGCCATCGCCTTTGCCGCCTTCCTGGGGCCGGGTTTCGCCAATCTTGTGCTTGCCCTCGCCATCGGCGGCTGGGCCGGCTACGCCCGCCTCGTTCGTGCGCAGGTGATGGCCGTCCGCGACCGCGAATACGTAGATGCGGCCCGTGCTCTGGGCGCCAGCGGCCTGCGCATCTTCTTCCGCCACATTTTGCCCAATATCGTTCAGCCCATCCTGGTGCAGGCCGCCATCGGGATGGCTGGCGTGATTCTGGCCGAAGCCACACTCTCTTTTCTCGGCCTCGGCATCCCCGCCCCTGCTCCCAGTTGGGGCGCCATGCTCAACGACGCACGGCTCCATCTCTTCGACTCGCCTCACATGGTGCTCTTCCCTGCCATGGCCGTCGCCGGCGCGGTCCTCGGCTTCAACTTCCTCGGCGACGCCCTCCGCGACCAGCTCGACCCCCGCACCCGCCTTGAGATGGGGCTGTAGATGAGAATCTGCGTCATCAGCGACACCCTGGGTGCCCCATATCTGGCGCAGTCTCATCGCGCCAGATGTGGGAAGCCGCAACTCTCGATCAGCGCTTTTCAGCAGATCCGCAAAGAACCTGCCTCTCGGAGAACCTCATGAGAATCGGCGTCATCAGCGATACCCACGGTCTCCTCCGTCCCGAAGTCATCACCGCTCTCGCCGGCGTCGAGCGCATCCTCCACCTCGGCGACGTATGCAAGACTTCCATCCTCAAGGATCTGGGCAAGATCGCTCCCGTCACCGCCGTCCGCGGCAACATGGACCGCGAAGGCCCCTGCAGCGAACTGCCGGAAACCGAAGTTGTGCTGGTCAACGACCGCTACGTCTACATGCTCCACGATCTGAAGACCCTGCACCTGGACCCCGCCGCCGGAAAATTCGCCGCCGTCCTCTTCGGCCACACGCACGTGCCCAACTACTACCGCCGTCAGGGCGTCCTCTACTTCAATCCAGGGTCGTGCGGGCCGCGGCGATTTGAATTGCCGGTGACGGTGGGATTGATCGAAGTCGAGGACGAAGAATTTACCCCGAGCATCGTCAAGCTGCTTTGAATTTGTTGTGAGCGGAGCCCACGCGCGATCAACTGCAAAGACCTTTCTCTCGCCTGCCAAGGAGACCCCATGCGCATCACATTGATCGGCGGTCCCACCGCCCTGCTCGAAATCGGCGGCCTGCGCATCCTCACCGATCCCACCTTCGACCCAATCGGCGGCGAGTATGGCCGCTGGCCTATCGTGCTGCGGAAGACCGCCAGCCCCGCCTGCGCACCTAAGGATTTGCAGCCCATCGATGCGATTCTGCTCAGCCACGACCAGCATGCCGACAATCTCGACACCAGCGGCCGAGCCTTTCTCTTCCAGGCTCGTACTGTCTTCACCACGCCGGTCGCTGCCAAGCGCCTCGGCAGCAACGCAACCGGCCTGTCCCCTTGGCAATCCGCCACACTTACTGCCGCAAACGGCAGCGCCATCGAGATCACGGCCACGCCCGCGCGTCACGGCCCTCCCGGCATCGAGCCTGTCACTGGGGATGTGACCGGCTTCATCGTCACACCGGCCGGCAAGCCGGAAGAAGCCGTCTACATCACCGGAGACACGGTCTGGTACGACGGGGTTGCCGAGGTGGCGCGGCGCTATCCCGTCCGCTCGGTTGTCCTCTTTGCCGGAGCGGCATGCGTGAAGCTCCGCGGCCCCTTTCACTTGACAATGAACACAAAGGACGCCATCGCCACGGCACACGCCTTCCCGCAGGCGCAGATCTACCCCGTGCATCATCAGGGTTGGGAGCACTTCACTGAGAATCAACAGGACCTGGTCGCGGCTTTTGCCGAGGCGGGCCTCTCTGGCCAACTGCGCCCGCTGGAACTGGGAGTCCCGGTCGAGATGGGATGTGACTGAATCGGCCTCTAGCTGCTAGCTCTTAGCCGAAGACCTCGCTCCGTTGCCTCGCTGCATCTGCACTGCCGAGTGGACTCATAACCAAAAGCTAGAGGCTGAAAGCTGCCCTTACCTCATCCTCGGATTCACCCACTGATACACCACATCCGTCAGCAGATTCACCAGCACATACGTCAGCCCAATCGACAGCAAACATCCCTGCACCAGCGCATAGTCGCGATTGGAAATCGCGCTGACGGTCAGCCGCCCCAGCCCCGGCCAGCTGAAGATCGTCTCCGTCACAATCGCTCCGGCCAGCAGCGCGCCAAACTGCAAGCCGACGACGGTGACAATGGGAATCAGCGCATTGGGCAAGGCGTGTCGGCAAACGACGGCGCACTCGCTCAGTCCCTTGGCGCGGGCCGTGCGGATGTAGTCCTGCCCCAGCTCTTCCAGCATCGCCGTGCGCACCATGCGCGTGAGAATCGCGGCCAGCGACGCGCCCATGGCAATCGACGGCAGCACAAGATACCGCCAGTCGATCCCGCCGCCGCCGCCCGCGCTCGCTCCGGAAACAGGAAGCCACCCCAGATAGATCGAAAAAACCAGAATCAGCACCGGCCCCAGCGCCAGGCCCGGCACGGAGAGGCCGAAGAGGCTCACTACCGACAGCAATTGATCCAGCCAGCGCCCCCTCCGCACCGCTGCCAGAATCCCGGCAGGCAGCGCCAGCAGCAGCCCGAAGCCCAGCGCCGTCAGCGTCAGCGCCAGCGTGTAGGGGTAGCGCATGGCAATCAGGTGAGCCACCGTGTCGTGCAGCCGGATCGAACTGCCCAGGTCGCCGCGCAGCACGCCCGCCCAGTAGCGCAGGTACTGTTGGCGCAGCGGCAGATCAAGAAAATACTGGTGGCGCAAAGCCGCCAAATCGGCAGGCGACGCTCCCTCGCCCAGCATCTGCTGGATGGGGTCGCCGGGAACCATGTGAATCAGCAGAAAAACCAGCGACACCACCAGCCAGACAACCGGAAGTGTGAGCGCGAGACGGGTGAGAATCTGCTTCATGGGCTGGTTTCAACGATAAACCAGTGGGCCGGTCGCAGGGTTTATATGCCCTCGACCGGCTTCTCTTTCTCCACCGGCTCCACCCGGATCTTCGCGATGCGCTTCCGGTCCATTTCCACGACCGTCAGCCTGCGGCCTTCGTAAGTGACAGCCTCGCCCACAGCGGGGATGTGGCCGAGTCGCGCCAGCAGGAATCCGGCCAGCGTCTCCACTCCGCCGTCGCGGGGCAGCATCCAATGCATCTGGGTTTCCAGGTCGCGCAGGTTCGCGCTGCCTTCCACCAGAAGCGCACCGGCTGCCGTCGTGAGAATGGACCGCGAGGGCGAGTCAAACTCGTCTTCAAATTCCCCGGTAAGCTGCTCGATGGCGTCCTCCGCAGTGACCATGCCGACCGTCGAGCCGTACTCGTCTACGACGATGGCCATCTGCCGGCGCCTCTGCTGAAATTCGCCGATAAGGTCGAGGACGGTCTTGGTCTCAGGCACGACCAGCACGTCGTGCATCACCTGGGAGAGTTCGAGTTCGACGAAGGGAATAGCCGGCCGGAAGAACATCAGCCGGGCCAGGTCCTTGGAGTAGACAACGCCAACAATGTGCTCGGAACCGCGAGTCTCGTCGTATACGGGAACGCGAGAGTGCATGTTGTCGATCACCCGCGCACTGGCCTCTTTGAGGGGCAGGTTCGAGGGCAGAGAAAAAATCTTCTGCCGCGGCGTCATGATCTCGCGCGTGGCCACGTCCTCCAGTTCCAGAGCGCGGTGGATAAGCGTCTCCTGAAACTGCGGCAGAATCCCCATGCGGCGCGCGGCTGTGGCGATGAGCTTCAGCTCCTCGGGCGAGTGAACCGCGTCCTTCTGCGTCACGGGAATATCGAAACCGCGCAGAATCACGGCGGCAGAGTGCCTCAGCAGGCGCACCGCCGGCCGGGCCAGCGCCATGAAGAACAGCATCGGCCTGGCAATCGCCACGGCCAGAGCCTCGGACCGGCGCAACGCCAGCGACTTCGGCACCAACTCGCCAACCACCACCTGCATATAGGTGATAAAGGCAAAGCTCAGCGTGACGGCGGCCACGTGGGCATAAACCCGTGCGTGGGGCAGCACCCCCATCCAGCCCATCAGAACGCCCGCGGCCAGCGGCTCGCCCAGCGAACCCAGGGCCAGCGAGCAGAAGGTGACGCCCAACTGAACGGCGGGCAGAAAATCGTCCATGTCCTGCTGCAGCCGGCGAACGGCGCGCGCTCCGGGAATTCCGGCAGCCAGCAACTGCTCGATGCGCGTGGCGCGGATGGAAACAATGGCAAACTCTGCGGCCACAAAGAATCCGTTGACCAGAATCAACATGGCCACGGCGACAAACTCGAGCAGAGAAAGACCGTGCATCTTGCCTGTGAGAATAGCATCTCAGCAAGGCTGCAGGTCTCGGGGCCGGCCAGTCAGCCGCCTTTGTGAGCCGCCCGCGGTGCGGATCTGCTTTTTACCACATCTGTAAATCGATTACGGAGTAGGCCGGCGCAAAGAAGAATCGATTCCTTTTGGCGGCCGCTGGCGGGCAGGATTCCTTGTGCAGAATCTTTTCAATTCCATCTCACAAGGGGCTCGTTCCAGTTTTTATTGCGTAAGATGAGAGGGTAACTTCAAAATGCCGCATTGCTTTGCTAGTGCTTCTTTTTGCGCCCTGTCTGGGGTTTGCCCAGTCTTCTACTGAGTCGCTGGGACGGAACACCTGGTGCAGCAGTTCTCTCCGGAGCTGAAGAGATTTTTTTATTTGCGCTGGTGAGATCAGAGATCAGGAAATAGTTGTCCCAGGGCGTCAGTGGGGTGGATCACGGTAGAATGACGGCAATCGTTTGATTGGAGGCTCTATGCGCAGGATTCTTCTCGCCGTTCTCGCAGTTGTATTCTCCGTTTCGCTGGCAGCCCCGCTCATAGCCCAGGGAGCGCCGCCGCAGAGGGGCAGCGACCAGCCTTACACCGTGGAGTACTACTACAAATGCCAGTGGGGCCATCAGGCCGAGTTTCTGCAGCTCTTCCTGAAGAACCACTACCCGCTGCTCCAGAAGATTCAGGCCACCGGTCGAATTCTCTCGGTGAAGATCGAGTCGCCGGCCTACCACACTTCAGAAGAGCTTCGCTGGGACTATCGCGTGACCATCCGGTACAAGAACTCGACCGTGGCCACGACCGCCAACCCCGACGAAGAGGCCTTCATCAAGGACCTGTGGCCCGACCAGGCGACCTATCAGAAAGAAGAGCAGCGGCGATTTGAGATTCTGCTGGGACATATCGACCTGCCCATTACCGACATCACGCCGGCGAAATAGGGAGAGGACACAATGCCGATCTCCGAAATCAGCGGACAAGGCGTCAGGCAATTCATCGAGCTTGGCCTGGCGTTTTTTCTCTCGGCGTCGATTGGCCTGGAGCGCGAGATTCGCCACAAGAGCGCGGGGCTGCGCACCTATACCGTGGTCGGAACAGCGGCCGCGCTCTTTGTGCTGATTTCAAAGTACGGCTTTACCGACGTGCTCGCCGTGAACAGCATTGTCCTTGATCCCTCCCGCGTGGCGGCGCAAATCGTCTCCGGCATCGGGTTCATTGGCGCCGGTCTTATTTTTGTGAGCCAGGACCAGGTGAGGGGACTCACCACCGCCGCCACCGTTTGGCTGGTGACTGCCATCGGCATGGCTTGCGGAGCGGGTCTGCCGTGGCTCGCGTTTGCTGCCACAGGCGCTTACTTCGTCGTAGCCCTCATCTTTCCCTTGATCGAGCGCGTAATTCACGGATCGGCGGAAAGCGCCGAGCGGAAAAAAACCGCCGAACACGACTGATCCTTCGCTGATCTGCGTGCCACGAAGCTAGACTGGCGCCTGTTCCCTATTCCCTGTTTTTCCACTGCTGCACCAGGTCTTCGGCGGCTTCAGGCCAGCCGGAAAAGTTGAACTGGAATCCAGCGTCGAGGAGGCGTCCGGGGACGGCGCGGCAGCTCTGGAGAACCAACTCGGGCTCGGTGCGCAGAAAGAGTGCGCCAATCTGGATGGCGATCCAGGGCGCGGGAATGCCATTAGGCACGTCCCAGGCTTCGCGCAGGGCCGCTATGAAAGCGCGGTTGGGCAGCGGGTTGGGAGCGGCGAGGTTGACCGGCCCATCGATGTCTTCGCGGGAAATCAGAAACTCGACGGCGCTGGCGTAGTCGGCCTCGTGAATCCAACTGACGAACTGGCGTCCATTGCCCTGCTTGCCGCCGAGGCTGAGGCGCACCAGGTTCGAAAGCACGCCAAAAGCGCCGCCCGGCGCGGGACTGAGCACGATGGCGCTGCGCAGGGCAATCTTGCGGGTGCGCGGCGTCTCGGCGGCAAAGAACGCGGCCTCCCAGTCCCTGGCCACGCGCGCGGAGAAGCCGCGGCGCACGGCCCATCGCTGGGCAAAGGGCGCGGTTTTGGATGAAGCCTCATCGCTGCCCACCTTGCCGGTCAGCTCATCCAGAGGCAAATCGACTCCGTTTTCGTCGAGGGTGCGCGTGTAAATTGTGGCGGCCGAGGCGTTCATCCATACGCGCGGCGGCTCTGCGAGGCCGGCGATGACACTGCCAAGCAGGCGCGTGCTGCGGATGCGCGATTCGTAGATGGCCTGGCGGTGGGCCGCATCGTAGCGGCAATTCACGCTGCGCCCGGCCAGGTTGATGCAGACGTCGGCGCCTTCCATGTACTCGGTCCAGGGGCCGGGGTTCTCGCCGTCCCAGTGAACGGTCTGCCAGGGCGCCGTGTAGGGGCCGCGAGACAGCACAGTCACGTGATGGCCTTGCTGCTGAAAGTGCCGCGCCAGAGCCTGGCCCACCTGGCCACTGCCGCCGGGCAGCACAATGCGCAAGGGGCGCGGGTTCGTGGCGGGGATCAGATCCATGGATTCAGCGTACAGCGTCGGACTCTGTTTGCGACGCCGGAATGGGCTGGTTGGGGTTTGTGGTCTCCCACCCATATCACAAAGAACGTGAAATGGATGGGGCACCCAGCGCTAGTTCACGCTCTAAGAAATAGCCGCTAGAACTCGAAGCGCATTCCCATTTGAATGCGGCGCGGAGGAGCGGCGGAGGTGATCTGGCCAAAAGAGGATGAGGTTTCCACCGGGTCAATGCCGCCGCCATTGACGTGGTTAAGCACGTTGAAGGCGCTGGCGGAGAAGCCCAGCCGGGGCGCTTCCTCGTCCTTGTCCTGCATGATGGCGAAGTCGTGTCCCCAGCGCAGATCCAGATCCACGTAGTCGGGGTTGGTCTCCGAGTTGCGCTGGACGCCCTCCGGCCGCGTGTTAAAGAGATCGTCGCCATAGGCGTCCGTGCCGGTCAGGATCGTCCAGGGGGTTCCGGTGTTGGCAAAGATGCCGGCCGAGAGGTTCAGCACGCTCTCCGGCTGAAACATCGCATACATTCCCATCCGGTGACGGCGGTCCCATCCGGCGTTGGACCACTCGTCGTTGGGCTCGGCCTGGTTCTGCGGAAACCAGCCGATGCCGCCGGTGTTGGCTTCGTAATGGGACCAGGTGTAGCGCCCGAAGCCGGTGAAGTACTTGTTGACGCGGCCGCGGAAGGAGAGGTCCATCCCGTCGCCTTCCCAGAAGCCTTCGGTCTGCATTTGGCGGATGCGGCCAAAAGCCGGATTGGGGCGCTCTGTGTAGCCGGACTCCTGGGTGGGAGCGTTGATGTCTACGGAGCGGAACTCATGGATGCCGCGCGCGGAGTAAACGCTGAGGATGCCGGTGGCCTTCTCGCCCAGTTGCCGCTCGATGGAGAGGCCATACTGAATCTGGTAGGGAATTCTGGCGTTGGGCTCGAGCTCGGCCAGGGCCGGCGGCTGGGCCGAGAGCGTCTGGCAATCGGTAATGGGATAGCAACTATCGGCGGGATCAGCGGGATTGAGCGAGAGATTCACGGAGCGGCGCCGCGCGTTTTCATAGCGCGCCAGGTCCAGCAGCGGACCGGAGCCGAAGCGGTCGTAGTAGATGCCGCCGCCGCCGCGGACCACGGTCTTGGATTCCTCGTCGAGCACCCAGGCGAAGGAGACGCGAGGGGCAAAGCCCAGACGGCGGGTAGCCAGAAAGTTCTGCCAGTCGTAACGCAGGCCGGGGGTGATCGAGAATTGTTTGCTCACCTTGAACTGGTCCTGGATGAACGCGCCCATCTCCTGCTGGTGATAGATGAAGTGCGTTTCGCCTGTGTTCTGGGAGAAGGCCGAAGGCAAGCCTGCGGCGTAGTTCTGGAGCGCGGTCTGCACCACGTTGCCGTTGGCATCCAGCGTGGGGCCGAAGGTGTAAGTGCCGAGTGCGTTGGAGTTATCGTCGAAGGCGCGGCGGCTGATGTGCGGCGTGCCGGCTCCTATCTTGAGCAGATTGCGGCCGTGGGTCCAGGTGGCCATCTCGTAGATGCGGAAGTTGTACTCGGTGGAGAAGGCGTCGTACTGCGCCGAGCCGGAGAGGAAATCGCCCGTCACGCTGACGCGCGGAGCCTCGGCCACGTTGCGGTTTCGGCTGGAATCGTGCTCGGCCACGAGGGAGATCTGGTTGAGCAGCGAGGCCGAAAGGGTGGAGTCCAGGTGGACCACAGCGTCGTCTTCGCGGTACACGTTGTTGTTGCCGGCCGCGGCCAGCGTCTGGCCGCCCACACCCTGATTCTGTCCGTTCCAGTCCTCATAGCTGTATTGCGCGTAGGCGGAGTGCCGGCTGCCGTACTGGTGCGCGGCGCGCAGGCTGAATTCGGTGTCGCGCTGGGGCGCGGGCACGTTGGCGGTGAAGGCAGCGCCGGAGGGATTGCCATTCATGGGAACGGTGGCGCTCACTACCGAGTCCTGGTCGTACAGGACACGATTGAAGGTGGCCAGAAAGCTGCTCTTCGGCGCAAAGAAGATCGGCCCCGTGACGTGACCCTCGTAGTTCTGCCGCTGCTCGAAGGGCTTGGAGGGCGCCAGGGCGTTTTGCGCGTTCATGGAGGAGTTGCGGAGGAGGAAGTTGAACTCGCCATGATAGTGGTCGGCGGCGGATTTGGTGATGATCTCCATCTGCCCGCGTCCCGGCCAGTAGTATTGCGCCGAATAGGGGTCCTGGTTGATGCGGACCTCCTGCACGGCCGAGGCGGAGACGGTCGCGCGGTTGGCCTCGACGCCATCGACGAGCAGGCCGCTGCCGCCGGTGGCCGTGCCGCTATCGTCGAGAAAGGTGCTCATCGCCGTGGCGTAGTCGTTGTCGAAGATGGGCAGCGTCTTCAATTCCTGAGCGGTCATCACCGAGGAGTCGCGATTTTCCTCGCCAGCGGTCAAGTCCTGGTCGGTCTCGGCGCTGACGTTCACGCTGGTGGCCAGGGAGGCGATGGGCAGAACGATGCGCAGCGGCGCGGCCAGCTTCAAAACAGCCGGCGTGGAGGCCAGGGAACCGGTCGAAGCGGCGAAGACCACCGGCGTCTTGACCGTCTCGAATCCCGGCTCGGAGACCACGAGCATGTAGCTGCCGGCGCGCGGCGCGGTCACCTGAAAGTTTCCCTCGCCGTCGGAGTGAAAGCTGCCGGCCAGGGCGCCGGCGGAGTCCATCAAATTGATCCTGGCGCCGGGGACGGTGGCGCCAGTCTGGTCGGAGACCATGCCGTGCAAGGCGGGAGAGGAGGGCTGGGCCGAATTGGTTGTGGTGCATGCCAGGGCGGCAACCGGAGAAAACGAAAACGCAATCAGAAGCAGAGGCAGAGCAGGAAAACGCATCAACTGAATCTCCAAGGCAATTGCAAAAATAACAGCAAAAAAGCAAACAAATCGAAGCGCGTACGGCCGCAGTGTTGGTTTCCCCTGAAGTCCGTCCGCTGCCAACGGAAATCACAGGGAGAGTTTTTTGTCTTCGGTGCTGGATCGGCCTTGTCTTATGGACGCAACCGCAAGCCAAAAGGTTCACGGCTTCAGAGGCGCAGGCGGCCGGTACGCGCTGCGGCAGCCTTGGGAATCAAGGCTGGCAACCGATGTACGGGGGGCTGAGCGCCGCTACCCATTCGGCCGCGGAATCCACCAGCACATCGGGCGGATTGGCGGCGAGGCTCTCTGGCGCGAGACCGAAGGTGCAGCCGACGCACCAGACTCCGGCGTTGCGAGCCGTTTCCACGTCCACCTTGCTGTCGCCGATCATGACCGTCTCGTCGGGGCGCGCTCCGGTTTCTTCCATCAAACTGCGCATTCCCATCGGGTCGGGCTTTTTCACCGGGAAGCTGTCGCCGCCATAAATATGCAGGAAATAGCCTGCCAGGCCCAGCCCTTCGCAGATGCCGCGCGCAGCGCGGACGGGCTTGTTGGTGAGCACGGCCAGGCTTCGAGCCTCGCCGCCGGACAGGTCGTGCAACTGCCTGAGCGCGGCCAGCGCATCGACAACACCATCGTAGGCGTATGTGAAGTCCAGCTTGTGCACGCGATAGTAGTCAATGAAGTAAGCGTGGGCCAAGGCCAGGTAATCTTCGTCCACAGGCGTGCTCACGCCGGCCGCCAGGGCACGGCGCACGAGCATCAGGGTTCCGTTGCCGATGAAGCTGGCGATCAGCTCATCGGGCAGCGGCTGACGCTTGAAATGAGTGAGTGTGGCGTTCACGCTGTTGCAAAGGTCCTGCGCGGAGTCAATCAGCGTGCCATCCAGATCAAAAACCAGCAGTTTCAGCGATTCAACGGGGAAAGGGCGAAGAATGTGAACCATGATTCCATTTTAGAGCGAGCGGAAAGCCGCTGGATTTCAAGCAGCGCCGCTGGGAGGGAAAGGGACTTGAGCCCAGGCGACCATCCGGCACTCTTTTGCCCAGGCCTCATCCGCCGCAACTCTGGCGCGATGCAGCAACGCTGAAAATGCTAGATCTGATCTCTGTTCTCTGATCTCTGTTCTCTGTTCTCTGATCAATGGACGTGAATGTCTCCCGAGCCAGTCTGGATGTGGACTGTGGGGCCGCCGCCATGCAGCTTGCCGGCCAGGTGGTGATGGCTCTGCGAGTCCTGGGTTGTCAACTCCTGGTCGGAGTGGATGCCGCCCGAGCCGGTAGAGGCGTCGAGGTTGAGCGCGGCGCTTCCGGGCCAAAACTCGATGTTCCCGGAGCCGGTTTCGAGCTTCCATTCAGAGGCTGGCGTTCCCGCCGCCTTGATATTCCCGGAACCCGTTCCGGCGTGCAAACCGCCGCGGAGATTGCGCAGCTCGATGTTGCCAGAGCCGGTCTGGGCCTTCACGTCACCCTGGCCCGCCTGTTCGGCGTAGATATTGCCGGAGCCGGTGTCAACCTTGAAGCCGCCATGCAGGCCGGTGGCATGAATGTTGCCCGAACCGGTTGACAGCTTGGCATTCTCACCCACGCCCTCGATGTTAATGTCGCCCGAGCCTGAACTGGCGTCGAGGAAAGCATTCTCAGGAGCCTGAATTTCATAGTCGATGCTGATGTTGCGCAGGTTTTCGTGGTGGGCGCCGATGCGCACGATGTTGCCCGTCTGCTCAATGGGCGGATGCGCGGCGATTTCGCGCACCCGCTGCTCGCTGCCGTTCCAGCCGGGGGCGCCCCAGCCGGACTTTACGCGGCCATAGATGTGTACCTGGTTGCCCGCGCCGCGGGTGATGTGAATGTTGCCGGAGCCGGTTGAAACCGACAGTTCCACGCGCCCGTTCACCGAGAGCGCGCGATCAAAGGTAGCCTCCGTGGCCAGCGCGGGAACCGCCGCCAGAGCTAGTGCCGCCACTACTGCAAGAAGATGCTTCATTTTGTTCCTTTCCTGGTTGTCAGGGATCGGGGTTCAGAGATCAGCTTCGCTCGCATCGCACGCACTCCAACGCCGAAGCAGCGAACGCTCTGGCCAGCTTCCAGACTGTCCTACGGACTGACTGAAAGCAAACCTCGACACCGATTTCTGTTCCCCAATCCCTGATTTCAATCTCCTGATTTCTGCCACTACTGCTGCATCACTACCGTGTCGCCTTCTTTCAGTCCGCTGAGAATCTCAGTGACCGAGCCGTTCGACAAGCCGACAGTGACCGGAACCTTGCGCTTGCCGTCCTTCTGCTTCTTGTCCGGAATCTCCACGGTCGCCTTCTTCTGACTGTCATAGATCACGGCGCTTTCCGGCACCGTCAGCACGCCCTTGTGCTCGTCCAGAATAATCTCGGCGTTGGCCGTCATGTTGGCCTTCAACTCGCCGCCCGGATTGTCGATGGAAACCCGCACCTCGAAGGTGGTCACGTTGTCCTTCTCCACGCCCAGCGGCGCGATCTTGGTCACCTTTCCATGGAAGACGCGATCGCGGAAACTTTCCACTTTGATGCGCGCGGGCTGACTCATGTAGACGTGCGCAATGTCGGCCTCGTCCACTTTGCCCTGCACATAAACCTGGTTGATGTCGCCCTCGGTCATTACCAGCGTGGCCGTCGAGCCCAGCACCAGAATGGAGCTGACCGCGTCGCCGATCTCCACGTCCCGCGACAAGATGACCCCGTCCATGGGCGCCACAATCGTCGTATAGCTCAACTGCTCCTCAAGCTGCTTGAGGCTTGCCTGGGCCTGCATCACCTGTGCCCGCGCCTGCTTCAGCCGGGCCGTGTCGACGCCGATTTGCGCCTTGGAGCTGTCGCGTCGCGTCAGCGCCGCCAGATAATCCTTGTTGGCGTCGTCCAGCGCCTGCCGGCTCACAATGCCCAGCTTCTGCATCTCCAAATTGCGGTCCAGCGTGGCCTTGTACATGGGCAGGTCGGGAGCGGCGGCGTTCACCTTGTCCTGTTCGACATTAGCCAGGTATGTGGATACATTGGCCTCGGCAGCCGCCAGTTGCGCGCGCTGCGCCTCCACCTGCGCCACGATCTCCTGCTGATCGAGCTGCGCCAGTTGCTGGCCCTTGCGCACCTGATTGTTGATGTCCACGTAGAGCTTTTCCACAATGCCGGAGGCCTTCGACTTCACCTCGACCTTGGTAATCGGCTGAATCTTGCCCGTGGCCACCACCGAGCGCGCCACATCCGCGCGCGTCACTTTGGCCAGCTTGTTGGGGTCGATTCCCGAGCCCCGCGTCAGCCGGGCCGCGCCAAGGCCCAAAAGCGCGATCACTACGACCGCGCCGGCGGCCAGCCAGATCCAGAACCGTTTGCTTTTGCGCGATGCAACCACCAAAGCCTCCCCCACCGAGAAAGAATGGCAATCCGCCGTTGTCCGGAGGAGTTGCCTGGATAAAGCGATTAACAGACCCTATGAACTTGGATGATGCCAGCCCGCCACGCATCAACCTGCCAGCCGCCAGCGTCCGTTTCTTGCTCTTTCTTCCATACGCACTGGGCGGCGTCCTGGTTCCCCGGCGTGAAAACACCACAGTTGTACTTCCTTAAACTTCTGATTGCCCCCCCGCAACGCGGCGCTCCGCAAGAGCTCCAAACCCGTCTTGAGGTAGACTGACACTGGCCATTGTGACCTTTACACTTGATTTGACTCCGCCGCAATGGTGAAATGCAGGCTTCATCCCGAGGGCGTCAATCGCCCGGGAGAGCGGTTTGATTTGGCGCCACCCAGGATCTTTCAGTCGCTGGGCACAGGGCGTCGCCTACAGGGGGATTATCCATAGATGGCCGAGATTGAAACGAACTCTCTTCCAGAAAACGCTTACCAGCCGCTGAAACCCGGCGAATCCTA